>Ga0307478_10000253_pt1 | contig 60901 bp, 52 predicted proteins | sample atmos_gasesECM4C_2_FD_203713 | JGI IMG/M metagenome (GOLD analysis project Ga0307478, IMG submission 203713) | Hardwood forest soil microbial communities from Morgan-Monroe State Forest, Indiana, United States - atmos_gasesECM4C_05 | ecosystem: Environmental > Terrestrial > Soil > Temperate...
TTTACTGCTGGCTTACGTAGCGACCGGATCGAGTGTGATTGGCGGCTTCTACCATTATGCAAACCTGCTTCTGCACCGCGCCCCGGGCCAGGTCTACTCGGCAGTGTTTCTAGCGTTGCTGGTTACGAGCATATCGATATGGATTGCCTATCGCGACGTAAAAATTTCGGCTCGTCTCATGCTTTGGATCGAAGCTGCCTCGGTGACGGTAATTTTAATCGTCGTCGTTTTGTTGCTGCTGCGCCACGGCTGGCATTGGGATTGGGACCAACTTCATCTACGCGGCATGGCCGGAAGCGGGCTGCGGCTGGGATTAGTGCTTGCACTGTTCAGTTTTGTTGGATTTGAAAGCGCAACCACTCTTGGCTCGGAAGCGCGCAATCCGTTGCAGGCGATTCCACGCGCTGTAATTCAAAGCGCGATTCTCGCTGGCGCTTTCTTCACACTTTGCGCATACGCGGAGGTGCTGGGCTTTCACACTGCAGGAGAAGATCTGGGCACGAGCCCAGCTCCGATGTATGTGCTTGCGCGGATAGCCGGCAGCCCGATTCTGGGAGTGCTGATTGATGTCGGGGCGTTGGTAAGTTTATTCGCCGGAACCCTCGCGTGCATTACGGCGGCCGCTCGCGTGTTGCTGTTGATGGCGCACAACGGACTCGCGCACGGCTCGCTGCGCGCCACCCATGCTCTCAATCGAACGCCAAGCCGTGCCGTGATTATCACTGGCCTCGCGGCGGTGCTGCCCGTGGCGGTGCTGGCTGCACGCGGGGCGAGCGGCCTCGACGTTTACGGCTGGCTGGGATCGCTTGCGACTTACGGGTTTATCGTGGCTTATGCGCTGGTCTGCGTCGCTCTACCGAAATACTTGCGCGACCAGGGCCTTTGTCGACCTGGCGCGCGGATTGTCCCCTGGCTGGCTGGCCTTGCGATGCTGCTGGCGTTGGTTGGCAATCTCTACCCCGTGCCCGAGGGGCCTTACGGAAAACTGCCTTTCATCTATCTCGCGTATTTGATTGTGGGCCTGCTGTGGTTCGCATTTCGCGTACGCGGAAAAGAGCCGCCCGTTGCTCAAAGCTAACGTTGGCCTTCGCTTTCCGGTTGGGCGACGAGCAGCAACACGATGCCAACAACAGTGAACATGCGGAAGGCTGCTTCCTGGCCATTCCAGGTTTTCGACTGCCACATCAGAAACCACTCGCCGCCGATACTGAGAAAGGCGGCCAACCACATCAGTAGAGCACAGGTGAGCGCAGCGATCGCGACGCGCTTGGATTGATTGAATGCTTGTGAAGTTCCGCGGAGCGAGCGGGCCAGGTTCACTCCGCCCCACCAGCAGAGAATCATCGTAATGATTTCCCACGCAATGATCGACAGATAGAAAGACGTGTGCCAGACCGGCGAATTTAGAGCACGCCACATGCCGCGATTTCCGGGCAAGGTTGAATCCATCATCAGAACGTGGCGGACGAACTGATAGTTAGAGTCGTAATCAGTGGTGTTGTTAAGAACCAAGAGGGAATAGAAAACCGCGACAGCAAAGACCAGGAGCATCTTGGCCATGCGCAGCGTCACGATTTCTCTTTCTCCTGCTCCTGCGGTGAAGAAGAAAACGTTTTGAAATAGGCGACCAGAGCCCTAATCGTTTTGTCGTCATAATTAGGATTGCCTCGCATCTGCGCTTGCGGATTCTTCGATTGCGGGTTGCGCACATAGGCAGCGAAGTAGTCCGGTGAAGCCGTGGCCCACGCCGATAGCACCAACCACGGACGTCCTGCCTTGGTCCCGCCTTCGTTACCCATGTTGTGGCAGCGAAAGCAGTTTTGCTGGGCGATGCGGTAGCCACTCTGCACCAGTTCATTGGCGGCGTCGGGGCCGCGAGGCGCAATCGCACTGAATACTGCTTTTTCCTCCCGGAACTCCAATCCCAACACGCCCCAGGGAATTTGCGCTTCGTCGGAGTGGGAAAAAATCTTGAAGCTGGGAGTGAACTTGGAATGGGAAATCAGGAACGGCCCCATATCGTAGTGGTGAGTCTCGGAATCTTTCGGCCATGCCGGAGGCGGTTGGCCGTTGATTTGTAATACCAACACCGGATGATGCTCGGCGATGTAGGCCTTGGGGTAGTTGGCATGGTACAGATCGCCGCAGATCGCGACCGCCATATCCGTTGCAGGGGCGGCACTAAGCCGTCGAGTCAGCTCTTCCAGTAGGACTCCGCTAATCTGCGTTGGGCCCGTAAAGTTAGCGTCATCCGTCACCGTGTAGCTCACTTGGGGCAATGCCAGCAGATCCTCGCGCGTTAGGTAACGCGTTGCACCCGGAGGCAGCCCGGCAAGCTCGCCGCCAAGTTCAAGATCAGATGGCGACGAACGATCCGCGTGCAGCGTCAATGTGTTAGGCGCACCAGCGGATGGTGTGCGCTGTGCGCTCATCCCTCGAGCCGAATCAAGATTTACCCCACCGGCGATCAGAACTCCCGCGACCGCGAGCAAGCGAATCCAACTTCGTGGCATGGCACATGTTAGCGCAATAGCCGGGAAGTCCGCCGCAGCCGATAAAAATATCTAATCTCTGGCAAAGAAATTTTAACTGGATATAATCCTTTCGTTCCGCACACAACTCGCGTAGATTCGGTCCATCATTTTTGGCGTGCGGGCGAAGCAGGGCCAACCATCTCTGCTGCAAACTTTTTGAACAACACATTTGGCGTTTCGGTTCCGGCGGGTGCTTTTGCGCCCAGATACTTACACATCTTGCACGAGGTCATTGATGACCAAGAAATCGATGCTCAAGAAATTGACGCTTAAGAAACTGATGCTCGGGAAACGGATGCTAAGGGAAAAGAGAATCGGACTCATCGCTCTCCTCGCGGCGTCCTCGCTGTGGACGCCGCTTGCCCTTTCACCGTTCGTCCGCGCCCAGCAGACACTCGGTGGCATTACCGGAACGGTCACCGACAAGACCGGCGGTGTTCTGCCGGAAACGGTCGTCACTATCGTAGGCGATCAGACAAAACTCACACACACGCTCAAGACGAACGCAAACGGCAGTTACGATTTTGTTAACCTGCCCATCGGTAGCTATACGCTCACCTTTACCCACGATGGTTTTCAAACGCAGAAGGTGCCCTCGATCACCGTCCAGGCGGATCGCACTGCGACGGTGAATGCAGTGCTTCCGGTGGGCCAAGTCGGCACGGTCGTTGAAGTTCAGGCTGAGCCGATGATGAATGCCGTTGACACCACGAATGGCTACATACTGGAAAAGGACCAGATCGACGCAGTGCCGCTGCCGACAGGGAGTTTCACTGGCCTGGCCATTCTTTCACCGGGGGTGAATGCGGAATTGCCGAATGGAACCGGCGCCAATGCCGGTCTTGGAAATCAGCCCATTTGGGCAAATGGTCAGCGTGACACCAGCAATACGTTTCTGTTGAATGGAGTCGACGCCAGCAATTTATTTAATGGCAAGAGCACCAGCCAGGTAGCTTCGGCCCGCATCGTAAACAACACCGGCATTGCTGGCGCGTCTAGTACTACCGCAGAGGTGATCCAGAGTACGGCGTCGCCTTATCTGGCAATCGGCCAGGCGCTGCCGACTCCCGCACCCGAAACCGTTCAGGAATTCAGCGTCAACACTTCGATGTACGACGCGCAGCAGGGATCGACCAGCGGCGCTCACATCGACATGAGCACGGCGTCCGGAACGAACGCGATTCACGGCACTCTTTACGGTCACCGCGGGACCAATTGGATCAATGCCGCGCCCTACTTCTACAACCAGGACGGCAATATCCCCAACAACGAGAAGGTGCCTGAGTTGCACCGTTACACGGCGGGAGCGGCTGTCGGCGGTCCGATCATCAAGGACAAGCTTTTTGGTTTTGTCAGCTACCAGCACATTCACGTTTCGGACTTGGAGATTGGAACCTCGCGCACTGCAGTGCCTTTCGGGCTTACGGATGATCGCAGCGCGGCGACGCTGGCGAATGTGGCTAATTTGGATTTTATCGGGCCTTGCGGCGGTGCTAACGAGCCAGCGTGCATTACGGCTGGCCAAGTGGATCCGGTTGCATTTACGTTGTTGAACTACAAATTGCCAAACGGCCAGTTTCTGTTTCCGTCTGCGAATCCGAATTTCATCCCGACGGTGAACTTTCCGGAGAATGTTTTCATCACGCAGCCCGCGTATTTCATCTCCGATCAGGCCGTTGCCGATTTTGACTACCTGGCAACGCCCAAAGATACTTTGTCGTTCAAGTATTACTACCAGCACGACCCCAGCACGGCGCCTTTCGGATTCTCCGCCTTCGAGGGTTTTACGCAACACCTCGACGCGGGCAGCCAGGTAGCCTCGATCACGAATACGCAATCCCTGCGCTCGAACCTCAGTATCACCGAGAGGTTCGGTTTTATCCGCGAGAAAATTTACAGTTCGATCGGTCAGCCCTTTACTCCGCAATCCCTTGGCATCAACGCATTTGGATCATCCATATTTCCGGGGATCACGATTGTCGACGACATGGGAAACAACGCTCCGGGCAATGTTAATTTCGTGTTCAACGGTGGCGCCACGCTCGGCATGACTGCAGCTTCGCAAGCCGCCTTCACCGGAGTTTTCCAAAATCGCTGGATGCCTTCCGGCAACGTCATCTGGAACCGTGGCAAGCATACATTCACCTTTGGCGGCAGTTTCTCCTACACGCAACTCAACGCGCGCGACGATCGCACGAATACTGGAACAATTGGTTTCCTTAATTTCGCCGACTTTCTCACAGGAACACCGATCACCTATACGGCAGACGGATTTATCACGACAAGCTTTTTGCAGGGCGACGCCAACCGCTACTACCGCTCGAACGAAACCGGCTTTTATCTACAAGACAAGTATCAGATCCGTTCCAATCTCAGCGTGAGCGCTGGTCTGCGCTTTGACTATCACGGAGGCCTGAAGGAAAAAAACGGGCGTATCTACAACTTCGATCCCTCGCGGTACAGTTACGACGCGGCCACCGACGACATCACTGCGAACGGCTTGATCATCGCAGGCAACAACCCGCTGTTCCCAACGAAAGGCGTCAGCGATTCCACTCTTACCGGGCGCCAGTGGGGCCTCGCGCCGCGCGTCGGCCTGGCCTGGAGTCCGAGGAAGTTTAATGACAAGGTTGTGGTTCGCGCGGGCTGGGGTCTGTACTATGACCGCGGCGAGCTGTTCGCGTATCTCTCTCCGGGTTTTGCTTCCGGCGTGATCGCAGGTGGCCCCTTCGGCGTGAACCAGTCTCCGCCGTGGGTGAACACAACGGCTTGCAGCCCCTATGGGTACTCGAACTGCAGCAATTTCGAGGCTCCGTGGGGCCCTGCGCTTGGCCCGTTTCCCAGTGGCAATCCTGCGGACTTGGCGCTTCCCAATGCGGCCGCAATCACCACTGGAATTCCATTGTTCTCCTTCGCGGATTACAATCGCGCCAACAAACTGCCCTATACGATGAATCAGACGCTCGATATTCAGTGGCAACCGCGTCATGACCTCGCCATCGAAATCGGATATGTGGGCAATCTCGGACGCCACGAAATCGTTCCCTTGCCTTTCAACCAAGCGCTGATCGCCTCGCCAACGCATCCCTTGTTAAAGGGAAGCCCCAATGAGCAGGACTATACGTATGGCTACTCCATCGTCACTCAAGCCGGCGGCTTCACGCCCATCAATCTGCCGAACGGGCAGCCCTACCAGGAAACCTTCGAAGGCGGAAACGTCGATCTCCGCGTTCCCTATATCGGCTACTCCGCTGAATCGGAGTCCTACACCGCTGCTGGCATCTCCGCTTACAATGCTCTGCAAACCCACATAGAAAAGCGGCTGAATCACGGTTTGCGAGTGGGATTTTCCTACACTTTCTCTCACTCGACCGACGAGCAAAGCGCGATGGGCCTTTTTTACAACGGTAACAATCCCCTGAATCTGCGCTCCGGTTACGGCCTCTCCGACTTCGACCGCAAGCACGTAATGAATTTCACCTACACTTACGAACTGCCGAAGTTTTTCTCGGTAACCTCGGTCAAGGGCAGGATCGCCGATGGATGGGCTTTGTCTGGTCTGACAGTGATTCAAAGCGGTCAGCCCTATAGCGTGGTTGATTACTCGGGCGCAGTAGGCAGCATTTTTTACGGCGTCAACGACGGCATTACCAATCCAATCGTTCCACTCAGCGGCTGCACGCCACAGCAGGCGGTTACCGGGGCTTCAGGGACGAATGCGATTTCCGGCGAGCCCAACACTTACGCGCTTAATGCCAATTGCTTCGGCATCCCTCTACTAGCGCCGGGCGCCTTGGGCGGGGCAATTCCTTCCAACGATCCCTACGAGACGAACTTCATCGACCACGGACAACGCAACATCTTCCGGCAAACCTGGCAGAAGCGTGCGGACCTTTCGCTGGTGAAGATGACGCAAGTCACCGAGCGTACGTCCTTGAGGTACAGCTTCGACGTGTTCAATCTCACCAACACAGCGAGCTTCGATATTCCGATCGATGACGTGAGCCAGAACATTAACTTCAACGGTTTTCCAGCCGTTGGTACGCCTGCGACGTTGACACCTTGCAACACTCAATTCTCCGGTTCGATCTACGTCTGCCCGACTACGGGAAGCGGCCTGGGAATCACGAATAAAACTATCGGTAGCGCGCGTCAGATTCAGATGTCGTTGAGCCTGACCTTCTAATTTTGAAAGGACCGCGCCGTGAGAACGGCTCGGGAAAGGCACGACTTTAGTCCTGCCGCCACACCGTTCGAAGTAGTTGCGCTTAAGCGCCTGAGGTGAGTCTCTTGTAGCAGGGGCGCTATTCCTGCCCGATATCTTCGTTCCAAACGGCATGATTCGCGCGAATATATTCTGCCAGCATAGCGGCGCACTCTTCCGAGTCCAGATCGATCACACGCACTCCGAGCGATCGCAACCACTCCATCCCACCCGAAAAATTGCGGCTTTCTCCGACCACTAGCGACCGGAAGCCGAATTGCCGGACCAGTCCGCTGCAATACCAGCACGGTGCGAGCGTCGTTACCATGATTAGATTGCGATAACTGGGCTGCCGACCGGCATTGCGGAAGGCATCAGTCTCACCGTGCATCGAAGGATCGCCGTTCTGCACGCGTCGGTTGTGGCCTGAGCCAACGAGTCTGCCGGCCGCATCGAAAATCGCTGCGCCGATTGGAATGCCGCCCTCAGCCAGGCCTTTGCGGGCTTCCCTCAAGGCGATTGCCAGCATCGCAGTATGATCGAGTTCAGACATGATTTTCGATTATATGGTGACGTTCATGTATCGAACCCGTCACGGCCAGAAGTGACTACCGCAGCGCCATGTGGCATTCTTGAACGGCGCAACATTCGAGATACAAAGATTCGAGATCCGAGGATTCCGTCCGATTGACGTCGAATAGTTTCCTGACAAGTCCAAGCAGCTCAGCTCGGCCTCTCTACGTTGCCGGCGTGCTCGCTTTATTCATAATTATTTATTTCGGCTCACTCTTTTCTCCGGGGCTGCAGGACGACGCAGACTCAACACACGCCGAGGCTGCGCGCGAGATGTTGGTGACGCATGACTTTGTCACGCTGAAAGTGAACGGCAATCGCTACCTCGAAAAGGCTCCGCTGATGTACTGGGCGGTAGCGCTGAGCTATTTCTGCTTTGGCGTGAACGAATTCGCCGCCCACTTCCCCATTGCATCGTCGATGTTGCTTCTGACGCTACTGGCGATGCGCTGGGGACGGCGCGCCTTTGGTGGTCACGCCGCTGTCTATGCCGGATTGTTCGTCGCCACGACTGCTGGCTGTTACCTGTTCACGCGAATTCTTATTCCGGAGTCAATTCTTAGCTTTTTTATCGCGTCTTCTTTTTATTTTTTCGCGACGGCGCTCGAAAATGGCAAGGGCTGGCGATGGTACGGCGGTTATGTGTGCCTCGCGCTTGCTGTTCTCACCAAAGGCCTACTCGCAATCGTCGTGGTTGGATTGTCGCTGTTGTTATACGTAATCATCAGTGGGGAGTGGCGCCGTTGGCGCGAGTTCCATCTACTCACGGGCACGCTGCTGTTTCTGGTGATTGCTGCGCCCTGGCATATTCTCGCCGGCATTCGCAACCCACATTTCTTCTGGTTCTATTTCGTGAACGAACATTTTATGCGCTTCCTGGGCAAGCGCATCCCGAAGGACTACAACAAGCAGACCAGTTCGCTCTACTGGACGCTTCACCTCGTGTGGCTTTTCCCCTGGAGTCTTTATTTGCCGGTTGGGCTTCGGCAGCCGATCACAGACTGGATCGCGCGCCGCAAGCTAGTTGCGGATTTAGCTCCCCGGCCTTCGCTTAATTTCAAATCTCGAACTGTCTTACTCTGCCTCGTCTGGGCCGGAGTCACTCTAGTCTTTTTCTCATTCTCCACCAATCAGGAGTACTACACTTTCCCCGCCTACCTGCCGATTCTGCTGCTGCTTGCGGAGGGACTCGCCAATGAGGAAGAATCAGGGTCGCGGCGTTGGCTGTTGTCGAGTTCCAGCGTACTCGCCGTAATCTGCATCGCGTTTTCGGTCGTGCTTACGGCGGGTCTGTGGAACTCGCGACATCTTCCGTTCGTGCCAGATATTGGCACTGTGCTCGCCAAACCTGACCTTCAGGCCGAAACTCTCTCGATGGGCCATATCCTCGATCTCACCGGGGAGTCGTTCGCCGCGTTGCGTCTTCCGGCAATCCTCGCCGCTATCGTTCTGCTGCTTGGGCCAGCGTATGCTTTCTGGCTGCGGCGTCGCAGTGTCAATTTCGTTGCGACCTGGGCGACAGCCGGGTTCATGGCGGTCTTCCTAGTCGCAGCGCACATCGCGTTGGTGCGCTTCGACCCCTACCTGGGATCGCGTATGATGGCGCGGCAAATTGCTCCCGAATTGCGGCCCACAGATCGCGTGATGATTTACGGCGATCAATCTTTCGGGTCATCATTGCTCTTTTACCTCAGACGGCCAATTGAACTGGTGAATGGGAACACGACATCGATGTGGTGGGGATCGACTTATCCCGACGCGCCGCATATTTTTATCGACGATCAAGAACTGCTACACGCGTGGAATTCTTCTCAGCGGGTCTTTCTTTTTGTGCCGCAACATGAACGAGGCAAAGTTGAGGCGCTTCTGCCCGGCCCGTTGCATATTGCCAGTGAAGCGTCAGGCAAGGTGATCTTTACCAACAACCCTAATCTTTAGCGGTGCGAGATCGCAGAGGCGTGCTTTACGGTGGGCAAAGAATACCCTGATTTCACCGCGTCCCGGCGAAACATCTGCACGGTTTCCTGCGAAAACTCATGCAAATCTTTGTCAATGAGAGGAAGCTTTTTCAAAATGTCGGTGGTCGCGGTGATGACGTGGCAGCCGATCTCATCCGCCTGGAAAACGTTGAGCAGTTCGCGAGGGCTCGCCCACATGAGCTGCACGTTTGCATCATCGACCATTGCTACAGCTTCACGCATCAACGGCACAGGATCGCGGCCCGTGTCGGCAATGCGACCGGCGAAGACCGAAACGTAAGCGGCGGCGTTCCCCTGCAGCGCGCCACAAACCTTGCGCACTTGTTCAAGCGTGAGCAGCGCAGTTACATTCAACTGAATCCCATCGGTCGAGAGACACCGGACAAGATCGTACGTCGGCTCCCCCTTCGTATTCATTACCGGGACTTTGACGAACACATTCTTACCCCATGCCGCGATGTGGCGGGCCTGCTCTTCCATCTCCTGCTCGTCATCGGCGAACACTTCGAACGAAATTGGCCGGTCTTGAATTGTGGCCAGCAGGTCGAGCGCGAAGCCTTGATAGTCCGCCACACCCGAGGCTCGCATCAACGTTGGATTCGTCGTGAAACCCCTGATGTGCGGCTGGTGGTAGAGGTCCAGCATGCTGGCCTTGTCCGCCCCATCGGCGAAAATTTGAACGCGCAGGTCAGACACAGACTTCATGCGGACTTGCTCCTTTGGGCGTGGAACGGATAATCCAGTCAGCCGCTTCGCGAAGGGACCCGACGCGCAAATCCGGGTCACGGTCTGGAGATTTCTCCGAATAGCCGTAATCGATCAGAATCGTCTTACATCCTGCATTATACCCAGCTTCGATATCGCGCCATCGGTCACCGACCATAAAACTCGCGGCCAGGTCGATGTTGTGTTTTCGAGCGGCTTCAAGCAGCATCCCCGGGAGCGGCTTACGGCAGTCACACTTATCGTGATCGGTGTGGCTACAAACTAGAATATCGTCGAGAGGAAGGCGCGCGGATAAGGCGTGATGCATTTCTTCCAAAATCTCCCTCGGCAAGGTGCCGCGTCCTACATCGGGCTGATTCGTCACAACCAGTAATTTGAAGCCATGCTGTTTCAGAGTTTGCAAAGCTTCCGGAACGCCCGGAAGTATCTCCAGCTCTTGAAGCGTTGGCGGAGGAACTGGCTTTCCGTTGCGAACGAAAGCCCGGTTAATCACGCCGTCGCGGTCGAGGAACACGGCTCGGTTCTTGCCACAATTGTCGTCCGACGTGATCGATTCCCATTTGGTTGACTGCATCTTCACCGACGGGTGCGAAACCAGTAAATGCCAAACCACTGTCTGGAAAGCCTCGGTGTGTGGCGTGATGTGCGCAGAATTTACTGTGGGAATCAGGACGCAGGCATCGGCAACCGTGGCCGTGTAACCGCCGTCGCGACCGACCACGCCGATGATTTTTGTTCCGATCGACTTAGCATATTTCAAAGCCGCGACAAGATTTGGGCTGACATTCTTCTCAACGTTTCCGCCACCGACCGAGAAGATCATCAGCAGATCGTTCGAGCGGAGACGGCTGGTTCGCAACCAACTATCGAAAATCGAACTCCAGCCTTCATCGTTGGCGCGTGCCGTAAGTTCGGAAACGTTGTCCGTGGGCGCATAAGCCTCGATGCCCGCAATCTTGCGAAAGTCGTTAACCGCGTGCGAAGCATTGGCCGCGCTTCCGCCGACGCCGAGAATAAACAGCCGGCCACCGGCCGCTCGAGTGCTGGCGAGAATGCTCGCGGCTTTTTCGATGCTCGCCACGTCAAGCTTAGAAATTATCTGAATGGCTTCGGCAAGATAGTCTTCTATGAATTTACTCTGATCAAGTGCGTGGTCGCTCATCGTCGGGCATCTCCTCTTCGGTTTAAGAGGATCGACATCTCTTGCAACCCGGCGGGCGAGCCGATTTCGTAGAAACGCTCACGCACTTCCATGGCAGCTAATTCGCCTGACTGCAGCAGGTCGGCGTAAACTTCTGCGAGATCGGTAGCGGACGTTCTGGTGAAGGCTTCGCTATGAAAAACGCCTAACCCGTAATCGATGTAATGCATCCGAGGAGTTTTATTTTTCTTGCTATAAGCCAGAATACGTCCCTCTGCGAACTCGACGTTGCTCGCATCCCATTGTCCATCATTGCGGAACACTGTCATCAGCCCCAGCTTTCCGCACCTTAGGAACTCGCGCTCAATCGCGGCGTAGTCACAAGTCAGGTAGGAGTCGCCGTACATAACGAAAAAACTCTTCCCTAACTTCGGCAGCGCTCCGCGGATCGCTCCAGCCGTCCCGAGCAGAGTCGCACCATCGTAGGAGTACTCCACGGTCACTCCGTACGCGCGGCCATCACCGATCGTCTTCTCAATCATCCCACCTAGATGACCGATGCATAGTATGACATGTTGGATGCCGCTGTTCTTAAGTAGCCGCAGCTGATGAACCACGAATGGTTCCCCGTCGATGGGGATTAGCGACTTAGGCATCGTCGCGGTCATCGGACCGAGGCGAGTTGCCAAACCGCCGGCAAGTATGGCCACAGGGAGCATGAATTCTCTAAGAATGCGCCAGAACGGAAGTGCCACCGAAGTCGAACTGCAACCGCACTTCGCGCAGTCCAGCGTTCCTCATCACAGAGCGGAGACGAGTTTTATCCTCGGTGTACAGCAAGAGAAATCCTCCTCCGCCCGCGCCAATAAGTTTGCCTCCAATCGCTCCTTTCGAGCGCGCAAGTTCATACATTTCGTCGATGAAGCCGCTGCTCATTCCAGGAGAGCGTCTTTTCTTATGCTCCCAATGAACGTGCATGATTTCGGCAAACTTGCGTAGATCGCCCGCTATGAGCGCATCCCGGCTTTCATGACCGAGACGCTTGGTGAGATGCAAATTTTCCAGCATCTCGCTGGCGTTTTCGCGAGTGCGCGTATCCTGGTCGCGAAGAACTTCGGCCGCAGAGCGCGATGCCCCTGTGAAGAAAAGCAGCAGATTGTCTTCAAGATTTGCCAGGGCTTCCGGCGCAATCTTCAGCGGTTCGGCTACTACTTTATCGTCGGGCAAGAATTCGAAACAGGTAATACCTCCAAATGCTGCGATGTACTGATCTTGTTTACCAACCGGCTCGTGCAGCAGATCAATTTCAATGTGACAGGCCTGTTCGGCCAGTTGGTGAGGAGGCACAAAATTTCGTTTCATCGTATGCAGTGCCCGTAATAACGCGGTCGTAAAGCTTCCCGACGAGCCCAGCCCCGTACCAGCCGGAATATCAGAAAGACTTACGATCTCGAGATACGGCCCCATCACACCGGTCAACCGCATCGCTTCCCGAAAGATAGGATGCTGAATCTCCTCCCAGCGCGCAACGTCCTCGAGCTTGGAGTACTTGAGTATGATGCGGGGACGAAAAGCCTCGTTGATGGTGATGTAAACGTATTGCTTGATGGCAGCCGATAGTACGAACCCGCCGTGATTTCGATAGTACGAAGGAAGGTCGGTGCCCCCGCCACCCAATGAAATTCGCAACGGGCTTCGAGTAATAATCAAAAGACAGTTTCCTTGGGGCAGGCGCGCATGAAAGCGCATCAGTATAGCGTATTTAAATCTCCGACTTCACGGCGGCTGCATCGGCGCTGACGAACTTGATGGTCGCCAGAACCGCCTGCTTGATCGTAAGCCGCGGCCGCCATCCCAGGGAGCGGATCCGCGAACAGTCGAGCAGAATAAAAGGACTGTCGCCGACCCAGCCGCGCTCCCCGCCAGAGTATGTCAGCTTCGGATGCAGCCCTAGATAGTCACAGATCCAACCGATTGAATCGTTAACTTCGCAGTATTCGTCAGCCCCCAGGTTGAAAATATTTACCTTGGCATCAGCCTTCTCAACAGCAATCAGGATCGCGTCGATGCAATCCTGTACATATAAATAGGATTTTTTCTGATGGCCGTTGCCGAGCACATGGAGATGTTCGGGATGTTCGGCAAGCTGTTGATAGAAGTCGAAGACATGCCCGTGCGTATAGCGCTCGCCGAGAATCGAGACGAAGCGAAAAATGTAGGCTTGCAGTCCGAAGCCTTCGCAATAGGCTTGGATCAAGGCTTCCGCAGCGAGTTTGGAGGCGCCGTACAGTGAGGTTTGAACGGGGAAGGGGCACGTCTCGGGTGTTGGGAAGACGTCCGGCTCTCCGTAGATGGAACCGGTAGAAGAGAACACGATACGTTTGCAGCCAGTTTCACGCATCGCCTCCAGTACGTTCCAGGTTGCGATCGTATTCTGATCCAGATCCTTGCGGGGATGTTCGGTGCCGAAACGCACGTCAGCATTGGCCGCGAAGTGAATGGCAAGTTCGGCGCCTTTCATAGCCTCCGTCAAACTTTGCCGGTCGAGCAGATCGGCTTCACAAAAAGTAAATTGAGGGTATGCTAATGCCCTTGCCAGAAACCTTCGCTGTCCGGTCGATAAGTTGTCGAACCCGACGATGTGATGTCCCGCGGCCAGAAGCCGGTCCACCGTGTTGCTGCCGATAAAACCAGCCGCCCCGGTTATGAAAACTCGCAACAAAGCCTCCACAGGAAATCAAATGTCAGTGGCTCTCAGATTGCGAGCCGCACAAGAGAATATTATCGACTGTCCGACGAAGTCTGGCGCAGCGCGATGCGCGTTCCTTTTAATTCGAAGCGGCTATCGCGCCAGACATAGCGAAGGTTCAAATAGCTCGCGAACCAGACGGCGAAACCAAGCAAGTCACGCAGCGGATAGAGCCATGGCGCGCGCCGTACGTTCGGATCACGAACCACAGTCCAGCCCACTAGCCACGCTTCAATCACTCGATTCAACACGGCCACAGCCAGAAAAACAATGGCGATTGACCAGTGTCCAAGCAGCGCAGCGGCAAAAAATCCGAGCAGGCCGTAAGGCATGGCGAAAATCAGTCCACTGCCGAAGTGGCCTTTAGGCCGTGAGTAGCGCGTGGTCTGCGCCCAGCGTAACTGGTTTTGCCACATGTGCCGAAACGATTTCTGGTTTACTACATGGTTTATTGCGTGGCACGAGAGCACGACTTTGTAACCGGCTTTCGCGATCAAATTCCCAATGGCAAAGTCATAAGCGATATAGTCCCGCAGAGCGGTGTAACCGCCGATGCTTGCCAGCGAATCTTTGCGGACCACGGTCGTGGGACCCAGGCCAAACTTCATTCCTTCCAGCAGATTCGCCACCAGCACTCCCGCCGTCATCTCTACCGACATCCCGATCGCTGTTAGCCCGGAGAAAAATCCTGCCGCATTCTTGCCCCGATAGACGCAGGTAACCATCCCAACCTGCGGGTCAAGCAGGGGCGCGACAACTTCGCGAAGATAATTCGGGCTGACTTCGACATCGCTGTCAGTAGTAACCAGAATCTCGTGGGCCGCGACCTCAGCCATGCTATGAAACGCGTACACCACTGGATTAGGCCAAGGTGCGCCGGTGACGAGAATGCGGCTGCGGATGTGCGGGTAGCGCGCGCAAACTTCTCGCGCAATTTCCAGCGCGGGGTCATCCGCAGTATCGGCGGCAAATAGAATTTCGTAGTCAGGATAATCCTGCAGGAAGAAGCTTTCGATATTCTCTTTGAGCTGCGCTTCAAGGCCATGTAACGGCTTTAGAACCGAGACCGGCGGCAAATGGGCGTTATCGGGGATGGAGGCGAGTTGCTTGCGGGCATCCGCGTGAAAACGAATCACTCCCACAACGACAAGGCCAAGAAAAACCGCGGAGGAAAGAGTTCCAACCACGGCCACGCCGAGCGCGAAATAGAGAACTAGACCCATCAATCCATTATCGATTTTACACTGAGAGGATCAGCAATCATGGCCGCGACGGTGCTAACTGCTGCATCTCTACTTAGAGAAAGCGTCTAAGTCGGTCGCCGCCGAATCAATTAGACCTGCTTCCCCTTCGAGCACCTTAGCGACACGAGCAATCTCTGTATCCGCCTCCTGCCAGCGCCGTTGTTCGATGGCTTCACGAATGCCTGGCATCGTCTTAGGCGCATAGCCGCTGTAAACGCCGGGAGCATAGATCATGTGTTTGTACCAGGGACGCCGCGGCAGGCCGACGGGATCGGTAAGGCGGCGTTCGCTTTGTAGCAATTTCTCGTTCACAGCTATTAACTGTGAGTCGCTGCCTTGGAATCCGGACGCCTCGGCTTTATCGAATGCAGATTTATAGCGCTCAGCACTTTTACTAAGGCTCTCGAGAGCATTTTCCAAGGACGCGAAATTTAGGTGCGGAGGAATGTCTTCTGGCGGTGGCGCGACGGTCGGCTTGCGCGGATCGATCACCGCGCGATAAGCGCCTTCTTTTAGTTCCTGTTCCCGCTCACGAGCCTCGTCCTGCTTGCTCTGCAAAAGTTTCTGCAAATCCTGGTTGTACTTTTGCATAGTGTCGGCGAAATCGGTGAACTCGAAAGGAAGAATATCGGCGTCGGCCATTCGCATGACAGCGGTGCCGATGGTCTGCGAGAGCGCGACACCGTAGGCGAAATTTGTATCGGAGAAATGCGTGTACCAATAGAAATCGTCGTAAATGGAATGGTAGATCCCGCCGTCGTCTTCGCCTTCAAACGCCAAGTTTAGGGTTGCGATACCGAGGTGATCGACAAAGGCGGTGTAATCGGTGCCGGAGCCAAGGGCATCCATGCGCAGGTCAGGTCTCTGCCGAAATTCTTTTCTCTCTTCATCGGACTTCGCACCGTTGATGTTCTTCAAGCGGTCGCGTTCCAAAACATTGAGCTTCGTCTCCGGGTCTTCGATGTCTCGCGCCACTCCGTTCATGAAGTGTTCGAGCGAATGCGAACCTTCCATCGCGAGGTAGCCCCGATCGTTGACATCTGAGTTAATGTAGACAGCGGCGTGTTCCTGCAACTCGCGTCCGTGAGTCTCGGCCCAGGCGGTTGACCCGAGCAGCATCGGTTCTTCCCCATCCCACGCGCAGTAAATGATAGTGCGGCGCGGCTTCCATCCCTGCTTCAGCAATTCACCGAACGCCCGCGCTTCCTCGAGCAAAGTGACTTGGCCGGCGATTGGATCTTCCGCGCCATTAACCCAGCCATCGTGATGGTTGCCGCGCACGATCCATTGATCGGCCTCCGATGTTCCGGGAATTCGGGCGATCACGTCGTTCACATCTTTCAAATCCCAATTGCTTTCGACTACGAGATGCACCTTCGCCGCGCCGGGACCAACGTGGTAAGTAATTGGCAATGCACCGCGCCATTCTTCGGGAGCCAGGGGTCCGGTGAGAGCGGCGAGCAGAGGTTGGGCATCTCCGTAAGAAATGGGCAGGGCCGGAATTTTGGTGATGCTGGGAGCGTTGCTCGCAGTCATGTGCGGCGCGTTGGGGTCGCCACGATCAGGAGTGAGCGGGTCGCCGGGGTAGGAAGAGGCAAAGTCCAAAACGCTGCCGCGCTGCACGCCTTGCTCAGGACGCATGGGACCCTTGGGAAAGACGTCGCCGCCAAAGTAGCCATCATCTTTCGGATCGGAATAAATGATGCAGCCGACGGCGCCGTGCTCAGCCGCAATTTTCGGCTTGATTCCGCGCCACGAATTGCCATAACGCGCGATCACGATGGCTCCCTCGACAGAAACGCCGAGACGCTGCAGGCGCTCGTAATCCTCGACCAAACCGTAGTTCACATACACCAGCGGTGCGGTGACGTCACCATCGCGAGAGTAGGCGTTGTAAGTAGGGAGCTGCTCATCTTGCTGACCCGAGGTCGGATCTTCAGCCAATTTCGGTTCCTGGAGCTTTGCAACATAATGGGTTGGCGCCAACAACTCCAGCACGCGGCGCTTCGGCGTGGGGAATAGAACTTTGAACGTTTCGATGTGAGCGTCCAGTCCCCATTCTTTGAATTTCGAAAGAATCCATTCGGCATTCTGTTTGTCGTAAGCCGAGCCCACGTGATGCGGCCGGGCGCTCAGCAATTGCATGTAGTCGCGTTGCTTTTGGCCATCCGGCCGGGCGCGGAATTTCTTCTCCCAGTCGCGCTCGGTGCGGGCATGCTGCGTCGAAAATCCGTCGAGAGCGTCGTCCTCTTTTGTCTCGGGGGAATCTGCAATCGCTGAATGTAGAAACGAACCGATGACGAGCACTGCGAGGATTGAACGCCTCATGCGCCTCCTGAATTTGCGAACCACGAGTATGCCACGGATGGTCGCCTAGTTCGGATTCGTAAGAGAATTCTTATGCCTGGGAAATGAGAAACGTAATCCCACGCGCAGCCTGTTCGCACGCATCCGTAACCCACAGCTAACCCAACGCCCTCTGATACAGTCTCATAGTAGGCTCCTCCTGAGCCTCGGGGAGACGTCAAGCTGATCGGCCGGGTCTTCAAAGCGTTCCAGTATCGTGACTTCCGCCTGATGTGGTTTGGCGCATGCACGTCCAGCATCGGCACCTGGATGCAAATTGTTGCCCAGGGCTGGCTGATTTACCGCCTCAGTCATTCGGCCTTTCTGCTAGCGCTCGATCAGTTCCTCGGCGGCATTCCTATCTTTTTGTTCTCCCTGATCGGCGGCGTGGTCGCCGACCGCGTGGAGCGCAGACTGATTCTGCTCAGCTCGCAATACGTGCAGATGGCATCTGCGGGGCTGCTCACCATTCTCGTGGCCACGGGCTGGGTGCATGTGTGGCACATCTTGTGTTTGTCTTTCATTTCGGGCTTCGCGCAGGCGTTCGGTGGACCGGCCTATCAGGCGCTGATTCCCACGTTGGTCGAGAAAGAAGACATGCCGAATGCTATTGCGCTGAATTCGATTCAGTTCAATATTGCGGTGATGGTCGGGCCAGCGTTGGCAGGCCAGGCGCTCGCCAAGTTGGGGGAGAAGTGGTGCTTCGGGCTGAACGCGCTTTCATTCCTGGCGCCGATCGTGTCGTTATCGATCATCAGCACGCGCTTTCTCCCATTGAAAACTACGGAGACGATGTTTACCAGCCTGAAGCAGGGCATTGTGTTTGCGCGCAAGCAGACCTCGATGGAGGCATTGATTATCCTGGCCTTCTGCATGACGGCGTTAGGCATGCCCATGCGCACTTACATCCCTGTGTTCGTCAAAGATATCTTTCATCGCGGCCCGGAAACTTACGGCAACTTGCTCGCGCTGATGGGGCTTGGTTCGATCTTCGGCTCACTAGCGATCGCGACGGCCGGAAACTTTAAAAGAAAAGGGCTGGTTGCCCTCGGTGCTCTGATCTGCTTGGGCGCGGGGATTCTCGGTTTTTCGCTCTCGAAAGCGGTGCCGCTCAGTGGCATTATGCTGGTGCTGGTCGGGGCGGCGATGATGGCAGTTTTTGCGACCGTCAATTCATTAGTGCAGTTGATGACGACGAACGAAATGCGCGGACGTGTGATGAGCGTCTACAACTTTGCCTTTCGCGGCGGCATGCCCATGGGGAACTTGTTGTCCGGATGGCTGGTTCCCTTGTTCACCGCCCCGGTAGTTCTGACGGTCAATGGAGCGCTGCTGATCGCCCTGGGTCTGTACTTCTTACTGGTGCAGCGGCGCGTGGCCGCGCTTTAGCTCGACTCCCCTTTGCCTACCAGAGACTCGATCGCGTGCGCAGCATCAGGCGGAAGAACGATGTCGACGCTCGCCAGATCCTGCTTCATGTGATTGGCGTCGGAAGTTCCGGTGAGCGGCAGCATGCCAATGGATCGCGCAAAGCTGAACACGACCTGGGCTGGCGTAGCTTTGTAGTGCGCGGCAAGGCCGACAACCAGCGGATGCTGCAGCACTTCGGGATTTGCGGTGAGAAGCGAGAAGCCCTGATAAGTGATTTTCCGCTCGCTGCAGAATGATCGCACTTCGCGGTCCCACCCAAGACGGGCAAAGCAGCGATTTTGCACGAAGGCAGGAAGTTCAACATGGCTGTCCGACATTTGCTCAAGATGCCGCAAAGAAACATTGCTGACCCCGAGCAGTCGCGTGCGGCCAGCATCGCGCTCCTGGATCATCGCCTCCCAGACCTCGGAATCAACACGGCTCCAGCCGTGGCCAGACGCGGGTCCGTGCAGCACATAGCTGTCGACGTAGTCGGTCCCAAGATGTTCGAGGGAACTTGCCATCGATTGCGCGACCTGCACAGAAAGACTGGCTGCTGGATCGTATGGCAGGCGATGGTCCTGGCCGGGTCGATAGGTAAACTTCGTCTGCAGGAAGAGATCCGCCCGGGATTGTCCCGTCGCGTAGGCGGCCGCCAATCCCTGGCCCACGCCAGCCTCGAAGTAATGCCGCCGCTGATTGGCTGTATCGATGCCGCGAAACCCCATCCGCAGCGCTAGTTCGACCAGAAGAGGGGTGTGCTCCTCCTTCCAGGCGGTTCCGTAAAGGAAGTCCGGAACCGGCGCGGGTGTGTGATTTGGCATGGGGTTATTCTCCCATGAGAAGCGCCTAAGTTACCTCCGTGCCCCCCTCGTCTGTGCAGGTGTCTCCCCCGTCGGGGCCATTTTCGACTCGCCGAGTTTCCTGCACACTGTTTCAAGACCGAAAATGCGATCAATCAAAGACAAGAAGAATCGGCGCACGAAAGACCGTTTTAAAGCTGTACTGCCCGTGAGAGTGCGGGGGACGGACGCTTCTGGCGCGTCGTTTGAAGTGCTGGCACACACTCTCGACCTTACGCCGACCGGGGCGCGCCTTGGCGCGATTCGCCTGGACGTTAAGGTTCCGGAAACATTGACGATTTTCTATCACCAGCGCAAGAAAGAATTCACGGTTGTATGGACCAGGTTGTTGGCAGAGACTCAGGAATACCAGGTCGGCCTGCAGGCGGTCGCGCAGGAGAAAGAACCTTGGGGGCTGAGTCTAGCTTGTTCCGGCAAGGACGCGGTCACTAAAGCGTCGGCAGTTTCGGGAGCTTAAGTGAGGCCAAATTATGAAAAACTTGCTAAACAAACTCTGGTCGAATGAAGAAGGGCAGGACGTCGCCGAATATTCCGTGATGCTAGCCGTGGTTCTCGTTATCGTCGTAGGTACGATCCGGCTGATCGGGTCGAACGCGGGCAACGTGTTCTCACAGGTGGGCAGTTCGATCCAGTAGAGGGATTGCTGTCTTTGCTAAATCGCTTGAGCAGTTGGTGCTCCTTGCAGCATCTCAAGGACGCGAGGCGTTTCCCATCATCAATGCGAAGAGCAGCGGAAGATAAATCACGGTAGCCTGCAGAACATGGCGGGCCAGCATCTTCGACCGCGGATTGTTAAGAGGCAGCTTGAGCAGCGCCAGGCGGGCGCCAAAATAGAAAAGGGCGATGCCCAGGATCACCGCTCCCACCAGATAAATCTTTCCCGCCATTCCGAAGAGGCTGGGCAAAGTGCTCAGCGGAATCAAAATCAAAGAATAAATTAGAATGCGCCGAGCCGTGGATCGTCCATCCTCTTCCACCACCGGCAGCATGCGAATTCCGCCCTGCGCATAATCTTCGCGGTACAACCAGGCGATCGAGAAGAAATGCGGAAACTGCCAGACGAAAAGAATGGCAAACAAAATTAGCGTGCCCCATTCCAACTGTCCGCGTGCCGCCGTCCAACCCAAAACTCCCGGCATTGCTCCAGGAAAGGCGCCCACGAATGTGCAAATCGGCGAGACACGCTTCAACGGCGTGTAGGCAGCGAGATACACGAGAGAAGTCATGAAAGTGAGCAGCCCGGTGAGCGGATTCGTGAAGTAGGCCAGATAAATCGATCCGCCCAAGGTAGCCACTAAACCAACAATTGCGGCATGCAGAAGGCTCATGCGGCCAGCCGGGAGTGGACGCATCGCCGTCCGACGCATGTTCGCGTCCACTTCATGCTCCATCACTTCGTTCAGCGCCGCCGTCCCGCTTGAAACCAGCCCGATTCCCAGCAACGCGTGCAGCAAGCCCCAGTTCAGCGATGAGACCCCCGCTTTCTGCGACCCGAAATAATAACCACACCATGCGGTCATCACAATCAGAGTGGTGACGCGGGCCTTCATCAGTTCGGCGTAGTCGCGCAGGACAGAAGTGGCCTGCCTTCGAAGTAGAACCAGTGGTTGCGTAGTCGCGCTCATTTGGAAGATTAGTGGTGTGATTGTCCTACCGCTTGTTATTTACTCGCGCTTCAGACCGAAGATCCCACAAGCCCAAGGATTGCATAGGTACTCCCGTTGGCTATGGAAAGTCAAGTTAAAACTCACAACGGATTATGCAATCGACCTGTAACTGCATACAAGAAGTCCGCGAAACCATGCTGCCGAGCGGATCACTGACTTGCCGAAACACCAGCACCGGTGAAGGTTTCCGGCGGATCAAAAAAACATTGGTGCCACAGCGCGGCGTCCGACAAGGAACCCGCTTTCCATTGTTTCAATGTGGGAACCGTCGCTGCAATCATTCCACCGTCGGCGGAGTCAAAGATTAGCACAACCCCAGCAAGATCCTGAAACTTCTGCGCGATTTCCGTATAGCTCTGGTCCAGTACCGACTTGGAGAACTCCAGCCGGAGCTGGGGACTTGGATCTTTCCCAGTCTCGTTGGTATTTTCTACCGAAACAATTCTCACATTCTTTCCTCGCAGCGGACCCCAATCTCCAGGAAACAGGGCTGTTTCTGTCCGGCTCACATGAAATAACTCCGCGGCAACCGGAACCGCTGCGGGATTTGTCGGCAAATCGGCATCCGGAACACTTTCGGGCATTTCCAAGTTATTTCGCCAGATCCATCCCCGCGATAAGCCTGAGATGCGCACATGAACCCAATCCCGGCTAAAATCCAGCATCTCGAACTCGTCGTGTGCGCTGGCCAGGAACAAAGTCTTTGCATTCAAACTGGCCCCCGAGACAACCGGCGTCCCAGACTTCTTTACCGCAACCAAGTTTTTCGGATAAGCCTGATTCTTAAGAATCTCCTCCAGATTTTCCGCTTCAGTTTGAAGCGGACCGCCGGTGCCCTTCACCTCGGACTTCTTCGATCCCGCCTGAGCGCGGTTCTTTTCCCGGTCAGCCAGACTCCGGTCAAGTGACGACGAAATACCGCCCTTGACTTCGGGCAGTCTGGGCATTGGAGCGGAAATGCTGGGTTCGTTTGGTTCGGCAGTCTTCGAAACGCCGGTTTTCGAAGGTCGATTGGTAGAAGGTGGAGAAGTTCTTTCGGCAGCGGCTGTTGAATTCGCGCTGGTCGGCGAAGCCTGGACTGCCAACTGGTCGGCCAATTGATCGAGCAGATCAGCTTCCAGCCGGCCATTCGACGACAGCACCTGGTACCCAGAGTGAGCATTCGTCGGGTCCGCATACCAAGCCGTGACCTGCACTGTGACCCGCACAATCGATCCACCAGAAGGAGCCGCGGAGACTTGAAACTTGGATTCGTAATAGCCGCGCCGATAACGTTCGAGGGGGTGATCGGCAGAAGTCGCGAACCCAGCCAGCACAGGCAGTCGGCCGGATGAAGCCGGTTGGATTTCTTTCAGAACCTTCTCTACCGCCGCCTTGGATTGCGGGAAGGTTCGCTCGTTCTCGCCGCTTTGCGTCCGGACGCTCTTGGTGGGCGCAATCAACATGGCTATTGCCAGCGCGGCATGCCAAAGAGCCCGACGGCGACGTATTTTGGCGAACGTCATGGCTGCTCCAGTTGGTCGCGCATAACCCATCCGTGCTGTCCCTCGTGGGTCTCTACGCCGTACCAGTACGGAGTGTTGATGAGAATCAGGACTTCCGTGCCGGTTCCCAGTAGCTGCAGCGTGCCTGCCGTGTGGAATGGCGCGGATTTTAGCGGCGCGCCCGGCGACTTTACTAGCCGCTGGACCTGCTTGCGGAGCTCCTTGACCCGCTCCTCCAGGCTTTGAGTCGGCTGACCTTGCCCCGGAGCAGCTTGCACAGACTGAGTTTCACTCACCTCGTTTTGACTTGAATCGCGGCTGGAAGACTGCACGCCCGTGGAGGTCGAGCCAGAATCCGAGCTTCCAACAGTCTGAGAAAGCGTTTGGGACGTTGATTGCCCGGCCCCGGCTGCGTCTGCATCCTGGCCCATCGCAGAATTTTGCTTCTTTGCGAGTCTCGCCTGCCGTTCTTTCTCGGCTGCGGCGGTCTCGTCTTGCATCAACCTAATGTTCTCTAAATGTTCCCGGATATCTTTGTACTCGCTGTTTTCAACAGAGCCGTCCGATTGGTGCACGGTACGGCGAAAGTCTTCCTGAAAAAGCGCGTCGATGCGCAGCACGGTGTTTTTTTCACCTTGTGGCTGCACCACATAACGCACTACCAGGGTGCCTACATCGCCACCGTCTTTGAAGTTGCGGGGATCGATGGCGTGCTCGCGGACTTTGTAGAAAACCTTGCCGCCCCCGGTCCAGTCGGGGAAAACGCGCGAGGTAGCCGAGGCTTTTGCGCCCGAGACAAACTCGTCTTTGTTGTATTCTTTGGTTCCTCGAATCACGCCGTTATCGGAAACATCCTCCACCACTTGCGCGACTTGGCTCTCTGGCATGGGGATGTTCACGATCAGGCCTTCGCCGTACGACAGCTTCTCTTTCTCCCGTGCAGAGAGCGGACCTCCGGCCACAAGGAGCACAACGATCAGCGGCAAGAGCGAGCGACTACGATAACGGGCCGGGGATGCGGTAAGCCCGCTGAATCGGCGAAAACGCGTTCGAATCGTACTATTTCCCCCTCTGAAGGCCTGATGGAACATCGCAACCCACAACCCCTGCGGATCTGCGGGCCGGCGTTCGACTTCCCTTGAGTCTCGTACTCCCAGCGTGAAGCTGTCAACTACTTCGACGGTGCGATTGGGGGCCGACCGGGTAACGATCCGAGCCGACAGGGGATCCCGTAAAAAATTGTAAAAACTCGGAGTTGTAAAATTTTTGTAAAAAAAATCTTGAAAAGCCCTTGAACTTCGTGTTCGGCCCGTAGTAGGATTCCGCCCCGGTAGAGTGGTAGGACCTCTGCTCGCTTTTAACTCATATACCAGAATGGGCAAACGTCTTTTGTTCCATGCTGTTTGGCGGTTGCGTTTTGGATCCCATTCTTTAATTATGGGAAATAGTTTTCACATACCAGATATTGATCTGATCTTGCCGAGGAGTCCGGCTATGCCCGCTTTGCGTGGTTTGCGTCTGCGCAACATCTTTCACTTTGCGACTTCCATTGCGGCTGTCGCTCTGGTTTTCGCGTCCATTGTGCTCACTTGCAGTCAGCCCGCGCATGCCCTCCCCGCTTTTGCGCGGAAATACGGCCTGCGCTGCTCAGCATGCCATGAGTCCTGGCCGATGCTCAATTACTTTGGCCAGAAGTTCAAAGACAACGGCTATCAGCTGATGAATGACCGCGATGCTCCGATCTGGCAGAATCCGGGTTACTGGCCGGTCACTTTTCGTATGACTCCGATCTGGCATCGCGTAAGCACTGGCAAAGTTCTGGTGGACACATACTCGGCTGGAGGCACGTCGCCGTCGGGAGTTGCCGTCCAGCGCGTGACGTCATCCGGCTTTGACCTGAGCGGCCTCGACTTCCACACCGGCGGAACGCTGGAAAAGAACTTCTCGTTCTACTTGCTTCCCTCTTCGGATCCGACCGCCTCCTTCCACTTTGAGACGGTAATGGCGCGGCTCGACAATCTCTTCGGCAGTTCTTGGCTAAACGTGAAGCTCGGCAAGTTCGAGCTCGACAACCTGCTTTCTGAGAAGCGCATATTGACGCTCACGGGCAACGGCGGCATCTACCAGCTTTACCACTTCACGCCGGTGAACGACGGTAATATCTTCGGGCAAATGGGAGATAACCAGCTCGGGGTTGAAGTGATGGGTCACTCCTGGAACGACCGTACGCGTTACTCCGCAGCGCTGCTAAGTTCTAATGACGGCAGTGTGCAGCTGCCAGATGGGGCCAATTCTTACTCCGCGTTCTTTGCCGCCAGCCAAGCCTTCGACGCTGGTAGGCTCGGAGTCCAGCGCATTGGTGCTTATGCCTTTGTCGGTGAGGCCCCCACCACCTGGCTCACCACGGGCGGCGGAACAACGATTCTTCCTGGTTCCGGTATTGGCAACAAGAGCTTCAGTCGCGAAGGTTTTGTTGGCCAGTTCTACTTCGGCCAGCACGTCGATCTTCAGGTTGTCACTCAGCATGGAGAGGATAACGCCTGGTTTGGACAAGGCTACGGCGATTTCATCGGCGGTACTGTCACCGGCAACAATACGACCGGCACGGTTCTTCCCGCGGGATCGCGAAACCCAACGTGGAACGGCGTCCTCTTGGAGCCGCACTACGTTTACAGTCCCCAGCTCATCTTTATCGGCCGCTTTGAAACGATCAGAATGTCACAGCAGGCGAATGGGGCGGGATACGCTGGCGTAGGAGGTCCCTCAGCCTCCAACTTGGGCAACATCTCGACCTACACCGTCGGATACCGGTACAACCCATTCATGACCAACCGGGCTGGCTTTGCCTGGCACAACGAATACAACTGGCTGCACCAGGACGGCACAGGCCCAACTCTTGGCCTGAATAGCGCCAACATCAACACCAGCGAATTGTTGCTGGGCTTTGACTTTGATTTCTAAGATCTGACTTTAGAGAGGATCGACATGGGGACAGAATTGCGGAAGTGGTCGCTTTTACTCGGCGCAGCTGCGTTTTTAGCGCTGCCGCTGCCTTCCTGGGCTCAACTCACGACGATCGACTTGGCGCAGAAGCTCAATACGGAAGCGCACGTCGGCAAGTTAACCGGTCACGCCAAGGCTGGTGCCGCCGACTATCGGCGATATTGTGTCGGCTGTCATGGCGACCTGGGTGACGGCAACGGCGAGGTCGCGCAGTGGCTAGAACCGCCAATGTGGCCCAAACCGCGCAACTTTCAATTGGGAGTTTTCAAATGCCGTTCCACGCCCACCGGAACGCTGCCTACCGACCAAGATTTGTTCGACGCCATCGGCCGCGGCTTCGACCGGTCTGCCATGCCGATCTGGAATACGTTCACCAATCAACAGCGCGTCGATCTCGTTGCCTGGGTGAAGCACTTCTCGCCGCGCTTCTCGGGTGGCGAGAAGCCCGGAGATCCCATTCAGATTCCTCCGGAGCCCGAAGTCACTCCGGAGCGCATCAAGGCGGGTCGCGACGTGTTCGCCCGTGTGCAGTGCTGGAAATGCCACGGCGTGCAGGGTATGGCAAACGGTCCGTCTGCTTCCACGCTCACCGACGACCTCGGCCGCCCGATCGCCGCGTTTAACTTCGCCGAGGGCTCGCGACCAAAATGCGGCGACACCGATAAAGATATCTATAGAATTTTCATGACCGGCTTGGATGGAACTCCAATGCCCTCGTTTGCCGACAATATTAAGCCCGACGAGGCGTGGGATCTGGTCTTCTATCTCCGAACATTTATGGCGCAGAACAGCAAGGCAAAGGCGATGGCGAAGCAGCTTGGTTTGAAGCCGGTCGATCCCAATGCCCCTGCTCCGGCGGGGCAATAGTTGAAGGCTATAATGACGCCCTAACAGTTTTTCTCAAGGAGAATTTCGATGAAGAGCCCGTGCAAATCGCTAGTTGTACTATCGTCGGTAGTTTTGTTGTGTTGTGCCGCACTGATTTTAGGTCCGAAGGTCAGCGCTGCCGGAGAAGGCAAAATCAGCGGTACCGTCAAACTCGATGGGACTGCTCCTCACATGAAGGGTATCGACATGTCGAAGGACCCTTTCTGCGCGAAAGCTCATGCCAGCGACCCCGGCCACCTGGAAACCGTAGTAGTGGGTTCCGGTGGTGGTTTGCAGAATGTGGTTCTGTACATTTCGGAGGGCTGGAGCGGCAGCCCGACCGTGGCCACGAATGTTCCTATCTTCGATCAGAAGAACTGTATGTATACACCCCATGTCCTGGCCATGGACGTGAACCAGAAGTTCTCAGTGAAGACCAGTGACGCTACCACGCACAACATTCACCCCAACCCGAACCCCATGACCGGCAATATTCCATGGAACCAGTCCCAGCCGCCCGGAGCTGCGGCCGTGGAAAAGAGTTGGAAGGCAGCGGAAGTGATTCCGGTGCAGTGCAACATTCATCCCTGGATGCACGGCTGGTTCGTTGTGGTGAAGGGACCTTACGCCACTACAGACGACAGCGGCAATTACACCATCAACAACGTTCCACCTGGAAGTTACACCGTGACTGCATGGCAGGAAGATCTGGGTTCTCAAACCCAAAAGGTTACGGTTGCTGCCGGTGGAGCGGGAGCGGCGAACTTCACGTTTAAGGCGAAATAGAATCTCGAAAACTTAACGAACTGTTCACTCTTAAACGAATCGCCGCAGTAGATTTTGCGGCGATTCGACAATTTAGGCCGGAACCTTCCGGCTAAAAGGCGGGCCGATATGGCGAAGCTGTTTGCGGTAGTTATTGTGCTGATCGCAATTGCATCGGCGGTTCCCATCGTCATGCACATGTGGCCGATGCCGCAGGATATTTCGGTTCACGGCCATCTCATCGACGAACAGTTCGCCGACACGATGCTCGAGGCCGGAATCTCCTTCCTCGCCTCGCAGATTCTCCTGGCCTACTTTATCTGGAGATTTTCCAGTCCCGCTCCCGGCGATAAGATCAAAAGCTTTCCCGGTGGCGCTATGGGCCTTGTGTTGGCAGCCTTCCTCTTGGTCGGAACCGAAGTTCTCGCATTAGGTTTCTTCGGCACCAAGGCTTGGGCCAGTGTCTACTTCACTCCGCCTGCGGCCGACGCCGTGACCGTACAAGCGCAAGCTGGCCAGTTCGCGTTTTACTTCCGTTACCCGGGCCCGGATGGAACCTTCGGTCCCATTCACCCCGACCAGATCAGCGAGGCGAACGCGAACTTTTTCGGAATCGACACCACGCACGATCAGGATTCAAAGGATGACATCGTGACTGCCGAGCTAGCGATTCCGGTGAACAAAGAAATTCACCTGCTGATGCACGCCAAGGATGTTGGGCACTCTTTCTACGTTCCCGAGTTGCGGGTGCAGCAGGACTTTGTGCCGGGCCTGGACGTCTCGGTTCACTTTACTGCGACCAAAATCGGCCGTTATGAAATCGTTTGCACGCAGCTTTGCGGCCTCGGACACTACAACATGAAGGCCTATCTCGAAGTGAAGTCCCAGGAAGATTACGATGCCTGGATCAAGCAGCAGGCGGCACTGCAGTAATCGCGTAGCTCCGGACGCATTCGTCCGGTGCGCTGTTGCAAGACTTGTAGAACTGAACATTTCCCTGAGGTGAACGCAATGCACGATATGTCAGCACATGCAGTGGGCCACGGAGCTCCGACGAGTTTCATTCGGAAGCATGTCTTCAGTATCGACCACAAGGTCATCGGCAAGCAGTATTACGCGCTTGCCCTGGTCGCAGCCGTGGTCGGAATGTTTCTTTCCTGGCTCATGCGCATTCACCTCGGATGGGGCAGCTTCGCCATCCCTGGCCTGCATTTGCTTTCGAGCAGCGGCGCGCCCGGCGATGTGATGACGCCGGAGTACTATCTGCAGCTCATGACCATGCACGGCACCATCATGGTCTTTTTCGTGCTGACCACCGCCCCGTTTGCGGCATTCGGCAACTTCTTCCTGCCCATTCAAACCGGCGCTGAGGATATGCCATTCCCGCACTTCAACATGATGTCGTTCTGGGTCACTTTTGTGGCCTTCATGGTCATGGTCGCGGCGTTCTTCGTGCCCGACGGCCCAAGCCTCGGCGGCTGGACGCAGTACGCTCCGCTCAGCGCGATCGGCGCCGTCGGCGGCCCCGGTCAAGGTTGGGGCGTGGTTTTCTGGGCAGCTTCAATCGGCATCTTCTGCATCGGGCAACTGCTCGGTTCGCTGAACTTCATTACCACCACGCTCGACATGCGCTGCAAGGGCATGTCTCTTATGCGCCTTCCGATCAGCGCCTGGGGATGGTTCATCACCTCAGTCATGGGCCTGACGGCCTTTGCGGTTCTCATGCCCGCCTGCATTCTGCTGATTCTCGACCACGTCGCCGGCACCAGCTTCTTTGTTCCTACTGGTCTCGTCATCGGCGATCACGTCCTGCCACATTCTGGCGGATCGACTCTGCTTTGGCAGCACCTCTTCTGGTTCTTCGGGCACCCCGAGGTTTACATCGCCATCGTCCCAGGCATGGGCATCGTCTCTCACGTTCTCATCACCAACATGCGGCGGCCCATGCTCAGCCATCGGGTTCTTATTTATTCGATGGCAGCGCTGGCCGTGCTCAGCTACATGGTTTACGGCCACCACATGTTTGTGAGCGGCATGAATCCCGTTTCTTCGCTGGCTTTTTCGTTTCCCACGCTGGTCATTACCATTCCGTCCACGATCATTGTGTTGATCTGGCTGGGCAGCCTCTATGGCTCGAAGCTGCGGATTAATTCCGCTTCGCTATTCTCGCTGGGTTTCGTTTCCATGTTCATCAGCGGCGGCGTCAGCGGGTTCTTCCTCGCGCAGCCTTCGCTTGACATCATGCTGCATGCCACCTATTTCGTAGTCGGACACTTCCACCTTGTGATGGGAGTCGCGGCTATGTTCGGCATCTTTGCCGGGACTTATTTCTGGTTCCCGAAAATGACGGGCCGCATGATGAGTGAGACTTTGGGAAAAGCTCACTTCATTCTCAGTTTCATCGGCGCGTACTGCATCTTTATGCCGTTCCACTATCTCGGAATAGCGGGCAACGTGCGCCGCTATCAGGCCTTCACCGACGACTACCTGATTCCGCTGGTCCCGGTTCACAAGTTCATCACCATAGCTGCTCTTGTAACTGGCTTTGCCCAGCTGATTTTTATCTACAACCTGATTTACAGCCGATTTAAGGGCGCGCACGCTCCGAACGACAATCCGTGGCAGGGAACTTCTCTTGAGTGGAGCACCGCTACGCCTCCCCCGCACAACAACTTTGGCGCGACGATGCCGATCGTTTACCACGATCCATATCAGTACAGCGTCGAGGGTGCGGCCGCGGATTACATCATGCAGACATCGACGGAGAAAGTTCACAGTCCCGACGAAGAGAAATAAAAACCTGAGCTTTTAGCAGAGTGCAAAGAAGCAGTACAGAATTGGAGTGAGCAGTATGGCGACTACAATCCACGAACCGCCGAAAATAGACCTCGACCGCTTACCGGGCGATGGCTCGGGCAACGGATGGCGGAATCTGGTTCCCTCAGATGGAGACATGCGGCTGGTGAAGGATTCATCTCCGCCGCCGGCCAGCACCGGCATCTGGGTGGGCTTGGCCGCGATTACGATGACCTTTGCCGCTTTCACCAGCGCCCTGGTCGTTCGTCAAGGCAATTCGACCGATTGGCACCACTTCACTCTGCCGCCGATTCTTTATTTCAATTCTCTGATCATCATCGCCAGCAGCGTCACTCTGGATATGGCCCGCCGGCGGATGGCGGCCTTCATGAGCAGCGCGAAGTCTCAGGCGGGTGCTCCAGCGGGCTTGCTTTATGTGACTCTGGCTCTGGGGCTTGTCTTTGTGGCCGGCCAGACTTGGGCGTGGCTGCAACTCAAGTCGCAGGGATTCGGGCTCGCCAGCAATATCAGTTACTCGTTCTTCTATGTGTTAACGGTAACCCACGCTGTGCATGTCCTCGGAGGGCTCGGCGGTCTGGTCCGCGTCATCTGGAAGCTGAACAATCTTGGGCTGAAACGCAGCACCCTGAACGCAACTTCGCTCTACTGGCATTTCATGGGCGCGCTGTGGCTGTACCTGCTTTTGCTGCTTTGGATGAAGCTGTAACACTCGAAGGTAGGAGGCAATGTGAGCCAAGCCGATCTTTCAATTCATGGGCAGGTGTCGCGATCCGATGCCACGGAGACAATGACCGCGCCCACATTTCATGTTTCCCCAAAAAAGATGGCAATGTGGCTGTTCATCATCGCCGACTCCGCCACTTTTGCTGGTTGCCTTGTGGCCTACGGCTTCATACGGAACGCCACTCCAGATTGGCCCAGACCGTTCCACAGCATCACCAACGTCGCCCTCATGACGTTCATTCTGCTCACTAGCAGCTTGACCATGCTATTGAGCTTGCGCTCGGCCCAGCAAGGCGACAAGCCCGGAGCCTTCCGCTGGATGATGATTACTGCCGTCCTCGGCATCGCTTTCGCGGTGCTCCACATTCGTGAATGGATGGGAATGATCGGCGAAGGCGCCACGCTTTTTCATAACCCTTGGGGCACGCCTGCGTTTGGCGCCGCGTTTTTCAGCATTACCGGTCTCCACCTTTTACACGTAAGTGGCGGAGTCGTCGCCCTTATTTTGGTCGGCCTGAGCTATAAGCGGGGAGGCTACGGCGCAGATGACCTCGAAGTCACCGGCCTCTACTGGCACTTTGTCGACTTGGTTTGGATGTTTGTAGTGCCGCTGATTTATTTGATGAATCTGGCTCACTAAGACTGCGGTAGTGCAGCGCTTCTACGCTGCGAGAACCGGGATTTTTCACTTGCGGCTCTAGCCGCTGCGGTCCACTAAGATTCGGAGGAGAAACTGCAATGGCTACAAACGAAGCGCACGCGAGCGGTGGAATCGGAAAAGATGTAGCAATCTACGTCTGCCTGCTGGCCCTTGCCGGCGTACAGTTCTTGATCGCCTATCAGGACATCAGCACGTCGCAAATGTTTGTCCGCATGTTGTCGGTCGCAGTTATCGAGGGCGGGCTCGCGCTTTTGTTCTTCATGCACCTGTCGGAGAATCGCGGCCTGATGTGGTTTGTGGTGATCTTCACGGTCGCCGTAATCCTGGGCATGCAATACGGATGGACCGATAGCTTCCGCCTCATCGACGGCGTGCCGTGGGCCAGGTAAGATAAGGTTGACACCGGCGCGGATTGAATCGCGCCTGAAAACGGTGGAGCAGGCCTTTCAGGCCTGCGTCAAGGGAATTAAAGGGTGGTGGGCTTTAGCCCCTGAGGCGAGCATGAAGGATTGGAAGTCAATCGGGATGCCGTTGATAGCCCTTGCGGGACTCGTGCTCCTGTTCATGCCGCTTCCCGCGTCGGCGCAAAGCTGCGCTCTCTGCTACACCCAAGCCGCATCCTCAGGCGCTCGGATGATTCAGGCGCTCAAGAGCGGCATCCTGATCCTGATCGCTCCGCCAACGCTCATGACTGTGGGCGTAATCTTCGTCTGCTATCGCAAACGCAATCAGACTCGCGACGGTGACGATGCCAAGCAATTGCAGGACAAGAACTGGTAGGACGCAAAGCTCTTGGTTCTTGCGATTCGATCACTTCTTGTAAACCACGCCGCCTTTCATCACGAACGAAACGTTCTGCAGCGTGCTGATATCCTGCAAAGGATCGCCGGGGGCGGCGATGATGTCCGCCAGATATCCCGGCTCCAGCGCTCCAATCTCTCCATTCCATCCCAGCAGCTTCGATCCATTGAGCAAATCTGCCTGCAGCGCAGCCAGAGGGGCCATGCCGTTGGCGACCATTAACACAAGCTCTCGCGCCTGCGTGCCGTGAGGAAACGGCCCCACATCGGAGCCCACAGCCATGGGAACCGCAGCCGCGAGCTGCTTGCGGAATTCCTGCCGGTGAAAATCCAGCAGCGCATGTTCCCGTGCGCCCTGCTCAGGCGTGTCTGCATGATCGGCAAAATATTCGGAGATGGTAAAGGTCGGCACCGCAAAAATCTGCTTTTCGCGCATTAGCCGCATCGTCTCGTCGCTAAGCTGGTAAGCGTGATCGATGGACGCAACCCCTGCCTGCGCCGCAAAGAGTGTGCCAGGTTCGCCGGTGGAGTGGACCGCGACGCGCTTGCCGAGTCGTGCAGCCTCCTGTACCGCGGCGCTCAACTCAGCCTCCTTATATTGATAGATGGTGGAAAACTTGCCTTCGTGGATGACGTCCGGGCCGGTCTCATAAATCTTGATAAAGTCCGCGCCCTCTTTAAACTGCTGGCGCATCACCGAAACCAACTCAGCCGCACCGTTCGCGTAGTCGGCGTTCGCCAAAACGTGCTGGGCGGGATTAAAGCCGATGGCGTCTTCGTGACCACCCAGAATGTTGATCGCATTTCCGCTGATTCGCATTCGCGGCCCAGGAGCCAACCCGCTGTCAATCGCGTTGCGAACCGCCGTATCAGCGGACCCCGCGCCCTCGGTTCCCATATCGCGTTCAGCGGTGTAGCCCGCCATCAAATCATCCCGTGCCGCCAGCAGCGCCATAATGGTGCGTTGCGGCACGGACTCCTGCACCGTCTGCAAATCCTCTGCACCCGGGTGCAGAAACAGATGAACGTGCACGTCGATCAGTCCCGGCAAGAGCGTCCGGTCGCCGAGATCGATCACCTCTACCCCGGCCGGATGCTTTACGGCCGAGCCCACTTCCACAATTCGTTCGCCCTCTACCAGGACTTCGCCCGGTTTCACAATGCGTCCGCTCTTTATGTCGAGCAATCTGGCTGCGTGCAGAACAATCGCGTGCGCCGCGGAGGATTTGGATTGTGGTAAAGCCTGGGTCTGCGCGGCAGAAAATCCGAGCAGTGATAGCAGCAAAAATAATGACCAGAGAAACGACCAATGCATCTTCATGGCATTCGTAGGAACTTTCAGTAGGGGATGGTACCACCTTCGATTTACCGAGGCTAGCGGTTGAGGATAGAGCAGGTCATCTCGACCCAGCTTACGCTGTGCAAGTCCTCAGCCGACCACTTCCATACTCTTCAACTCTTGCAACAATCCTTTCTCTACATTCTTCTGATGCTCCGCCGTTAGTTTCTTCCCCCCGGATGTCAGATAGAACGCATCGATCGCCATTTGTCCTTCGGTATCGATCAAGGCAATCTCGATGTTGCAGCGCTGCTGCGAAAGGCACGAACTGATGCGGTGCAGCAAGCGCGGCCGGTCCTGAGCAATCACCTGCAGCAGCGTGCTCGTCGACGAGGCGGTGTCGTCAAAGTCGATTCTCGTCTCGACTTTCACCTTGGTGCTCGTGTGCTTTTCGCTGCGTTGCCTTTCACGCAGCATCCGGTCGAGGTCCGCTTCTCCCGCCAAAACTGCCGCAATGCTTTTCTTGAACCGCTCCCATTCCGACAGGTTCAACTCCAGAGTGCGAAAGCGGTCGGTAAAGTAGAGCGTGTCCACTACCGTGCTGGCCTCGTTCGAAAATGCATTTGCCTTCACAATGTTCATCCCCCAGGCGGCCAGCACTCCGGTCACGGTTGCGAACAAAGACGGACGGTCCTTCATCACCAGCGTCAACTCATACCAATGCCGCCCGCGCTTCAAGTCCACCTGCAACGGGTCGTTGCCCATCCCTTCCGCCATCCCCATGTGCTGCATGATTTCTTCGGCAGAGTGCACGCGCAAATACCTTTGCGGAAAGCCTTCCACAAAATCCTTAAACTTCGCGCCCGTTACCGGAGCCAAGCTGCGAATTCGTGCCAGCTTTTCTCCACTGGCATCACCATGGACGCGCTGATCGGCGCTGCGGTTCAGGTAATTCGCCGAAGCGATGTAGAGTTGCCAGACGTTTTCTGTCTTCCAAGGTGTCAGCGCTTCCGGATTCACCGCTTTGATGTCCGCATAAGTCAGCAGGCAAAGCATTTTCAAACGTTCCGGCGTGCCTACTTTTTCCGCAAAAGCTGCCACCGTCTCCGGATTAAAAATGTCGCGACGCAGTTGTGCCGACATTTCCAGATGATTTTCGATCAAAAACATCACCACTGCGCGCTCGTTCTCTTCCATATCCAGCCGGTCCATGCAGTGCGCCGCGATTTCCATACTTGCCTCGACGTGACTGCGGCCAGGGACGCCTTTTCCCGTGTCATGCAGCAACAACGTGAGATAAAGCAGCTCTGGATCTTCCAACTCACTCAGCAACTCGGTGTAACGCTTATCCCATTCCGATTTTCCCTGGCTCAGCCGGTGCAAGCTTTCAATCGCCAGGATGGAATGTTCGTCCACGGTGAAGCGATGATAAAAGTCCCGAATCACTAGCGAATCGATTGGTTTCAATTCCGGCAATAACAACGTAAGCAGCCGCAGCGAATGCATCGCCCGCAACGCCTCGGCGGCATGTGGCTGCAACAGCGTTTCCTGCAGGTAGAGCCAGAGCTCCGCTCCACGCGGCGGAGTGACGGCCAGCGCCGGTAGCGCCTGCTCGATGCGGTGCTCCGTGGTCGTACTCAATCGAAACCCATGAACCGCCATGAAGTGAAACAAACGCAACAACATTTCAGGATCCTGCAACGAAGAAGACTGCTGCAGAAAAATCATCCCATCGACCACGGAAAAATCCGGATGCGATTGCTTCGACCGCCAACCTTGGAACTGCCGGCGCATGGAAGACCACGCCTCTGGAATCTCCTCCAGCAACTGCGTCACAGTGCGCTGTACCGCGCGCGCGTGCCCAAAATAAATCCGCATCCAATCGGCAGCGGAAAGCTCAGCAGCATCGGAAGCGCCTATCTTTCGCGCTGCGGCTTCATCCTGCGCCTCCCAACTCAGTGAGTTGTCGTCGCGCCCGTAGCGAAAGTGCAGAAAACACCGAGCCGCCATTAAGAACTCCAACGCCGCATCCAGTTGCTTTCGCACTCCGGCCCGCAGCGAGCTCGTGTCCGGCCAATCCCGCAACTTGTCCATCGCCGGGATCAGCGCCAACCAACAAGCCACGTTGTAATCGCGCAGCCCGCCCGGTGTTTCCTTCAAATTTGGTTCCAGATGAAAAACAGTGTTTCCGAATTTTCCATGCCGCTCGCGTGTCACTTCCGCCAGTCCCTGCAGCAGCGGTTTCGCTTCTCGCATAACTAGCTTCGGGATCGTTTTGTCGTGAAGCCGAGCGAATAACTCCTGATCGCCCGCCAGATAGCGGCAATCCAGTAGGGAAATGGTGAACTCGGTGTTATTCGGGTCAAAGCGGTCGCACTCGGGAAGCATCCGCGACGCGGGACTGAGCTTCAGTTTCAAGTCCCAGACTTCTTGCGAGAAACGCCGCACTGCATCTTTATAGGTCTCCTCGCTCGCACGATCAGCGTATAGAAAGAGGAGGTCGATATCGGAGTAAGGAAAAAGCCAGCTTCTGCCAAAGCCTCCCGTGGCCACCAGCGTGAAGCCCTTCGGACCTTCTTCGTCCGGCGAAACGATATCCCGCCACAACCGCTTAAGAAGGTCCTCGACGAGCCGCGTCCGTTGCAACACAGCGGCGCGGCCATCTCCCATGGCCGCGAAGTCGCGCGCGATTCGCGCCGATTCCGCAGCCAGAGAACTTCGCAATTCGCTGATCAGTGAAGACGCAGCCGTCATGACGATGGATCAATGAATCGTCGCCTGCTTATCGCGGATCGACTCGATTACTAAACCGATCGCCCGCTGTTGGCCCGACAATTCTCTGCTCTCAGGCAGCGTACCTTTTGGAAGATGGCTGGTGGCACGCTGCTCTAAAGATGTCCGGACGCGTCCCGATAGATGGTCCCTGCCCTGTGCGCCAGTCAGCTTGCGACCGATTGCTGATCCAAGCCGTTAAGATCGCTTCTTACAATGCCCCTTCGCCCCGCTCCTCATTGCGAATGCGAATCGCGTCATCGACGCGTGTCAGAAAAACTTTGCCGTCGCCAATCTTGCCGGTGCGCGCCGCCATCAGGATGGCCTGCACCGCCTTCTCCACCATGGCATCCGCCAGCACCAGCTCTAGCTTAGTCTTGGGGATCAGATCGACGCTGTATTCACGGCCACGGTACACCTCTGTATGCCCCTTCTGCCGCCCATGGCCCCTTACTTCGATCACCGTCATGCCCTCGACACCAATCTCTTGCAGGGCGCTTTTGACCGCTTCCAGCTTGGAGTTTTGGATGATCGCTTCAACCTTCGTCATGGTTTCATTCTCAAGTTCGTACTCCTGCAACCGCCCACGATTCTGGGCATAATTCTACGCGCCTACTCTATCGCCTGCCACGATTCCGCGGAAATTGAATGTATTTATCGGTCCCATCAGGATTTGTTATTGACGACGACAGGCGACACTCGGCGCAGGGGGGATCTCGAAGGGGGCACGGCTTTCAGCCGCGAAACGATGGCAAGATGCGAATCTTCACTTCGTCTTTGAAAAATCTTCCACCGCAAACAACTGCCCCGCGCGCAGAATCACACCCACTCCCATTGAGTCCATCTCTGTATCGAGGATGTTAGCGCGGTGGTTCGGAGACTTCAGGAATTCCGCTTCAATCAAACCGATGTCGGAGCCCATGGCTACATTTTCCGAGATCGATACGAAGTGCGCGCCAGCCTTAGTAGCCCGCGAAGGCAGGCTAGGCTCGCCCGGGAAAACATGCTCCGCAGCCCCTTGTTGGGCCATCATTGCGGCATGCCGCCGAGCAGCCGTCGCCAATGCCTCGTCCCATTTAAGCGTTGGTAAGCCCTGTGCCTGACGCAACCGATTAACTGAAACAAACAACTGACGCTCGGCTACGCTCGCGCCAGTTTGTGCCTGCGCAGATAAGAAAAAGCTAAGAGCAAGGATCACAAGCCCAGCTAACTGGATCACGGTTCGCATCGAGAACGATCTCCTGCTGAGTCTTAACACGCAGTTTCCGGACCCGACTCGCGTGTTTCGCTAGAAAACGGACGAAAAAACTAAGCGTCATTTTGGCTGCGAATGCTCTTCCGGAGGCGCTGGTGGTTTGGCAAACTTTGCATCGTCCACTGGCGCATTTTCCTTCACTTCGCTCAATTGCACCGTGAACCGCCCGCCTGGCCGCGCCAGAGTCCAACGATATGGAATCTTCACACCACCCGCCTCGCGATAGTCGGCATAATCGATCTGGGTCGGCAACCGGCCTAGCGGAGTCTCGCCGAACCGGACCAGCCGAAGCAGCAATCCGGACTTTTCATCAAAGTACAGCCGCACTGGGGGCTTCGCTTCACGCTGTCCTACCACCACATAAGCATCGTGGCCGTCGATTTTCTCTGTGCCACGCATCTTCGCTTCGCTGAACGTGCTTTTCAGGTGCGCTGCAAAATGAAGATCGGCATCCATGGCCGCCGCATCCACGTCGGGTCCATGCATTTCATGTACAGGCCGCTTCGGCGCACCCAGCCACCCCTCATGACCGTCGAATGCCGTGATGCTGTCGCCGTCCGGCGTATGCGTGAACGACACGCGTTTATCGGGATCCTTCGAAAAAATCTCGATTGGAACATTTCTGTCGCCGAATGTTATCGTCCCTTTCATCACGCGGCTAGTGATCTTATCGGTCGCGGCAGCTCCGCCAACCGCTTGCAGATACTTGGAGAACAACAACTCCGCACTGGGGCCGCTCGACCCACCATCGGCAATTTTTTCTTCGTTGCTTGCAGCTTCCATGTCCGGCTTCGCTTCTTCCGTCATCACTAAGGGAGTCGCTACAGGATCGACGGCCCCTCGATGGCAGGAGTAGCAGGTTACCTCGCGATGGCCATCGAAGTTCTCTTTATTAATGGCAAACATCATCTCCATCATTTTCCGCGCGGTTTGCTTCGACTTCTTGTCGTCCTTCTCGAATGCGCCCTGCACATGGCAGAACTCGCACTCCACGCCGAGCGACGCGGTGATGAACTGCATCGCAGGAATCAACTGATCGGCCGGAATACCCTTCAGCGTCTGGATGTTTTTGAACTGTTCCTCCGTCTTTTTGGGTTCCGTAGATGCTGCCATGCTCCCGGACTGCGCCCACGCTCCGCCAACGACAACTGCACAAACTACAAAGATCGCCGTAATCCCAATAAGAAATGTGCGGACAGCCGACCCTGCGACAGGCTCAGGGCAAGCTCTCCGCTGTCCAATCGAGCAAAGCTCGATGGGTTTCCTCCCGTTCATTCTCTTCGCCTCAGTTTGGAATCTGGAAAGTCTATCAAAAGTTTGTTCCGCAAAAGTCCGCATGGTTGCAGAAAGCGCTCCCGAGTTTTTCGAGTCGCCCGATGACCCGAATCGCACAATCGCTCAATTCTCTTTGCGCCGGATAAAATACTTCCACTTATCCACGGCCGCCGGAACCGCCACATCAAAAAATCCAACCATCATTTCCTGCGACGTCTGATCGCCCCACGTCACCATTCTGTCCGGATCGGGATTGTGCGGATTGTTTCTTGAATTGTCATACCACGCCACCGCCCTAAGCTTCGTTCCGGCCTTCAGTTCCCGGGGCTCGGCCAGTTTGTAACTCAACTGCCAGTGAAAGTGATAGTTCACTCGCAGCAGCGTCTCCACGCTTCCATCATCATGCACGATGTCGTATTCGAATCTCTTTCCCCGCAGGTGCATATGCGGAAACAGGCTCAGCAGTGTCGCATCATTTGGCAACGTCCCCTGGACCTCCACGCGAAAGTCCTCCGCTCCCGGCGGAATCAGCAGCGCATGATTATTTAATTGCAGCGTGATCACCCTCTGCTTCGGTGGAGTCTTTGCAAACACAAGCCCCACGCAGGTTTCGTCGCTGGCCGCCGCGCCGTTCGTGGTGTAGTGCATCTGAAATACCAGATCCGATCCCGCGGGCACGAACTTCGCCATTCCATCCGACCATCGATCTGGAGCGCTTCCCGGCGCGTACACCAGGAGCAGATCGCTGGCCGTTTCGTGCGCTTGCCGCCGTTCTTCCGGATCGATCAACATCGACCCCGTGAACGGCTCGCCTACCGGCGCATGCCGCAACCAGGGCGAATCCGGAGGACGGATATACACCACTGCGTGGTGCACATTCGCCGCGCTCGAGGGCCGCACTTCCACCATCTGCACCCACTTGTTCTCGGCAAAATGCGTCGGAACGATTTCATACGTGTATTCAACTTCGCCTCGCGCTGGAATTTCCACCAGCTTCGGCATCTTAACAACTGCATCCGGCTGCGGAATATTCCATCCTTCGCTCCACTTCCGCGTCGCGGGAGCGTCGCGTTCAGCTCCCGCCGGCGCTCCAGCTTTTGCCCAGCCGACAATGGTCGCGATCTGTTCTTCGCTCAACGACGGATCATTCGCAAAATGTCCGTAACGCGGATCTGCGAACCACGGTGGCATCATTTTCATCTCAACCGCTGCAGCCATCTTGGCCGCCCAAGGCCGTGTCTGTTCGTAGGTCACCAGCGGCATGGGCGCAGATTCGCCGCTCCGGTGGCAGCTCTGGCATTTGTCCTGAAGGATTGGAAGGACATCTTTATAAAATGTGGGGGACGAAACGGGTGGGGGACCCTGTTGCTCCCGAGCCGAAGCCGAATTCGTCGCCTGCAAACCCGCTCCGAGCAAAAAAAGAAGAGACGCTAGCGCGCACGCACCCCAAAGTTTCTTCACGAACGCAGAAACTCCAGAGTCAATGTACCTAATTCTTCTCTAATGATTGTCGTCTGGCTCATGCGATTTCCTTAGTGTACGAGGCGGCTCTAAGCAAAGTCGAAGGTTCGTTTGTCCCTACCCAAAAATGCTACAGTAATCGGTTCATGTCCGCGCCTAATTCACTGTTTGTCCGCGCCTGCAAATCACAGCCGGTCGATCGCACTCCCGTCTGGTTTATGCGGCAGGCTGGGCGCTACATGCCCGAGTATCGCGCGGTCCGCAAGCAATATTCCCTGCTCGAGATCTGCAAGAAGCCAGAGATTGCCGCCGATGTCACTATCACCGCCGCTGAAATTCTTGGTGTGGACGCTGCCATTATTTTTGCCGACCTGCTGCTTCCCCTCGAAGTGATGGGCCTTCCCTTTCATTTTTCTGCGGGCGAAGGCCCCGTCATCGAGGAACCCGTCCGCTCTTCGGAAGACGTTGCCGAGCTTCGAACTGACGGGGCCGCTGACTTGGGCTATGTCTCCGAAGCCGTGAGTCTCGTCGCGAAACATTTTGCCGGAAAGCTTCCCGTCATCGGTTTCTGCGGCGCGCCTTTTACTCTCGCCAGCTACATGATCGAAGGCGGCGGCTCTCGCCACTATCTCCACACCAAGAAGATGATGTACAACTCCCCGGCCGACTGGGATGCGTTGATGAGCAAACTGGTTGAGGTCACGGCTGAATATTCCGCAGCCCAAGTGCGCGCCGGCGCCGATGTGATCCAGATTTTTGACAGCTGGGTCGGCTGCCTCAGCCTGGAAGACTACCGCCGCTACGTCCTGCCGCACGTGACCTGCATGGTGAAGCGGTTGCAGAAAACCAGTGCGCCCATCATTTATTTTGGCACCGATAGCGCCACGCTCCTGTCGGCAATGAATGAGACCGGAGCCGAGGTCGTTGGCCTCGACTGGCGCATTCCGCTCGACGCAGGCTGGGCGGCCCTCGATCACCGCTGTGGGGTGCAAGGCAATCTGGATCCCATCCTGCTTTTTGCGGATTGGAAAGAGTTGAAATCCCGAGCCGAACACATCCTTCAACTCGCCGCCGGACGTCCCGGCCACATCTTTAACTTAGGCCACGGAATTCTGCCCGAGACTCCGGTCGAGAACGTGAAAGATCTAGCGCGTTTTGTGCAGGAATATTCGCCAACGAATCTGCTTGCCGAAAGCCGAAAGTCGAAATCCGGAACCCAAGTCTCATGATCCGTATCGCCATCGTTGGCGGCGGCATCTCCGGACTCGCAGCCGCTTTCACCCTCGAAGAACATCGCCGCGCCGGAGCAGTCGAATATACCCTTTTCGAGTCGTCGCCCCAGTTCGGCGGCGTGCTCCGTACCGAACAAATCGATGGCTGCATCGTCGAGGCCGGACCCGATTCTTTCATCTCTGAAAAACCCTGGGCCGCCGACCTCTGCCGCACCCTCGGTCTCGGTAACCAACTTATTGGTTCGAACGACGCCGATCGCAAAACCTACATCCTGGTTCGCGGCCGCCTGATTCCCATGCCCGATGGCTTGATGTTCATGGTGCCGACGAAAATTCTGCCCACCGGCCTCTCGCCGCTTTTTTCCTGGACCACGAAATTCCGGATGGCCCGGGAACTGTTCCATCCGCCGCGAGCCACCGACGGAGACGAAAGCGTGGCTTCTATGGTTCAGCGCCACTATGGCCCAGAAATGGTGGACCGCCTCGCGGACCCGCTGCTCTCTGGGGTTTACGGTGGCGAAGCTGCCAACCTCAGCGTGCGCGCCGTGCTTCCTCGCTTCGCAGAAATGGAGCGCACTCACGGCAGCCTCGGCCGCGCCATGCTGGCGGCGCGAAAAAAAACCTCGCGACCGGTGGGTAAGCCTTCCGCGCCACTCTTCACCTCGCTTAAGAACGGTATGCAACAACTGGTCGAAACGATTGTCCCGCGCCTGAATCCGGCCTCTCTCATCTCCAATACGAGGGTGCAGTCGATTCAGCGCGAGGCTATCGGCTGGGCGGTTCGAGTTCAACCCGATCCACAGAACCCCGGTGTTCGGACCACTCACTTCGACGCCGTGATTCTCGCCCTGCCCGCGCTTACTACCGCGCAGGTTCTCGCTGACTGCGCTCCTGAGCTCTCCGCCGAGCTGTCGGCGATCGGTTACAGTTCATCCATAACGGTCGGCCTCGGCTATGATCGCAACGTCCGTGAATCGCTTCCGCCCGGCTTCGGGTTTCTGGTGCCGCGCAGTGAAGGCAAGAGACTCCTAGCCGCCACATTCGTTCACAACAAATTCCCTCACCGCGCCCCTGACGATCGCGCGCTGCTGCGCTGTTTTTTTGCTGGATCGAATGCTGAGAATATCTGGGAACTTTCCGACGAAGCCATTGTCGCGATCGTGCGCGCCGAATTGCAGCAGATTCTCGGCGTCAGTGCTGAGCCCCTCTTTGCCCGCGTCTATAAATGGAAGTCAGCGATGGCTCAATACGGCGTCGGCCATCTCGATCGCCTCGACCGCATCGAGCGCCTCTGCCAGCAGTTGACCAACCTCGCGCTCGCGGGCAACGGCTATCGTGGCATTGGCATCCCGGACTGCATTCGCTCTGGGCAAACAGCCGCGAAGCAACTCCTGAATCGCTAGGTTCTAGGCCGGAACATCCGCCTTCCCGACGCTCATTTCCCGCCGCATTTTTCCCACCACCAACTTAATCTCGTCATATGTAATCTCTGGCGGCAACGCATCCTTTAAAGGTTTGAAGCGCTCCATCCCTATCTTCGCGCACGCCGCCTGAATCACCGACTGCTTTTCCTTGCTTACCCACGCCGACTGAAACTCTACCTGCCCTGTCTCCAATAAACCCGCCACCATACTCACCACAGTCGATAGCTGCCGCCCTCGCGTCTGTGCGATCTCTTCCAAAGTCTTCCCCTCGCTTAACAGATGCAGAGTTTCATCAGCGGGTTTGGCTTGATGTTGAGCGCCGCCCGCACGTGCGCCCTGTCGAAATTTTTCCAGAGCGGCCAGAATCTCCCGCCCATATGTCTCCGCCTTGCGCTCACCGATTCCCGAAATCTCCAACAGTTCCGCGATAGACTTCGGTCGCCGACGGCAAATTTCGTCCAGGGAAGAATCGTGCAGCACGACGAACGACGCCATGTTCATCTCTTTTGCAATGCCGCGCCTCCATTCCCGCAGATATTCCTTCAGATCTCCATCCACCGGGTCCGCAGCCTGAGCCAAAACCGTCTGCGGACCCAGTCGATTTCTTCCCGCGGGCGCGGCCTTGCCCACAGCCGCTGCCTTCACCATCCACTCTGCCACGCTTCCGCACACATCGCAGGCGTCACAACTCTCCCACTTCGGAGCTTCGCCAAAATGCGCGCAAATCTGGCGATGGCGGCAGCGCCTCGATTCCACGAACTCGCGGATGATCCGGTAGCGCTCCCAAGCCCGCTCGCGCTCCTGCGCATCTGTAATCTGATTCGCAAAAAACCCCAGCAGTCCGGCGTCCTTCTTTTGCCACAGCAAAACGCAATCCGCGCGAGCGCCGTCGCGTCCTGCGCGTCCAGCCTCCTGGTAATACTGCTCAATCGACTTCGGCAACGACAAATGAATGACAGCCCGCACCGCCGCCTTGTTAATCCCCAACCCGAATGCGATCGTCCCCACCAGCACCCGCACTTCGTCCGACATCCATCGCTCCTGGTTACGCCGCCGGTCCTGCGCTCCCATCTTGCCGTGATAACCCACGGCGGCAATGTCGTGATCGCCCAAAAAATCCACCGTTTCTTCCACCCGGTTAATCGTCGGAGAATAAACAATAACGTTGTTTCCGGAGTAACTCCGCAAGGCCCGCACCAGCAATTCCATTTGCTCCAGGCCTTCACACTCGCGCACCAGATAGCGCAAGTTCGGCCGGTAAAAGCTGGCAATATATTTATCGGGATCGCGCAACTGCAGTTGCGCCAGAATGTCGTGGCGCACATGCCGCGTGGCGCTCGCCGTAAACGCCGCAATGGGACGATCGGGAAACTTCGTGCGCAGCCGGCTCAACTGCCGGTACTCCGGCCTGAACTCGTGCCCCCACTCAGAAATGCAGTGCGCCTCATCGATTGCGAAAAAAGAGATCGGCACTTGCTGCAGCCATGCAGTCGTGTCGCCGCGCGCCGCACGCTCTGGCGATACGTAGAGCAGCCGGTAGGCCCCATCCCGCGCCTTGCTTATCACGGCCGCTTGTTCCGCATCGCTCAGCGTGCTGTTCAGCACCGCCGCCGGAATCCCCATCTGCGCCAGTTGCGTCGCCTGATCCTGCATCAGCGCGATGAGAGGGGAGATTACTACTGCCGTGCGTTCTGAAACCACCGCGGGTAATTGGTAGCACAGAGATTTTCCTCCACCTGTTGGCATCACCACGCAGGTGTCGCGCCCCGCCAGCAAGCTGCGCACGATCCGCTCCTGCAGCGGACGGAACGTGCTGTACCCCCAATACCGCCGCAAGGACGTCAGCAGATCAATTTCCGCGCTCATGAAATTTCTGGAAGCATGAGAATAGAGTATAGGTCGAGGCGAATATTAGGTGAAAGATTCCTGGAAAGTTCCCGGTAACATGTCCCAATAAGGTACGCGCCCGCGAGCCTACAAGCTACACTGCGTATCGAAAAGGTCTCGCCCCGCTGCTCTTCCAGAAGTACGCGAGGATGATCACGCTCGCAACTGCTGCGTAAGCGCACCAGAGCGATGTAAATGCGTATCGCTTAACTGCCATCACAGTCAGAAGTATCGCCAGATTTGCCCACCCGAAGATCACCATGTCTTTTACCTTTGAGAACAAGAGCGAACCGCAGGTTGCGATGACATAGAAAATCGCGACAGTAATATTGTTTGTCGCCTGATTGATGTAGACGATGCTGTTGCCTCTCACGAAAACTTCCGTGGAATAAGCCGTCAGCGCCCACAGAATAAAAAGGGTCGTCAAGCTTCCGAGGACGAGAAAAGGCAGCATCCGCCGGCGGCTCTTCGCGTGGGGCTCGAACAGGAGCACGCTGAGCGGCAACAGAAATGGAAGCAGCCCCTGCGCATAAAGCATGAATGCCGCTCCCATGTTGTGCGTAACTTTGGGCGACAGCATTCCATCCAGCCCGAGCCAGACGAAGCCCTCAATAAACTGATGGATCGCAAACAGCGTGGGGAGAGAGGCGAAGAGCAGTTCGCGCCTGTGTTTCACTTTGGTTAATGTTGCGACGCCGACCGTCGCTAAAACTCCGCTGCCTACAAAATTTGCCGCCGCTGAGAAACACATGCCTAGCTCCCCTCGCTCTCTGGTAGCCGCCTATCATAAGCCGCTAATTGAATTGTTGTCTTGAACGTCGATTATTTGGAGCCAAGTGTAAGGCAATTCATCTAAAAGGCAATAAGGAGATCATGCAATTATGAGCGAAACATCGACGATCATTGCTGACGAAAAAAGTCCAAAGGAAACCGCAAAATCTTATCCGGCGAAGGCCTACGCGGCGCAGAGCGCCGCTTCTGGGCTTGCACCAGCCTCCATCAAGCGCCGTGAGCCCGGACCCCAAGATGTGCAAATCCAGATTTTGTACTGCGGAGTCTGTCACTCCGATCTTCACCAGGTGCGCAACGAGTGGGAAAACATGATGCCTACTGTGTATCCCTGCGTGCCCGGCCACGAAATCGTTGGTCGAGTAGTAGATGTCGGCTCCGCTGTCAAGAAATTCAAAGCGGGCGATCTTGCTGCCGTGGGCTGTCTGGTCGATTCCGACCGCACCTGCCCGAACTGCCGCGCTGGCGACGAACAGTTCTGCGACAGTATGCCAACTTTTACATATAACGCGGAAGACAAGCATCTTGGTGGCGTAACTTACGGCGGATATTCCGACAGCATCGTGGTCGACGAAGCGTTTGTATTGCGCGTCCCGAAGCAGTTGGATCCCGCTGCGACCGCGCCACTGCTTTGCGCAGGGATCACCACATATTCCCCGCTCCGTCACTGGACTGTGAAAAAGGGCCAGAAGGTGGGAATCGTTGGACTCGGCGGCCTTGGGCATATGGGAGTGAAATTTGCTAATGCCTTCGGCGCTCACGTCGTGCTGTTTACGACTTCTCCCAATAAAACGGCCGACGCCAAGCGCTTGGGTGCGCACGAAGTCGTGGTGTCAAAGAATGAGTCGGAGATGCAAAAGCATCTCGGCAGCTTCGACTTCATCCTCGACACAGTTTCTGCCGAACACAACGTAAATGCTTATCTTGATCTGCTCAAGCTCAACGGCACCATGACGCTGGTGGGAGCCTCGCCGACGCCTTTGCCGCTCGCCGTGGGCAGTTTGCTGTTCCGGCGGCGTCAGCTCGCCGGCTCGATCATCGGCGGACTCCGCGAGACGCAAGAGATGCTGGATTTCTGCGCCGAGCATGGCATCGCTGCCGACATTGAGATGATCCGGATACAGCAAATCAACGAGGCTTTCGAACGTTTGGCGAAGAGCGATGTGAAATACCGCTTCGTCATCGATATGTCATCGCTGAAGTAGCGGTTCATGCGGCCCTGTCGGGGACGTTCCTCCCAAACCGTGGAAGAGCGGCCCTTCAGGGCTGCGTACGCCCGGAAACCATTTGGCTTTGGCCCCTGGGGGTTTCGGCTTCGCCCGAATGACTTGGAGTTAACGTTTTATTAACCCTAAAATATCCGCTCGTGATCCGGCGACCGATACTTTACTTCCGGGTACTTCCACGCAAACACGACCCAAACAACCGCTAGCACCACAAAGCAAAGCACGCTTCCTTCCGGCCCAACTACGCCTCCCGTAAGCCACCGAGGGCCGTGCAGCGATGACTTCAACAAATGCCCAGGGAAAATCGTTCCACTATCCGGCACCGAATAAACAAATGTCTCACCCCAATCCCATGCTGCGTGAAATCCCACGCCAAACCACAAGCTTCCCGTGCGCCGCAGTGTAAAACAAAAGAAAATTCCAATCACTCCCACAGCTAACAAGCCGGGCCACTGCTCTCCGTCGTTGCTGATATGAATCACACTGAACATGCACGAGGTCACGAGTGCTGCCGGCCAAAAACCCGTGGCTCGCGTCAAGGTAAATTGCGAATAGCCTCGCACTAGAAACTCTTCATAGAATCCAACCAGCAGAAAAAAGACCGCCCAGAAGACCGCGAACCGTAGCAGCCGCGCGCCATGAACCGCCAGATGGCCAAACTCAAATACTCGAAGTCCGAACATCGTCGCGAGCAGCAATGTAATGCTGGCTAGTCCCCACAGCGTGCCTACCCAAAACAATTTCCCAAATGCTTGCCGCCCGGGTAAGCCGTAAGTTCCCCACGGCCGCCGTTCAACTCGCGCCAGCAACACTGCGGGAAGCGCAGCCGCCAGCAGAACTCCGAACTCCGCCAGCATCATCGACCACAATCCATCCGCTCCTAGATTCACCGACCATGCCCACTGTCTGGCGGCCAACTGCAGCGGATAATACAACGCGACATAGAACGCCAATCCCCATCCCGGTTTCAATCCGTCCGGGCCGAGAAATAAAGTCCGCGCATACGAGGGCTGCACCGCAAAGTCTGGCGTCGGAGGAGCCGCTTCTTCCGGAGAGGGTGATTCGGAAGGCAGCGGAATCTGCTCATTATCGAAACTATTCATGTCTAAGGTTGGCCACCATCGTGGAAGGACAGCCGCGCTCGGCAGTCACGGGAGCGAAAATTGATTGTCTACATCGATCCGGCGAGCTGCCCACTCGCACATTTCCGCAAACAACCTCGCTCATGGTAAAACACTTCGGCTCGACCTTTATGTCCCAATTCTTCACGCGTGAGCGATTCGGACGCCCACAATCTTACGCCGCCATCCTGTTACTCGCATTCGCCGCACAATGCGCCTGGCTAATCAATGCCGAACTCAGCGCGTCCCATGCTTCTGATGCCCCCAGCGCGTCCGAGCAAAGCCGCATCGCCGCGGGCTGGCGACAGCTTCACGGAGGCAGTATCGCTGGTTCGCCTTTTCCGGACCCTCCGTCAGCGCTTCCTATGGAGGTCTCACAGGATGCCGGCTACGATACCGAGCACTCTCCACTTCTTTCTCTGGTAACCGCCGCGCCTCTGCTCGCCTGGCCACGAGCCTCGCTGAATCCTGAATCTTTTCCGCACTGGCGCTGGCTCCCACACCTGCCTTTTCTTGCGGTCGGAGTTTTCCTCGGTGCGTCACTCTGGTACGTCTCCCGCCGTCTCTGCGGAAACACTGGAGGTTTCGTCGCCCTCACCCTCTACTGTTTCTCTCCCGCGATGATTCAGTCCGCCGCCGTGTGGCACACCGAGCCTGAAATCCTCGCTGCCTGGGGATCCTTCGGCGCAATCTTCACTGCCATCGCCGTCGCCCACACTCTCTATGCCCCGCGCGAAGTTGTTCTTTGGAACTGGCGCCGCATCGTCCTGCTCGGGATTTCTCTGGCCATCGCCGTCGGCTCTCAGTTCTCGCTGATCATTGTCGTCCCGCTAGCTCTGGCCTTCCTGCTCTATCTTGCGCCCATTCGCCGGGGGGCAGCTCTTGTCATCTGGGTTTGCTCATCCCTCGTGGCTTTGGCGCTGCTCTTTGGAGCTTACTTTTTTCATGTCCACGCTTTTTCGGAAAGCCTGCGTCACGCCTCATTCTGGGGAGCGACTTATCGCAGCTTTACTGTGCTTGCCGTCTACCGCCACATCGGATCGCAGCTTCTCCGTGCCTGCCCCGCCCTCGCGATCCTCTTACCAGTCGCAATCGTGACTTACTGCGCCTGGCCGCGCACCCGCTACTTCGGCAATACTGCTCCTTTGCTGGTCGGTGCTCTTTTTACCGGACTTGGCATGGCACATCCGGACCTCGCGGGCGCCGGATTTCTTCTTGCATCCGTTCCCTTCATTCTGATCTTCGTCTCCGGCATTCTCGCCGACCTCATGGAAACTCCATTTCGCGCCTTAGTAACAGCCTGTGTCTGGGGATTGCTCGGGGCCTACGTCGCATGGAGTCTTCTGGCCCTGGCCCACGTTCCCCGCGGATAACCGCCATCACAATTCTCTACACTTCTTCGCGCACCACCCCGTGTCTCTCGGCGATCTAATTGCGTAGATTGTCCTCTTTAGAGGTGCGCCATGACGTTTCCGCTGGAGTATCATAAGAGCATGCGGCGGTCGATTCCGGCTTCGCTGGCTTGTTTCGGGATGTTCGTGCTCCCGCTTTTTCTTGTGTCAACCAGTCTTGCTCAATTCAACAGCGCGGGTTCATCGGCCTCGGCTCATTCCGTGAGCGTGGCTCCGCCCACCGGCAGTGTCGCACCCTATACGGGCGCCGTCGCTCCACACACAGGCGCGGTGGCCCCGCCGACAGGGAGTTTCGTCCATAACGGTTTTGTGCCTTCCAACGGCGGCGTCGCGCATTCGCCCCACTCCCCGCATACTCCCAGTGTGTCGCACGATGGCAATCGCCGGCGCCATTCCGCTGACGATACCGCTTTCTATCCGTACTACTATGGCGTTCCCATCCCATACGCGGCCGATAGTGACGCTGGTATGCCGAATGACGAGAACGAAGCGGACGATGCCGAATATCAGGGTGGTCCGACGATCTTCGACCGCCGTGGATCAGGCCCCGAGTCCTACATTCCTCCAGTGTCCGACCGGCACGCAGAAACGCAGCCTCAGAATTCCATGCCGACCCCGACCGCGAATGATCTCGCGCAGCCTTCCACTTTTCTGGTCTTCAAAGACGGCCATCAGCTCGAGGTTGCGAACTATGCCATCGTCAGCCAAACCCTCTACGACCTGACGCCCGGACATCCGCGCAAGATCGCTCTCGCCGATCTCGATTTGCCCGCTACTGAAAGACAAAACGACGACCGCGGCGTCACCTTCCAGCTGCCGCCGACTGCGCAGGCCAACTAACCCATGTCATTCTTGACCAGCATCGATAACATAGGCCGGTATCGATTGGTTCTCGTCGCAACGCTCGCGACCGCCTTGTTGACCCCAGCCGCTGCACAACGGGCCGCCTTTGCGTCTCCCGCGCGAGCCGTCGCACCACCGCGCGCCGCAATGCATGCATTCAATTCGCGCAGCGCCAATTTTGCGCTAGGGCGCGGCGCACATTCTTCCGGGCTCGGGTTTCGCCGTTCTTCTCCATACCCTTACGGCTACGCTTCTCTGCCGTTCCCGTTTTTCGGCGACTCCTTCGACCCCAATGACATCTACTCGACCGGATATCCGGTGGCCTCGCAGCCGCCTCCGTTCGTTTTAGAGGCCGCACGCGCCTTGGCGAATTCTTCCAGTCCTATGGGATTCTCCCCCGCACTCGACAACAATCGCGAGTCGCCCTCATCCCAACCTCTGATGCTCGAGCTCCAGAACGGCCAGTATGTCCGCGTCAACTCGAGCGCGGCCGAGGTCGATGACGCGCACGATCTCACCTCTGCGCCAAGCGGAACGACCAAGAAGAACCCGCAGCCCGCTAAGTCAGCGCGCAGCCATTCCTCATCTTCCGCAGACACCACCGCCGGGCTAGGAATCGTGCCCGCTCGCTCCCGCGAATTGCCCCCTGCGACTCTGATCTTCCGCGACGGGCACAGCGAAGAAGTCCGCGACTACACGATTGCCGACGGTATTCTCTACGCCCGCGGTGACTACTACGCCGATGGCTACTGGAACAAAAAGATAGCGCTCTCTACCCTCAACGTAGCCCAAACGGTGCAAGCCAACACCGCCCGCAACGTAAACTTCGTTCTGCCATCCTCGCCCAACGAAGTGATCACGCGGCCGTAACCAGAGAGACCACGTCATCCGAATCCCAAGAGCTTGTCATTCCGAGCTGCCTTTGGCGAGGAATCTGCTTTTCGCCTTTGGGTGGCGGAGTGCCTCCAGCGCCCCAATAGGATTCTCGGTCCAATAAAATAAAAAAGCCGCCCAAAAGGGCGGCTTTGCATCCGGAAGAACTCGATCCATCACGGCTGAACCTGGAAAGCCTTGCTGCTAGGATTCGTTTCCACGGAAGAACTGAGCGACAAACTGAAGATCGTTCCGCAGCCGTTGCCCCCGCACTTCGAGCTGGCCCCGCCATAACTCGCAGCGCCATAGAAGATCTCGCTGGTAGCCTGTATAAGCGCTCCCTGCGGAAATCTTCCGTCAGCACAGTCCGTCTCCGAACAAAAGCTGTGCAGAGTGGTCAGCGTTCCCGTCGGAGTGATCTGGAAGACCGTCCCGCAGGGCGACTTGGCGCACTCAGGATTGGTGCTCGTCCCTCCGCCGTTGGTAGTTCCATAGAAGTTTCCATCGCTGCCCTGAATCACCTGATTAGGCCCCCCTCCGTCCGCGCAGTTTGGCAGAGAGCAAAAGTCATACAGCGTAGTCAGCTTGCCCCCTACTTTTTTGTAGAAAAACCCTGCTCCGTACTTCCCGCCATAGAAGACCGTACCGTAGACGGACCCGTCGGCCGCCTGAACCGGCGGTGTAGCCTCTTGGCCGTTTCCTTCTGGGTCGAACCTGTGCAGCACAGTCAGGTCCCCGCCCGGGGTGATCCTGTAAAGTGCGCCGCCCGCGTTGCCCGAGAGCGAGTCCAGGGTGGCTCCATAGAAGTTGCCATCCGAGAACCGCGTCAAGCCGTTCCCCCCTGACCCCTCAGGGCAAGTCGGCGTCGAGCAGAAGACATGCAACGTCGTGAGCGTGCCTGTTGGGGTGATGTCGAAAATCGTGCCGCAACCCCACGCGCAGTTATTATCTCCGTTGAGGTCGCCGCCGAACTTTGTGGTCCCATAGATATTTCCATTGCGGCCCAAAGCCAACGGCGCGCCCCAGGGGAAGAAGCCATCGTTGCAGTTGGTTTGGGAGCAAAAGCTATACAGCGTTGTCAGTGGTTGTCCCGGTCCAATCACAAAGAAAGTGCCGCAACCGATACCCACGTTGCTGCAAACTGCGGCATCCGACGCGCCACCCAGAGCGGTGGTGCCGAAGAATTTTCCGTTGGCGGTCTGGATCAGGCCATTCGGGGTGGTGCCGTCAGCGCAGTTGGCCAGCGCGCAAAAACTATAAAGAACGCTGACCTTGCCCGCGGGAGTCATGCGGAACAATGTTCCGCCGGTGGAGGAGGTTCCATTCGTACCCCCGGCCTGCGTCACGCCATAGATATTTCCATCGATGCCCGCAACTAACTGCGTGGGATTCGCGGGTTGCGGCGTCCCGTTGAATTTCACCAGCGTGGTAAATGTTTGTGCAGACGACGCAATCGCGGCCGCGACGCAGAATACGGCAACGATACAAGCGATCTTCCCAAATTTCAGCTCTTGCATACAGCTCTCCTCATCCGGCTTCGCGCCGGGCAAAATCGCCCCTAAGTTTAGATTTCTCTTCACGCGAGACACCTCCGCTAGACGAAGGATGGGTTCAAACGGGCCGAAAGAAAAACCACGGAGACCGAGCTGGAACAGGGAGACAACTGGGTCCAAAGTTGCGAAACATTATTTGCTAAGCCAAATTGCCTGTCAACTGTGCCAAAAACTTGCAGTATGCGAGAGCGGCTCATGTGGGGACAGCCGCCCTCGGCTGTCCGACCGAGCGAAGCTCGAAGGTCCTTACTTTGTGGCACGGACCATGCTTTTGGGTGGCGCAGCGCTTCAGCGCTGCGATAAAAACCTATCAAGATAACCGAGGCTTTAGCCTCTGGGGGGCACCCAGAAAAGTCTGGCGTCACTCCGGAGGCCCGCGTTTTGACCAGCGGGCCGAGGAATCTCACGCGAAGTCTAAATGGCCTCCGCCTGAGCTAATTGACACTGTAAACCATATAATTTACACTTAAGGAGTGATTGAGAGCTTCCGCCATAAAGGACTTGAAGAACTCTACTTCACGGGAAGGACTCGGCGGATTGGCAGCGACGTTATCAGGAAATGCGCGCGCATCCTGCAACTGCTGGAACTGGCCGACAAGCCGGAAGATTTGAACATTGCGGGGTTTCGTTTTCACGGCCTGCACGGCGGTCCGAAGCGCTGGTCGGTGCGCGTCACCGGCAATTACCGGATCACATTCGGCTGGTCTGGCGGCAAAGCACAGGAGGTCGACTTTGAGGACTATCACTAAGAACGGAGCCACGAAGAAGCGGAACGGCTTGCCGCCCATTCATCCGGGCGAAATTCTCCGGGAGGACGTGCTCCCATCGGCTGGCCTGTCGGTCATGGCGGCGGCCAAGTCCTTGGGCGTGTCGCGGCAGATGCTGCACGGTATTCTCGCCGGTCGCAAACCGCTCTCGGCGGTGATGTGCCTGAAGATCGCGCGCCTGTTCGGCGGCTCGCCTGAACTGTGGGTGCGCCTGCAAGCCACCTACGACCTGAAGAAGTCCGAGCAGAATAAGAAGATCATGGCTCGCGTGGCAAGGATCGTGCCGATCACATCGGTTGAGGTTGGGATTTAGGGACTCAGCGAATCGCGCTCGTCCTGTTGCGCTTGCAGCATGGACTGTCTCGCAGCCGGCTTTCCCGGCCCTCATGCTGAGCGCTGCCGGAGTACGAAGTCTGACGACGGAGCCGAAGCATACTGACATCATTACGAAACTTGCAGAGAAGCATTGCTCTGACGCAGCGCTGCCGTCAAAATACTCCTTTTCCACAAAATGGGATTTATTCACAAGTGGACGGCCCCGGATTTTGAGTGTATTTTCCAGACATAATACCTGACTCTTACGAAGCATAATATATGATATTCTCTTTTTGTTCGCCGCGATATAGACATGTCTGACCGAGTTACGTGCGAAATTCGATGCCCAATTCACGGGTTCATCGGATTGAATGAGTGGGAGAATCGAATAATTGACCATCCCGCTTTCCAGCGGCTGCGAAGAATTCGCCAGCTTGCGTGGACGGACTATGTCTATCCATCAGCAATGCACACTAGGTTCGAACATTCGCTCGGAGTAATGCACGTTGCCTCACTACTGTACGACTCTGTCGTCTCCACGTCTTCGCGTGTGCTGAAACAAGTTTACGGCTACAACGATCTGGGCCTCACGCGTGATCGACAGAAGGTACGACTGGCAGCCTTACTACACGATGTCGGGCATTCCCCGTTCTCGCATGGCTCTGAAGAGTTGTTCCCTGAAAAGCCCGCATCTGAGGCGGATGTGTCGGGTCCTTCTCGCAAGGCCAAGCATTTTCGCCATGAGGATTATTCGGTTGGGTTGATACGCGATGTTTTCCGGGCGGTTATTGACGACGACGACTGGAACAGGCGGAATTACGGGATTACGGCCGACGAGGTCGCGGCCATAATCGAAGGCAACCCCAAGGCGGGCCCAGCCCTCTTTTGGAGGGATCTCTTAAGCGGTCAATTGGACGCGGATCGAATGGACTACCTTCTCCGAGATTCGCACCATATTGGCGTGAACTACGGGAGGTATGACCTACACCGGTTGGTTTCGACGGTACGCGCGTTCGGCGAGCCGGAAGGAGGTGATTCGACACGTGACCTGAAGGCGCCCAGAATTGGGATCAGCAGCGGCGGCTGGAACGCCGCCGAGGCGCTCATACTGGCCCGTTACTCAATGCACAAGCAAGTGTACTTTCACAAAACCCGCATCGCCTACGATATCCACCTCCGGTATGCAATGGAGTCGATGTTGCCCCAAGGAAAGTACCCGAGCCCGACCCGCGAAGGGTTAGCAGATTATCTTAAGTGGGACGACTGGAGAATTTTAGGAATGTTAGGAGGTGGAGCAGGAGGGGAACACGGCAAACGTCTCCTTACCCGAAACCACTACCGACTCGTCTATCAGACCCGCGAAAATCCTAGGAATTTCGAGGAGTTTGAGTCTGCCGAGGCGGAATTGAAATCTGTAAACAAGGCCCTCGGAGATTTAGTAGTTGCAAGAAAAACATGCGTTAACAATTGGTACAAGCATGGTTCGGTCGACATCCCCGTCCAAAACGAAAGAAATCCAGATGACGTAAGACCGCTCTCGGATTATTCGTCACTGCTTCGAGGATTCACTTCTAGCGACCAAGAGCTCTTGTATGTGACCCCAGAGAGCGCCGCTGCCGCCAAACAAATCGTGAGTGGCGTTCTAAAAAAAGATCATAGCCCGCAGATAAAAATGGACTTTACCGGCGGCAAACGAAAGGACATTGCAAATGCCAGCTAGCCTTCTAGCAAACAGACTCGGCGCATTCGTGCAGCTGGCGGAACTGACTCGCGGCAATCTCGGCCGCACCCAACTGATGAAGCTATGCTACTTTCTCCAGGCGTTTAGGCGAGTGCCGCTGGGGTATTACTTCACTCTATATGCCTACGGACCGTTCGATTCAGACGTGTTGTCTGATCTTCAAACCGCAGAGAGCATGGATGTGCTTCATACTGAAATCGAGTATTACCCCGGCGGATACAAATACGATATTCGGCCCGGGGAAAAGGCGGGAAGGTCAAAAGGCTCCGCAGAAGATTTCCTTGCAACGCACAAGAAAGACATTGAGTGGGTAGCTGCGAAATTCGGCAGCCGTCTCGCCGCCGATCTTGAGTTACTCAGTACAATCGCTTTTGTTAACCAAGAGGAAGAAATTCGGGACCGAGACGAGCTAATAGAGCGAGTTAAGCTTGTTAAGCCGCACTTTTCGCGCCGCCAAATCGGGCGAGAGTTTGACTGGTTGTCGGGCGAGAAACTATTAAATTAGTCAATCCGCATCCCAAAAGGCTGCGACCGACTCCTTGGCGGCGGATCGCGTCCCAAGGGAGTAATCTGCCCAATCTCCAGCGACTGAAACGACATTTCGCTACCCACCCATCTGGGAAACAATCTTAACCGCAGCATGATAAAATAAAGCTATTCGATCAAACTAACCGCCTGTAAATGCAGTTATTTGCGGCATAAAATCCACGAACCTAGATCGAGCACCTGGCTCTAGACTATGCTGACGATCAAAACCCCGAACTACCCCTGACCCCACCGCCCGGCGACAACAACCCCACCGGCCCCGGCGCCCTGCACATTCAACCCGTCAACATTGAAGACGAGATGCGCAAGTCGTATCTCGACTATTCAATGTCGGTCATCATCGGCCGCGCTCTGCCCGATGTTCGCGACGGACTCAAGCCCGTGCACCGCCGCAGTCCCATCCGAGAATTTAGATTGTGCCGCTCCACGTAGCTAGTCGAGACGTGTTGCCGATCGAATTGCCGCTCACAGTGGCTGTGCGAGTGGACTGTAGCGCGTGTTTGGGGCGTCAGCGGGATAGCCGTATAGCTTTATCAGCACCGCGTAGTCCACATCGACGCCGAATGCGATGCAAGCTGTGCGTTGAACTTCAAACAGCCCACTACCAGAACTTGCGGTATGCGAGAAAACAGAAGATGTGGACTGCCGCCCTGTCGACAAGCTCAGGGCAGGCTTTCGGCGTTCGGTCGAGAAGCCTAATCCGAATCGAAAAACTTCTTTATCGCCTCCCAATATTTCCTCACCATAAACTCCGTCCTCAAATGCCCGCCGCGCCGCAGAGATTTCAGAACCACTCCCGTCTCCTTCGCAAACCGCACGCTTCCGTCATACGGCACATGCGGATCGTCCATCGCGTGAAAGATCATTACCTTCGCCGCATCGATTTCCGCTCTGCGATGCCACGGACTGTAAAAATTCCCGCTCCGCAGTTTTTTACAGTTCGCATCGGAAAGACGATATGCGTTGCCGAACGCCTCGCGAATGTACGCAGCATAATTCTTGTTGGAGGTTTCCACCTCCTCCGAGCGATCCAGAATCGTCCAATCTGTAACCGGACAACTCGCAACGACTTTGCTTACCCGCGAATCAAGAGAAGCCAGAATCGCCGCCGCCCCGCCAAAGCTTCCCCCGATCACAAAAATTCGATCAGGCGTGAGCGGAAACTTCCGGCCAAACGCAATCTCGATCAACCCGTTCGGCAACTCATCGACAACATCAAGAATGTCCTCATGCGGCGACCGCCGCAAAAACTCGCCACCACTCTCCCAAGCTCCACGATATCGCGGATACACCACCCAAAATCCTTTTCCAGCGAGAAACTCAACCAACGGTTGCTTGCGTGGAATCGAAGGCATTCCGTCACACAAAGTAATGACCCGCGATTTCTTCCGAGCCCGCACCGGCGGCAGAAACTCGGCAACGATTTCCCTCTTAAATCGAGTACGAAACATGGTTCGCCTCTCCCCGATGAGAGCTAATTTCGTGGTAGAATATCAACAGTCACAAATCAACTAACCGCCTGTAGATGCAATCGTTTAGAACAGTTTCCAGGCTAGCGGTGATCAAGCTGGCAGCTAAGACCTTGAAACTAAATTAAATTATGGCAGACGATCAAAACCCCGAGCTTCCACTGACCCCCCCAACGCCGCCCGGCGATGGCAGTCCCGGCGCCCTGCACATTCAGCCCGTCAACATTGAAGACGAGATGAAGAAGTCGTATCTCGACTATTCGATGTCAGTCATCATCGGTCGCGCCCTTCCCGATGTTCGCGACGGACTCAAGCCCGTGCACCGCCGCATTCTCTATACGATGGCCCAAATGGGGCTGCAGCCCAATCGCGCCACGCGTAAGTGCGCCCGCATCGTCGGCGACGTGATGGGCAAGTACCATCCCCACGGCAACCTCGCTGTTTACGATGCTCTCGTGCGCCTAGCGCAAACCTGGAGCATGCGCTACCCATTGATTTTCGGCCAGGGAAATTTCGGTTCCGTCGATGGAGATCCTCCCGCAGCGGATCGCTACACCGAAGCCAAACTCGCGCAGGTTTCGACCGCGCTGCTCGAAGATCTCGACAAAGATACCGTCGACTTCCGCCCCAACTATGATGGCAGCGAAGTTGAGCCTGATGTTCTTCCCACGCGCATTCCCAACCTGCTCATTAATGGCTCCGACGGAATTGCGGTCGGCATGGCCACCAAGATTCCGCCGCATAATTTAACCGAGATTGTCGACGCCACGATCACGCTCATCAACGATCCCAACGCACAGCTCGCCGAAATTTTGAAGTTCGTGCAGGGCCCGGATTTTCCCACTGCCGGCATTATTCACGGACGCGCTGGAGTCTTCGAAGCTTACCGCACCGGCCGCGGCCGCTTCATGATGCGCGCCAAAGCCGCCATCGAAAGTATTTCCAAAGATCGCCAGGCCATCATCGTCACCGAGATTCCGTATCAGGTGAACAAAGCGCGTTTAGTCGAGCGCATCGCGCAACTGGTCAACGACAAAGAGATCGAAGACATCTCCGACGTGCGCGACGAGAGCGACCGCGACGGCATGCGCATCGTAATCGAACTAAAGCGCGGAACGGAACCCCAAATCGTTTTGAATCAGCTGTTCAAGCACACGTCCATGCAGGAAGGTTTTTCCATGATCCTGCTGGCGGTGGTGAATGGACAGCCCCGCGAAATGGGGCTGATCCAGGCTATCAAGCACTTCATCAATCACCGCGTCGAAGTCGTGCGCCGCCGCACCGCTTTCCTGCTGCAGAAAGCGAAAGACCGCGAGCACATTCTCGAAGGCTATCTCAACGCCCTCGACCATCTCGACAACGTGATTACGATCATCCGCGCCAGCGCGAATCGCGCTGATGCCCGTGAAAATTTAGTTGCCTACTTCGGCGGCAAAAAAATCACTATCAACACCACCGGACGCGCTCCCAAGCTCGATCCCGAAAAGCCGTTTACGTCGCGCCAGGCCGAAGCGATCCTCGAACTGCAACTGCACCGCCTCACGAAGCTTTCTATCGATGAAATTTCCAACGAGCTGAAAGAAGTGCGCGAGAAGATCGAGGATTACGAATCGATTCTTGCTTCCGAGAAAAAACTTCGCAACGTTATTATCAAAGAGCTGGAAGAAGTAAAAGAGCTCTACGGAGACGAGCGCCGTACCCGCATCGAAGACGAAGCTGCCGAAATCGTTCTCGAAGATTTAATCGCCGACGAGCAAGTTGCCGTCACCTTCAGCCACTCCGGCTACATGAAGCGCACGCCGATTTCGACTTACCGCATGCAGCGCCGCGGCGGTAGCGGCCGCACCGGCATGAAGACGCGTGAGGAAGACTTCGTCGAGCACCTCTTCATCGCCTCCACTCACGCTTATATTCTGATCTTCACCAACAAAGGCCGCGTTTACTGGCTGAAAGTCTACGAAATTCCCGATGTCAGCGCCGCTGGACGCGGCAAGCACATCGGCAACTTGATCGGCCTGCAGCCCGGCGAGACGGTTCGCACCATGCTCGCAGTGCGCAACCTCGAAGAAGAAAGTAAATATATCTTCTTCGCGACGCGTAACGGCCTGGTAAAAAAATCCGAGCTGCGCGAGTTCATGCACGTGCGCTCGAACGGCATCAACGCCATCAACATCGAAGAAGGAGACGAACTGGTCGCCGCCCGCGTCACCAACGGCAATCAGATCGTTTTCATCGCTTCGCATGAAGGCATGGCCATTCGCTTTGAAGAAGATCACGTTCGCCCCATGGGCCGCGCGGCGTATGGGGTGAACGGTATTAATTTGGATGAAGGCGATTACGTCGTGGGAATGACCGTGACTCCGAAGCCGGGCGAAGCTCCCGTAGGCGCACCCGCGGTTGAGGGAGCGGCTGCTGCTGACGCCGATGTCGCGCCCAGCGAAACCGTCGACCTCACGCAGAAAGGAACGCTCATCCTCTCCGTAACCGAAAACGGCTACGGCAAGCGCACCCCAGCCGACGAATACCGCCTCACCAATCGCGCCGGCAAAGGCGTAATCAACATCAAAACCACCGAACGCGTCGGTAAAGTCGTAGCCATTGCGCTGGTGGACGAATCGTCTCAGGTCATGCTCATCAGCCACTACGGCAAAATCATTCGCATGGATTCCAAAACCATCCGCGAATCCGGCCGCAACGCGCAGGGTGTCCGTCTGCTCCACATGGAGCCCGGCGATAAGGTGGCGGCAGCTGTAGTGTTAGCGCCGGAAGAAGAGCCGAACGGCAACGGAGGCACGCTGCTTCAGTAGGCGTCTGTGAAGTTCCCACCCTTGCGCAAAGAACGCGCAAGGATGGGGGACCCGGCGCCGTAGTAACGACGAAGTTTGTTGGGCCAAGCGAGGTCTAGCCCCGGGCCTTGAGGTTTGTATGTGGCGAATGAACACGGGGGCGGGGTCCGTGGTGCCCAGCTTTGCAAAAGAAGTGTCAAGTCCCAGGACATGCTTTACAAAGTGTCCCGGGACATCCTTTACAGTTTTGTTCTACTTATCAGGTGACTCCAGCCAGCGTTCGACCGCGGTCGAACGCTGGGTGGAGAGATCGAGTTCA
>Ga0307478_10000254_pt1 | contig 60860 bp, 69 predicted proteins | sample atmos_gasesECM4C_2_FD_203713 | JGI IMG/M metagenome (GOLD analysis project Ga0307478, IMG submission 203713) | Hardwood forest soil microbial communities from Morgan-Monroe State Forest, Indiana, United States - atmos_gasesECM4C_05 | ecosystem: Environmental > Terrestrial > Soil > Temperate...
CGTCGCGTTTGCCGCGCAGAAAAGTTAGAGGTCCCTCGACTTCACTCGGGACGACAGGTTGATCGAGCAGCCACGATCCACGGTGGAAATCCCGGCCATACCGCGATAAAGAGAAGGGCGATGGCCGACAAATCCTCAGCGCACGCGATCTCTTCCGGGAGCGATCTGCGGAAGAACATCCCGGTTGTCACGGTCGAAAGTTTCTACGCGGCGCATGCGAACAAGCTGCAACTGAAGCTGGAAGGCAAACGCGTTGGTTTTCATCGCAAGATCCGGGAACCGACCATCAATCGACCGGGGCTCGCGCTCTCCGGATTCTATAGTTATTTCGCCGAAAAGCGCATTCAGGTCCTGGGCGCGGCCGAGCAGTCGTATTTGAAAAGTCTTTCGCGGCGGCAACGCATCCAGCGCTTTCGCAGCTTGTGCGCGCAAAAAATTCCCTGTCTCGTCACCTCGCGCGGCGCGCATCTCGATCGCGACCTTCTCGCGGTCGCGGACGAACAGCAGGTGGCCGTCTTCCGCACGCCGATGGTGACCATGCGTTTCATCAACGCCGCCACGATTGCGATGGAAGTCGATTTCTCGCCGACCGTCACCGAGTTCGGCAGCATGGTGGATATTCTCGGCGTGGGCGTCCTGATTCGCGGGCAAAGTGGCATTGGCAAGAGCGAGTGCGCTCTGGGTTTGATCGAGCGCGGCTACAGCCTGGTGGCTGATGACGTGACCCGGGTGAAATCGCTCGAGGGCCGCGAGCTGGTGGCGACGGCACCGGACCTGACGCGTTACCACATGGAAGTGCGCGGCATCGGGATCATCAACGTGGCGTCCATCTTTGGTATCGGGAGCATTCGGATCGAAAAGCGGCTCGACATGGTGGCGACGCTGCAGGATTGGCAGGAACTGGAAGAGGTCGATCGCATCGGGATCGACCAGGAGTTTTACGAGATCCTGAAACTGAAAGTGCCGCACGTTACGATTCCAGTGCGACCGGGGCGCGACATCGCGCGGCTAATCGAGGTTGCGGCGATGGACCAAAAGTTGAAAGGTCTGGGGCGCAACAGCGCGCTGGAATTCAATGATAAGCTGCTCAACGTAATGGACACGAAGGAACGATAATGGGCCTGTTGAATCGGAGATCGGCCAGCGCCGGGCAAAAAATCGAGAAGGAGATTACGATCATCAATCGCCTTGGGTTGCACGCGCGTCCCGCGGCAATGTTCGTCCGGATCGCGAGCCGTTATGACTCCGAGGTTTGGGTGGAGAAAGAGGGCGAACAGATCAATGGCAAGAGCATCATGGGCCTGATGATGCTCGCCGCCGGCCAGGGATCGAAGCTCATCATTCGCTGCGAAGGACCGGACGCCGACAAGGTGATGGAAGAATTGGAAAAGCTGATCCGGCAGAAGTTCGACGAGGATTGAAAAATTGAGGGGTTGAGAGGCTGAGGGGTTGAGAGGACTTGGAAGCCGCGTCTAAGCTGAATCCTCTCAACCCCTCAACCTCTCAACTGCATTCCTTGACATTCGCGCTACTCTCTCTGGATGAGCGGCGATAACGCGAAACAGGAGACGCGTCTCCGAGGCATCGGGGTTTCACCCGGCTTCGCCCGCGGAGCGCTCTACGTGATCGAGGATGATCGCGATGAGGTCGCGCGTCGCCGGATTGAGCTTTCAGAAATTCCGAGCGAGATCGGCCGCTTCGAGACGGCGCTCATTCAAACGCGTTCCCAGATTCTGGAAATGCAGGAGCGGATCGCCCAATCGATCGGAGCGAAGGACGCCGGCATCTTCGACGCGCACCTGCTCGTCGTAGAAGACCGGACGTTGATCGACGAAGTCCTGCGCAAATTGCAGACGGATCTTTGCAACGTGGAGTTCGTTTTCCAGGAAGTGGCCGCCCATTACGCCCGAACCCTGAGCGAAATCGACGATCCCTATCTGCGCGAACGCGCTCTCGACATTCAGGATGTAACCCGGCGCGTGGTGCGCAATCTCCAGGGCAAGGCGCCGAAGGATTTCCTGGCCCTGACCCATCCGCATATCCTGCTCGCGCACAATATCACGCCGTCGGACACGGCGACGATGAATCGCCAATACGTTCTGGGACTGGCCACGGACCTGGGCAGCCGCACTTCGCACACCGCGATCATGGCGCGCTCGCTCAACATTCCGGCGGTGGTCGGATTACACGACGCGAGCGAAAAACTGGAGAGCGGCCGCGAAGTTTTGCTCGATGGCTACAACGGCCTTCTCATTCTCGATCCCACGCCGGAAACGCTCTGGCATTACGGCGAGCTGGAGCACAAGCGCTCGCTCGTGACGCAGCAGCTCACCGGTTTGCGCGAAACGAAATCCACCACGCGCGACGGCCGGCACATCGTTCTTTCGGCGAACATCGAGCTGCCCGAGGAAGTGGAGGCCGCACCGCGCAATGGCGCTGAAGGCATCGGCCTTTACCGCACGGAATTTCTCTATCTCAATCGCACCACCCTCCCGAGCGAAGAAGAACAATACGCCACCTATCGCAGAGTGGCCGAGCAGGTGCAGCCCCATCCGCTTATCATCCGGACATTCGATCTCGGTGGGGACAAGCTCGCGGACGCGCTCGACGGCGACGACGAGATGAATCCATTCCTCGGTCATCGCGCGATCCGTTTCTCGCTCGAACGTCTCGACATTTTCAAGGCGCAGTTGCGCGCAATCATCCGGGCCAGCGCCATTGGTAACGTAAAGGTGATGTTCCCGATGATCTCCGGCCTGGAGGAATTGAACCGCGCCCTCGAGGTTTTCGAAGAGTGCAAGACGGAATTGGAGAAAGAAGGCCAGGCGTTCGATCCGAAAACGGAAGTGGGCGCGATGATCGAGATCCCGAGCGCGGCGATGTGCGCGGAACGGCTCGCGCGCGAGATCGATTTTTTTAGCATCGGGACGAACGATCTGATTCAGTACGGGATTGCCGTCGACCGCACGAACGAGCGCGTGGCGCACTTGTACCAGCCGACGCATCCCGCCGTCGTGCGCCTTCTGAAAATGGTAGCCGATGCCGGCCATGCGCATGATCTCTGGGTGGGAGTCTGCGGTGAAATGGCCGGCGACCTCGCGCTCACGCCGCTGTTGCTGGGTTTGGGGATGGATGAATTGAGTGTCGGCGCGTCACTCGTCCCGCGGGTGAAACGCGCCGTGCAAAGTCTGACGCTGAGCGAGTGTCAGAAGCTTGTAAGCGACTCGCTCGAACTCGATACACCCTCGGCGATCCTCGCGCGCTCCACCGAAATGGCGCAGGCGTATTACGGGGAATTGCTCGGGTAACTTAGACAGGATTAACAGGATTTTCAGGATTCTTTAATCCAATTCAATCCTGTTAATCCTGTCTGATTATTCTTCCTCCGTCGATTCGGACTCCGATTCCGATTCGACGTCCGGCTTCAAGCCGTCCTCTTCCATTTTCCGCAGGACGTCGCTCATATCGTCGACTTCGTCCCACACTTCCTGGCTCACGTACATCGGCGCTTTCTGCTGGGTCGCCATCGCGATGCAATCGCTCGGCCGTCCGTCGAGCTCGATGATCTTCTTTTGCTGCAACTCATTTTCCGCGCGAATGATCATCCGCGCGTAATAGGTTGCGTTCTTGAGATCGTTGATGATGACGCGCTCCACTTTCGCGCCGAGGGCAGTCATCAGGTGCCCCATCAAATCGTGAGTGAGCGGGCGCTCCTTGGAAACATCGCGCATGAACATCGTGATCGCGCTGCCGACCGTTTGGTCGACGTAAATGATGAAGACCTTGTCATTGTTCCCGAGGAAAACTGCGCAGCCGCCACTGGTCGGCAACACCGCTCGGACCTGCACCTCGATGACCGTCTTGTTCATCCGCGCAAACCGTATCAGCCCGATAACGAAATACAAATCATCCTGCTCCTGATCTTGATCCTGAATCATGATCTCTCCAGCATGCTGACAGTCGCTCACAGGATCAGGAGCATGATCAGGATCATGAGCAGGAACGAAGGCACTACAGATTTTCGTGATGCGAGCTTGCATGTCAGCACCGGTGATTGATTATGCGCTCTGCGGCGGGGGCCGCGCGAAAAAATGAAGAGCGAGTGGGACGTCGACGCCGCCATTTCCACCTATAACGTGGACGGCTGGGGGACCGGTTACTTCAGCGTTAACGCCGCCGGCAACGCGGAGGTCCGCCCGCTCCAGGAAAAAGGCGGCGCGATCGATATCCTCGACGTCGTCAACGAAGCGCGCAATCGCGGACTCGGTTTTCCGCTCGTCATTCGTTTCCAGGATCTGCTGCGGCACCGCGTCGAATCGGTCAACTGCGCTTTCCAAAAGGCGATTGAGGAGTTCGGCTACAAGAACCATTATCGCGGCGTTTTCCCGATCAAAGTGAACCAGCTGCGCGAGGTGATCGAAGAGATCGTCGATGCCGGACAGGAATTTCATTTCGGACTCGAAGCGGGCAGCAAACCGGAACTAGTCGCCGCGCTCGCCATGCACAAGGACCCCGAGAGCCTGATCATCTGCAACGGCTACAAGGACCGCGCTTTTATTCGGATCGCGCTGCTGGGACGGAAGCTCGGCAAGTCAGTGATTATTGTGGTCGAGAAGCTGGAGGAGCTCGAGCAGGCGATTCGCGCGTCAAAGGAAGTCGGGGTCGAGCCGATGATCGGGATCCGGGTTCGTCTCTACAGCAAAGGCTCCGGGAAATGGTCGCCCAGCGGTGGCGAAAACGCGAAGTTCGGGCTTGATACGACGAGCCTGGTGGCGGCGAGCGAGATGTTGAAGGCGGCCGGCCTGGGGCATTGCTTCAAGCTCGTCCATTTCCACGTCGGCTCGCAGGTGCCCGACATTTCCACGATCAAGCGCGCGGTGCGCGAAGCGGCGCGCTACTACGCGAAACTTTCCAAACTAGGACATGAACTCGGCTACCTCGATGTCGGCGGCGGACTCGGCGTCGACTACGATGGTTCGCGGAGCGATTTCGATAGCTCGGCGAATTATTCGCTCCAGGAATACGCGAACGACGTCGTCTGGAACATCATGGACGTTTGCGATTCCGAAGGCGTCGCGCATCCGGCAATCGTCAATGAAGGCGGGCGCGCGATCGTGGCCCATCATTCGGTACTGGTGGTCGAAGCGTTCAGCTCCATCGAGAAAACGAACCCGAAGCTCAAGGTCGATGTCACTGAAAAAGACCACAAGCTCGTCCGCGATATTCTCGACGTGAAGCAGCGGCTCAAGCGCGGGAATCGCCTGGAGAGTTTGCACGACATCCAGCAGATCAAGGAGGAAGCGCAGCAGACTTTCACCCTCGGCCTGCTCGAACTCGAGTCGAAGGCGAAGATCGATTGCGTTTATTGGCAGCTCGCCCAGCAGATCGTGAACATGCATCGCGGCCTGCGTTACGTGCCCGAGGAAGTGAAGGAATTGGAGACCTCGCTCGGCGACCAATACATCTGCAACTTCTCCGTGTTCCAATCGCTCCTCGACCACTGGGCGCTCGGCCAGTTGTTCCCGATCATGCCGATTCATCGCCTCACCACCCCGCCGGACCGGAACGGGATGCTCGTCGACATTACCTGCGACTCGGACGGCAAGGTTTCGAAGTTCATCGATCTCCAGGACGTGAGGTACACGCTGCCGCTGCATCGGATCATCCCGGGCGAGATTTATTATTTGGGTGTATTCATGGTCGGCGCTTATCAGGACATCATGGGTGACCTGCACAATCTCTTTGGCCGCGTGACCGAGGCGCACGTTTTTCTCGATCCGGATGAAGAGCTGGGATGGTACATCGAGGAAGTCATCGAAGGCAGCACGATCGGTGAAGTGCTCGCGATGACTCAGTGGGATAAGGTGGAGCTGATGCGTTTGCTCAAGACGCAGGTGGAAAGCGCGATCAAAGGCGACCGGCTCAAGCCTAACGACGCCATGAAGCTATTGTCCGATTACGAGCGGCTCCTGAACGAATATACCTACCTCTCGCTCACGAACGGAAAACCGGCGCCTCAACCGGGTAACTGGCTGCCACTGAGTTGAGTGCTCGATCGATTGCGATCGCGTTTTTGTTCACCCTGGTGCTTTGCTGTCTGGCGTCTTGCGCTGGAACAACAACGGCCGTCGGCCTAACGACCAATCAGGACGCCTACGCCGAGGAGAAGAATCCGCGCTGAGTTAGCGAGGCGTCTCACAGAGACGCCCTCCAAACTGAGCGATAGCGGTTAGCACTCGCTCATCGACTGCGTCCTGCGTCTCACCCGCATTTTTCAGATGGGTCTTCGTTACACGCAGGGAATGGTCGCCGGCTTCGACGACGTGGAGAAAATTCGGCGCTTTCATTTGCTTCCGGACGCTCTGAAGCAGATCAAGTGGACAAAGCGGATCGCGCGTTCCTTGCACGAATAAAATCGGCGTCCGCAGATCGCGCAGGACTTTGTCCCGCAGTCGTGTTGGATCTCCGGCACCACAAAGCGGATAGCCGAGGCAAACCAGGCCGGCGACCGATTCCTCGAGCGCGACGTGACACCCGATTCGTCCACCCATGCTTTTTCCGATCAGAATCACTGGTTGGGTTTCATCCTTTCGAGCATCGCGCAACGCCTGGCGGTGGGCGGCGACTAACAAGGGTGGGGGATCAGGCCGGTGCCGGCCTTCGCGCATGTAATCGTAGTCGAAAGTACGAACAGAGCCGATGGCGGAGAGTCGTTCCGCCCATGCTCGCATCCAGGTATGGGACGAAGGCGCGCCGGCTCCGGGCGCGAAAAGCAAAAGAGGTTTCGAGGTCATCACTTGCCGCGCTGTCCGAGGATTTCTGCCAGGCGATCGAGAAAAGCAATCTGCGCTTGGTTGATTTTTTTCTTCGCTTCTTCGACAGAGAAAAATTCCGCGCGGTCGATCTCAGGAAACTGCTGCATGCGTCCCGAGCGCGGCGGCCATTCAATCTCGAAGGTGTTCGAGATGGCGACGAAATCCCCAGGGAAATCGCCCTCGAATGCCCAGGCATGCACGGTCTTGCCACCCTTCTGCTTCACACTTCCCAGCTCGATCCAATTCGCCGGCGCCGGCATTCCCAGTTCCTCTTCAAACTCAATCCGGGCGCGCGTGAGCCTGTCCTCGCCGACCGCCACTTCACCTTTCGGGATTGTCCATGCGCCTTCATCCTTGTTCCGAAAATAAGGACCGCCCGGATTGACGAGCAGCACTTCCAGTTGCCCACGATTCCGCCGGAACATCAGCAGACCAGCGCTAGTCGGTTTCAAATCAGCGCGACCCTAGCGGAATGGGCTTTGTCTTTCGAACCCAAAGTGCTTGACGATCCTTGGCGTGTTGAAATAGCTCCTTACTCGCATGGTGCATCCAGCCAAACGACGGGAAAAGCGGCACCTCGTCTTACTCATCCTGTTGTTATTGCTTTTTGTCGTATCACCGTTTGTGACGCCGCTCCGGTACGGAGTCCTTATCCTGAATATCATTGGGGCCGCGGTCCTCTTGTCCGGCACCTATGCCGTAAGCGAACGGCGAAAACTCTTTGTTGTTACTGTCATCATAGCTATCGCCGCCGTGGCGATCAATTGCGCGACCGTGTTCCTTCCGGGCGAATCGTTGATCCTGCTTTCAAACATTTGCTTTCTTGGATTGCTCGCGCTGTTCTCGGTGAGTATCCTCGGTGACGTTCTGCGGGCGGGCCGGATCGACGCCGACAAGATCTACGGCGCGATTTGTGTCTATCTCCTGGTCGGTTTTGCCTGGGCCTTTGCCTACGCGATCCTCGATCAACTGCAACCGGCCTCGTTTTCAGTGCCGGAAGAGAGCGGCGGAGTCGGTGAGTACGTCGCGCGCGTGATGCGGATGCGCTATTTCAGTTTCGTGACCCTCACGACGGTCGGATTTGGCGATATCATTCCGCGATCATTGGCCGCGAGGACGTTCGCGACCCTGGAAGCGATCATGGGTCAGATTTATCTCGCAGTGCTCGTGGCCCGGCTGGTGGGCCTTCACATCGTTCACGGCAGCAAGCCCGGGCCGGATGATGACCCCAGTTAGGTTGCTCGATCGCCCCCACGGCCATTAGCAGCACGATCAATGGACGCTTGACGCGTTGCGCTCCGCAATACCTTATGCCGCTGATGTCGCGTTGCTTTTCTTTTCCTTTGGGACTTCGAATGGCCGGGCTCTTCGTTGCTCTCACCGCTTTTGCCGCGGGAGCGCACGCTCGAAAAAAGGATCCGGAGTTTGCCACCGGCCCAAACGATCCGGTATTGCGAGGACGAATTGCCGCCTTAGCACCCAGCATCGATCCGGAGGAAGCGCGGCGCGTGGTCGAAATTGCTTACACGACCGGGCGCGATTTAAAACGGGAATGGAAAGTTGTCTGGCCGCCGGGTCTGCAAAATTTTCTGGTGAACACCGGGCAGCGCAAGGGCGGGCTCTGCTTTCAATTTGCCGAAAGGCTGCTGCTGCGCTTGAGCGAACAGAAGTGGGAGACGGTTGAGTTTCACTGGGCGGAATCGTTTGAGACCACCGCATCCGAGCACAACGTCATTGTAGTTACGGCGAAGGGCCAGTCGTTTTATCAGGGCATTATCCTGGATAACTGGCGTTACGGCGGCCGGCTCGTCTGGGGCCTGGTGGTCGATGATCCGCATTACAGGTGGCACGAGAACAAGGTGCAGTTCGTTCATGTCTTGAACAAGCGAGTCCAACCGACTCCTTCCCCCAGCGCCGCCGCAACTTCTCATCCGCCCGCTCCCAGTGTGCAGGCAAGAGAATGACCGTCGAGCGGCAGCGTAGTTGGGCGATGCTCTTCGCCCGGCTCGTTCTCGGCCTGATCTTTTTCATGGCCGGCGCCTGGAAGGTCTTTCAACTGGGCCCGCTCGAACATGCGCGAAAATATTTCCTGCCCTTCTCCGATACCTTTCTTCCCGTTTGGTCTCTCTGGCTGGTCGGAGTAACGATCCCATTCGTCGAGCTGCTAGCGGGCGCGTTGCTCCTGATTGGGCTGCGCGTTCGCGAAGCTCTTGTCGCGCTCGGTGCCGTTCTCGTGATCGTCACCTTCGGCCACCTTCTGCACGAGCCTCTCTTTAACCTTAGCGGCCACGTCATCCCGCGCCTTGCCCTTTTGCTGTTCCTTCTCTGGTGCCCACGCGAACAGGACCGGTTTTCGCTCGACGCTGCCGTGGTCCGAACCAGGAAATCAAACTAATTGGGGTGGTCGTTGCCCTCTTTTTTTAGGAAGTGTTCCCAATCAATCAGCTCGAAAGCGCCGAACAGTCCGAGGGCAAGAAACTCAATGGTCGCCGGAACAGTCCGCGCTGGCGGCCTGCCTCCTGTTCTCAATTGATCTCGTACTCAACGTCCACCACTACCCGGACAACCTTACGCTCCGGGGTGGCTTCGTCGCGGTTCTCCACCTTGAACCAGCCTTGAGTGGCACTACGCAATTTTCCCAAGGTCGTTTGCGAATCACGCGAGAACTGTTCCGCGGCGATGCGCGCGTTCTTCGTGGCCTCCTGAATCATGGCGGGCTTGATTTCGTTGACCTGGTTGAAGATATAATTGGGCTCCGCTTTACCGGAGAGCAGCACGCCGCTCACCATCAGGTTGGAGGCCGAAGCCAGGGCCGGCTTGATCAGATCGACCTTGGAGGTCCGCAACAAAACGGATTGGTAGGCTTTGTAACGCTCCGGCGGCGGAGGCACATCCTTCTCGCGGACTTCCATGGTGGTGTCTTGGAGCGAAGGGGGTTGGACCGATAGGTCGGCTTCCTCGAAGCCCGCTTCCTTTAAGAAAGCGACGACAGCCTTCGTGCTGTCGGCCAGCTTCTTATTTATCTCGCCCAAGTCGTTTCCGTTTGCGGAGTAGCCTATCGTCCAGGTTGCGACGCTCGCCGGAACTTCGCGTTCCGAAAGGCCCTTCACGGAAATAATGCGACGACCGGTGCTCCTTTCGGAGATTCCTTGTCCCACGAAGTATCCTGCCGCGGCCAAGCCCAGCGCTATGAGGAGCGCCGCCACTACTGAGGAAGAACGGAAGGAAGTCACGAAGCTAAGGATGAGTTATGCTTATCTTATCGGCGGAGGTGTCGGCGTCGGCTTCTTGGTGACCTTCGGGGGAATCCGTGTGGTGGTCTTGGTGGGAGGCGTGTAGGTCTGTTTGGGATTTGTGCGGGTTACGATAGGTGGCGCGGTCGAGGTAGTAGTGGGCTGCTTGTTAGTCGTCGGAGGCCTGGTAGTGCCCGGAGGCTGCTTATTAGTCACGGGATGAGGAGTTCTCGTCGGGTACGGGTCGCGGTGCGGGCCGCGGTTAGGTCCGAAGTTAATTACCGGCAGGATGGGTATGATGATTGGCCCGCTGTAAGAAGGCGGCGGCGGCGCTGGCGCCGGCTGTTGCGCGGCGGCCATGATGAGGGGCTGGCTCGGGAGCGGCTTGAAGTCCGTGATCAACGGATGGGTTCGCATCAGTTCATTCAAGTCGAAGTTCACCGGCATCGGCAGAGTGGTTGCGCCCGCGGGAACATCGATCATTTGACCGGCAAGAAGTTTCCGGAATTCGCCCGGCTTCTTCTTCAAAGAAATCCGCGCGCTGCCTTCCAGGGTGAATAATTTGCTTTGGCCGCCCCGAGGCGCCTCGAAGATCACGGTTGTGCCGGTGACGGCCACAGTGACCGCGCTGCTCCTGATGGAGCCGCCGCCGGAATCCTTCGGCACGCGGAGCAGGATCGAGCCGCTGTCCACGTTCGCGGTCCGTCCCGACTTGCTGAAACTAAAGATCGTGTTTGCACCCAGGCGCGTGATGGTGAGATCGGAGAAGGTCAGCTCCGAGCGCGAATCGCCGCCGGTCCGCACACCGGTATCCTCGGAGACTTTGTCATTCAAAGCCGCCTCGCGCGCCGCTTTATCGGCTGGCAACAGCTTGACCTCGCGAATGATTTGAGTGACGCGCGCCTCTTTCGAGCCCGCTCCAATCGATGGATCAGGCAGAAGAAACGCAACGCTCGTGAGAGAACCGACCAGGATCTTAGAGGTGATTTTCATATGGCGAATTGTGGTTCGGGTTGACCCGAGAATGGGCGGCTCCAGATAAAATGTCGAGCGCAAAGCGGACGAACAGGCGCGATCAGAAGCTCGGCGGCTTCATCAGAAAGAGCGCGATCATGCTGACGAGGAACGCGAGAGAAACGCCAGGGCCGCCGCGGCGAAGACAGTCCTGCGGGCCGGATCCCTTTTCATTTTCCGGCTTTGGAATGGTGAGGCGTTGGCAAAATCAGCCGAATTCTCGGGCGACCGGCCGATCGTGTAGGTCTCCTCGACGAGACCGTGGGAAGTCGCTTCGCCTGTTTCGGAACGAATGGTCAGCTTCGGCATGGTTTTGATTTCAACGTAGCGGGGGGAAGAAGGCAACGTTCTTATCTTATTCATGCTTTCGGTCATGATCGTGCTCCTGATCCTGTGAGGGGCCGCACCTCATCAAAAGAGCAGGATCATGATCAGGAGCATGAGCATGATGTGGTGGAATGGCTGCGCTCATTGACCCACCCTGCGCACACCCGCATAGTGCTCCGCTTTATGTCGATCGAGCTGACCCGAAATTTCTGCATCATCGCGCATATCGATCATGGCAAGACCACGCTCTCCGATCGATTGCTCGACCGCACCGGCACGATCCAGGAGCGCGATAAGCAGGACCAGCTCCTCGATTCGATGGACCTCGAACGCGAGCGCGGGATCACGATCAAGGCGCATCCAGTCGCGATGCGTTACACGAGCAAAGCGGGACAGGAATACCGGCTGAACTTGCTCGACACGCCGGGTCACGTCGATTTCGCGTATGAAGTTTCCCGCTCGCTCGCCGCCTGCGAAGGCGCGCTTCTCATCGTCGATGCGGCGCAGGGCGTGGAAGCGCAGACGGTCGCGAACGTGCACCTCGCCCACAAGCAGGGACTCACGATCGTGCCTGTAATTAACAAAATCGATTTGCCCAATGCCGACATCCCCGCGGTCCACAAACAACTCGAGGAAATTCTCGCCATTCCCGCCGAGGAAGCGATCGATGCCAGCGCGAAAATGGGAATCGGCATCGAGGAAATTCTCGAGGCCGTGGTGGCTCGCATCCCGCCGCCGACCAAACCGGCCGACGAAATCCTGCGCGGGCTCGTCTTCGATTCCGTCTTCGATATTTATCGCGGCGTGGTCGCTTACGTTCGGATTTTTTCCGGAAAGATGGAAGCCAACCAGGGGATTAAGTTGATCAACAACTACGCGCGCTACGAGGTAAAGGAAGTCGGCGTCTTCACGCCGAAAATGTTTCCTCAAGAGCGCCTCCAGGCCGGGGACGTCGGTTATTTCATCGCGAACATCAAGAGCACGGCCGACATCAAGATTGGCGACACCGTGACCGACCTGCGCAATCCGGCGAAAGTGCCGCTCCCCGGATTCCAGGAAATCCATCCGATGGTTTTCAGCGGGATTTATCCGATCAACACCGGCGACTTCGAGCACCTCAAGACCGCGATCGGCAAGTTACGGCTCAACGATTCGGCTTTCGTCTACCAACCGGAAAGCTCGGTGGCCCTCGGGTTCGGATTCCGCTGCGGTTTTCTCGGGCTCCTCCACATGGAGATCATTCAGGAACGCCTCCGGCGCGAATACGACATGGACATCATCGCCACCTCGCCGAGCGTCGTTTACGAGATCTTCACCACGCGCGGCGAAACCCTGCTCATCGATAACCCCGCGCATCTGCCGGATCCGAGCCTCATCGATGAAATTCGCGAGCCGATCGTAAAAGCCTACGTCCTTTGCCCGAACGAAAACATTGGCGATATCCTCCAGCTCATCCTTGAGAAGCGCGGCGTGACGGACCATACCGAGACGCTCGATACCCGGCGGGTCATGCTCCATTGCGAGTTGCCGCTGAACGAAATCCTGGTCGACTTCAACGATAAGATTAAGAGCCTCACTCGCGGCTACGGCTCGATGGATTACGAGCACACCGGTTATCGCGCGGCGAGATTGGTGAAGCTCGACCTGCTCGTGAACGGCGAGCCGGTCGACGCGTTTTCGACCATCGTTCATCGCGATCGGGCCGAGGCCCGCGGCCGGATGCTGGCGGCGAAATTGAAGGAAGTGATCCCGCGCCAGCTCTACCAGGTCGCGATCCAGGCCGCGATCGGCGGAAAGATAATCGCGCGCGAAAGCGTTTCGGCATTGCGAAAAAACGTAACCGCGAAATGCTACGGCGGCGATATTACCCGGAAACGAAAACTGCTCGAGAAACAAAAAGAAGGCAAAAAGCGAATGAAGAGCATCGGCAAGATCAACATCCCCCAGGAAGCCTTCATCCAGGTGCTTAAGGCGCAGTAACGGAATACTCGTTAGGTCACTAATTTCATGTTCACAAAGAAATACATCAAGCACGGCCATCTCCTGATCCGGCACGCGGAGAAATTGCTCCGCTATCGGCGGGACGTTTTGAGCGAGAGCACGATGGCGGAATTCAAGGCGCAGATCGAAGGGCTGCAGGAGGCTTTGAAGGAGCGCAGCGAGGAGAAGGCGAAAGTGGAATCCGACCGGTTGCACGACCTCTACACGAAATATCTCCCGGCGCCGAAAGACGCGGCCTGGCGCGAGAACGTCGAGGTGATTCTCGTCGCGGTGGTGGTGGCGATCGGCATCCGTTCCTATTTTCTCCAACCCTTCAAGATCCCGACCGGCTCGATGCAGCCGACGTTAAACGGCATCATCGGCCACCGCGCCTTTGTCGCGAAGGAAGACGAGATCCCGGTGGACCAGAAGCCCGGCTACGAAAGGCGCGGGGACGGCTGGTACTGGAAGAGCTATCCCGCCGACGGTTCCAAGCCAAATATCCTCCGGCAGGTCGCCGAGTTCGCGATCCTGGGACGCAATTACATCAATGTCGTCTCCGCCCAGGACGACGTTATCGACCAGATCTTGCCGAGGAAGATCGGTCTTTCCATCGGTTTTTCCTCTTACCGTTTTCGGTTTGAGATCCCGTTCTTTACCTTCTCGGACATCGTTTGCAAAAACCAGAGGTTCAATTTCGTTTACGCGTCGCCGGACACGTTGCGCCAGGATTTCAAGGTGCTCCCGGGCGGTCATTGCAATAAAGGCGACGTGATCGCCCGCGGCGGCGTCGATACCGGCGACCAGGTTTTCGTGGATAAGTTCAGCTACAATTTCGTGAGCCCGCGTCGCGGGGACGTTTTTGTTTTCCGCACCGACAACATCCCGGGCATTCCCGGCGACCCGGAGACCGGCGAACATTCCTTTTACATCAAGCGACTGGCCGGCGTGCCGGGCAATACCTTGATGATCAATTCGCCGCTCCTCTATGTGGATGGGAAAGTCACGGAAGGTTTCGGGTTCGCGCGCGTGATGGCGGCCAAGCCTCCTTACCGTGGTTATGCGCCGGGGAACGCTTACCTGAACGATCCGACCAAAACGTTTACGGTGCCGGCCCACGCTTACTTCGCGATGGGCGACAACAGTTACAACAGCTTCGACAGCCGATACTGGGGCCCGGTCCCGGAACCGAACCTCGTGGGACGCGGCCTCTTCGTTTACTGGCCCTTCACCTGGCACTGGGGATTGATTCGTTAGGCCAGTCCGATGCTTTCGAGCATTCCGCGCATCTATCCGCTGCTCGGACTTTGCGTCGGCTATCTCGTCGTTCTTTTTTTTAACCCGATCCGCCTGGCGTTGCGCGACGGGCTGCGCTGCATTCTGCGTTTCAAACGCATCTGGCTAACCTTCGTCCTGCTCGGGTTCGCCTACTCGGTTTTTCAATTCGCCACCTTCACGCCGTTGCGCGGGATGGCGGACCTCGATTTCAGCCAGGTGTCGGCGCCCGGTTTATGGGATTGGCCGGCGTTTGTGGAAGTCTGGCGCGAAGTGCCGTTGCCGACGCTGGAAGGTGTGGCGGGAGTTTTCGACAATGCGACGACCACTTATCCGCTCTCCATCGTGGCCGCGGTGTTGTTGCTCATCAACTGGCGCGGGCTGCATGGCGCACTGGTGCGCGCGCTCGGAAAGCGATACGGCTTCTGGGGTTACCTCATCTATTTCGTGCTCCTGGTCAGCGCCCTGGCGACACTGCTGAAACCGATCGCTTTCTGGCGCCTGCCGGAATGGGGCGCGAGCGCGCCCACGGCAAAGCTGCTCCAAATTTCCGCGACCGTCGATGCGGTGGCGTTCATTTTTGAATATCTCTTCGGCGTTTATATCCAGGTGTATCTGATTACCGTTTGCCTCGCCTGGATCAAAGGGCTGAGCTTTGGCGAAGTAGATTTGTTCGGCTTCGCCATGCGCCGGTTCAGTTATGTGCTGGAGTGGGCCGGGATTGTGGTGATCGTGGGCACCCTGATCGTCCGCGTGCCGTTGCTGCTGGCTTATTTTATGAACGTTCCCGACGTACTCGATTACATGCCTGGGGAACGCTTCATCATGTGCGCGCTGATCATCGCGTTCTGCTCCATGCAGGTTTCGCTCGTGCTGCATAACGAAACCTTGCGAGCGGCTTTCCAGGCCCATAAGGAATTTGTTCGCACCAACCTCTTTCGGCTGGGCTGGTTTCTTCTCATCGCAGCGCTGCATTATTTCTTCCTGATCACCTGCGACGCGATCGTGCGGGGCGCGATCGAGGACCGCGCCGTGGGAGTGATCGTGTGGAAAGTGATTTACGTTTGCGCGCGCGGATTGATCACGGGCTGGCTGCTGGCGTCATGGGTTTGCCTGTTCCGCCAGTGCGAAACACGCCGCGCGAGCCAGGAAACCTGGATTCAATCGGAGATTCAGTATTAGGCGACCGCCGTGAACGCAGCCAAGATCACGCGCAACAGCAAATCGAACCTCGCGCTCGCCTTCGTCGCGCTCGGCCGCGAACGGCGAAACGACATCACGATCTTCTACGCCTTCTGCCGCGTCGTCGACGACATCGCCGATTCTTCCGACGCATCGGCCGAAGAAAAAGCGGGCGCGTTGTCAGCCTGGCGGAAATGGATTCGCGAAAGCGCGCCGGACGAGCCGGAGCTTGCTCGCGACGTCCGCGGCCTGTATGCGAAATATGCGATCACGCCGCCGATGCTCGAGGAAATCATCGACGGCGTGGAAATGGACTTGGGCAGCGTTCGTTATCGGACGTTCGAGGACCTGCGGCTGTATTGTTATCGCGTGGCGAGCGCCGTCGGGCTCGTCAGCATCGAGATTTTCGGCTATCGCAACGCTGCCTGCCGCGACTATGCGATCGCGCTGGGGTTAGCGTTGCAGATGACGAATATCATCCGCGACGTCGGCAAGGACCTGGGCAACGGGAGAATCTATCTGCCGCAGGAAGATCTCGCCCGCTTCGATTATCCCGAGACCGATCTCGGCGCGCGCAAGCACAGCGAAGCGTTCGTCCGGCTGATGGAATTCGAAGCTACACGTGCGGAAGATTTTTTCTCGCGCGCGGCTGCGCTCCTGCCGCGAGAAGATCGGCGCTCGATGGTCGCCGCGGAAATCATGGCGTCCGTTTACCACGCCTTGCTCAGGCGCATGAAAGCCGATCGATTTCGCGTCTTCGATAAGGAATACAGGCTCAGCAAGATCGAAAAGAGCGGCCGGATCGCCGGACAACTTCTTCGACTTTGCTTGAATGCGAGACGCTGATGCGCCGTCAGAATTTGTTCGAAACCATTTTCATCAAGACATCATGAAGAAGCATCTCTTACTCATCATCGCCGTGGCGCTCTTTGTTGCCTTTGCCTTGACGTCGTGTGACACAGCTACTGGCCAGGGCGCGGGATGGGGCGCGACAACGGGCGCCATTCTTGGCGCGGCGGCCACGGGCAACGTTCGCGGGGCTGCGATTGGCGCGTTAATCGGCGCGAACACCGGCGCGCTCATCGGTGCGTCGATCGATGAAGCCCAGGCCGTGCGTTACGGTCCGCCGCCGCGCGGCGGTTTTCCGTTCGCCCGCCCGACTGATACGCCCGGATTTTACGTGAGCCCGTACCCACCGCATCAGGTCTACAATTTGCGCCACGTCCCGCATGGCGGCCTCGTCGAGGACGCGGTCGGCGGCGGCTATTTTCGCAAGCCATAGTTCGTAGGGCGAGACTCCGTCGAGCCGCCGAAGGTTTGGCGTGTTTCTCCGGTTCGGCTCGATGGAGTCTCGCCCTACGACTTCTACTTCTTCGTTCGCAGTGCATCGACGATCGCCTGCGCTTCTTCGGTCATCCTGAGCAGCTCCGGCCAGGAGCGATGATAATTTTCGCCGGGCAGTTTCCGCGTGGCGTCGAACCCCATGTGGGACCCGATGTTCTGTGAAGTGGGCGCGTGATCGAGCGAATCGCTCGGATTCCGGATGATGGTGCTATCGCGTTCCGGATCGGTGTTCGCGCACAAACGAAACAGCACTTCGCTGGTGTTGTGCACGTCGCAGTCTTCATCGACGACCACGATGTATTTGCTGAACATCATCTGCCCCATGCCCCACAAACCGTGCATGACCTTGAAGGCCTGATACGGATACTGTTTCCGGATACTGACGAAGACGAGATTATGAAACACACCCTCGGGCGGCAGCGTCATGTCGACCAGCTCCGGGAAATTCATTTTGAACACGGGCAGAAAAATCCGGACGGTGGCGTCGCCCATGTAAAAATCTTCCATCGGCGGAATGCCGACGATGGTCGTGGGATAAATCGCATCGCGACAGTGCGTGATCGCGGTCAAGTGGAAGACCGGGTAATCCTCGACCGCGGTGTAGTAGCCGGTGTGATCGCCGAACGGTCCCTCGGGCCGCATCTCGCCCGGCTGCACATAACCTTCGAGCACGAAATCGACATCGCCCGGTACTTCCAGGTCGATCGTTTTGCACGGCACGAGTTCGACCGATTTCTTGCGGATGAAGCCGGCGAAAAGAATTTCGTCGAGTCCATCCGGCAACGGCGCCGTGGCGGCGAAGGTGTAAGCGGGATCGCCGCCGAGACAGACCGCCACCGGCATCCGCTCGCCGCGCTCGTAATAACGTTTTCCGTGGCGCGCGCCGACCTTGTGCACCTGCCAGTGCATACCAGTCGTTAGGCCATCGTAAACCTGCATCCGATACATCCCGACATTCCGGGCTCCCGTTTCCGGATCGCGCGTGTGCACATTCGGCAGGGTAACGAACCGTCCGCCATCCTTCGGCCAGCATTTCAGAATCGGAAGATCGCTAAGCGACAATTGAGAGCCGCCGCCGGTTGGAGCTTGGGATTTGGAGCTTGGGATTTCCTCAAACAAGTGGACGACTTCCTGGCACGCTCCCTGTCTGGCGTGTTTCGGACGGGCGTGCAGCAAATTCAGTCCTTGTTTGAGGAGGCTCCAGCCTTCGCGCAGATCGGTCGGCGGCTTCGCCTTGAGAATAAGCTGAATTTCCTGCGCGAGATCTTCGACGCTGCCAAGTTTCAACGCCATCGCCATCCTGCGGCGCGATCCCATCGTATTGATCGCGACAGGAAACTCCGACGGCTTCCCGTCAATCGTCGGGTTTTCGAAGAGCAGCGCCTTTCCGCCTTCAGGCGATTTCATTTCGCGGTTCGCCCATTCGCTGATGACGAGATCGGTTTCGACCGGGACTGCAATCCGCGTCAGTTCACCCGCCTGATCGAGCGCGTCGACGAATTGCCGGAATGAGCCATAAGCCATCGCGCCAAGATGGCGTTTCCGCGCTGGAACAACAAGCCCGTCCGCAGGGCCGTGCTAGTAAAGCGGCGTCATTACCTGAATCGAAACGACGCGGCCGTTCGAAAAGGTCACGGTCTTCGACGGGTAAGCGACCCGCGGCGGAATGTAGGAATAGTAAAACGGATCGAAGAACGGGTCGCCGATAATGGCGAAGCGGTGCCCGCCATGATGGTGAAAGATCACTCGGCCGCCGAAGTAGCCGCCGTAACCGAACGGTCCATATGGATAGGGATAGGGCGCGTTCGCGTAATAGTATTCGTTGTAGATCCAAGTCTCGACCGCGCGGCCGTTAGCAACCCCGGTGGCCTTCTGGTCCGGTGTTCCCCACGCGAGCCAGACCGCGTTCTGCGACATGCCTTCGCGGATCTTTCCCGCCTTCACCAACTCCTGATCGCGCGGCGAGAGCGTTTGGAAAATTTCGGGGTGATCGGAAATGCGCGTTTCGGTCGTCGAACAGCCGGTGAGGACAAATGCGCTGGCGGAAAGGACCAGGGTCAGCGCCCGCAGGAAAATTTGACGCTTCATATTTAAAATCATACGATGCTCCCTTGGTGAGTCAATCGGTGCATCTTGATTCAACCCTGCCGCGACCGTAACGTCGCGCTGTCATGGAAGATCGATACGGCCATCGCATTTCGTATCTGCGCGTGTCGATCACCGACCGCTGCAACGAGCGCTGCACCTATTGCATGCCGCACGAATTGCAGGAGTGGCTCGCGCGCGAAGATGTTCTCACCTACGAAGAAACGCTGCGGCTGATCCGGGTCGCGGCGGAGTTGGGCGTATCAAAGCTGCGGATCACCGGTGGCGAACCGCTGACGCGCCGGGATGTTCTCGGATTCCTTCAACAATTGCCGGCCATCCCCGGCATCAACGACATCGGGATCTCGACGAATGGGACATTGCTCGCGCGCGAGACGGCCGCGGGGAAGACCATGGCGGAGTCATTGCGCGATGCGGGCGTGAATTCGGTCAACATCTCGCTCGATACGCTCGACCGCGAAGCGTATGCGGCAACGACCGGCCGCGATTTTCTCCCGCAGGTTCTCGACGGAATCGATGCCGTCATTGCCGCGAAATTCCCGCTCATCAAACTGAACTGTGTCCTCATGCGGGGACGGAACGACGACCAGCTGATTCCGCTGGCGGAATTCGCCGCGGCGCAAAATCTCATCCTGCGCTTCATCGAGCTGATGCCCGTGAGCCACAGCGACGTCTTGAATGAAAATAATTTTTTGCCGATCGCCGAAGCGAAGCGAAATCTCGAGAGTCATTTCGGAACGCTGATTCCGGAACCGGGCTTCCGAACCAATGGCCCATCGACCTACTATAAAATTGCGGGGCGCACACAGCGCGTCGGCTTCATCGGCGCGATGACGAACCTGCATTTCTGCGAAAGCTGCAACAAACTGCGCCTGACCTGCGATGGAAAACTCCGGCCCTGCCTCGGCAGCTATCTCGAGTTCGACATCATGAAGGTCATGCGCGCCGGCGCGAGCGATGCGGAGTTGAAGCGGTTCTTTCTCGATGTGGTCGAGCGAAAACCGGAGCAGCACGATTTCCGCGAAAACTACCAGCCCGGCCGGATGATGGTGGCAATCGGCGGGTGAAACGTCTCACCCACATCGCGGCCGACGGCCGCGCGCGGATGGTCGACGTCTCAAGCAAGCCATTGAGCGCGCGCGTGGCAATCGCCAGAGGACGCATCGAGTTAGCGAGAGCAACGATGGATCTTGTGCGCAAGAACGAGATCGCCAAGGGCGATGTCATCGCGACGGCGCGGATCGCCGGAATTCAGGCGGCCAAACGAACCGCGCAGCTGATTCCGCTCTGTCATACCATTCCGTTGAGCGAGGTGAAGATCGACATCGAGCTTTCACACAACGGCGCCGAGGTCACGTGCACCGCTCGCACCGTCGCGCAAACCGGGGTGGAAATGGAAGCGCTCACCGGCGTCTCCGTCGCCTTGCTCACGATCTACGACATGTGCAAGGCAGTGGATAAAGAGATGCAGATTGGCGACGTTCGGCTAGTCGAAAAAACGAAACGCCCTGTCGCGGCGGTCTTTGATCGCCGAACTCCATCCAGACGGCGGTCATAGACCGCCGCGACAAAGAAATGCAGATCAGCGTTGGCATCATCACCGTTTCCGATCGCGCGAACGCGGGCGAATACGATGATCTTGGCGGACCGGCTCTGAAAGAAGCGGCGCTGAAATATGGCTGGCAAATTCTGAGCGAGGCGATCGTGCCCGACGATCCGAAACGTATCCAGGAAACGATTCGCTCTTTCTCCGATCAAGGTTGCGGATTGATTCTCGCGACCGGCGGAACTGGAGTCGCGGTGCGCGATGTAACGCCCGAAGCCGTTCGTGCCATCATGCGCGTGGAGATTCCTGGTTTCGGCGAAGCGATGCGGCGCGAATCGATGCAGATCACGCCGAACGCGATTCTGTCGCGCAGCCTGGCGGCGATCGTCGAGCGGTCCCTGGTGATCGCGTTGCCCGGAAAACCATCGGGCGCGGTCGAGTGCCTTGGCTTCGTCGCCGGCGCGATTCCGCACGCCGTGGCACTCGCGCAGCGGGTGCCGACGTCGTGCTAGCTGTCGGCGCGCCGCTAGATCGTGATTAGCGTAAGCTCGGGCCGGCAATTCCAACGGAACGGGATCCGATACGTGCCGATCCCCGCATTCACGTAAAGCGGACCGCCCGGCGTTTCGTAGAAACCGTGTTGATAACCGCCCACGCCCTTCGGCAGAACGATCGCGCCCAGGAACGGTAACCGAACCTGGCCGCCATGAGAGTGGCCGGCGAGAATCAGATCGAAGCGGCGGCCGAGGTTATTTGCGACCCCGGGACAATGCAGCAGCAGAATCTGCCGCGCCGCCTGGGGCGCGGCAAAAGCCTGCCTGCCGCGACGCCCGAAGCCGGCGAGTTCCAGATCGTATTCCGGCAACACGACAGAATGGTCCGCGAGCCAGGCGCCGCCGGTCGCAGCGAATGCCTCTAAAAAATCTGAAAACGGCACGCCGCTTTGGACGTCGTGGTTTCCCGGGCTGCCGTAAACTGGGGCGTTGATCTGGCGAATGAATTCGAACGCTTCGGGAGCAAATCGCGCCTCCTCGACCAGGTCGCCGGTGAAACAAACGAAATCGGGCGTAAGACAATTAATCGCGCGGACAACTTCCATCGCATAATCGGCGTCGCCCTTGTAGTGGAAATCGCTGAAGTGAACGAAGCGGCCTGGCCCCGGGCCATGCTCGATTTTGGTGACGCGAAGCGCTGTCGTCTCGAACGCGGAGCAATCCGCGCCCAGCGCCGCTGGCAGCGCGAGCGCGCTTAGCCCAAGAAATCTTCGCCGCGTGAGGTTGCTCATTCGATGACTTCCTTGAGCATAGAACACTCTCGTTCCGCTGGGAAGCTGCTGCTCCGTGATTTCCCGCCAGTTAATCCGGGAACACCAGCAGCCGCATGAATTGCTTGCCTTTTTCGGTCAGGCGAGCGTTCGCGCCGTGTCCGGAGACTCGGTCGTTCGTCAGAATCCCCGCATCCACTCCGCTCGACTTCATGAAAGACAACTCCGGTTCCGAAACCGGCTTTGTCCCCGGCTGAATTTTGAGCGGCACGCCGGCGCGATTAAACGACACTTCCCAGCTCGACGGTTGCTCCTCCGGCTTTGGCCGAACCATCCACGGATAGAATCTCGCCAGGTCGAAGTTCTTCGAAGCCGGCACCAACACACGGTAGAGCGTTTCCTCCTCGGAAAGAAATTCCGGGATCGTGAGCGCCGGCTGTTTTTGGAGCGCGAGATAAAGCCGTGCAATGTCGATCCCGACCAGGTTCAGCCCATTGTAAATGCCGTGGTGGTTCGGATCGTTTTTGAAAAAAGTGTCGTGCCACGATTCAAAGTGTCGGCTCAACATCAGGTTGAGCTCGAGGTGGACATGGGCGCGCGCCTGGTTCAAGCCTTCGCCCGTGTGTCCCATCACCCCGAGCTGATCGCGCGGTTGCACGCGCTGCCCGTTGTGCACGACGATCGAACTGAGATGAGCGTAAAGACTGTAGTATTTGCATCCGTCGAAGCGATGCTCGACGGCCACGTAACGTCCATAGTTTGAGAACCCCGCGACCTGGTTGGCGTGGACCACCACGCCCGCGGCAATCGCGCGCACCGGATCGAGCGGCTCGCCGTTCGCGTCCCGCTGGAGCGGGCGAATGTCGATCCCTTCGTGGAGGCGCGTGTAAATAATTCCCGCAGATGTCTGGACGGGATCGCGGACAAAGCCATAGCGTCCGCCTTCCCACGGCGTCGATTTCTCGCCCTGAAAATCGCGCTCGATGTATTGGTAGAAGGCCGGGCCGTCGCCGCGAAAAAGCGCGTCGTTATCCGTCGGCAGGACGAGATTCAGCGGTTCGGCGTAGCCGGCCGCGATCATCAAGAAGCCGCTCAGGAAAACTATCGCGCCGGTCCGCATTCCTAGTTTCGCGCTGGCCAATCCTTCTTCAACAGCTCGAGATCGTTCGCAGTCAACCCCGAGGCGATGTAAATTTTGCCGTCGGAAACGCGCCGATCGATCTGGAGTTCCGTGATCGCCCGGCCATTGTGGACCCGAAACGTGGAATGCGGTTTCGCTGCGCCCGTCGCCGCCGTGGCCAGACCTGTGAGAACGGCGAGCGCGGCGGTTTTCATGGCCGATTGATAAAGGGTTTGACAGAATTTGCAACGTTTGCTGATTAGCCGCTCATGAGCCGTTTGCTTGTCTTCGCTCTCGCCACCCTGGCGCTCACGGCCCGGCTGTCCGCCGAGGAGCCGACGGCGACGCCGGAAAAGCGCGGCGGCTGGTTCACGCGGATGCTCCATCCGTTCCAGTCCTCGAACCCGGCGCCGAATTACAAGGACGCCCGGCTCCGCGGTCTTGTCCTCGAATTGAAGCTTTCGCCCGAGCCGGTGAAATTGTCCGAGGTGCGGCAACTGCAGGTGAACCTCGCGCTCAAGAACGTTGCCAAGCGCGCCGTCGTCCTCGATTTTCCCAGCGAACAACGCTTCGAGATTTACCTGCGCAATTCCTCCGAAGCGATCCTCACCATCTGGTCCGATAATCACGCCTTCGACGACAAACCCGGCACGGTCCTGATCAACCCGCTCGAGCACATCGATTATCCCACCACCATCGCCACCCGCGATCTCTCGCCGAACAAAGTCTTCATTGCCGAGCTTTTCTTTCCGCAATTTCCCGAGCTGCGTGTCCGGCAAAAGTTTATGACCGCGCCGTAGTGCGCGCTTCGCGCGAGCGAGATGTGAATCGTGACTGGTGACTAGTGAATAGTTGCTGGCGCTTGGCGCTGCTTTGTCTCTATTCACCAGTCACTGATCACCATTCACAGTGAAATTGTTTTCCGACTACCACACCCACCCCCAGGGCCATCGCGTCCATTCGTTCAGTCAAACGCTCCTTCAACCCTGGGTCGATAGCGCCCGCGAACGCGGCCTGACGGACATCGCGTTCACTGATCATGATCGTTACCACGCCGGCATTGATTTCGACGAGATCGACAAACTGCGCGCGGCGAATCCCGACGTGAGAATTCGCGCCGGGATCGAACTGGATAACGATCCGGAAACATCAGCGGCCGGACGCGCGTGGGTCGAGAAAAACTGGGATCGGCTCGATTTCGTTCTTGGCTCGGTCCATTACCTCAATCGGCCCGACCAAATGTTCGACAGCGTTCCTGCCGGCGCGGAACAATTTGCCGGACGCGATATCGACGAAATTTACGCGGATTACTTTCGCCGCATCCGCGAGATCGCCGCGACGGGTTTGGTCGATTGCCTGTCGCATCTCGATCTCATCAAGATCCACGGCCACCGGCCCAATTCCCGCATCGAAGATCTTGTTGCCGGAACGCTCGATTTTATTACCGCGCGCGGCCTGGCGATCGAGCTCTCCACCGCCGGCTGGCGTAAACCGGTGAACGAGCTTTATCCCTCCGACGAGATCATCCGGCTCGCGATCGCAAAGAAGATTCCCTTCACCACGGCCTCCGATGCGCACTCCCACGCGCAGCTCGGCGAGAATTACGAGCGCCTCGCGGAGAAAATGGCAGAGATGGGCGTTCGCGATATCTGCATTTTCGAAAAACATCACGCGCAACGCCGAACGTTGTAGCGGCTCGGGATGACACGCTGGTTACAACCCCAGTCCGCCAATGCCCAGACCGCCGGTGATCTTCGTCATCTCGCTTTGGGCGAGTTCCTTGCCTTGCGCGATCGCTTGTTTCACGCCGCTGAGCACGGCTTCTTCAAGAAATTCAACGTCCTCGGGATCGACGATCTCCTTCGCGATCTTGATCGACAGCACGTCGCCGGAGCCATTCACGACCACCGTCACTTTGCCGCCTGCGGCCTGTACCTCGACCGTCTTGTCTTCGAGCTCGGCCTGGGTCTTCGCCATCTGCTCCTGCATCTTCTGGGCCTGCTTCATTAACTTGTTGAGGTTCATAATCGGTCAGTCGCTCACGATCTGATTTCGCCCTTAAAAATTTCAAGCGCTTCGCGGATGAGCGGATCGTCCTTAAACGTCGTCTGCGTCTCCGGCTTCTTCGGTGCTGCGGCTGGTTCGGCGGGCGCCAGAATGGGCAGGCCTTCCTTCACCACGAATTTGATCTTCAAATCCTGGCCGCTGGTTTCTTTCAACAGCGCATCGAGATAGTCGCGCGTCTTTGGAATGGAGAGAGACTCCATGGCTGTCTTTTGCTCCGGCGGAAAACCGACCGTGAGAAAACGGCCTTCGATCCCCAACGCCGTTCCAGCTTCAACCCAGCCCGCGATCAGTTTCCGCTTCGCGCGAACTTGCTCGATGGTTTTTCGCCAAACCTCCTGGTGATCAAGCGGCGCTCGCTCGGGCTGGGGAGACGCTGGTTCTTCTGCGATTCGTGCCGATTCCGGTTTCGCAGACGCGATTGGTTTTGGGGCAGGCTTCGCCGGCGCGGCCTGTTCTTTCCCGTCCCGCAGTGCCACGAGGTTTTCGATCACTTCGTTCAGCGTGACCTGGTTTAAGGTCTGAATCGCCTTGATCACGGCAACCTCGAAATGGAGGCGTTTGTTCGGCGCCCATTTCATCCGGCCTTCCGCTGCGGCGAATTGATCGATCAATTCCAGCAGCCGATCGGTCTCGATCATCGCAGCCTGGGCTTCGAGCGATTTTTGCAGTTCTGGATTCAGGTCGTCCGCCAGCGCTTCCGGTTTCACCTTGCCGACAAGCAAGTCGCGCAGATACGAAATCAGGTCGGACATCAACTTCATCATGTCCTTGCCGTTGTCGGCTTCGGCATGCAGGAGCTCAAGGGCTGCCGGAGTTTCGCCGAGTAGAATCTTCTCGGTGAGCTGCGCGACCGTTTGTTCGCTCGTGAACCCGAACACACTCAGCACGTCCGGCTCGGCGATCTTGTCGCTGCAAAACGCAACCAGTTGATCGAGCATCGATTCCGCGTCGCGCAATCCGCCGTCGGCGCCTTTCGCGATCGCGTGCGCCGCGGCGGGATCGAGCACGATCTTTTCCTTTCCCGCGATGAATTGCAGATGCTGCGCGATCAGGTTCGCCGGGATCCGATGGAGATCGAACCGCTGGCAGCGGCTCAGGATTGTCGGCAAAACTTTCTGCGGCTCGGTCGTGGCGAAGATGAACTTCACGTGTGGCGGCGGTTCCTCGAGGGTCTTGAGCAGCGCGTTGAACGCCGACGAAGTCAGCATGTGCACTTCGTCGATGATATAAATTTTGAAATGCCCTTTGCTCGGCGCGTAGCGGACGTTGTCGCGCAGTTCGCGCACCTGCTCGACGCCGTTGTTGCTGGCGCCGTCGATCTCGAGCACGTCGAGGCTGTTGCCGGCTGTGATTTCCTTGCAGCTGTCGCAAACGCCGCACGGCGTCACCGTCGGTCCATTCACGCAGTTGAGCGCTTTGGCGAGAATTCGCGCCGTGGAAGTCTTCCCGATCCCGCGTGGACCCACGAAAAGATAGGCGTGTGCGAGCCGGTTCTGCCCGACCGCGTTCTTGAGCGTGCGCACCACGTGCGTCTGCCCGACGAGATCGTCGAACGTCTGCGGCCGGTACTTTCTCGCGAAAACCTGGTAGCTCACCCGCTGAATCTAATCCGCTTCAATCCCGCGCGAAAACAGAAAACGGAAAATCGAGACAGGATTAACAGGATTTACTGGATTGAAGCACTGAAAACAGATTGTTCCATTGGGCGTTGGACGTTGGGCGTTTGGCGTTGGACGTTTTCCCCTAATCATGAACTATAAACCGCCGCGCCTCGTCGTTCTCGCGTTCGTCCTGCTCTTCGGCCTGCCTCTCCACGCCCGCGAACCGCAGACTTCTCCCCCGCCGACTCAGCACATCCGCGCCCGCGACCTCGGCATCCCGTTCGACGGCACGCCCGGCCCATTCAACGCGATCACAGACGTGCCCGGCGTCGAAGTCGGTTACACGACCCTGGTCAGCGGCGAAGGAAAACTCGAAGTCGGCAAAGGTCCCGTGCGGACCGGGGTGACGGCGATTTTGCCGCGCGGAAAAACCGACGATCCGGTGTACGCCGGCGTGTTCAGCCTCAACGGCAACGGCGAGATGACCGGCACAGCCTGGCTCGAGGAAGGCGGATTCCTCGAAGGGCCCATCGCGATCACCAACACGCACAGTGTCGGTGTTGTGCGCGACGCGATCATCGACTGGCGGGTGAAGAAGGGTGGCGCGGACCCGGGCGGCTTTTACTGGAGCCTGCCGGTTGTGGCTGAAACGTGGGACGGCTGGCTCAACGATGTGAATGGTTTCCATGTGAAACCCGAGCATGTCTTCAACGCCCTCAACACCGCGCATGGCGGCGCGATCGATGAGGGCAGCGCAGGCGGAGGGACCGGAATGGTTTGTTATGAGTTCAAGGGCGGAACTGGGACAGCCTCCCGTAAGATCGAGATGAAGGAAAAGAAAGATGCCGCGCCGCGCACGTTTACGGTTGGCGTATTGGTCCAGGCAAACTTCGGCCGCAGACCGCAGCTCACGATCGCGGGAGTGCCCGTGGGCAAAGAAATTCCCGGCCAGGTCTATCCGCGGGAAAACGGTTCCTGTATCGCAGTCGTCGCGACGGATGCGCCGCTGTTGCCGCATCAACTCAAGCGCCTCGCCCGTCGCGTTTCGCTCGGACTCGCCCGCACCGGGGCGATTTCCGGGAACGGCTCGGGCGATTTGTTCATCGCCTTTTCAACCGCGAACCCTGAGGCGTCGAATCCCGACAAACTCACGCGGTCAGTCGAAACGGTCCCGAACGATCGGCTCGATCCGATTTTCGACGCAGTGGTTCACGCGACGGAAGAAGCTGTCGTGAACGCGCTCGTCGATAATCAAAGCATGATCGGCCGCGACGATCACAAGGTCGAAGCTCTCCCGCATGATCGGGTGCGCGAGCTGTTGAAGAAATACAACCGGGCGCGTTAAGCGAGCAGACGACTTCCCGCGCCGTGCAGAAGCGATTTGGAGGATTTCTTGAGAATGCCGGCGAGCGGTTTGCCCGTGTTAATTCGCACATTAACGCACGCATCGCTGGGATCCTTGCCGGCGAAGTTTTGTTCCCACCGCGTCTCTGCGGCCGCCAGCACCCGCGCGTAGTTCAGATCGAGCGCCTGGCGTAATCCGGCAATCAAGCGGCGGCTATCAATGATTGTGTCGTTGAGAACACGGGTTTGGGTGGCATTCATGGCGAATCCATAAAAAGCAGGATATGAGCCGAGCCGCCGAGGTTTTTGCGTCATCCTTTCGGATTTCGGATTTCGAGTTTCGAGATTTCCTCATCCAGCTCCCGTTTCAAATGCCTCCGCGCGGATTTCTTGATGGCGCGGCGCTCGGCGGCGACTGCTTGTTTTTCAGCTTGGCGGTCCTGCAGCGTCCGCGTTTCGACGGCGCTGGGCAGATGAGAAATCTTCGGCCGGTTCGCGCCGACCTTCTTTTCGTTCGGCTTGGCGTAAGGATTCATGGCAGGGTTCCGACTGCGGGTTCAATTTAGCGAGTGGAAATCAGCCGTCACCTCGTTAGGATTGCCGCGGCATGAATTGGGAAGCGATCAGCGCGGTGTCGCAGCTCGTCGGTTCGGTCGCCGTTGTCATTTCAGTCTTGTATCTCGCGGTGCAGCTGCGGAGCAGCACGCGAGTCGCGCGAGTGGCGGCCCAGGATGCGGCGGCGGCGGCGCTGCGCGATGTAACGAAACCGTTCATGGAAAATGCGGAGCTGGGCCGTGTCTGGCGAGCCGGCCTCGAAGACCTCAATTTGCTGTCGGCCGAAGATCAGGCGCGCTTCTTTCATGCGGCGTATCAATTCATGAAGGCGCTGGAGACGATTCATTACCATTACGTTTACGGATTGCTCGATGCCCAGCTCTGGGAAGGGTGGCGGGAGCTCTTGCAGCACTATGTCGCGACGCCAGGCATCCACTATTATTTGACCGAGCGCGGGCCGGTTTTCTCCCGGCGGTTCCGCGAATTCATCGCCCAATTGGAGCCGGTTCCGCAACGGATGACCGTGGGCAATCTTTTTGGAAAGGAAGCGCGTCCCGAAGTTTGACCATGGCACTCGACCTCGCCGCCATTCGCACTGCGCACGACCGGATTCGGCCGCATATTCATCGCACCCCGGTCCTGACCAGCTCCCGTCTCGACGCGGCCAGCGGTGCGTCGCTCTTTTTTAAATGCGAGAACTTCCAGAAGGTCGGCGCTTTCAAGGCGCGTGGAGCGACCAATGCGGTCTTCGCGCTTGACGACGAAACGGCGCGCCGCGGCGTGGCGACGCATTCTTCTGGCAATCACGCCGCCGCTCTTTCGCGGGCCGCGAAACTCCGCGGCATCGCCGCCCACATCGTGATGCCGTCGAACTCGCCGAAAGTGAAAGTGCGCGCCGTCGAGGGTTATGGCGGCCAGATCGTTTTTTGCGAGCCGAACCAGCGCGCGCGCGAAGAAGCCTGCGCTCGCGTGATCGCGGAGACTGGCGCGACCTTGATCCACCCGTTCGAGAACGAAGACGTGATGGCAGGGCAGGGGACCATCGCTCTGGAATTGCTGGAGGATGTTCCTGAACTGGATTTCATCCTCTGTCCCGTGGGCGGCGGCGGCGTTCTCTCCGGCGTTGCGCTGGCGGCCAAGGAGCTGCGGCCGGGCATCAAGGTCATTGCGACCGAACCCGCCGGAGCGGACGATGCGGCGCAATCGTTTCACCAGCACCGCCTCGTTTATCACGAGAACAAAAACACGATCGCGGATGGATTGCGCACCAATTTGGGTGAGCCGAATTTCGCCCTGCTCCAGCGTTACGTCGACGATATTGTCACCGTCAGCGAAGAAGGGATCGTGGTGGCGATGCGCGCGCTCTGGGAGACGATGAAGATCGTCGTCGAACCATCGGGCGCGGTCCCGTACGGTGCGGTGATCGAGGAGAAGATCGATTGCCGTTCGAAGCGCGTCGGCCTCATCCTCACCGGCGGCAACGTCGATCTCGACGCGCTGCCGTGGATGGCGCGGTAAAAAATGTCATCGCTTTGCGGGCGAGCCTTCCCGTATTGTCGCTCCTTCAAAAAACACGGGAACTCCTATGCTAAAATCCATTGCTGGAATCATTGTTGGTTACATCGTCATGGCGATCTTCGCTTTTGGGACCTTTACCGCGGCTTATTTGGGGCTCGGCGTGGACCGGGTCTTCGAACCTGACACCTACGTCGTTTCCACGATCTGGATCGCTCTGATGATCGCGATCACCGTTATCGGCGGCATTTTGGGCGGTCTTGTCTGTGCCGCCATTAGTAAGAGCCGGACCGCCGGCCTCGTGTTCGCCGTCATCGTTTTTGTGCTCAGTTTCGCGGTTAACCTTTCGAACATCATGAAAGACCACACGCCCGTCGCGCGTTCAGGGGACGTGCCGAACCTGCAAGCGATGTCGATGGCGCAAACTCCAGCCTGGCTCCTCATCCTAAATCCGATCCTGGCCGGCGCCGGGGTCCTCCTGGGTTCGCGGATGAAAAAGCTTCCCGCGGCCTAAGACTCGCAGCGACCCGCGTCCATCCTCCAATCAAGGGAAAGCCCAATGCTTAAATCCATCGTAGCAATCATCGTCAGTTACATCGTCATGTTCGTTCTGTTCATGGCGATCTTCGTCGGTTGCTACTTCGCTCTCGGAGTCGAGCGCGTGTTCCAACCGGACAGTTATGAGGTCTCGACTCTGTGGATCATTCTCACCCTGGTCATCGCTCTCCTCGTCACAATGTTCGCCGGTTATCTCTGCGCCGCGATCAGCAAGAACTGGCGCGCCTGTCAGGTGTTCGCTCTCATCGTTTTTCTCCTTGCGCTCTGGCAATGCTTCACGGGGATGAAACGCGATTCCGAGGGCCCGAACGTTCGCGCCGGCGACGTGACCTATCTCGAAGCAATCAGCCATGCCGTCACTCCAATGTGGCTGCATTTCGTAAATCCCATCGTCAACGGCGCAGGCATTCTCCTCGGCGCGCGAATGAAACGCCGCGGTAACGCGTAGTTCGCCGAGAATTACTTCGCCACCGCCGGCACGGGAATCACGTACTTGCCATCTTTTTCCGCGACGAAATTCTCGGTGGAGCTGGTGGAGCTGCCGTTGCTGTCCTTGGTCTCGATGCTGATTTTCAATTTCTTGGTCGGCGTCAGCGGGAGCTTCGCTTTGCTGCCGTCGGGTCCAGTCTGCACTTCGGACGCTTTCTTCACGTCATCGGGCGTGAGATCGACCAGCTCGATCTTGGTGATCTTCGCGGTGCCGGCGCCTTCCGACTGCATCATTTTGTAAAACTCGAGCGCCATCGGATTCGCGTCCTTGGTGTAGAGAAAAGATTCCAGCGCGGCTTTGTCGCCTTTTTCGTAAGCGGCCTTGTATTTGTCGACAAACTCCTTGTCCTGGGTGGCGGTGCCGGCGAAAAGACCGCCGCAGAACGGCGCGATGAAGAGAGCTGCGAAAAGCAATTTGGTTTTCATAAGAGACGGCCAGTTAGACGCGGAGGAAGCAATGACGGCAAGCCTATTATCGCGGCGACCATTGTTCCAAGTTGCAAACCGGCAGCCGGCGTGATGATCTCTCCATACCATGACCGCACCCCCCACGGAAAAGTCCGGCGCGAATGAGGATGGCAGGCTCGGGCACGTCGATGAATATCTCGCGGTCGGCCAGCAAACCGGCGCTTCCGACGTTCACCTTGGCGTAAACGCACCGCCGATCTGGCGGCTCCACGGAACCCTCCAGCCCATCTGGCCCGACGCCGCGAAGCTGACGAGCGATGAAACCGCCGCGCTGGCCGGGGGATTCCTGAACGACGCCCAAACAATCCAGCTCAACGAGCGGGGCGACGCGGACTTCGCCTACGCGAATGGGTTCGGCCGGTTTCGGACCAGCGTCGTGCGGCAGCGGCTCGGGATCGACCTCGTCTTTCGCATCATCAACACAAAGGTGCGGACGATGGACGAGCTCCGGCTGCCGGAAAGCCTCAAACTCCTGACCCGATATCAGAACGGGCTGATTCTGGTGACGGGTTCTGTGGGCAGCGGCAAGTCCACCACGTTGGCCGCGCTGGTGGAGCAGGTGAACCTCGAGCGGAAGGAACACATCATCACGCTCGAGGACCCGATCGAATACATCTTCGAACCGAAAGGCTGCCACATCACGCAGCGCGAGGTGCACACGCACACTCGCTCGTTCAGCGCGGCGCTCCGTGGCGCGCTTCGCGAAGATCCCGATGTGATCATGGTCGGCGAGATGCGCGACCTGGAGACGATCTCGCTCGCGATTACCGCCGCGGAAACGGGTCATCTCGTTCTCGGAACGCTCCACACCGGCAACGCCTCGCGCACGCTCGATCGGCTTCTCGATGTTTTCCCCGTCGATCAACAGGAACAAATCCGGATCATGGTGAGCGAATCGCTCCGCGGAATTATCAGCCAGCACCTCGTCCCGCGCGCCGACGGCAAAGGTCGCGTCCTTGCGCTGGAAACACTGACGAACACGCCGGCCGTGGCGAACGTTATTCGCGAAGCGAAAACCTACATGCTTCCCGGCATTATCCAGACCGGCAAGAAACAGGGAATGCAGCTCATGGATGATGCGCTAACGGCGCTGGCCGAGCGGGGCTTGATCACTCGCGACGAAGCGGCCGCGCGCTTGGAGCTTGGAGCTTTCTGAATGCCCTACATCGATCAATTTCTTTCCGTCATCGTCGAGCAAAACGGCTCCGATCTTCACATCGGCGAAGGACAGCCGCCGAAGATGCGGCGGCACGGAGATGTGAGGCCGATCCGCGACGAGGCGGTGACGCGGGAGGAGGCGGCAGGAATGTTGAGCGAGATTTGCGGTGCCCAAAGCTGGGAGCTTTTCGAGGAGTGCGGCGATCTGGATTTCGCTTACGAGATGGATGAACGGTCGCGTTTTCGCTGCAATTTTCTCAAACAGACCAACGGCTACGGCGCCGTCTTTCGCCTGATCCCGACAAAGATCGCGACCCTGGACGAACTGGGGATCCCGCCAGTGGTAAAACAATTCGGCCATCTGCGGGGCGGACTTGTTCTGGTGACGGGGCCGACCGGCTCCGGAAAGTCGACGACGCTCGCCGCGTTGATCGATTACATAAACGAAAATTTTTCGCGGCACATCGTGACGATCGAGGAGCCGATCGAGTTCGTGCACAGGAACAAGCGCAGCATTATCACCCAGCGCGAAGTGCAGGTGGATTGCATCTCGTTTCCGGACGGGCTCAAGGCCGCGTTGCGCGAAGATGCCGATATCGTCCTCGTGGGCGAGATGCGCGATCTCGAGACGATCTCGCTCGCGTTGACGGCGGCGGAGACCGGGCTCCTGGTTTTCGGGACGCTGCACACGAACAACGCGCGGAAGACGATCGATCGCATGGTCGACGTCTTCCCCGCCAACAAACAGGCCCAGGCGCGGACGATGCTGGCAAATTCGCTCCGCGGGGTGCTCGCGCAATTACTCCTCAAGAAGGCGGACGGCTCCGGCCGGCTGGCCGTGAACGAAATCCTGATCGCGAGTCCCGCCGTCTCCGCCATTATCCGAGAAGGCGCGACGCAGAAGCTTCAGGATGTGATCGTGGCCGGCAAAGGGCAGGGGATGCAATTCATGGACGACGCGATCTATGCGTTGCTGCAAAGCGGCTCGGTCTCGCCGCACGAAGCATTCATGAAGGCGATCGACAAAAACCGGTTCAAGCAATTCCTGCCGCCGGACGAGGAAGGGCTCGGCAATTCCGCCGGCGCCGCGCCGGAAGATGCTAAGCGTGCGCCGGGCGATTTTGTAAAAGCGAAAGAACGCCGCCGGCCGGGTATCCGCTAAAACGCCGAAGGCAGGCCTGCGCCTGCCTTCGGCAGTTTCGCGAAATTGAGTCTCGTCGCGTCTCAGTTATACGGAGACCAGAAGGTGGCGTCCGTCACATCGGAGAGCGCGGTCTTCGAGGCCGTGGGAACCTGCGGAAGCAGGTCTACCGTCTGCGGGCCGTACGAGTTACCCAGAATGTCTAGACCTGTGGAATACAGGTTGGTGCCCTTCTTGAGATAATTCGTCCAGTCCGCGACTGCGACGGGGTCGCCGGTCTTCTTGGCGGTTTCGATCGCGTACTGGTCAACGGCGGAATCGATCAAGCGCAGGTCGTTAATAATGCGGCTGGCCTGGGAGCGTTTCCGGGCCCGGAGGAATCCGGGCACCGCAATCGCCGCCAGCAGGGCGATAATGGCCACCACAATCATGATTTCGACCAGGGTAAAGCCGGTTCGGCGGGATCTGAGATTCATTTTCATTGTTCTGGAAATTATAGCAACCCGTATGCCAACATATCGATAGCCGATATATTATTCCCTTTGCCTAAAATCCCTTTTTTGGCTGGGCAGAAAAATTGCATCCGGTAATCCTGTGACGGTGACACGCCAATTGCACTCCGACGATTACGAGGCCCTCGCCTCTTTCCGCTACGCGATGCGAAAGTTCCTTAGTTTCAGCAAACGCGCTTTGGCGGTGGAGGCGCAATTGACCCCGGAGCAATACGAAGCTCTCCTGGCGCTGAAGGCGTTCGCCGGCGCCACCGGCCTCACCATGAGCGAGCTCAGCGAACGGTTGCAGGTGAAACACCACACCGCGGTCAGTCTCGTCGATAAACTGGTCGGCCTCGGTTTTGTTCGCCGGGACCAGGGAACTTCGGACCGGCGCAATGTTTTCGTCAGCCTCACCCCGGCTGGCTCCCGAGTGCTGGCGAAAGTCGCGGTGCTTCACCGGCGAGAGATACGGATCCGCAGCCCCGAGATGATCGCAGCGTTGTTGCGCCTGCGGAAATGACTGCGCCGTGAACGTCTTGCCCACGCAGAGCCTAGGCGACCCCTCGTTGACAGGAAAAATCCGGGGTGATACCGTCGCCGCAATTTACGCAAAAGGTGCAGACGCTCCTAAATAGTCAGGTGCTGGTGCTTAACCGCCTGTGGCAGGCGGTCAATATTTGCTCGGCGCGCCGTGCCTTCACCCTGCTTTATCAAGGCCACGCCCAGGTGGTTTCTTCCGATCTCGCGAACAATTTCCTCACCCACGACTTCGACAGCTGGCGCGATTTCTCCGCCACCGCGCCGGACCACGAAGTCGTCACCACGATCTCGTGGAAGATCCGGGTGCCGCGCGTCATTGTCCTGCTTCTGTTCGATCGGCTGCCGAAGAAGGAAGTGAAGTTCACCCGGCACAACGTTTTCGAGCGGGACAAGAACACCTGCCAGTATTGCGGCGGAATCTTTGAGCGGACGGAATTGAATCTCGACCACGTCCTGCCGCGCGATCGCGGGGGGCTGACGACGTGGGAGAACGTGGTTTGCTCCTGCATCGCCTGCAATACGCGGAAGGGAAATCGCCTTCCGCACGAAGCGCACATGACGCTGATTCGGAAGCCGAAACGGCCGAAGTGGCGGCCGTTCGTGCATGTGACCTTCAGCTCCCAGCATCACGAGAGCTGGCGGCACTTCGTCGACCTCGCCTACTGGAATGTCGAGCTGAGCGATTAGCTCACCGCGTTGAACCCACAACGGCCGCGGTCGGTCGCAATGAGTTCACGATGGGCTGCGGATAAATCCCGAGAAAGATGATGCCCGTCATCATCGCGATCATCGCCACGCGTGATACGCCGCTTACCGGGACCGCGTCGTCCCCAGCGGGCGCCTCCCAATACATCGCGCGGACAACTTTGAAATAATAATAGAAGCCGCACGTGACGGTGATAACGCCGACTACGATCAGCATCGTTTGCTGGCGGGCGATGGCGGCGTTGAAGATGTAGAACTTGCCAAGGAACCCGGCGGTAAACGGCAAACCGGCGAGCGAAGCCATCGCGATCAACATGGCGAAGGCGAGAAAGGGCGAGCGCTTCGCCAGGCCGTTGAAGTCCTCGATGTTTTCTCCGGTCTGCTTCGCCACCGCGACAAGGACGGCGAAACTCAGGAGCGTCATGAGCAGATAGGCGACGAGATAAAAGACAACCGCTTCGCCGGCGAGACAGACGACGCCGATCAGCAGATAACCGGCGTGAGCGATGCTCGAATAGGCGAGGAGGCGTTTGAGGTTGGTTTGCGGAAGCGCGGCGAGGTTGCCGTAAATCAAGGTGCCGAGTGCGACCAGGACGAGAAGCCGTCCCATCTGGGGCATCACGAGGAACGGTTGCAGAACGCGCAATAGGACAACGAAGCCGGCGGCCTTCGATCCGACGGAAAGGTAAGCCGTCACCGGAGTAGGTGCGCCCTGATAAACGTCCGGTACCCAGATTTGGAATGGCACCGCGGCGATCTTGAAACCGAGCGCGACGAGCACGAGCAGCATGCCGAAAAGGGCCGGGCCGGTCTCGACCGCAGGATTAACCAGCGCGGCGGAGACGCGCGCGAGATTCGTCTCGCCCGTCACGCCAAAAATCCAGGTGATACCGTAAACGAGAAAACCGGTCGAAAGCGCGCTCAGGATCAGATATTTCACGCCTGCTTCGAGGCTGCCGGAATTGCGGCGCATGAACGCGACGAGCACGTAGAACGAGATCGTCACCATTTCGAGCGAGACAAAGATCATCACGAAGTCGATCGCGGAGGCCATCCACATAAGGCCGGCGCAGGTGAAAATCGGGAGGGCAAAAAATTCGCCGAGACCGGATTGGGGAGCCGCGGCGTGGATCGAATTGCGCACGACCGGCGCGTAATCGACCATCATGGCGAGAACCAGGATCGTCGTGACGAGCGCGAAGCGTTTGAAGAAGATCGCGAGCGGATCGGCCGTGTAGAAACTCCAGAAGCCGGCGTCGGCGGGCTCGGTGGGCGATGGGGAAAGAAAAAAACTGGCGACCAGCACAACGGCGAGACCGAGCATCGCCGTGAACGCAAAGGTCCGCTTATCGATTTGGTCTGCGAACGTTTCAAAGAGGAGCACAAGCACTCCCAGAACGAGCACGGCGATTTCCAGACTGGGCGCGACGATGATCATTGCTTCGAGGCGAAATAGCTCTTGAACGTCGGCGTGACCATCCGGACAAAGGATTGCGGGAAGAACCCGAACCAGATGGTGATGGCGACGAGCAGACCAATGGGAACGCGCAGGCTTCGGCGGACATCGGTCACGGCGCCGAGGGATTCACCGAGCGCTCCCATGAAAACCGTGCGGTAGGCGCGCAACATGTAGACGGCTGAGATCACGATGCCCCAAAGGCCGAGCACCGTCGCGATTTGATAAATGCGGAAGCGCTCCGGGTTTGCGCCGTTCCGGAAGGTGCCGAAGAGCACCATCACTTCGCCGGCAAAATTCGCGAAGCCGGGCAAACCGATGGAAGCGAATGCGGCCAGACCAAACGCGAGCCCGGCGCGCGGCATCAATTTTCCGAGCCCGCCGAGATCTTCGAGCACGAGCGTCCCGGTGCGCTGGCGAATTTCTCCGGCCAGAGCAAAGAGCAGCGCGATGGAAATGCCGTGCGCGAAAATCAGGACGGCGGCGCCGGTGGTTCCCAACATGGTGCCGCTGGCAATGCCGAGAAAAATGTAGCCCATGTGCATCACGCTCGAATAACCGAGCATCCAATCGAGCCGCTTTTGCGCGATCGTGACCAGGCCGACATAGATGATGTTGCCGAGCAGCAGGTAGATCAGGAGCGTGTTGTATTGTTGTGCGCCGGCGGGCAAGAGCGGCAGGGCCAGGCGCAGGAGGCCATACAATCCGAATTTTTTCAGGACCCCCGCGTGCAACATCGCGGCCGGCGCCGGCGCCGAGGCGTACGCTTCCGGCGCCCAGGTGTGGAACGGAAAGAGCGAGACCAAAATTCCGAACCCGACGAGCAGGACCAGGAAAATATTTCCCTGGGCGCTCGCGGGAATCAGGACCGCTGATTTTTGCATCACCCGAAAATCAAAGCTGCGCGCCGCTTCGGGCACGGCGCGGTAGAGCATGATCAATCCGAGCAGGAGAATGAAACTTCCGGTCGCGAGATAGATCGTAATTTTCCAGGCAGCGAGCTGCCGGTTTCCCGTTCCCCAAATTCCGATGAGCAGGAACGTCGGGATCAGGGCCAGCTCGTGAAACGCGTAGAAGAAGAAAAGATCGAGCGACGCGAACGCGCCCATCGCGCCGGCCCCAATGAAGAGCAGACAGGCGTAAAAGGCATTGCGATGCTCGGCGATCTCGCCGGTGAACCAGACCGCGGCAAAAGTCACCAGCGCGGTGAGGAGGAGCAACATCAGACTCAGGCCGTCGACACCGAGGGTGAAGTTGATTTTCCAATCGGCGCTGACCGGAAACGACGTCACCATTTGGTAGCCGGGCTGATCTGTTTCGAACCCGAAATAGAGGAGCAGGGTTGCGCCGAGCGTCGCGCCCGCGCCCCATAAAGCCGTCTTCCGCGCCGGTGCGCCGAGCAGAATCGCCACCGCAGCGGCGAGCGGAAAGAGAACGACGAAGAGCAGGGTCATCGGAAAATCGTGAAGTAAATGAGGCCGACAATTCCCAACCCGAAGAGGAACGCGTAGGCCTGGAGGTTGCCGACTTGAAATAACCTGAGCAGCGAACCGATCCCCCACGTTGCTGTGCTCGCGCCGCGGATGGCGGCGCCGTCGAGAATCCAACGGTCGATAAACGCGCTTAACTTCGCCAGCAGCTCCTGGGTCGCGCGGATCAGGAAGGAGTAAAGTTCGTCGAAATAAAAACGGTTCCGAAGTGGCGCGAGAGCGATCGGATCGCTCTGGCGATTTCGATAAAGAACGATCGCGAGAATGGCTCCGGCGAGCCCGGCGCCCAGGGCCATGCCCGGTACCAGCCAATCGGTTTCTTTTTCAGCCGGCAGTTGCACAAAGATCCGCGCGACGAAACCAAATCCCGACGCGAAAGCCGGCACCGCGAGAAGAACGAGCGGCCCGATCATCACCCATGGCGCTTCGCGTCCAGCGCGTGCCTTGTCGCTGCGCGGTTTCCCGAAGAAGACAACGACAACCAGCCGCAACATGTAGAACGCGGTCAGGAACGCCGTGAAAAGCCCGAGCCAAAAAATCGCGCGGTCTTTTTCGGAGGCGATCGCGAGGATTGCATCTTTGCTGAAGAAACCGCTGAACGGCGGCAGACCGATCAACGCGAAAGTCCCGACCAGGAAGGTCAGGAACGTGATCCCGAGCCGGCCGGCGAGTCCGCCCATCTTCCAGATATTTTGTTCGTGATGGAGCATCACGATGATGGAGCCGGCGCCGAGGAAGAGAAGCGCTTTGAAAAAGGCGTGGGTGAAGAGATGGAACATCGCCGCCTGTCCGGAAGCGAGTCCGACCGCCATGATCATGTAACCGAGCTGGGAGAGGGTCGAGTACGCGAGGATGCGTTTGATGTCGTTCTGCTGGGTGGCGATGAGCGCGGCCATCACGGCGGTGATCGTGCCGATCCATGAGATCACCCAGAGCGCCTGCGGCGACGCTTGGAAAAGAAACCCGACACGAACCAGCATGTAGACGCCGGCCGCCACCATCGTCGCGGCGTGGATCAATGCGGAGATCGGCGTCGGGCCCTCCATGGCATCGGGCAGCCAGACGTGAAGAGGGAACTGCGCCGATTTGCCGACAGCGCCGCAGAAAATCAGGAGAGCAGCGACCGTGAGATAATCCGGATAACTTGTGATCCGCGTCAGTTGTTGGTTCATCTCGGAGAAAACAACCGAGCCGGTCGCCACCCACGCCATCAGGATTCCGAGCATGAAACCGAAATCGCCGATCCGATTTGTGATGAAGGCTTTCTTCGCTGCTTCCGCCGCCGAATCGCGTTCGAACCAATGGCCGATCAGCAAATAGGAACTGACGCCCACCAGTTCCCAGAAAATGAACATCATCACGAAATTGTTCGAGACGACGACACCGAGCATCGAGAACATGAAGAAGGAGAGTGCGGCGAAATAGCGCGCTTTCCCCGAGTCGTCCCGCATGTAGCCTAACGAATAGACGTGGATGACGGCGCCGACGCCTGCCACGAGGAGCAGCATCGTTTTCGTCAGGTCGTCGAGGACGAAGCCCAGTGGCACGTAAAGAATCGGGCGCAGATCGATCCAGGTCAGCTCGAGTGCTTGGATGTCCGGCGTGACGAAAACCACGCAGCTCCCCGCGAAACTGGCGAGCACGGCGAGGACGGAAATGAAACTGCTCAAGCCCGACCACGATTTCGTGAACAGAACAATCACGGCCGCCGCCACGAAAGGCAGCAGCAGGATGGACCAGGGCAACAGCGCGCTATTCATACCGGATTAAAATTTTAGCGTGCTGATATCTTCTACGTGGGTCGTTTGCCGCGCGCGATAGAGCGCGACGATGATCGCGAGACCGACCGCCACTTCCGCGGCCGCGACTGTGATGATAAAGAAAACAAACACTTGGGCGTTGTAATTCGGCATTCCATCCGCGCCGACGCGAAAACGCGAGAAGGCGACGAGCGAGAGGTTCGCCGCGTTCAACATCAATTCGAGCGACATGAAAATGATGATGATGTTCCGGCGCAAGAGCACCCCGGCGAACCCGATCGTGAACAGCATCCCGCTGACGATGAGATAATGGCCGAGCGTTACCATTGCCTAACGAAGCTCCCGTTTGCTCAGCACTACCACGCCGATCGTCGCGACCAGCACCAGCACGCCGATGATTTGGAAGGGCAGATTGTAATTCGTGAAGAGAAGCAGCCCGATGTTGTGGACGTCGTCGGTCTTCGCCGAAGTCAGCGGCGGGAAGGGCTGTTTCGCCGCGCCCAGTTGTCCCACGACGAAACAAATCTGGATGAAGAACGCGACCGCGACCGCCACTCCGCCGGCGACCGCGACGTAATTGATCTTGCGCAAATTCTCCGCCCGCAGATCGAGGAGCATGATGATAAAGAGAAACAGCACCATGACGGCGCCGGCATAAACCAGGACCTGGATAATGCCGATGAAGAACGCGTCCAGCGACATGAACAGAGCCGACAACCCCATGAAACAAATGACGAGGCTCAGCGCGCTCGCGATCGGGTTGCGGTTGATGACGACAGCGGCGCCGAACACCAGCATGAGGAACGCGAAGAAGTAAAACAGGAATGGCGACATCAGCGAATTGCAGATTGCAGATTGCAGATTGCAGATTGAAATCGGATCCTCGCAGGCAATCTGAAATCTGAAATCTGGAATCTAAAATGGGTTTTCATTTCTTCTCGTTCCACTTCAAGACCACGCCGTGCATAATTCCGCCGATCTCTAGCAACTTCTCCTTGTTGTGGACCATGTCGGCGCGGGTGAAGCCGGTGATCGCGTAATCTTTGCGAAGGTAGATCGCCTGCTCGGGACAAACTTCCTCGCAGAGCCCGCAGTAGATGCAGCGAATCATGTCGATATCGAATTCGTGCGGGTATTTCTCGACCTTCGCAAACTTGTCGCCGGCCGGGAATTCGCCGGGGACGATCCTGATCGCGCGCGGCGGACAAATGAATTCGCAAAGCTGGCAGGCGACGCAGCGGACGCGGCCCGTTTCATCGCGAACCAGAGCAGGTGCGCCCCGATAATGTTCCGGCATGTGGCTGTCCCACTTTTCTTCCGGATACTGCATCGTCACTTTCGTCCGGCCGAACAGCATATTCTTGAAATGCCGGAGCGTGATCGCCATCCCGCTCAGGATCGCGGGGAGATAAAGGCGCTCACGGAAATTCAGCTTCGGACGTGAAACGGTGATGGCCATCGGAAAAACTAGACAGGATTCACAGGATTTTGAGGATTAAAGAATTGCCGCCGCGTCTTGCAGTATTTCAATCCCGAAAATCCTGTTAATCCTGTCCAGTTCATTCGGGAAAGTAAGCCAAAATGAGTGCCATCAGGAAGATGTTGACGAGCGCAATTTCGAAAAAGAAAACCCAGCCGAGCCGCATGAGCTGATCGTAGCGAAAGCGCGGCAATGTCCACCGCACCCAGATAAAAACGAAGAGCAGCCCGGCGATCTTCGAGAAGAAGATAAAGATATTCAGCAGGCCCCAACCCCAGCCGTGGGAACCGTCGGGCACGCCGGGGAAATGCCAGCCGCCGAGAAAGAGCGTTACGATAATGGCGCTGCCGGTGATCATGGCCACGTATTCGCCCAGGAAAAAGAGGCCGAACTTCATCGAGCCGTATTCCGTGTGGTAACCGCCGACCAATTCGGTCTCGGCCTCGGGCAAGTCGAAGGGAAGGCGATTGGTTTCGGCGAAGATAGCGATCGTGAAGACGACGAACGAGATCACCATCGGAATGGCGAGCAGCCATTTGTGGAGGTTCCCCCAGTCGCCGATGAACGGGGCGATCAACCAGCCGTTTTCAATTTGATAACGCACGACTTCGGTCAGACGCAGTTGGCCGACGAGAAGGAACACCGGGATGACCGCAAGCCCGAGCGACAATTCGTACGAGATCATTTGCGAGCTGGAACGGACACCGCCAAGGAATGAATATTTCGAGTTTGACGACCAGCCGGCGAGGACAATTCCGTAAACGCCAAGCGAAGCGATCGCGAAAACGAAGAGGACGCCGACGTTGATATCGGCGATGACCATGGGAACGCCGAACAGCGAGCTGCCGAACGGGACCACCGCGAGCGTGGTGATGGCGGGGATCATCGCGAGACAGGGCGCGAGCCAGTAGTAGAACGTGTTCACGTGTGCCGGCGTGAAATCTTCTTTCAAGAGAAACTTCGCGGCGTCGGCAATGGGCTGAAACAAACCAGCAGGGCCGACCCGATTGGGTCCAAGCCGGTCCTGGATCAGCGCGCTGATCCGGCGCTCGGCATAAACCGTGTAGTTCATGATGCCGAGCACGACCGCGAGCAGCGCCGCGATCTTTATCAACGATGAAAAAATGAAAGCGTAGTCCATCTGGTTTGCGTCACGTCCCCCCGATTTCCAAAACTTTCACGCCGAGATCGCCGATCTCGCTCAGGCTTAATCCCGCCAGCGCCGGGACCGCTTCGCTCATCTGGCGGAAAACATCTTCGATCGAATAGATTCCGTTTCGGCCCGAATAGGCTTGGATCAGATCGCGCAAAATTTCCCAATCATCGCGCGCCTCGCCCGGCCCGCGCACTGCGCGATTAAGTCGCTGCAGCCGGCCTTTGCCATTGATCATCGAGCCGCGTTTCTCCGCGAAACCAAACGAGGGCAGGAGCGCGGTCGCGGTCGAAGTCGAACCATTGGCGAGCAGGCTCATGACGACGAAGGCAGGCAGCGCGGAAAGCTGGGCGGGCGTGAGCCCGATCTCGATGGCGTCTTCGTCGAGTGCGACCAGCGCCCGAATTCGACCGGAGGCCACGCCATCGACAATCTCACGCAGCCGCGATCCGGGATTCATCGTTACGCCCAGGAGGCGGGCGCCGTTCGTGTTCGGATTTCGATCGGCGCTCAGCAAAATGTCATCGGAGGGACCCGTTCGCGGAACGATGTCGATTAGATCGGTTCCGAGAATGTTGGCAAACTGACGGGTGAGCCAAAGCTCTTCATTCGTCATTCGGCCCGAGGCGATGATCGCGATTTCCCAGCCATTGAAATGCTTCAACTGCGCCGCCGCATGCGCGATCGCTGTGCTCCAATCGCTCGCGATGAGTTTGTCGCCCGAAAGAATCTCCGGCTCGAGCAGGCGCTTTTCCGACTGGAGATAATCGAAGTTCAGCCGCCCGTAATCGCACATCCAACTGGAATTGACGGCGTCGTTTTCCCGCGGCGTCTGGCGATAGATCACGTCTTCGCGTGTGCCGATCACGGTGTTGCAACCGGTCGCGCAGGTCGTGCAAAAACTTTTCGTTTCCTTCAAAAACCAGACCCGCATCTGGAACCGGAAATCGGAAGAGGTCAGCGCGCCGACCGGGCAGATGTCGACGGTGTTGAGCGAATAATTATTTTCCAATCGCTTTCCGGGATGCGCGGTCAGCACGCTGTGGCTGCCGCGATCGACGAAGCCGAGCACGTCGTCCTGTGCGATCTCCTGGCAGAACCGAATGCAGCGCGAACAAAGAATGCAGCGCTCATCATCCAACGTCACGCGCGGACCCAGCTCGATGTTCTTCGGCTTTTTGACTTTGTTCTCAAGGAAACGCGAATCGGCCCGGCCATATTCGACGCTGAATTCCTGGAGCCGGCATTCGCCTGCCTGGTCGCAGATCGGGCAATCGAGCGGATGATTGATGAGGAGAAACTCCATCACGCCTTTACGGCATTCCTCCGCGAGCGGCGAATCGGTGCGAATGCCCATCCCTTCGCTCACATCCTGGGCGCAGGAAATCTGCGGACGCGGCATCCAGTTGATCACCGGTTTGCCGTCGGCGCCAAGCTCCGGCTTGCGATCGGGCCCCATTTTCGGCAGCCCCATTTCGATCAGGCACATCCGGCAGTTCCCAGGCGAGCTGAGCTTCTTGTGATAACAATACCGCGGTACGTAGCTGCCGGCTTTTTCGCACGCCTCGATCACGCGCATGCCTTTGGGAAACTCATGCCAGACGCCGTTGATCTGGACGTTCACCATTTGCTGCGTTGTCCATGCGTCGGGCATTACCGATTCCTAATCATGAGCAGGAGGAGAAGCGTTCATTTCAAATCGTTCCGGCGGTGGCGGTCTCTTCCTGGCCTGGATTGCGTTTTAACGGCATTGTCGCGACACGATCGTGATCGATTAACTCTTCGGACGTGTATTCCGGCGGCATCGGCGGCGGGACTGGTTTCTGGCTGCGGGCCGCAAATTCGTCTTTGAATTTTTCGACAAAGCTTTGGGTCGGCCAGGCGCACGCTTCGCCGAAAGCGCAGATGGTCCGGCCGGCGATGTTATCGGCGACGTTCTTTAAGGTGTCGGGATCCTGGACCACGCCGCCACCGAGCAGCATTCGGTCGGTGATTTTTTGCATCCAAAGCGAACCTTCCCGGCAGGGAGTGCATTGGCCGCAGCTCTCGTGCGCGTAAAACTCGTTGATGTTGTTCAGCGTCCAGACCATGTCGCGCGATTCGTCGAGCACGATGACGCCGCCGGAGCCGGCCATCGACCCGGCCGCCGCGAGCGAATCGAAATCCATCGGAATGTCGTAAAGCGACACTTCCTGCTCCGCCATCGAACCGTCGGGCTGTTTCAGTTTCAATTTGAAACGTTCGTCGGCGCGCAAGACTTTCGCGGAACTTCCGCCGGGGATGACCGCCTTGATCTGTCGGCCATAACGCGGCCCGCCCGCCATGTCGTAGATGAGTTGGCCCATCGTGACGGCGCCGACTTCGATCTCAAAATAACCAGGCCTCTGCACGTCCCCGCTCACGCAAACGATGCGCGTGCCGGTGTTGTTCGGCCGGCCGAGGCTGGCGTATTTGCCGCCGCCCATCTCGATGATGTGCTTCACGTGGCAGAGCGTCTCGACGTTGTTCACGATTGTCGGGCACATGTAGAGGCCGAGGACGGCGGGAAAATACGGCGGCTTGATTCGCGGATACGCGCGTTTGCCTTCGAGTGACTCAATGAGTCCAGTTTCTTCGCCGCAGATGTAGGCGCCGGCGCCGCGATGAATGTAAATCTCGACGTCCAACCCGGTGCCGAGCATGTCGCGCCCGAGAAAATTTTTCTCGCGCGCTTCCTCGATGGCGCGCTCGAGAATCTTTGCGCCCTCGGGAAATTCGCCGCGGATATAGATGTAGGCAGTCTTCACGCCGAGCGCAAAACACGAAATCAGAATGCCCTCCAGAAGCTGGTGCGGATCCTCATGAATGATGTAGCGGTCTTTGAAAGTGCCCGGTTCCGATTCATCCGCGTTGCAAATCAGATAGACCGGTTTCTTTTCGTCGGCCTTGATGAAGCTCCATTTCACGCCGCAGGGAAACCCGGCCCCGCCGCGGCCGCGCAGGCCGGACGTTTTCACTTCGTTCACGATTTCCGTCCGCGACATCGTGATCGCTTTTTTCAACTGCTCGTAGCCACCGTGGCGCAGGTAGCAATCGATGTCGGGGGTATAATCGGAGCGGCCGATGTTTTTGAAAATGAGGCGGTGCTCGAGGGGATGGGGGGATTGGTTATTGGTTATTGGGGAGTGGTTATTAGTAAGAAGGGCGGAGGCGGACTCGGGGCGAACGTTTTCGCGCAATTCATCCTGAACCATGCAGACGGGTGCGGTGCCGCAGCTGGCGAGGCATTCCACAAACTCGATGCTGTATTTGCCGTCTTTGCTCACCGAGATCGGGGTGTGCATGCCGTTGTCGTCGCGGTGCCGGAGAATGCCCGCGGCAGCGCACGCCCGCTCCATCACCTGATAGCTTCCGGCCATGGCGCAGCTCAGAGTGCGGCAAACGCGGATGTGCGTCTTGCCGGCGGGCGCCTGCCGAAACATCGGGTAGAACGTGACCAGTTCGAGAATGTTGATCGGTTGCAGCTCCAGCCTCGCCGCGATCCAACGCACGCCTTCATCGCTGATGAAACCGAATTCCTCCTGCCACAAATGCAACAGCGGTATCGCGGCGCTGCGCTTTCGATCGACCGGATAACGCGCGATCGCGTCATCCATTTTCCTCTCCAGCTCGCCGGAGATGCGCTTGTTCGTCGGTTCCACGGAGACGAAGCGCCCGGTTATTCCGACAACGTGCTCGCCTTCGATTGCACCTTGTCGTCTTTGAAAACTATCGTGACTGACTCTTTTCCCTGTGCGTAGATGTAAGTCGTCTTCTTCAGCAGGACGAAGTCCTTGGTGTCGATTGTCGTGGGCGGTCCGAGGATCGATTCGACCTGCTTCTTCGACATTCCGTCGGCGACTTCGTCCACGTTCGCTTTCGTCAGCGTTTTCGAGGAATTGCAGGCAGAAATGGCGAACACGAGCAGCGTCACCAAACCAACGAGGCGAAAAAAGCGACCGCCGTTTCTCAATGCATCGATCATGGCCTTATTCATGTCATCTGTCGCATTCGCCCATCACGAAGTCCAGACTGCCGAGCACGGCAACGACATCGCTCAACGAGCAGCCGGGCAAGAGTTCTGGCAAAATGCTGAGATTCACAAATGACGGGGCGCGAATTTTCAGCCGGTGCGGAACGCCGCCGCCCTTGCTGTTAATATAGAAACCGAGTTCGCCCTTGGGATTCTCCGCCGCGAAATAGATTTCGCCTGGCGGCGCGTCCAGCCCTTCGGTGACCACGATGAAATGGTGAATGAGTTCCTCCATCTTCGTCATCACGTGCGACTTCGGCGGCGGCATGTTTTTCCAATCCACGACGTTGATCGGCCCGGTCGGTAATTTCTCGATGACCTGCCGCAGGATGCGCGCGCTTTGCCGCATCTCTTCCACGCGCACCAGATAGCGATCGTAGCAGTCGCCGGCGGTGCCCACGACTACTTCGAAGTCGTAATTCTCGTAGTCGAGGTAGGGATGTTTGCGCCGCAGATCGTGTTCGATGCCGCTCCCGCGCAGGTTCGGCCCCGAGAGCGCGTAGGCGATCGCGCGTTCGCGCGGGATCACTCCGATGTCGCGGGTGCGATCGACGAAAATTCGGTTGCGCGTAAGAAGCTTGTCGACTTCGTCGAGCTGCGGGATGAAACCATCGAGAAATTTTTCGAGCTGCGGAATGAACGTCTCCGGCAGATCGCGGATCTGGCCGCCGACGCGAGTGTAGGAAGTCGTGAAGCGCGCGCCGGTCAGAAGCTCGAACAGGTTGTAGAGCTTTTCGCGTTCGGTGAACGTGTAGAGAAAGGCGGTCATCGCGCCGAGATCGAGGGCCATCGCGCCCAGGCCGAGCAGGTGCGCCGAGATCCGCGCGGTCTCGCAGCAAATCACCCGAATCGCTTTCCCGCGCGGTGGCAGCTCCCAGCCCATCAGTTTTTCCACGGCCAGGGCGTAGGCCACGTTGTTGGCCAGCGGCGCGAGATAATCGAGCCGGTCCGTGTAAGGAACGAACTGGTTATACTGCATGTTCTCAGCGATTTTTTCGTCGCCGCGATGGAGGAACCCGACATCCGGGGTGGCCTTGGTGATGGTCTCGCCATCGAGCTCCAGAACGAGCCGCAGCACGCCGTGGGTGGCAGGATGCGACGGCCCCATGTTGAGCACCATTTTTTCGCCGATGTCGTCGAGGTTTTCGTGCAGCCGCGCATCGGCTGCGGCCACGCGCGTGACGGGATCCGGAGATTCGATTTCGCGCGTGACAAATGCCATAGGCAGCCTCGCGTTTATGCTGGCGAGAGGCGCGCGAGGCGCAAGCGCAATTTGGCGCCCCTGATTTGGAGCTTTAGCGAAGCGCCTACCCCCGGGCGGCGGATGGGGCTTCCGCCGCCGGAACTTCCGCGATGCCGTCGCAGACAACGACGGTCGCGGGCTTAACCTACTTCAACTGTGCCCAATACGGCTGATCGCCCGGAAGGAGCTGCTTCACCCGATCGGGGTTCTTGAACGTAACCAACTCGACTCGTCCTTTACTGATGTCACTGGGCAGGACTGAGTCGGGACTCAGGCGCCAGTTCATGGCCGCGTTGCGCGCGAGCTCATCCAACGCAGGATGGCCGCTGCTCCGCAGCACATTGGTGCCCGTGACGCGGCCACTCTTGTCCAGCGTCAGAGACAACACAACTGACCCGTGTAGACCTTGAATGTAGACGCCGTAGGGTAAGTTCGGCTCCATCTTTTCAAGCCATCTGGCATTGGCCGTTGCCAACGGCAATGCGACTAGCAGCGCAATGATCGCAAGCGCTGCTTTGCGTGCGTGTTTCTGCATGTCAAAGTATTTTGGCTTGATTACAAAAATGCAAGCTTAATTGCGCGAGTTGCGCTGCCCAGGCCGCGAAACTATTAGAATAACATGGGAAAGAAGATCGCGCTACTGTTTGCCGGCCAGGGAGCGCAAAGCGTCGGCATGGGGCGCGAGCTGGCGGGGCATCATCCGGCGGCGGGCGATTTGTTTCAGGAGGCGGACCAGATTCTGGGGCGCTCGTTGAGTGCGATTGCGTGGAACGGGCCGCTTGAAGAATTGACTAAAACGTCGAACTGTCAGCCGGCCCTCTACGTTCATGGGCTGGCGTGCCTGGCGGCGTTGCGCGGTGCGGCCGGTGATTTCGCGATCGAAGCGGCGGCCGGTTTGTCGTTAGGCGAATGGACGGCGCACGCGGCCGCCGGGACTTTCGATTTCGCCACCGGCCTGAAATTGGTGGAGACCCGCGGGCGTTTGATGGACGCGGCCTGCGCGGCGACCGCTGGCGCGATGGCGGCGATGATCGGTGCGGACGAGAACGCGGTGCGCGCGCTCGCCGCCGATACCGATGTGGATATTGCAAATCTCAACGCGCCGGGGCAGATCGTGATTTCGGGAGAAAGTGCGAAGGTGGAACTCGCCGTGAGCCTGGCGAAGGAACACGGGATCCGACGCGCCACGCTGCTCAACGTCGCCGGCGCCTATCATTCGCGTCTGATGAACAGCGCCTATGAGCAGCTCGAGGAGCCGTTGCTCGGCGCGGCACTGCAGGTGCCTCGTTTTCCGGTGATGAGCAATGTAACCGGCAGTCCCGTTAAGACTTTGCCGGAGATTCGGACCGCGTTGCAGGATCAGGTGACGAGCACCGTGCGATGGACCGAATGCATGGAGAACCTGCTCGAGCGTGGCTGCGATTTCTTCATCGAGCTGGGGCCGGGCGAAGTCCTGGCCGGATTGCTGCGCCGGACGCGCAAGGACGCGAACGTGATAAGCGTGAGCGATCCCGCGTCGGTCCACGCGTGCGTGGAAAAACTGCGGGAGATGTAGACGCTTGCCGCGCGAGCCCGCTGCTCTAGTTTCTCCGCATGACTTTACAAGAGCGGATCGATGCCGATCTCAAAGACGCAATGCGCGCGAAAGACGCCGGCAAGCTCGGAGTCCTGCGCCTGTTGAAGTCGGCCCTGAGATACGCGGCGATCGAGAAGCCGGGCGAGAGCCAACTGGACGACGCGGCTGCCACCCAGGTCATCCGCAAGCAGGTCAAGCAGCGCCAGGATTCGATCGAGAGTTTTGAAAAAGGCGGACGGCCTGAGCTGGCAGCGAAGGAAAAAGAAGAGCTGGAGATTCTCAACGCGTATCTGCCGAAAGGGCTGAGTGCGGATGAACTCGCGTCGCTGGTCCGCGAAACGATCGCCGAAGTCGGCGCGACATCGAAAGCGCAGATGGGCGCGGTCATGAAAGCGCTGCAGAGCAAAGTCGCGGGACGCGCGGATGGGAAGACGCTGAGCCAGGAGGTGTCAAGACAGTTGAGGGGTTGAGAGGTTGAATGAACGAAGAAGTTCGCACTCCTCAACCTCTCAACCTCTCAACCGTGCTCACTGCCATCATAGTTGCAGGCGGCAGCAGCCAGCGGATGGGGTTCGACAAGCTCTTTGCCTTGCTCGGCGACAAGCCGGTTCTCGCCCACACGATTGACGCGTTCGAGCGCAGCGTTTCGGTTCGGGAAATCATTTTGGTGGCACGGGCCGAACGGGTCGGGGAATTCGAAGAACTCGTTAGGCAAAGCGATTTCAAAAAGGTTCGTCGCGTTGTGCCTGGGGGAAAACATCGGCAGGACTCCGTTCGAGCTGGATTGGAAATTGTTCAGGCGAACGCGACCTTCGTTGCGGTGCACGATGCCGCGCGCCCCCTGGTAACGCCGGAGCAAATCGAGTGCGTCTTTGCCCTGGCGCGCGAGCATGGCGCGGCGGCGCTCGCCGAACCAATCATAGACACGGTCAAGCGCACCGATGAAAACCGTTTCGTCACCGGCGGGGTGCCGCGCGAAAGTCTTTATGCGATGCAGACGCCGCAAATTTTCGCGCGCGATCTTCTCGAGCGGGCTTACGCCGCCGTCGCTGCGAACAAGCTTTCCATCACCGACGAAGTCTCGGCGGTTGAGCATCTCGGCGCGAAAGTGGTACTCGTGCCGAACGAGGAATGGAACGTCAAGATCACGTATCCACGCGATCTTCTTCTCGCCCAGGCGGTGCTGGCTCAGCGATCCGCCTAGGTTGTTTTCGGCACTTCCGGGATGTCACCGACGAGCTCTACCAGAGCGCTGACATCCGCTTCGCGAAAGGCGCGGCCCTTCCTGAGTTTGGTGGCGGGAGTGATCTCGCCGGCGCGGAGCCGTTGCCCGTTCTTCCAAATCCACGCCTCCGAGTTGTAGGGACCGACGCGGCGCGGATCGGACCACGTGTGGATCGACACCAACTGAGATGTCACGGCCGCCGCGATATGCATCGGCCCGCTGTCCACGCTGATGACGAAACGCGCCGCGCGGATGAGCCAGATCAATTGCAGCAGCGTCGTTTGATTTAAAAGGTTCACGCAATTCTCAGGCACCGAAATTTTGCGCGAGGACTTGCCGACGATCACGACCCGGACCGGATCGAAAGTGCGGCAGAATTCTTCCACGACGGAATTGCGCAACGACTTGCCAGTCCCGCGCGAAAAGGGATGGAGCAGGACGAACGGCGGAAAGGGATCGAAGCGCGGCAGAGGGTCTCCTGTGGGCAATGGGAACCGGAGCTGCTCCGGAATCGGAGCGCCGAAGGCTTCCGCGAGTTTCAGATAACGGTCCACGGCATGAGCGCGGCGATCGACCTTTGCCTTGCGCTTGTAGAACAGGCGCGAGCCTTCGCGGCTGTCGCTCATTCCCCAAAGTTCGCGGGCGCCGCTGATCTTACCGATCAAGGCACTGCGCAAGAGGCCCTGAAAATCGAGGGCCACGTCCGGGCGTAACGACCGGGTCTTCTTCAGCCAGGGCCACAAAGTGCGGGGCGCATTCAATCCGCTAAAATCACCGCGGGGAAAAATGTGGACGTGATCCACATCCGGGTTGCCGCGCAACAGCGTCGTCCATTCCGGATTGATGACCCAGGTTATTTCCGCGCGCGGATGCAGGTCGCGAATCGCCGCTACCGCCGGCAACGTGTGTACGATGTCGCCGAGCGAGCTCGGCTTGATGATCAGAATGGAGCCGATTTCAGATTTCAGATTTCAGATTGAAGATTGGAAGTCGAAATCTGCAATCTGAAATCTACAATCTGCAATGACCTACCGCCCCAATTTCAGCCTCTCCGCTAACAGACGCGGCAGGCCGGCCTTGATGATTTTCTCCTGCGCGGTCGCGAGGTCGTATTTCACCCGGCGCTGTTCGACGACGTTGTTCTCGACGTGATAAATGCAGTAGGCCGCGCGCCAATCGCCGTCGCGTGGCTGACCGACGCTGCCGGTGTTGATGAAATATTTTTTCGCTTCCTCGATCGTGAGCTGATCGGTTCTCACGCGCTTGACCCCGTCATCACGCACGAACGCGCCGGCGACATGGGTATGGCCGAAAAAGCAAACGGTGGTGTGCTGATAGGTGAAGCTCGCCGCGGCATCGAGCGTGTTGAAGACATAGCCCCATTGCTCGGGGGTATCGAGCGTCGCGTGGACGATCGTGAAATCGCGGACCTGACGCGATAAACGGAGCTCGCGCAGCCATTGTTTATCCTGGTCGGTTAACTGGGCGCGCGTCCAGTTGATCGCCATCTCGGCGAGCGCGTTGAAATCACGGGACGATTCTTCGAGCGACGCCTGCTCATCGTGGTTTCCCTTCACCACCGGGCAATCCATTTTCTGCACGATCTCGACGCACTCATGCGGGTTGGCGTTGTAGCCGACGACGTCGCCGAGGCAGACGTAATGAGTGCAGTCCCGTTCGCGCGCGTCGGCCAGGACGGCTTCGGTCGCTTCGAGATTTGCGTGCAGGTCGCTGAGAATGGCAAAGCGCATAACGGGGAGGGACAATTAGTCGGGTATCCTCTGATCTGGTGGAATGTCCAACTTAATTTCGAGTTCTTTCAAGTGGCGGAGCAACGTCGGCAGACGTTCCTGTTCGCCGGAATCATAAAGCGCGCGCAATTGACGGTAGGCGTCGTTTTCCCGCCCCGCGCATTGCGCCAGCTCGTAGGCGGCGAAACGTCTCGCGTAACTGTGCGCTCCGGGCAGCGCGGCGGCCCTGGCGAAAAACTCGGAGGCGTGCTCGTGGTCGTCGTATTTGTCGCGGTAAAGCCGGGCCAGCGCTTCGCAGAGTTCCGGGCGCTCCGGATTATTTTTGATTCCGCGCTCCAGAAAATCTTTGCCGAGCTGGAAATATTCGCGCGCGGCTTTGATGCGAAGCGCCAGGCGCGGCTGGGTGCGATCGTTCATCGCGGCCGTGCTCGCGTTCCAGGCCATGTGCCACGCGGCCATATCCCAAAACAAAGGCGCGCGGGGCTGGATGGTCGTGACCTGGCGAAAAAGCAGGAGCACCCGGCCCCACTCGGTGTGTTCCCAGGCGACATGCGCCTCGATGAAGAGCGCGTCCGCGACGAGGGAACGAAAGCCGCTTAACGCCGCGACAAATCCGAGTTGGCCGAGCTGCTCGCGCAGATCGAGATTGAAATCCACGGTGCGGAAGTGCAGTTCGCGATGCGTCTGAGACAGTGCGTGTTCCATTGGCAGGCGCGCCGCCCCGAAAAGCAGGACACCGAGAATGATCGCCGCGGCTCGCATCACAATTCTTTCCGAAAAAAAGCCGCCCACGCGAGCGCCAGATAGAAGCTGCTGTAAAACAGACCCATCCCGATTGTCTTGAGCAGGAGTGCGAGCGGGATGGCGTTTCCGGCCACCACGTCGTCGGTGAGGTTAAACAATTGCAGGTCGGGAAAAAACAACGCGACGAGCGCGAGAAAGACTTTCGTGAACCAGCCGGCGCTGTTGTTCTGGAGCCAGTATTCGCGTGCGATCGCCTGGAGATGGCCGATAAAATAAACGAACGCCATGGCGATGGTCGTAAAGATCGTGCTGGTGGCGAAAGTGGAGACGAAGAGAGTAAGCGCGGCCAGGAGACATCCCTTCACGTAGATAACCCCGATGCCGGAAAAAAGATTCACGTTGAAGGCGGAAGCGCGCACGAGCCGCAGCGTTTCGGCGCTTTGCTCGGCGGGAGCGTCCGCCATCTGCCGCGCGGTTTCATTTAGGACGCTCTGTTCGCGCAGGACCAGGACCACGAAAAAAAGTGCGCTCATCGCGAGGAGACTGAGAGCGAGAAGCAGCAAAACGCCGAGGAGTTTACCGGAGAGATATTCGAATCGCGAAACCGGTTTCGCGAGAACCGTGTAGGCCGTGCGATCTTCGATGTCCTGCGGAAGCAAGCGCGCCGTCGCGATCACCGCGATGAGCGACGTGAAAATGCTCATCGCGCCGAGCGCGATGTCCTTCAGCACCTGGAACTCCTGCTGGAACGTCATCTGGGCCATGAAAACCGAGCAGCCGATTAACAGCAGCGCGAAGAGCAGCAGGACGTAGAAGATTTTCAGCCGCGTCAGCCCGGTCAACGTGTTGCCGACGATCGCGGCCATCCTCCGAAATGAGAAAAGGCGATGGGTGAAATTACTCATGCGCGTTTTCTTCCGAAGCTTCGGTGGCTTCGAGAAATAACTGCTCGAGCGACGTTCGCGGCCGGCCGTGCTCGATTACCTGCGCGCCTGAACGCGCCGCCAGATCATCGATCGCGTCGAGCAAATCGGGCCTGGCATTTTCGATGACGATTTGCGTCTGGTTCTCCACGCCGAGCAGCTCACTCAGCGCGCCTTCGCGAACTAGAACTCCATTCGCCAGGATACCGACGCGGTCGCAAATCTCCTGGACCTGGCCGAGCAAATGCGACGAGAGCAGGACGGTAATGCCGCGTGTTTTCAGTTCGAGAATGAGATCGCGAATTTCGCGCGCGCCCGCTGGATCGACGCCTGCGGTCGGTTCGTCCAGGACGAGCAGCGCCGGTTCCTGGATCAACGCCTGGGCGAGCCCGATCCGTTGCAGCATTCCCTTGGAGTAACCGGCCAGCCGCCGTTTCCGTGCATTCGTTAGGCCGACCAGCGCCAGCATTTCCTCGACGCGGTTTTTCAACGCCGCACCGCACAGTCCGCAAAGCTTGCCGTAAAAGCGCAACATCTCCTCACCCGTCAGGAATTTGTAGAAGTACGGACTCTCCGGCAGAAAACCGACCGATTCCCGACTGGCGACGCGGTCGCTGTCGCGCCCGAAAATCTGGGACTGGCCGCGCGTGGGCGTGACGAGGCCAAGGATAATTTTCAGTGTCGTGCTTTTCCCAGAACCGTTTGGACCGAGCAGTCCGTAGATTTGTCCGGCCGCGACCTGCAGGTTCAAGTCGCGCACCGCGACTACCGACCGCCGCTGGAACGGGAGCGGAAAAACCTTCGTGACGCCCGTGAGAGTGACGGCGGGTGTGGAAGCGACTGCGAGATCCATTTTGCGGGCGACGTCTTCGGGACCCTCATCCTAACCTTCTCCCTCAGGGAGAAGGAACTGTCTTCGCGTGGGTCGGAGCTCTTTTTTCAGCGTGAATCGTTCGAAGAAAACTCCCTCTCCCCGAGGGAGAGGGCTTGGGTGAGGGTGGATTTCCGTTTTCGCAGCGGGCTCAGTCATGCCGGATTTCGAAGCCGCGAAAAGCGCGAGGATCGGCCAGCGGCGTTTCGGTGTGCTTCCTAATATGAGCGCGCAATTCGCTTTGGAGGATGGCTTCGAGAAAGGCGCGCACTTCGTCCTCGTTGCCGGCAGCCAGAAGTTCCACGCGACCGTCGTGGAGATTGCGGATGGAGCCGGTAACGTCGAAACCCTTCGCGATGTGTCTCACCGACCAGCGAAAGCCCACGCCCTGGACATTGCCTTCGTAGAACACCTGAACGGATGCCGTCACGCATCCGAAGATTGATGTGACTTCGCGCCGGCGGCAACGGTGTTTTATTACTCCGGCGTCGGCGCGGGACGATCGGAGGAGGGCAGATCCTCCGGAGGAGGAACGAGGCGCGGATCGCTCGAGTTCAGATGGAATTGCTCGGCGGGCGGTTGGGTGGATGGCGTCGCGAGCGGATCGGTTTTTCGTGCGGACGCGGAAGCGACAAGCGCGGACGAGGCCGGTCGGATTTCTTCGCTCGAAATGTATCCCTGTTCGCCAGTCGCGACGATTTCAACTTTGCTGTAGCCAAACGAAGGGCGGATCAACTTCACCACCGTCTCTTTTGAAAGCGTCTTGTCAGGATCGCGGCCCGCCTGCGGTCCGTGCCGAAAGAACGCCGCTGATTCCACGGCAACGACGAAAACCTTCGCGTCCCGCTTCGCCGTCGTGGTGGTGACCGGCGCGGTTTTATTCGTGCTGGAGCAGCCGCCGAAGAAGATCGCGGCCAGGGCCGCCGCGGGGAGAAATCGAAAGTAATTCACGCCGCGAATTCAAGCACGTGGCGCGCCACGTTACTTGTACGAATAGACCAGGCAAACCGTGGACGGTTCGCCTTCCACCAGACTCACCGCCACAAAATATTGACCGCTGGTCGTGGGCGAAAACCCGGCTGACGCGCGTTCACCCTCACTATAAGTCTCCGTCGTCATCGGCTTGCCGCCTTCATCATAAACATCCACCGCGATTTTCTTCGCTTTCGCGTTCGCGGCGGCCGCGGAAAACCAATACTGATTGCCCGCATACAAATTCACTGCGATGAGCGTGCGCTCGGCCGGCTTGAGTTGCCCGGCCCAGTGACCGTCGCGCAATTTGAAGCCGTCATTAGTGAAAGCGCCGGTGAGATCGAGCACTTGTTTGTGGGCCTCCACTTCGTCGTCAGTTTCCGCCCAGACAGATGCGGCAACCGCGAAGCAGGCCAATCCGGCAATAGTCAGGAAGCACTTTTTCATTTCGCGTCCCCCTTGCTCTGGATCTCGTCCATTAATTTGCTCACCGCTTCGTTGAGCTTCTTTACTTCGTCCAGGCTCGGGCCTTTGCCGGATGGGAACGCGACCAGTTTTTCGATGCCGGTGAGTTGTTCGTTCACGCTCTTAACCAGCGCTTCGTTGCGCATGTCCGGGCTGATCTCGTTGACCTTCGCGTGAAGGAAACTCACCACCGCCGGCTGCCGTAGCACCTTCGCGCTCTGCTCGTCGTAATTCTTCATGACCGATGCGCTCACCGCCTGCGTCCCGCGAATCCAGCCGCCGAGGCTGACCAGAATCACGAGGTCCTGGTCGCGGTGCGACTGCATGGAGGTTTTCACTTCGTTCTGGGTCGCTTCGAGTTCTTCGTGGAGCGCGTCCCATTCGCTACTCTCGGCGAATTCGTTGATGCTATTCCCGCGGCTGAGCACGTTCTCACTCACGCCGAGCGCCTTCGCGAGCTTGATAATATCGGTGCCGATGTTCTTCACCTGCTGGCTGTCCTGCGCTTCGACCGCGATGAAGCCATCCGCAATCAGCCCACCGAGATTGAGCGCGATCTGGGCGCGATTGCGGTAGGTCATTGGAATCGGCGTCCGGTATTGGCTGGCCCAATCCGGCTTACCCGGTTTTTCAAGCGCGGCGAAAAGTTCGCCCGGAGTGGGAATGGTGAGCGAATCGATCTTGATCGCCTTGGCCAACTGGTCCTGCGGTAGCGGAGCGGGTCCCGCCGCGAATCCTAAGGAAGCACAGGCCAGTGAGAGCACGGTTGCCGCGGCGGTCCGAAAACTCATGTGAGCGAGACTATCCGCGCCTGCGCAGATTTGCCAACGGGAATGTAGACAGCCGTGGGAGAGGCGCCTTGCCTGTGCCATAAACAAATTGCGCGCGCGGGCCAGGCTGATGTAATCCTGCAAACATGTCGCCGACCAGCATCGCCAGGATCACTGCGCGCGAGATTCTGGATTCGCGCGGGAATCCAACTGTGGAAGTGGACGTGCATTTGGAAAGCGGCGCGATGGGTCGCGCGGCCGTGCCGAGCGGCGCCAGCACCGGCGAGCACGAAGCCTGGGAGCTGCGCGATGGCGACAAGAAACGTTACGGCGGCAAAGGCGTCAGCAAGGCGGTCCGTGGCGTAATGAAAACAATCGCGCCCGCCATTGCCGGCTGGGACGCGCTCGAACAGGCGAAGATCGATGACAAATTGATTGCGCTCGACGGCACGCCGAACAAAAAAAATCTCGGCGCGAATGCGCTGCTTGGCGTTTCGCTCGCGACCGCTCACGCCGCCGCGGTCGCCTCGAAGGTCTCGCTCTTTCGTTATCTCGGCGGCAATTCCGCCCGCACCCTGCCGGTGCCGATGATGAACATTCTCAACGGCGGCGCGCACTCCGATGCGCCGATCGATTTCCAGGAGTTCATGATTATGCCGAAAGGCGCGCCTTCATTCCCGGAAGCGCTCCGTTACGGCGCGGAAGTTTTTCATGCTCTGAAAAGTGTGCTGCACGATCGCGGGCTTCCGACAGCCGTCGGCGATGAAGGCGGGTTCGCGCCGAAACTGAATTCCGCCGAGGACGCGCTCGATTGCATCGGGCTCGCGGTGGAGAAAGCCGGTTACAAATTCGGCGAGCAAATCTTCATCGCGCTCGATCCCGCCGCCTCGGAGTTTTTCGATCCGGAACAGAACGCCTACGTCTTCAAGAAATCCGACGGCTCGAAACGGACTGCAGAAGAGCTGGTCGATTACTACGAGACATTGTCCCGCCGTTTCCCGATCATTTCCATCGAGGACGGTTGCGCGGAAAATGATTGGGACGGCTGGAAAAAATTAACGGCCCGGCTCGGAAAGAAAATCCAGCTCGTGGGCGACGATCTCTTCGTGACGAACGTGGAGTTTCTGCGCAAAGGCATCCTGCAAAGCGTCGCGAATTCCATTCTGATCAAGGTGAACCAGATCGGCACGCTTACGGAAACGCTGGCCGCGATCGATCTCGCGACGAAGAACAACTACACCGCGGTGATCAGTCATCGCTCCGGCGAAACCGAAGACACGACGATTGCCGACATCGCGGTCGCCACCAACGCCGGGCAGATCAAGACCGGATCGCTTTGCCGGACCGACCGGGTGGCGAAATACAATCAGCTCCTGCGGATCGCCGAGGAACTTGGTGACAACGCCGTTTACGGCGGTAAAATGCGCTAGTGGAAAATCCGAGCTACGGCGATTTCCGCGCGAGGCGTGAGGCCACGGTCTGGCAACGTCTCAATAGCATTCTGCGCGTTCTGCTTCTGGTGGCCGTCGTGCTCGTGATCGTGAGTCTGTTTCTCCCGCCCTACAAAAAACTCACGCAAAGCCGGACTGAAATCGAAAACCTGCAGAGCCAGGTGAACGACCAGAAGATTTTGCTCGCGCGCCAGACGCGCGAAGTAAATCTGCTCAAGACCGATCCGACTTATCTCGAAACCATGGCGCGCGATCGGCTCGATTTAATGAAGGAAGGCGAAACAATTTTTCGCCTCGAGCCGCCGCCGGCGGCCAAGAAGTAACGCTCCGTCATCCCGAGCGAAGTCGAGGGATCCCGTGTCGAAACCATAAGGCTGGCATCTCGGGATCCCTCGACTTCGCTCGGGATGACATTATCTTCCCGTATGCCAACGGACGTTCCGGTGATCGAACCAGAAGCACTCCAGTCGCGCGTGCGCGAATTGCGGAGGTTTCTTTGACGTCCCGAAACTGGAAGGCCAGCTTCGCGCCCTTGAAGAGCGCATGTCCGCGGCCGACTTTTGGTCGAACCGCGAGCGCGCTCAGGGCGACGTCGAGGAAGTCTCGCGGCTCCGTTCGTTGCTGAATCCATTGGGCGCCCTCGAGCGCGCGGTGGCGGATTTCGAGGCCTTGCGCCAGCTCGCCGCGGAAGAACCGGAGGGCGCTCGCCGCGTCGAAGCGGAAAAGGAATTGGCGGCCGAACAGAAGCGGCTCGTCCATCAACTCGAAGAATTCGAGTTGCGGCAATTTCTTTCCGGCGAAAACGATCGCGCGAATGCGTTTCTCACCATTCACTCCGGCGCGGGCGGCACGGAATCGTGCGACTGGGCCGATATGTTGTTGCGGATGTATCAACGCTGGATCGAGAGGAGCGGTTTCAATTCCCAAACGATCGACGTGCAGGTGGGCGAAGAAGTTGGCATCAAATCCACGACGCTGCTCGTGCAGGGTGAATATGCCTACGGGCATTTGAATCCGGAGCGCGGCGTCCATCGGCTCGTGCGGATCTCGCCGTTCGACGCGAACAAGCGGCGGCACACTTCATTCGCCAGCGTGGATGTCGTGCCGGAGATCGCGGACTCGGCCCCGATCGATATCAATCCCGCCGACATCGAAGTAGACACGTTTCGCGCCGGCGGCAAAGGGGGCCAGAACGTGAACAAGGTCGAGACGGCGGTGCGGATCGTGCACAAACCGACGGGCATCGTGGTCGCCTGCCAGGCCGAGCGCAGCCAGGGGCGCAACCGCGAGCTGGCGCTCAAAATGTTGAAAGCGAAGCTGTACGAAATCGAGCAGGACAAGAAGCGGGCGGAGATCGATCGGCAATATGGCGAGAAAGGAGACGTGGCCTGGGGGAGTCAGATTCGCTCCTATGTTTTCCAGCCATATCAAATGGTGAAGGACCATCGCACCGGCGCCGAGACGAGCGACGTGCAAGCGGTGATGGATGGAGACATCGATCTTTTCATCCAGGCGAAATTGCGCGGGCAGAAGGCGAAGAAAGGCGAGGGGAAGGACGAGATTTAGGCGGCCTAACGAATTAAGCGGTCATCCCGAGCCGCGCAGACGGCGAGGGACCTCCCCGTTGGAATTTGTGCT
>Ga0307478_10000257_pt1 | contig 60340 bp, 57 predicted proteins | sample atmos_gasesECM4C_2_FD_203713 | JGI IMG/M metagenome (GOLD analysis project Ga0307478, IMG submission 203713) | Hardwood forest soil microbial communities from Morgan-Monroe State Forest, Indiana, United States - atmos_gasesECM4C_05 | ecosystem: Environmental > Terrestrial > Soil > Temperate...
GCAAGTGCTCGACCGATTGCCGCCGCCCGGGCCGGTCACCGTGGAAATGGAACAGGTGTCGCTTGCTGACAAGCTGGAAGAGCTTCGTCAGATGCTGGTGCGCCAACCACAGCTCAACTTCACCGCCGTCTTTCGCCACGCGCGCACTCGGCTGGAGGCGGTCGTGACTTTTCTCGCGCTGCTCGAGCTGATTAGAATCGGTGAGGCCCGCGTGGCACAGGTCGGCGCCTTCGGCGAAATCAGCGTGTACAGACAGGAGCAGAGCAACGAAGCATGACCGCCGTGGTTGAGACCGCGACCCAGGTGCGTGACACGGCCGGACTGACGGCTGCGCTCGAGGCGGTGCTCTTCACCTTGAATCGTCCGGTGACGGTGCTCGAGCTGCAGGACATCCTCCAGTCGACGCTGCCGGATATCGAGGCGGCGGCGGTCAGTCTCGGCCAGGCGCTCGCCGGTCGCGGACTCTTCCTCCAACGACACCAGGATCAGCTCCAGCTGGTCACCGATCCGGCCCAGGCCGACGTCGTCCGTCGCGTCTTGCGCCCGGAATATCCCTCGCGACTCTCGCCGGCCGCCTACGAGACGCTCGCCATCATCGCGTACCGCCAGCCCCTGACCCGGGCCCGGATCGAGGAGATTCGTGGAGTGAACTGTGAGGCCGTCCTGGAGAGCCTCGAAGAAAAGGGACTGATCGAAGAGACCGGCCGGCTCGAGGCCCCCGGTACGCCGCGGCTCTTCGGCACCACGATGAAGTTCCTTCAGATCCTCGGACTCAGCAGCTTGGACGAGCTGCCACTGCCACCGCAATCCGCCTCAACCAGTTCCTAGCGCGCGCCGGCGTGGCGGCCCGGCGAAAGGCCGACCGCCTCATCGCTTCGGGAACCGTGTCGGTGAACGGCGTCCCGGCCACCGCGGGCCGACAGGTCACGCCGGGTGTGGATACGGTGACCGTCGACGGGCGAGCGGTCGCGCCCGTACTGACGTGGACCTACCTGGTGATGAACAAGCCCGTCGGCGTGCTGACCAGCGTGGGTGACGCTCGCGGCCGGGAGACGGTGACCGACCGCTTGCCGGAACACGGTCCGCGCGTCTTCCCGGTGGGCCGCCTCGATCTGGACAGCCGCGGCCTGGTGTTGCTCACCGACGACGGCGAGCTCGCGGGACGGCTGATGCACCCGCGTTACCATGTCGAAAAGGAATACCGGGTCGTGATTGCGGGCCGGCCGGATGAGGCCGCGTTCCGCCGGCTTTCCGAGGGGATGGTGGTGCGAGGGGAGCGGTTCCAACCAGCCGAGACTCGGGTGCTCGAGATCAGCCCGGGCGAGACACGCATCGCCATGGTGCTGCGTGAGGGTCGCAAACGCGAGGTGCGCCGGCTCTGGCAGGCGCTCGGCCATCGGGTCCTCGACCTTCAACGGGTGCGCATCGATGGACTCGAATTGGGCGACCTCGACGAGGGTGGCGTCCGGCCGCTCCGGGCGGATGAGGTGGCACGGCTCAAAGCCGCGGCCGGGCTTTGATCGTCGCCATCGACGGTCCGGCCGGATCCGGCAAGACCACCATCGGGCGGCTGGTGGCGGAAGCCCTCGGCTTTGCGCTGGTCGACACCGGACTGTTCTATCGCGCCGTCACGGTCGAAGCCCGGCACCGAGGCATCGCGATGGATGATGTCGCCGGCCTTATACGTATGCTCGAGGAGCTGCACATCGAGGTCAACACGTCGCCATCGAGCAATCGTCGCGGTCCGCTGCTGGCGATCGACGGACGCGATGTGAGCCTCGAGGCACAAGATCCGACGATCGCAACGGACCTGGCACGCATTTCCCAGATTCCAGAGGTCCGACGCGCGCTGATCGCGCCGCAGCGGCTCGCCGGACAGGGCGACGCCGTCGTGCTGGGCCGCGACATCGGCACGGTGATCTTTCCGGAGGCCGACGTGAAATTCTTCTTTACCGCCCCCGCCGCCGAGCGGGTGGCGCGGCGGCGGCGCGAGTTGGATCGCGCGCGCGGCAGCGCGACGCCGGATGCGGTCCTCGAACAGGAAATCGATGCCCGCGACCGCGCCGACCAGGAGCGACAAACCGCGCCGTTGCGGCCGGCAACCGATGCTATAATCGTCGCGACTGAGGGTAAGTCGGTCGGTCAGGTCTTCGATGAGGTGATGGCCCGGCTTCCTAAGCACTGATCTTGAGCTATTCCTTCCTCACTGGTCTTGCACGGCTCCTCACCCGGTTGCTCCTGGGCTCAAAGTTCCACCTCGGCGGCACCTCGAATGTGCCCCGGTCCGGTCCGCTCTTGATCGTGTCGAACCATGTCGGCGCCGTCGACCCGGCCATCATCGGTGGCTGGACCCCACGGCCGGTATGGTTCATGGCCAAGGCCGAGCTCTTCCATGGCGCCTGGGCCTGGCTGATGCGCGGCTATCATGCGTTTCCGGTGGTGCGCCATTCTCCCGATCGGACCGCGCTCCGGCGGGCGTTCGGTCTGTTAAAGGACGGATCGGCCGTCGTGTTGTTTCCGGAGGGCCACCGCTCAGAGAATGCGCGGCTGTTGCGCGCGGAGCCGGGCGCCGGGTTCATTGCCCGCCGTTCCGGCGCGCCCCTGGTGCCGATCGCCATCACCGGGACGCAGCACGTGCTCGGCCGGCAGCAGAAGTTTCCGCGGCCTGCCGAGGTCTCGATGACCTTCGGTGAGCCGTTCCAATTGCCCGAGCGAAACCAGGACGGCAGCGCGATGGATCATCAGCAGAGCGCCGACTACCTGATGGCAAAGATCGCGGCGCTGCTGCCGTTGGAGTACCAGGGGGAATACACGAGCGCGCCGATATCAAAACAGGCGCAAGCATGAGGCAGGGAATTTGAAAAAGATTTACGTGCTCGACACCAACGTCCTGCTGCACGATCCGAATGCCATCTTCTCCTTCGAGGACAACGAGATCGTGATCCCGCTGACCGTGATCGAGGAGATCGATGGCCAGAAGCGGCGCCAGGATGAGGTGGGCCGGCATGCCCGATTGATCGCCCACCATTTCGACGATCTGCGCGCCACGGGCAAGCTGTCCGAGGGCGTCGCGCTGAAATACGGCGGCTCGTTGCGAGTCGTGCTCACGCACGAGAGCACCGCCCACCTCCCCGAGGACCTCGATCCGAAGAAAGCCGACAACCAGGTGATCGCGCTTACCCTGCAGCTCAAGGCCGAGAGCAACGGCACCGCGGTGATCCTCGTCAGCAAGGACATCAACGTTCGAGTCAAGGCCGACGCCCTCAACCTGCAGGCGCAGGACTACGAGACCGACAAGATGGTGCTCAACGAGGAGGACCTCTACGACGGCATGACGACGCTCACGGTGTCGCCGGACGACATCGAGAGCTTCACCAAAACCAACGCCTACCAGCCATCAAACGGCCAGCTCTTTTTCAACCAGTTCGTACACTTCAAGTCCCAGAACGGGACCAAGTCGAGCGCCCTGGGCCGCTACGATGCCTCCGCCGGGCAGGTCGTAGCCCTTGGCCCAATCAAGAAAGAGATCTGGGGCATCCAGCCCAAAAACCTTGGCCAGCGGTTCGCCTTCGACATCCTGCTCGACGATCGGATCCCGTTTGTCACCCTGACCGGCCAGGCGGGCACTGGCAAGACGCTGCTGGCGCTGGCGGCCGGCCTGAGCAAGGTCCTCGATCAGCATCGCTATCGCCGGTTGCTGGTCACCCGACCCGTCATCCCGATGGGCAAGGACGTGGGGTACCTGCCGGGGGACAAGGACGAGAAGCTGCGGCCCTGGATGCAGCCGATCTACGACAACCTCGAGTACCTGATGGGCCAGATCTACAAAGAGCAGATGGCAGCCGACATGATCCGCCACATCCAGGATAAGGGCATCTTCGAGGCCGAAGCCCTCACCTACATACGGGGACGGAGCATCCCGCAGCAGTTCATCATCGTCGACGAGGCGCAGAACCTGACCCCACACGAGGTCAAGACCATCGTGTCCCGCGCCGGCGAGGGGACCAAGATCGTGCTGACGGGCGACCCCAACCAGATCGACCACCCGTACCTCGACTTCCGCAGTAACGGGCTGTGCTACGCGATCGAGAAGTTCAAGAACAATCCGTTGGCGGGGCACGTCACCTTGACAAAGGGCCAGAGGTCCGAACTGGCGGAATTGGCCGCGAAACTCCTCTAACACGGTCACACAGCAACTCAACCGGGCGGTTGTGGCGTCCAGCGGCTCGCGGCGCCCTCGCGCCAAATGACAGACGGCGCTCGGTTGCTCGCACGAGCCGCATGCGCCACCCGCCCTTTTACGCGCGAAAGCGCGGCGGCCCGAGGGCCGCTGATTCTGCTGAGGTAACTTAGCTTCTGATGGACCGCATCCTTGTCGCGCTCGATCTCGAGACTACCGGCCTGACGCCACGACTGGACCGAATCATCGAGGTCGGCGCCGTCCGGTTTCGCGGTGATGAGGTGATGGCGACGTTCCAATCGCTGGTCCGGCCGGAGGTTGCGATCCCGCGGGCGGTCCAGGAGCTGACCGGGATCAAGGATGCCGATGTGGCGGCGGCGCCTCGTCCGGAGCAGGTCCTGGCCCAGTTGATCGATTTCGTCGGCGATAGCGGTGTGGTCGCACACAGTGGCAACTTCGACCTGTCCTTCCTGGTCGACGGCGCCGGCAACGGGGGCTACGAGCTCTTCGACACGCTCGACCTCGCCCGGATCATGCTGCCGATGGCGCCCAGTCACAGCCTGCCGCACCTTTCCCGTCAGCTCGGACTCAGTCATCCGCATCCGCATCGCGCGCTCTCGGATGCTGATGCGGCGCGACAACTCTTCCGCTATCTCTGGCACCATGCCCGTGGCTTTCCCGCGGACCTCCTCGGGAGGATGCTCGAGCTGGCCGAGGGTTGGCCGCACCCGTTGAACCATTTCCTCCGCGACGCCCATGCCGGAGGCGCGAGCGGCGTGGAGAGCCTCCCGAGCCGGCCGTCGGTCGCCGTTCGGCCGACCAACGGCAGCGCTCCCGCGACGGATCCGCGCGCGATCTCGGCGCTGCTCGGGCCCGATGGGCCGATGGCCGGGCTGCTCGAGGATTACGAGCTTCGCGAATCCCAGCTGCAGATGTCGCTCGCCGTGGCACAGCTCTACGCGCGGGGCGGGCGCCTGCTGGTGGAAGCCGGTCCGGGCACGGGAAAATCGCTCGCCTACCTGGTCCCGGCCGTTCACCACGCCGTCGCCAGCGGAGAGCGGGTGGTGATTGCCACCAACACGATTACGCTCCAGGAGCAGCTGTTCGCCAAGGACATCCCCTTCATGCGCAGCTGGCTGCCCTTCGACTTCAAAGCCTCGCTGCTCAAGGGGCGTGCCAACTACGTCAGCCTGCGGCGCTGGAACCGGTATCTCAATGCCCCCAGCCGGCGCGCCGATGGAAGCTGGTTCGACGAGGAACTGACCTTCAAGTTGCGAATGCTCGTCTGGCTGGCGCAGACCCACAACGGCGATCGTGCCGAGATCAAGCTCAACGGCTTCGAGGAGCTCTTCTGGTTACGCGCGGCCTCCACGCCCGATGATTGTCTGGCGGCGCACTGCGAGAACTACAAGTCCCAGCGCTGCTTCTACTGGAACAGCCGCCGGGCGGCGCAGGACGCGGATGTGATCGTGACCAATCACGCGCTGCTGCTGGCCGACGCGCTGGCCGGCGGGTCGGTGCTGCCGCCGCACGAGCACCTGATTGTGGATGAGGCCCATCAGCTCGAAGAAACCGCGGTCGACGCCCTGACGCTGCGGGTGGGCGAGGAAGAGCTGCTGGAGAGCATCGACGGCACCCTCACCTGGTTCCGCGCGGCGGTCGGAACGCCGGACGACCCACTGCGGACAATGGCCGCGGACTGCCGGCAAGCGGTGACCGACTTCTTCCGCGAGGCCAGGGCCGTCATCCGGGGACGGCAGCCGGAAGTCCCCTTGCGGCCAGGGCGGGATGAGCCGGTCATCCTCGACGCGATCAACCGTGGCCTCCCGGATGTCGCGCCGTTGGCGGCGCTCGCCAGCCGGCTGGCCAACCAGGCATCGGCGCTTCGCGTGGCGCTCGATGACGCCGGCGCGCGCTTACCGCTGGAAGCCAGCCCCTACGCTGAGCGAGAGCTGGATCTATTCAAGTCGCAGCTGCACAGTCGCACCGATGTGGTCGTGCAGGCGTTGCTGCAGCCTCGCCCGGAGCGGCTGTACTGGGTGAGCACCGAGCGGCGCTCGGGGCGGCCGTTGCTGCAGGCGGCGCCGACCGCGGCTGGCCGCGAGCTGCAGGCGCGAGCGTTCCAAGGCAAGGAGACGGTGGTCTTCACCTCGGCGACGCTGGCGGTGGCCGATTCCTTTGCCTACTTCAAGCGCGGCGTCGGCCTCGAGGCGCTTGCGACCCACGAGATGGTGCTCGCCTCGCCCTTCGACTATCTGTCGCAGGCGTTGCTCTGTCTGCCGACCGACCTGATGGAGCTCACCGACCCCGCCTTCCTCGACCAGGTCACCGACGTGGTCGGCGAGATCGCCGAGGCGATTGGCGGTCGGACCCTGGTGCTCTTCACCTCGCATCAGCAGCTGCGCGACGTCGCCGACCGGTTGCGAACGCGGACCGCGCACACCGGGCTCACGGTGCTCGCGCAGAACCTCGATGGCACGCGGCGGCAGCTGCTTGCGCAGTTCCAGGAGCGGCCGCGCAGCATCCTCCTCGGCAGCAGCAGCTTCTGGGAGGGAATCGACGTGCCCGGAGACGCGCTATCGTGCGTGGTCATCGTGCGCCTGCCGTTTCGTGTTCCCAGCGACCCGTTGCAGCTGGCGCGCAGCGCGAGGCTCGTCGACCCCTTCGGCCAGCTGGCGCTCCCGGAGGCGGTGCTTCGACTGAAGCAGGGCTTCGGCCGGCTGATCCGCCGGCAGACGGATCGCGGCGCCGTGGTCCTGATGGATCACCGGATCGCGAATCGGACCTATGGGGCCGCCTTCCTCGATGCGTTGCCGCGGGCTGCGGTGCACATTGGTTCGTCGTCGGATATGGCCCCAGCCATCGTCCAATGGCTGGCGCGAGGCGGTGGCGTCCGCTTGCCCACCCCGGCAACGGCATGACGGACCAGGGTCGGCTCTCGGTCGCCCTGGCGCAAATCGATCCGGCCCTGGGGGACCGCGGCCGCAACCTCGAGCGGCATCGCCAGTGGGTCAAGCAGGCCGCCGAGGCCGGCGCCAGCCTGCTGGTCTTTCCCGAGCTCAGCCTGACTGGATACTTCCTCAAAGACCTGGTGCCCGACAGCGCGATCCAGCTCGAGAGCAAAGAGATGCGCGACCTTGCCGCGTTGTCGACCCAGCTCGACGTCGTGCTGGGCGCCGTGATCGAGTCGCCCGATCACCGCTACTTCAACGCCAGCCTGTACTTCTCCCGAGGCGAGCTCCTGCACGTGCACCGCAAGGTCTACCTGCCGACCTACGGCATGTTCGACGAGCAACGGTACTTCGCGCCGGGTGATCGCTTCCGGAGTTTCGCCACCCCATTCGGACGCGTGGGGATCCTGGTCTGCGAGGACATCTGGCACCTTTCGAGCGCGTACATCTTGAGCCTGGAAGGCGTGGATATGATCATCTGTCCCTCGTCCAGCCCTGGTCGCGGCGTTACCACCGACGAGCGGTTGGGGACAGCGGAATCGTACGCCCTCGTGTGTCGAACGTACGCGCAGTTCCTGACGATGTTTTTCCTCTACTGCAATCGCGTCGGCTTCGAGGACGGAGCCAACTTCTGGGGTGGCTCGATGGTGATTGGACCAAACGGCGACATCATCGCGCAGCATCAGGACGCCGACGAGGCGCTGGTGCTCGCCACCCTGGACCTTGGCGATGTGCGCCGCGAGCGGCTCGCCAATCCGTTGCTGCGTGACGAGCGGCTCGAGCTGACCATCAACGAGCTCCGCAGAGTCTCGCATGAGCGCACCCGCAAGCCTTTCTGAACCGGTGTTCCCACCGCTCGCGATCAACCCCGAGTTGGTCCGAGGGATCCTGGTCGGGTTTATCCAGAACGAGGTTCGCAAGGTTGGCTTCGAACGCGTCGTCCTCGGCCTGAGCGGCGGCGTCGACTCGAGTCTGGTCGCCACGCTCGCCTCGCAGGCGCTCGGTCCGAAGAACGTGCTGGGCGTGATCATGCCCTACCGGTTGAGCGATCCGAAGAGCCGGCTGGACGCACTCGAGGTTGTCAAGCAGCTCAGCATCGAGCCTCTGGAGATCGAGATCAGCGCCCAGGTCGACGCCTACTTCGAGCGTTTTCCCGACGCCGACCAGAGGCGACGCGGCAACAAGATGGCGCGCGAGCGGATGACGGTCCTCTACGACCAGTCCTGGGCGCGGCAGGCGCTCGTCATCGGAACCAGCAACAAGACGGAGCTGCTGCTCGGCTATGGCACGATCTACGGGGACATGGCGAGCGCGATCAATCCAATCGGCGACCTCTACAAGACGCAGGTCTGGCAGCTGGCCGACGCGGTGGACGTGCCGACCGCGATCGTGCAGAAGGCCCCATCGGCGGATCTGTGGGCCGGCCAGTCGGATGAAACGGAGCTCGGCTTCCAGTACCGCCTGATCGATCAGCTCCTCTACTACCTCGTCGAGCGCCGCTACTCGGTCGAGGAGCTGAAGCGGCAGGGATTCGACGAAGCGTTCATCAGCGAGATCATGGATCGGGTCCGTGAGAACCAGTACAAACGCCGGCTGCCCGTGATCGCCAAACTCAGCTCGCGCACGATCGACCGCGATTTCCGCTATCCCCGCGATTGGGGACACTGAGGCCGGCCGCGGCGCGCGTTGGGAACGCTCTACCTGGTCGCCACGCCCATCGGCAACCTGGACGACATCACGCTGCGCGCCCTCCAGGTGCTGGAGTCGGTCCCCTTGATCGCGGCCGAGGATACCCGGCATACGGTGAAGTTGCTAACTCACTTCGGGCTCCGTCGCCCCATGGTCAGCCTGCACGCGCAGAACGAGGCGCGCCAGCTGCAATCGATCCTTGGCCGGCTGGCACAGCACGACATCGCGTTGGTCTCGGATGCCGGGACCCCGGCCCTCTCCGACCCCGGGGTGCGCCTCGTCAGCGCCGCGGTCGCGGCCGGCTACCCGGTGGTGCCGATCCCGGGACCTTCGGCGGTGCTCGCGGCGCTGGTCAGCTCCGGCCTCCCCACCAACCAGTTCACCTTTCTCGGCTTCTTGCCGCGCAAGCGGGGCGAGCTCGAGCGGACGCTGCGAGACGCGGCCGAGGCGAAACGCACCTTCGTCTTCTTCGAATCGCCCCATCGGATCCTCAAGACATTGGATATAATGGCGACCGCCCTCGGCCCACGCTCGCTGGTCGTGGCGCGGGAGATCACCAAGCTCCACGAAGAATTCCTACGTGGGACAGCGGCATCGATCTTCGAGCACTTCTCAAAGGTCCCGCCCCGCGGCGAGCTGACGGTCGTGGTCGCCGGCAGCGATTGGAAACCGCGAGATGAGTAAGTTCTACGTCACAACCGCCATCGTGTATCCCAACGCGGCCCCGCACCTCGGCTTCATCTACGAGCTGGTGGGGACCGACGTCCTGGCGCGTCACCACCGGATGATCGGGGATGACACCTTCTTCCTGACCGGAACCGACGAGCACTCGCAAAATGTCCGGCGCAAGGCCGAGGAAGAAGGCGTGTCGACCGAGGCATTCACCGCCCGCATGGCCCAGCTCTATCGCGACATCGAGGCGCGCTTTAGCATTGCCTACGACCGGTTCATCCGGACCGAAGACGAGGACCACGTCCGCGGCGTCCAGGCCTTCATCGCGAAGATGCAGGAGAAGGGCGACATCTACAAGGGCCACTACGAGGGGTGGTACTGCGTCTCCTGCGAAGCCTTCAAGGGGGAGGCCGACCTCAAGGACGGTTACTGTCTAATCCATCCGACGCTCAAGGCCCAGTGGCTGCGGGAGGAGAACTACTTCTTCCGGCTGTCGAGCTACCAGGACCGCCTGCAGCAGCACATCGACAAGCACCCGGACTTCATCCAGCCGGAAACGCGCCGAAACGAAGTCATGGGATGGCTGCGCGCCGGTCTGCAGGATTTCAGCATCTCGCGCTCGACCATCAAGTGGGGCATCCCCTTTCCGGGCGACCCCAAGCACGTCGTGTACGTCTGGGGCGACGCGCTGGTGAACTACGTCACCGGCGTCGGCTACGGCACCGACGAGGCCATGTTCAAGCGATGGTGGCCCGCCGACCTGCACGTGATCGGCAAGGACATCACGCGCTTCCATTGCCTCTACTGGCCGGCGATGTTGATGTCGGCCGGCGTGGCCGTGCCCAAGCGGGTCTTCGCGCACGGCTTCCTCACTGTGCGCGGCGAGAAGATGAGCAAGAGTGTGGGCAACACCATCGATCCGCTCGAAGCCGCCAACCGCTTCGGCTTCGATGCGGTCCGGTATCTGCTGCTGCGCGAGCTTCCCTTCGATCGCGACGGCGACATCAGCTGGGAGACCATGGTCGACCGCTTCAACGCCGACCTGGCCAACGACCTTGGTAACTTCGTCTACCGTACGCTCTCCATGCTGCAGCGCTACTTCGACGGCAAGGTGCCGGCGCCCGACGGCGACGAGGCCGCGCTGGACGCCAAGCTGCGCACCGCGTTCGAGCGCGCCGTCAAAGGACAGGACAAACACCTGAAGGCCCTCGACTTCACTGGCGCCCTTGACCTGACCTGGGACGCGATCAACCGCGGCAACAAGTACATCGAGGAGACGGCGCCCTGGGTGCTCGCCAGGCAATCGGATCAGCGCAAGCGTTTGCAGACCGTGATGTACAACCTGGTCGAGGCGATCCGCCTGACCAGCTACTTGATCTCTCCATTCCTACCCGAGACGGCCGTCAAGGTCGCGGCCCAGGTCAAGGCGGACCTGAAGACGCCATGGGCCACCGCCCGGGAGTGGGGGAGATTGGCCCCGCGCACCCAGACCTCGCTGGGCGGCGTCCTGTTTCCGCGGATCGAAAAGCCGGAGCCGGTCGCCTGATCGATTCGCACGCCCATCTCCTGTACCTGCGCGATTCGCTGACACCGGAGCAGGCCCTCGAGGATGCGCGGCAGGCCGGCGTCGAGGCCGTGATCAACATCGGCGACGATGCCTCCGACAACCGGCGGGGCCTGCAACTGGCGGAGCGCGTTCCCGGCCTCCGCACGACCATCGGCCGGCATCCGCATTCCGCGGCTGAGGCCATCAGCGCGACCGAGCGCCGCGAGCTGCGCGAACTGGCCGGCCATCCGAGCGTGGTCGCGGTCGGCGAGATCGGGCTCGACTACCACTTCACCGATTACCACAAGGTGCCGAAGCGCGAACAGCAGGCGGTCTTCCGCCAGATGCTCGGCCTGGCGCAGGAGCTCGAGAAGCCGGTGGTGCTCCATACGCGCGACGCGTTTCCCGATCTGCTCGCGATTCTCGACGAATTCCCGGGTACGAGCGGCGTCTTTCATTGCTTCAGCGGGAACTCCGCGTTCGCGGCGGAGGCGCTCGCCCGCGGCTTCTACATCTCGTTCGCCGCGACCGTCACTTATCCCACCGCCCACGGTGTGATCGGGGCGGCCAGTATCATCCCGCTGGACCACATGCTGGTGGAAACGGATTCGCCCTTCCTCCCGCCGCAGACCCGTCGCGGGCAGCCGAATGCCCCGCGCTACATCGTCGAGACGGTCGAGCGGATCGCGGCTCTACGCGGCGTGACCGCCGACGAGATCGCCAAGGCAACCGCGCAGAACGCCATCGACCTGTTTCGGCTGAACCACGCCAGCTAAGAAACGCCCACTCGACCTGGCGGATCCATCGGTCATTCGCGGCGTGGCCCGCCGCTTCGGCGTCCGCTATCTGCGCCGTTGGGGCCAGAATTTCCTGGCCGATCGCGCGCAGCTCGAGCGACTGGTCGACGCCCTGCAAGTCTCACCAGACGATCGCATCGTCGAGGTTGGACCGGGACTGGGCGCATTGACCGTTGAGCTCGCGCAGCGCGGCCGCGCCGTGGTCGGTGTCGAGATCGATCCGGCGGCGGTCAAGGCGCTCGCGCTCAGCCTGAAGGATCGATCGAATATCCGGATCGTCGAGGCCAACATCTTGCGGACCGTCGTTGGCGAACTCTTACCCCCGCCGTATCGGGTCATCGGCAACATTCCTTACAACCTGACCGGGGCGCTCTTCGTCCATTTGCTGGAACAGCCGGCACCGCCCGCCCGCATCGACCTGCTGGTGCAGGAGGAGGTCGCAGAGCGGCTGGTCGCGCCAGCGGGCGGCTGGAGCATGGCGACGCTCGGGGTTCGGGTGTATGGCACGCCGGAGCTGGTGCTCCGCGTCCCGCGGACTGCGTTCCTGCCTCAACCGAAGGTCGACTCTGCCCTGGTGCGCATCATCCCGGATGCGGAGCCCGCGCTGCCGCGGTCGGACTTACCGTCCTTCTTCGACTTTGTCACACCTTTCTTCCAGGCCCGTCGCAAACAGCTGCCATTTGTACTTGCGCGCAAACTAGGCATGGCTGGAGTGGAGGCTCGCGCGCGCCTGCGCGTTATAGGCATCGACCCGGCGCGCAGGGCCGAGACCTTAACGCTCGAGGAATGGAGGCGACTTTTCGAGAATGTGCGCGCCAATTGACAACTAGCTACGATTTAGGCGCCTTGAAGGAACCAGACGAGGTCGGCGCGGACCCGCGCGAGATCATTCTTCCTCGTCCCGGGTTTCGGACAGTGCTCGCCAATCGCGATTTTCGGCTGATCTGGTCAGCCCAGGTTGCCTCGCAACTCGCGGACAAGTTCTTGATGTTCGCGTTGCTGATCCTGACCTACAGCATCAGCCACGCCAGTACGCACGGCGCGGCGCTCTTCCTCGCCTACACCTTTCCCTCGGTCTTCCTCAGTCCGCTCGCCGGGGTGTATGCCGACCGCCACGACAAGAAGCGACTGATGTTCTTCACCAACGCGATCCGTGGCGGCTTGATCCTCTTGATCCCGCTGAGCCAGATCACGCCCTACTTCGAGCACGTCACCTGGCACCTCTTCGTCATCATCTTTCTCTTTGCCTCGGTCGGCCAGATCTTCGCGCCGGCCGAGGCGGCGTCCATTCCGTTCATCGTGGGATCCGAGGAGCTGATGACCGCCACCTCGATGTTTACCAGCACCGTGATCGTCACCCTGCTGCTCGCCGTGCCACTCTCCACGCTGGCCGTCCGATTCCTGGGTACGGACTCGCCGTACTGGATCGCCGCCGCGCTGTTCTTGGCCGCGGCCTGGCTGATCTACCTGGTCAAGACGAACCTGCACGCCCGCACCCACGAAACGGTCGCCAAGCAGACCGACATCCTCTTTGAGCTGCGCGAGGGCATTGCCTACATCGCGGCCCGGCCGCTGGTGCGCTTCGCCGTGGTGCAGTTGAGCCTGACGATTGCGGTGATCTTCTCGGTCTTCGTCCTGGCGCCCAGCTACATGAGCACGGTGCTGCGCCTGCAGGTCACCGACGTCTACCTGTTCCTGGCACCGGCCGTGATCGGCATGCTGGGAGCGGCGTTCTACCTTGGCCAGTACGGTCAGCACTACCGTCGCAGCCGGCTGCTGATCGGCGGGCTTCTCTCGGCTGGACTCACGCTGATGCTGATCGCGGTCGTCCCCTACCTGCTCGAACAGCTGGGAGCGACCGCGCTGCTGGTGTGGTTCCCGGTGGTCTTCGGGTTCATCGGCGGGCTGGAGTTCGGCATGCTCTTCATCCCGGCCTTCACCGTCCTGCAGGAAAAGACGGAAGCCGAGCTGCGCGGCCGAATCTTCGGCGCCATGTTCACCGTGGTCAATGCTGCCGTCGCCATCCCGATCCTGCTGGCGGGCGGCCTCGCCGACCTCTTTGGCGTCACGCGCGTCATCTTCGGCATGGGCGTCCTGCTGATGGCCAGCGGCGTGATCTCCGCGCTTGCCGGCCGCCGCAGCCCGCTGGTGCCGCCAGTGCCAACCAACGGCAAAGCGCCGGTTTGAGTGCGTCGTGGCAATAGTGGCTCTGGTGCCGATCGTGGTGCTGGCCTTCGTGGTTGCGACGAGCGTGTGGGTGTATTCCGACGCGAAGGCCTACCGGGAACGGGGCACGCCGGTCGTCTTCTCAACTGACTCCTTCAGAATCGACACGCCGGATGCGTGGTTTCTCGGTTGCGTGCTCCTGTGGATCCTGTTCTTCCCGCTCTATGTGACAAGGCGGGACCCGCAACGATGACCGAAGGGGAGTGAGGGTTTCGTCGCGCTGAAAACTGGTGAGATCGAAACATGTACGGTAAACTGCCGCGCAGGGCGCATAGCTCAGTTGGTACGAGCGCTTCCATGACAAGGAAGAGGTCACAGGTTCGACTCCTGTTGCGCCCACCAGCTCCTGACCCTGGGGCGCCAACTCGTGGGGATTCCGGCGTTATAGGGATGTGGCATCCCGAGCGACCCGCTTTCGGCGCTGGCTGGCGCAGCTACTCGACTACGTCCTGCTGCACGGGCCCAGGCTCCCCTAAACCCGTTACCGTCTGAGGGTGGCGATCGACACCGGCGCCCTTTCGCTGCCAGATATCCGAGCCGCCGCCAACAGGATTGCCCCCTACATCCTGAAGACACCGACCCTCTCGGGAGAGTCGCTCGCGGGGCCAGGGGTGTGGCTGAAGGCGGAGAATCTGCAACGAACCAACTCCTTCAAGGTGCGGGGCGCCGTCAACGCCGTCCTGCAGCTAACACCCGAGCAGCGCCTTCGCGGCGTCATCACGCTTTCGGCCGGAAACCACGGGCAGGCGCTCGCCTACGCCGCGCAGGCTTTTCAGATTCCGTGCGTGGTCGTCATTCGAGAGGACGCGCCACTCACCAAGCTGCAGGCGATCCGTCGCTACGGGGCCGAGATCGTCCTGGTGCCGGTGACCGAGTGGCAACACCGACTCGTGATGGAACAGGAGCGACGCAATCTTCACCTCGTCCATCCGTTCGATGATCCCGCGGTCGCGGCGGGCCAGGGCACGGTGGGGCTCGAGATCCTGGACGCCGTAGCGGACCTTCGAACCGTGATCGTTCCAGTCGGTGGCGGCGGCCTGATCGCCGGCATGGCGGTGGCCATCAAATCGCAGCGGCCGAAGCTCCGGATCATCGGCGTGGAGCCCGAGGGGGCACCCGTCGTGAACGAGAGCCTGGCGGCCGGGCATCCGGTCGCGCCGTCTCGCCTGGACTCGATCGCGGACGGACTCGGGGCGCCCTATACGCGTCCGTTCAACCTCGGCCTCATCCAACGCTACGTTGATCAGATGCGGATCGTCAGTGATGACGCGATCCTCGACGCGCTCAAGTCGATCGCACAGCAGTCGAAGCTGGTCGTCGAGCCGGCCGGGGCGGCTGCGGTGGCCGCGCTGCTGGCCGATGCGGAGATCGAGCGGCCGGTGGCGGCCATCCTCACCGGCGGCAACGTCGATATGGATCGGCTGGCGTCGTGGCTCACTCGATAGCCCCCACCCTGCCCTCCCCCGCAAGCGGGGGAGGGAAAATAAAAAAAAGAATCCCCGGGGGGCGACCCGGGGATCTGAGCGAAGGACTATCTAATCTGCTAACGCGGCACAGCCTTTCTACTTACGGCCTTCGGCGCATGCCATAATTTCGCTCGACTATGGCCATCGCTCGGGATAGCGACTCCGCCGGCGCCGTCGTCATCTTCGAGAACGATCCGCGCCAGGCGATCGCCTACCAGGAGCTCTTCACCGACGCCGCGTTTGATGCGCAGACCGCGCTCCCGAACCAGGACGTCCAGCAACTCTGCGAGCGCCTCAAACCTCAGGTGGTCGTATTCGATATGGCGATCTGGGAAGCCGACACCGCGTACGTTTTCGGTGTGCTCAACGGCGCGCTTGGCTTCGAGCGACCCTTGATCATGGCGCTGGCCACGCTGCCGCACCAGGTGCGGCGGGCAAAGCGATTTGGCGCCGATCATGTCTGGATCCGCGGCGTCGATGATGCCGCCGGCCTTCCGCAGCTCGCGGGCGACCTTCTGCAGCAGCGTCGCGAGGGGAAACTCAAGGCGCGCCTGCCGTCGACGCCGCTCTAGCGCCAGGCCAGGACCGTAAGAAAGTAGCGACTTCTTTACAAGACCTCATCGCGCGTTGATCGCCGTGACAAATTTTTTTCCCCCACTTTTCCTCCGCGGGTCAAACAATGTGGAAAAGCACGGCGGATACTTGACACGCTGCAACCGGCGCGCATAATCAATAACGCGTCAGGGGAGACGGTCTCGGCAGGGACCACGATAGTTGGGAGGAAGATTGGGGATCGCTCACGGTTTCAGGCAAATCGCTCCACTCAAGACCTGCGCCCGCCCCGGGTGCGAGGCCGCGGTCAAGAAGACAACGGCCAAATATTGCAGCATTCGTTGCTGTGCCATGGACCCGGTCCGGCAAGAGCGTCTTCGACGCCAGGCCCGGCGCGCGCCGATCGTTCCCCTGGCGCACCAGCTTTCGATCATCTTTCAGGTCCATCCGGACATCGAGGCATCGCTCGACGAGCGAACGCTGGGCCGGGACGATATCCCGGCTGGTCTTCAGCGACTCCGCGCGGTCTAAGCGCCCGACAAGTCCCTTCGTATAATCGGCTGACCATTTTGCCCGGAAAGCCATGAGCGAAGACCTCGAGACCTTGCGCCATTCGACGGCGCATGTCATGGCGGCGGCAGTCCTTGATCTCTTTCCCGGCACCGTGATCGGTATCGGCCCCGCCACCGACGAGGGCTTCTACTACGACTTCGGCTTCCAGGATCGTCTGCTTCCGGAGCAGCTGCCGAGGATCGAGGCACGTATGCATGAGATCGTCAAGGCGCAGACGCCCTTCGTCAAAGAAGAGGTCCCGCGAGCCGACGCCGTCGCCTTGTTCGAACGGCTGCACCAGCCACTCAAGGTCGAGCTGATCGAAGAGAAGGTCACCGAACCAAACGCGCGGCTCTACCGGACCGGTGACTTCGTCGACCTCTGCCTGGGTCCCCACGTGGCGAACGCCGGCAAGCTGGGCGCCTTCCGGCTGCTCTCGATTGCCGGGGCCTACTGGAAGGGCAGCGAGAAGAACCAGCAGCTGACTCGCATTTACGGCACGGCGTTTCCAACGCAGGCCGAGCTCGAGGCGCACCTCAAGATGCTCGAGGAGGCGGCCAAGCGTGACCATCGCAAGTTGGGGAAAGACCTCGACCTTTTCCTGATCGACGAGATGGTAGGGCGCGGCCTGCCGCTGCTGACTCCGAAGGGCGCGGCCATCCGCCACCAGATGGAGGAGTTCATCCTTCGGCTCGAGCGCCGCCAGGGCTACGAGCACGTCAAGACCCCGGACATCGCCCGTCTCGAGCTCTATAAGGTCAGCGGACACCTTGAGCGCTACCGGGATTCGATGTACGCGCCCTCCGAGATCGAGGACGAGGAGTGGCAGCTGCGGCCGATGAACTGTCCGCATCACATTCGTCTCTTCCAGCGCAAGCCGTTGAGCTTTCGAGATCTGCCGGTGCGCATCGCCGAGCTCGGAACGGTGTATCGCTACGAGAAGTCGGGCGAGGTCTCCGGCCTGATCCGGGTGCGGGCGTTCACCATCAATGACGCCCACATCTTTTGCCGCCCGGACCAGTTGAACGTGGAGTTCGAGCGCGTCATCCAGCTCATCCTGCAGGTCTACCGCGCCTTCGGCATCACGGATTTCTATTTCCGCCTCTCCCTGCGCGACGAGGTCAGTAACAAGTGGATGGGCGACCCGGCCGTCTGGCAGCGCGCCCAGGATGCGGCCCGCGAGGCGCTTCGCGCGTCCGGACATCCGTTTGTCGAGGCGCCCGGGGAGGCCGCTTTCTACGGACCAAAGCTCGATGTGCAGATCAAGGACGCCATCGGCCGCGAGTTCAGCCTCTCGACCAACCAGATCGACTTTCTGCTGCCCGAGCGTTTCGGCCTCGAGTACGTGACCTCCGAACAGACGATGGAACGGCCGGTGATGCTTCACCGAGCGCCAATCGGATCGATGGAGCGCTTCATGGCGTACCTGATCGAGCACTATGGCGGCGCCTTCCCGGTCTGGCTGGCCCCCGTCCAGCTGGTCTTCATCCCGATCGCGGACCGGCACCTGGAGGCCGTCACCAAGCTGGCCGAGCGATTTCGCAACAGAGACCTGCGGGTCGAGGTCGATGGCAAGGCGGAGCGGATGCAGGCGAAGATCCGAAACGCGCAACTTCAGAAGGTCCCCTACATGGCGGTGGTCGGGGACAAGGAGCTGGAGGCCGGCGCACTCAACATCCGCCGCCGTGAGGGCGGCGACCAAGTGTCCCTCACGGTCGACCAGTTCCTGGCCCAGCTCGAGGACGAATCGAAGTTACCGCTCTGAGCCCCAACCCTGCCCTCCCCCGCGAGCGGGGGAGGGAACTGTCGTGGCCGTGATATACTCCCGCGTGCCAAGAGAGGCTGTCCGACTCTCACCTTCAGGCCGGGCCAAAGAGGTACAGGGGACGAAGATAGCCCTGAGGCTATCTTTTTTTATGTTCGAAGGAGGCTTGATCCACGGCATTTAGGGAACTCCGCATCAACGACCAGATTCGCGCCGCTGAAGTCCGCGTTATCGACGATCGCAACGAGCAATTGGGTGTCCTGCCCATCGACCGCGCCAAAGCACTGGCGGTCGAGCGGGAGATGGACCTGGTGGAAGTCGCGCCCCAGGCTCAGCCGCCGGTGGCTCGGATCATGGACTACGGCAAATTCAAATTCGAAAGCATCAAGAAAGAGAAAGATGGACGCCGCAAGCACAACGTCATCAAGGTCAAAGAAATGAAACTCCGGCCCAAGATCGGCGAGCATGACTTCCAGACGAAGTTCCATGCCGTCAAGTCGTTCCTCGAAGAGGGCGACAAGGTCAAGCTGACGATCATGTTCCGCGGCCGCGAGATGGTCCACCAGGACATCGGGAAGAAGCTGCTGGACCGGATGGCGCTCGAGCTGAAGACCATCAGCACGGTGGAACGGATGCCCCTGCTCGAGGGCCGGAACATGATCATGATCCTGGCCCCGGCGGGCGCGGCGGCACCGCCGGCGGCTCCCTCGACGCCGGCCCCGGCGCCAACGCCACCGCCGGCGCGAGCCCAGGCACCCAAGAGTTAAAGGAGCGATCGATGCCGAAATTACGTACCCATCGCGCGTCGGCCAAGCGATTCCGCGTGACCAAGACCGGAAAGATTGTGCGGCCGCACGCGCAGAAGAGTCACCTGCTCGGGCACAAGAGTCCTCGCCGCAAGCGCCAGTACAGCAAGCTGCTGGTGCTCACGGGCAAGGACGCACGGCGGCTGCGGCGGTCGGCCCCGTACATGAAGGACAAAGACTGAAATGCCACGCGTAAAGCGCAGCGTCCCGGCCCGCAAGCGGCACAAGAAGATCCTCAACCTCGCCAAGGGTTTCCGGATGACCCACCGGACGCTGTTCCGGCCGGCGAACGAAGCGATCCTCCACGCCCTCGAGTACGCCTATCGCGACCGTCGGATCCGCAAGCGCGACATGCGCAAGCTGTGGATCGCCAGGATCAATGCCGCCTCGCGCAGCCAGGGCCTGCCGTACAACCAGTTCATGCACGGGCTCAAGCTGGCGGGCGTCAACATCAATCGCAAGATGCTTGCCGACCTGGCGGTGCGTGACGCCCAGTCCTTCAGTGAGTTGGTCGCGGTCGCCAAGGGCGGCCCCAAGTCCTGAACTAGCGCCGGGCAGTTGAACGCCTCGAGCGCTCGGACTGGCGCTTGGAGGTAAAACCGCAATGAAGCAGGGTGTCGTCGGCGAACTCGAACAGCTCAGAGCGAGGGCACGGGAACGCGTCGACGCCGCTACCGATCACAAGGCGCTCGAAGACCTGCGCGTGGGCCTGCTGGGGAAGAAGGGCGAGCTCACCGCCATCTTGAGGCAGCTCGGGAGCCTGCCGGCGGCCGAGCGTGCCGCCGCCGGGGCGCAGGCGAATCAGCTCAAGGAAGACATTTTCGGATGGATCTCGGAACGCCAGGGCGCGCTCGAAGCACAACGCTACACCGCGCTCGGCGATAGCGAGTGGGTCGACGTCACGTTTGTGCCCAACCCGGTGCGCCGTGGTCATCTCCATCCGCTCACCTTGATCCTGCGTGAGGTCAAAGCGATTTTCTCGCGGCTCGGCTACGAGGTGGCGCTCGGGCCCCAGGTCGAGGATGAATTCCACAACTTCGAGGCGCTCAACATCCCGGCGGAACATCCGGCGCGGGACACGATGGACAGCTTCTATGTCGGCGCCGACCAGCTGCTGCTCCGCACCCATACCTCACCGGTGCAAATCCGCTACATGCAGAGCCACAAGCCGCCCATCCGAATCATCGCCCCCGGCGCCGTTTACCGGCGCGACGCGACCGACCCCTCGCACGGGTCGCAGTTCTACCAATTCGAAGGCCTGGCGGTGGACCACGATATCCGCCTCTCCGACCTGAAGGGGACGATCGAATATTTCGCCCGCTCGCTATTCGGACCCGAGCGGCGCATTCGCATCGTTGGTGACCACTTCCCGTTCACCGAGCCAAGCATCGGCGCGGCCGTCTCCTGTGGCCTCTGCAGCGGCGCTGGCTGCCGAAGCTGCAAGGGCGGTTGGCTGGAAATCCTGGGCGCCGGCATGGTCCACCCTCAGGTGCTGCGCAACGGCGGCATCGACCCGGACCACTATTCCGGCTTCGCGTTCGGCGCCGGGCTCGACCGGCTGGCGATGCTCAAGTACAACGTCACCGACCTCCGGGTGTTTCTCGAGAACGATGTGCGGTTCTTGAGGCAGTTCTGAGTCCATGCTGATTTCGCTGAACTGGCTCAAGGACTACGTCGACGTCAACGGTGACGTCGAGACCCTTGCGGAGCGGCTGACCCTCGCCGGGAACGAGGTCGAGCGCATTCTGGAGCAGGAGGTCGACGTCGAGAAGGTCGTGGTGGCCGAGGTTCAGGGGCTGCGGCCGCTGCCAGGATCGACGAAGAACCAGCTCGCCACCGTCACCACCGGGCCGACCGTCACCGAGGTCGTCACCGGCGCCTGGAACCTCAAGGTCGGCGACCGCGTGCCGTACGCGCTTCCGGGTTCGAGACTGAAGGACCGCCGCATCGACACCAAGACCTTCCTCGGCGTCCAATCCGCCGGCATGCTGTGTTCGGCCATCGAGCTTGGTCTCGGGGAGGATGCGGCCGGCATCATGATCCTCGACCCGTCTGCACCGTTGGGAGCGGACCTTCGCACGCTCTATCCCCGCGACACCATCCTCGAACTCGAGATCAAGTCGAACCGCCCCGATCTCCTCTGTCATCTGGGTATCGCCCGAGAGGTGGGCGCGATCTTCAACCTGGCGCTGAGGGCGCCGAGCGTCCCCGGGACCCGGGCAGCCAGGGCCCCGGAGCTGGTTCGCATCGACGCCCCGGATGGGTGCCGGCGGTTCAACGGACTGTTGATGACTGGCGTCACCGTGGCCGCGTCACCCGCCTGGATGCAGGCCCGGCTGCGCGCTGCCGGCGTGCGCCCGATCAGCAACATCGTCGACATCACCAACTACGTGATGCTCGAAAGCGGACAACCGATGCACGCGTTCGACTACCGGCGCCTCAAGGACGGGCGAATCGTGGTCCGCCGTGCCCGCGACGGCGAGGAGATCGCCTGCCTCGACGGCAAGACGCGTCGCCTGACATCGAACGACATGGTCGTGGCCGACACCGAGCACGCACAGGGGATCGCCGGCATCATCGGAGGTGCAAACAGTGCCGTCGAGTCGGGGACGACCGACATTTTTCTCGAGGCCGCCACCTGGGAGCCGCGCTCCATCCGGCGGACGGCGCGACTGCTGGGCCTGCGGACGGAGGCTTCATCACGATTCGAAAAGGGGCTGAGTCCCGAACTCAGCTTGCCCGCGATCGAGCGGGCTGCGGCGCTGGTGACGGAGCTCGCGGGCGGAACCGCGACGAGGTCGACGGACGTCTACCCTGGCCCGCTCGAGCCGATCACGATCGAGGTCGACGCCGATCGGATCGACCGGGTGCTCGGGGTCAAGGTCGAACTGGGCGCGGCCGCCAGCATCCTGGAGCGTCTCGCCTTCACGGTGGATCGTAACGATCGCCGGCTCCGCGCGAAGCCGCCGGTCTTCCGCCTCGACTGCTCGATTCCGGAGGACCTCATCGAAGAGATTGGGCGAATCTATGGCTACGACCGCGTGCCGAGCACGCTGCCCGGTGCGCGCACGCCGGTTCGCGACCTCTACGCCGGCGCCGACGCCGACGAGACGGCCCGTGAGGTGCTGGCCGGTCACGAGCTCGATGAAGCCGTGACAAGCAGCCTCGTCAGTGGCAGCGGCACGCCGGCGATCGCGATGTCGATGGCCGCTCCCTCGCTGGTCCGGATCAAGAACCCGATGGCGGAAAACCGCGACGCCCTTCGGCGAAGTCTGCTGCCGGGTCTTTTGGAAGCCCTCGCCCTCAACGCGCGACAGGACCAGGGCGGGGCTCGCCTCTTCGAGCTGGGCTCCATCTTCTGGAAGGCGGACGGCGACGCCGTCGAGCAGCCGATGGTCCTGGCGATGGCGGCCCACGTTCCGGCCGGCGGAGCCGAGGCCGCGGCGGCCGAATTGCGCTCGATTCAGTCCACGCTCGCCACACTGCGTAACCGCTTCGCCCTTCCGTCCACCGATTTCAAACAGGCGGTGTTCCCAGGCACAGATCCCGGCCCGTTTGCCGGGTTCCACCCCGGACGGACGGGCGAAATCGTGGAGGGGGGAGAGCCGATCGGCATCGTCGGCGAAGTGCACCCGGAGGTGGCGATCCAACTCGGCCTCCCCGGCCGCGCGGTGGTCGCCGAGGTCCTTTTCGAGCGCTTCACGGCGGCCGGGAAGCGAACGCCACAGGCCCAACCGCTACCGCGTTTTCCGGGGGTCCGGCGCGACCTTACGATCGTAATTCGCGGCAAGATCGCGGGCCGGGAGGTCGTGCAAGTTATCCGCGAGCTGGGCGGTTACACGTTGCGGGAGATCTCTATGGTGAGCGAATACCAGGGGCCACAGCTGGGGGCTGGGGCCCGCAGCCTTTCGTTCCGCCTGCAGTACCAGGCCGATGATCGAACCTTGACCAATGAGGAAGTCCAGGTTGTGCAGCAACGCATCATCGAGGGCCTGAAGCAGCGCTTCGAGGCCGAGGTCCGGTCGTAATGGATTTCCTGGACCTGATCATCATCGTCATCCTCCTCGTCAACGTCGGCCTGGGTTGGGCGTTTGGCCTGGTCCGGCGCATCGTCGCCTTTGCCGGCCTCTTCGCCGGGGTGGGCGCCGCCACCCTGACCAGCGCGAATACGTCCGCGTATATCGCCAACACCTTCGGCATCACGTCGGCAATCTGGGCGCACGTCCTCACCTACACCGTGATCGTGACCTTCGCCATCGTGTTGTTCGAGGTTCTCGGCGCCGTCTATCAGCGCTACCTCGATCAGCTGATCGCGCCCGCCTTCGACCGCCTGACCGGCGTTCTCACCGGCGCTGTCGTCGGTGCGCTTGAAATCACGGTGATCCTGATCATCGGCGTCGGCGTGGTCAACGCCAAGCTTCCCAGTGGCTACGCTGCGCCGCCCGCGTTTCTCACGGCGCAGGAGTGGTTCAATTACTCGCTGCTGGCCCCGCACTTTTACGGTCTGGAGCCCGTGACCCGAACCATCTTCTCGCTGGTCCTGCCGAGCAGCATCAGCAGCTACTTCACCCAGCTCGTCAGCCACTAAGGCCCGGGGCGCGGCCCTATCTGCTAAGCAATCAGGCGTGGCTTTAACGTCGCCGCGACTGAAGCGAGCGTTTTTCTCCAGAGATCCCGTCATCGTGGCGCGCGACCTCCTGGGCCGCATCCTCTTCTATCGCACGCCCGAGGGCCTGCTGGCCGGCCGTGTCGTCGAGACCGAGGCGTACCGAGGCGAGGCTGATCCCGCGTCGCATGCGTTTCGCGGCCGCACGGCCCGCAATGCCGTGATGTTCGGCGCGGCCGGGCACGCCTACGTTTACTTCAGTTACGGGGTCCACTACTGCCTCAACGTCACGGCAGACGCCACCGGCGTCGCGGGCGCGGTGCTGCTGCGCGCGCTCGAGCCGCTCGCCGGGATGGAGATCATGCGCCGGCGTGGCGACCACGGACCGGAGGTCCGATTGCTCAGCGGACCGGGCAAGATCGGGCGAGGCTTAGGCCTCGACCTGAAGGACAATGGCCGCGACTTCACGCGCGGGCCGCTCGGGCTTGCAGCCGGGATGCCAGTCCCGAATGGTGAGGTCGCGGTCACCCGCCGCATCGGGATCTCCCGCGCTGTGGAACTGCCCTATCGGTTTTCGGTGATCGGCAGTCGGTCCGTGTCTGGACGGGCCCCCACCCTGCCCTCCCCCAAAGGGGGAGGGAAATAGTTGCGGCCCTCCCCCGGAGGGGGAGGGAAATCTAGGGGAGGTTCACGGTGATCGTCTGCGCCGCCGGTGCATTCGCCGGGTTGTAGTCGTAGGCCTGGACGTTCAGGGAGTGGGTGCTGCCCGAAAGGCCTTTCACCAGGAAGGTGAAGGGGCCCTGGGTGAGCCGGACGGGTTTGCTTGCCCCATCGAGGAAGAAGTCGACTTCCTTGACCGCCTCGTCATCGGTGGCCGTGGCCGTCACCAGGACACTGCCGTCGGCCTGCGGCGCCTGGGCGAGGCTCAGGGTCGGCGGAATGGTCTCGGTGAACAGCTGGCAGTTCTGGGTAGGCGGCTGCGGAGTGTTCTTGTCCTTCATATCGTCCGGGTAGCCGGGCGGGTAGACCACGAAGGTTTTCACCGTCGTGAGCGCCGCCGGAATGTCGGGGGTGGCGAGCAGCCCGTCGGTGGTGCAGACGCGAATCGGGTGGTACCAATCGTCGGGACGGGTCGGTGCGGTGCCGGCGATGAACCAGTCGGTGATCGTCTGGCCGGCGCAGTTCGGGGTGGCCAGCAGGCCGCTGGCCTTGCAGACCGTGACCTTTTTGAGGCCATCGGGGACGGTGAAGTCGCGCACCGGCTTGTTGGCTTCGTAGGCGTTGAAGATGTCGCGGAAGATCAGGCCGGCGCCCTGCACGCCCCACACGACGTTGAGGTTGGAGTTCACGTTGGCGGGACAGCCACCGGCGCAGGTATGGCCCATCCAGGCGCCGATCACGATGTCCGGGTTGTAACCGATCAGCCAGGAGTCATGCCAGTTCTCGGTGGTGCCGGTCTTGGAGGCGAACGGTCGCTTGATGTTCAGGGCGGCGCCGACCGGCCGCAGGATGTCGCTGATCATGTAGGCAACCTGGGCGGGCAGCACGCGAACCCCCGGGTCTGGCTTCCATTCCTGCAGCGTCTTCCCCTGGCTGTCGACGACTTTGAGGATGACGGTGGGGTCGTGATAGATGCCGCCCGACGCGAGCACGGCGTACGCGTTGAAGTGCTGCATGGGGAGAACTTCGGTGGCGCCGATCGCCTGGGCCAGACCGCGGTCGGGGGTGAGGTTGGCGCTGGTCAGACCCATCATCCGCGCCGTCTGGAAAACCCGGTCGTAGCCCAGCTGTTTCAGCAGCAGGATGGCGGGAATGTTGCGCGACTCCTCGAGCGCGCGCCGAATGGTGATGACGCCTTCGCTGCGATGGTCCCAGTCCACGAACGCATGCCCGTCGATCTTGCCCTGCGTGTCGTTGATCAGGGTCGAGGGCGCATAGCCGTTGGCGAGCGCGGTGGCGTACTCGTAAATCTTGAAGGATGAACCCGGCTGCCGGCCCTGGCCGTCCGCGATCACGTTGTACTGGCCGCCGATCGCCTGGTCGTAGTAGTTGGCACTGCCGACCATCGCCAGCACCTGCCCGGTGCTGGGGTCGATCACCTCGGCGGCGCCGTTGTTGACGTTGCGCGCCCGCAGGTCGGCCCGGTTGACGTTGTTGGTCACGGCCGCTTCGGCCGCGACTTCCACCTTGTAGTCGAGCGTCGTGGTAACGCGCAGGCCGCCGCCGGCGACGACGGCCTCACCGTACTGCTTGGTCAGCTGCTGGAGCACGTAGTCGACGAACCAGGGCGCCTTGAGGCCCTTATCGATACTGCCGTCCTGGTACGTGAGCTGCTCCTTGACCGCCTTGTCGTATTCGGCCTGGCTGATGTAGTGGTCGCGCAGCATGTCGCGCAGGACGAGCTCCTGGCGCGCCTTGGCGTTGGCCGCCGTCGCGGGGTTATAGGGATCCAGTCCCGATGGCGCATTCGGGATGGCGGCCAGCATCGCCGCTTGCGCGATGTCGAGGTCTTTGGCGGACTTGGCGAAGTAGGTCTGCGCTGCCGCCTCGGCACCGTACGCCGAATGGCCGTAAAAGATCTGGTTCAGATAGAGCGTGAGGATGTCGTTCTTGGAGAAGCGACGCTCGATCTCCAACGCCAGCACGATCTCGCGGACTTTCCGCTCCAATGACCGGTCATCGCCGACGAACATCCGCTTGACCAACTGCTGGGTGATCGTGCTCGCGCCTTGCTGCACCGCCTGGTGGGTGACGTCGGCAATGGCGGCCGCGACGATTCGACGGATGTCGATCCCGTTGTGGGTGTAGAACTGGCGGTCTTCGAGTGCGATCGTGGCATCGATCAGGTGCGGCGAGATCGCCGACAACGGGATCACGGTCCGCACCACACCGTCGGTGTGCTTGACGTAGAGCAACACGCCGTTGCGGTCGTAGATCTTGGTCGCCTGCGAGAGCTCCTGGGCATTGAGCGAGCTGGGATTGGGCAGGTCGGCCGTGTAGGTCTGGTACTTATCGACCGCTTCGGCGCCTCCGCCGAGGCTCAAAAGGCCGACCAGCGTCAGCCCGATGACGAGGATCTTGTGCCCCGCGGCCCGGCGCCGCCGCGACAGCAGCCTGACGGTGAGCACGCGGATCGCGGCGCGTCGAGCGGACCAGTGCTTGTCTTCGGACACCGCGTCTATAACGGTTGAGTTCGCCAAAAAAGCACAGAGGATCGCGCCGAGCGCCTATATACTCGCGTCTAGAAACCGTGACGGACCGATGAAGAAACAACAAAACCTTGATCACGGTGCCTGGAACGCGATTACCACAGGCGCGGTAGAGATCATCGACCGCAATCACCTGAAGACCCGCATCGAGCGCGGCGACCGCTTGCGCGTCAAGCTCGGTCTCGACCCGACTCGGCCGGACATCCACCTCGGCCACACGGTTGTGCTACGGGCGCTGCGCCGCTACCAGGAGAACGGGCACACGGCAGTCCTGATCATCGGCGACTGGACCGCGAGGATCGGGGACCCATCCGGCCAGAACATCACGCGGCCCCAACTGTCAAAGGAGGAGGTCAACGCCGCGGCGAAGACTTACCTCGACCAGGCCTGGAAGATTCTCGATGAACGCGAGACGGAGGTTCGCTTGCAATCCGAGTGGTTCGACAAGATGCACCTCGAAAACGTCGTGCAACTGATGAGCCGGTACACGGTCGCGCGCATGCTCGCCAGGGAAGACTTCGCCAAGCGCACGAAAGAAGGGCGCCCGGTCGGCATGCACGAGCTGCTCTATCCGCTGCTGCAGGCGTACGACTCGGTGGCCGTCAAATCGGACGTCGAGCTGGGCGGCACGGATCAGACCTTCAACCTCCTCGTTGGCCGCGATATCCAGGAGGCCTACGGCCAGCGGCCCCAGGACATTCAGACGATGCCGCTGCTCGAGGGCCTCGACGGCGTCCAGAAGATGAGCAAGAGTCTGGACAACTACATCGGCATCGACGAGGCGCCAGCGGTCATGTACCGCAAGGCGATGAGCGTTCCCGATCACCTCATCACGCGCTATTTCCAGCTGGCCACGGATATTTCCCCGGACGAGCTGGCCGCTGAAGCGCGTGCGCTTCGCGACGGCGAGAATCCGCGCGACGTCAAGCAGCGCCTCGCCGAGCGGCTCGTCCATCAGTTTCACCCCGACGCGACATCGAGCGACTATCGAGGTGACTCGGGCGCATTTGTGACGGCGGGACCGGCGACCGTCCAGGTGGCACCGGGTCCGCGGTCGATCGCGCAGCTCTTCCTCGATGCGGGACTCGTCAGCAGCAAGAGCGAGGCGCGGCGGCTCGCCGGTCAGAAAGGCCTCACCGTCAACGGCCAGCCAGTTAGCTCCCCGGAGGAAAAAGTCGAGCCGGCCGACGGCATGGTCTTGCAGCGCGGCCTGCATCGAGTCGCGCGTCTGAAGGTGAGCTAGACTCTCGGACGGGGAGAAGATGTCTGGACATTCCAAGTGGTCGTCGATCAAGCACAAGAAGGCCCTCACCGACGCCAAGAAAGGGCAGCAGTTCACGAAGACGGCCCGCGAAATCGTCCTCGCTGCCCGGGAAGGCGGAGGCAACCCGGACAGTAACTACCGGCTCCGCCTGGCGATGGAGAAGGCGCGCGACGTCAACATGCCGCAGGACAACATCAAGCGTGCCATCCAGCGCGGCACGGGTGAGCTGGGCGGCGCCGCGCTCGAGGAGCTTCGGTTCGAAGGCTACGGCCCGCATGGCGTGGCCATCCTCGTCGACACCCTGACCGACAACCGCAACCGTACCGCCGGTGAGGTTCGAAACCTCTTCAGCCGGGCCGGCGGCAACCTGGGTGCCACCGGGAGCGTCGCCTGGATGTTCACGCGGCAGGGGCAGATCGTCATCGACGCCGATGGCCGCGACCCGGACGAGATCGGGTTGGAAGCGATCGAGCTGGGTGCCAGCGATGCGCGCATCGACGGCAAGACCGTCGACATCGTCACCGATCCGCCCAAGCTCGAAGCCGTCCAGCAAGGTTTGAAGAAGAAGGGCTACAAGATCGAGTCCGCCGAGGTCACGATGAACGCCTCCCAGCTCATCCCACTGAATGAGACGACGGCGCCATCAATTCTCAAGTTGCTGGACGCCCTGGAAGAACACGACGACGTGCAGTCGGTCTACTCCAACATGGATGTCCCGGCGGACGTCATGGAACGCATCAGCGAACGTGTCTAGCGTCACCATCAACGACGGCTTGCTCGTGCTGGGGGTCGATCCGGGGCTCGCGGATACCGGCTACGGCGCGGTTCGCCGCCTGAACGGACGCCTGACCATGGTCACCTGCGGCACGCTGAAAACACCGGCCAACTTGTCGGAGCCAAAGCGGCTGGCCATCCTCGCCGGGCAACTCCGCGCGCTGATCGCCGAGTTGCATCCCCAGGCGGCCGCGTTCGAGGAGCTGTTCTTCAGCAAGAACGTGCGCACCGCGATGGCGGTGGGCCAGGCGCGCGGCGTCGCGCTGCTGTGCGCCGTCGAAACCGGCGCCGAGGTCCACGAGTACACCCCCAACCAGGTCAAGCTGTCGGTGACCGGCTATGGGGCGGCGACCAAGGGCCAGATGCTGAAGATGGTCCAATCGCTGCTCGCCACCCGCGAGCTGCCGCGCTCGGATGACGCGATCGACGCGCTGGCTATTGCCATCTGCCATCACCACAGCGGCCGGCTGCGCACCATCATCAGCCGGGCGCCGGCGGGCGTCCGGGCTTGATCGCGACCCTCGAGGGCGTATTAGCTCAACGAGGTTCCGACTCGGTGATCGTGGACGTGCACGGCGTTGGCTACCTGGTGACCGTGGGAACGCGCACCCTGGCCGACTTGCCCCGGGCCGGCGAGCGCGCGCGTCTCTACACCTATACCTATGTGCGCGAAGACGCGCTCGGGCTGTTTGGCTTCCTCAGCCAGGAGGAGCTGACCTTCTTCAAACTGCTGCTCTCGGTCAAGGGCATCGGGCCGAAGGCTGCGCTGGCGATCCTCAGTCGCGCTGAGCTCCGCATCCTGAAGCGCGCGATCCTTCAGGAGGATGCCGCGCTGCTGGCGACGGTTCCCGGCATCGGCCCAAAGACCGCTGCCCGCGTCGTGCTCGAGCTGAAAGGCAAGCTCAAGGACGAGATCTTCGGCGAGGAGCCAGCCGTGCCCGCGTCGGGTGGACCCGACCCGGTGGCGCAGGCGCTGGTGGTCCTCACCGGACTCGGCTACACACCCGCCGAGGCGAAGGAAGCCGTGCGAAAGGCGACCGGCGGAAACGGGGGAGGCCACTCTGTCGAGCAGCTGGTGACGGTGGCGCTCAAAGGACTCGATCGCGGATGAGCGAGCGCATTATCACCGCCGAAGAGCGCAGCGAAGACAAGGAATTCGAGTGGAGCCTGCGCCCGAAACGCCTGGCCGAGTTCATTGGCCAGGAAGGGGTCAAGGCCAATTTGGAGATCCTGATCAGCGCAGCGCGCGGCCGCAACGAGCCGATCGAGCACATCCTGATCGCGGGACCGCCGGGACTGGGCAAGACGACGCTCGCCAACATCATGGCCAACGAGATGGGGGTCAACATCCGCACCACGTCCGGCCCGGCGATCGAGCACCAGGGGGCGCTGGCCTCGATCCTCACCAACCTGGAGGATCGCGACATCTTCTTCGTCGACGAGATCCACCGGCTCGCCCGGCCCGTCGAGGAGTCGCTCTACCCGGCGATGGAGGACTTCAAGTTCGATTTCGTCAGCGGCAAAGGCGCGGGCGCGCAAACATTCCGGCTGCAGCTGCCACGTTTTACGGTCATCGGCGCCACCACCCGCCAGGGGATGCTCTCGGCCCCACTCCGCGACCGCTTCGGCGCCGTCTACCCGCTCTACTTCTACAGTGCCGACGAGCTCTTCGCGATCGTCATCCGCTCCGCGCGGTTGCTGAAGGTCTCCATCGACGACCCAGGAGCCCGCATCATCGCCAGCCGCGCTCGCGGCACCCCGCGGGTGGCCAACCGCCTGCTGCGCCGGGTGCGGGACTTTGCCCAGGTGCGGGCGCAGGGAAGTATCGACGAAAAAATCGCACTGGACGCGCTGGCCATGCTCGAGGTCGACGAGCTGGGGCTCGATGTGATCGACCGCCGGATCCTGCGGACCATCGTCGAGAAGTACGAGGGGGGACCGGTCGGCCTCGACACCATCGCCGTGTCGGTCTCCGAGGATCCCGAGACCGTGGAGGATGTCTACGAGCCGTTCCTGATGCAGCTCGGCTTTCTGGCCCGCACGCCCCGGGGGCGGGTCGCGACCAAGCTCGCCTACGACCACCTCGGCCTGGTCAAGGCGAGCAGCGGCGAGCAGCCTCGACTCTTCTGAGAACCTCAGACTTCGATTACGCGCTGCCGCCCGAGCTGATCGCGCAGCATCCGCCCGAGCGGCGCGATGCGGCCCGCATGCTGGTCCTCGATCCGCGTTCGGGCGAGGTCGTGCATTCAACGATTGGCGAATTGCCGCAGTACCTCGAGCCGGGTGACCTGCTGGTGCTCAACGACAGCCGCGTGCTGCCGGCGCGGTTGGTCGGGCGACGCGCGGATGGGGGAGAGGCCGAGGTCTTGCTGCTCCGTCCACTCGATAGGGACCGTCAACGCTGGGAAGCCCTGATTCGGCCCGGGCGTCGCCTCGAGCCGGGGTCGCAGGTGCAGTTCGAAAGCTCCGCGCTGGTGGTTGCCGTCGAGGCGAGGAATGATCAGACCGCCACCGTCCGCCTCGACGGGGTGGCGGATCCCTTGGCCGAAGTTCGGCGGATCGGCCAGATGCCCACGCCGCCCTACATCAAAGAGCGGCTCGACGATCGCGAACGCTATCAGACCATCTATGCGCGCGAGGAAGGATCGGCCGCGGCGCCCACGGCCGGTCTGCATTTCACGCCGGAGTTATTTGCCGCGATCCGAGAGCGTGGAGTGGGGATCGCGTTCGTCACGCTCCATGTCGGCCTCGACACCTTTCGGCCGGTGCGGGTCGACGACCCGACGCAGCACCGGATCCACCGCGAGTGGTACCGGATCGACGACGCCAGCGCCGCCGCCATCAACGCAACGCGGCGGCTCGGCAAACGGGTCGTCGCCGTCGGGACCACCAGCGTCCGCGTCCTGGAGAGTGCGGCCAACGATGCGGGCATTGCCGCGGGGGAGGGGTGGACCGGGCTGTTCATCATGCCTGGCTACGGGTTCCGGGTCGTGGATGCGATGCTGACCAACTTTCACCTGCCGAAGAGCACGCTGTTGATGTTGGTCAGCGCCTTCGCCGGCCGGGAGCGGATCCTCGCCGCATATGCGGAAGCGATCCGCGAGCGCTATCGGTTCTACAGCTTCGGGGACTGCATGTTCATCAGAGCCCCCACCCTGCCCTCCCCCAGAGGGGGAGGGGAAAACATGCCGCAGGTGGGGAGCGAGAGTTGAGTTTTCAGCTTCTCGCTGAGGAGGATGGTGCGAGACGCGGGCGATTGCACACGGCGCATGGGGTGATCGATACGCCCGCCTTCATGCCGGTGGGGACGCAGGCGACCGTCAAGGCGCTCAGCCCCGACGAGGTCCGCGCGCTGGGCGCGCAGGTTCTGCTCGGTAACACCTATCACCTCGCACTACGGCCCGGCGCTGAGCGCATCGCCCGGCTTGGCGGCCTGCACACCTTCATGGGTTGGGACGGTGCGATCCTGACCGACAGCGGCGGCTTCCAGGTCTTCAGCCTCGACCACCTGGTCAAGGTCACCGATGAAGGCGCCACCTTCCGATCGCACCTTGATGGCAGCGAACAGCACTTCACGCCCGAGTCGGTGATGGCGATTCAGCGACAGCTCGGGTCCGACATCGCCATGGCCTTCGACCAACCGGTCTCCTGGCCCGCCACACCTGCAACCACGAAGTTAGCGATGGAGCGGACGCATCGATGGGCGGCCCGCTGCCTCGAGAGTGAGCCCGCCGCGGGGCAGCTGCGCTTCGGGATCGTGCAGGGCGGATTCGACGAGCAGCTTCGCCGCGAGAGCGCGGAGGTTCTGACGGGCCTATCGTTTGATGGCTTCAGCGTCGGCGGATTGAGCCTGGGAGAACCGAAGCAAATCACCTATCGCCTCCTGTCGACCCAAACGGCAATCCTGCCGCGCGAGCGTCCGCGCTACCTGATGGGGGTGGGCACGCCCGCGGATCTCGTCGAGGCGATTGCCCGCGGCATCGACATGTTCGACTGCGTGCTGCCGACCCGCATCGCCCGGAACGGTTCGATCCTGACTCGGGGAGGCCGGATCAATCTGCGCAACCGACAATTCATCGACGATGCGGGCCCGCTGGACGAAGGTTGCGACTGCTACGCGTGCGCTCGATTCTCTCGCGCCTATCTCCGCCACCTCTTCATGGCCGGCGAAATCCTCGGCCACCGCTTGGCGTCGATCCATAACCTCCGGATGCTCGTTCGGCTGGTTGGAGAGATGCGGGAGGCGATCGGTAGCGGGCGGCTCGCCCAGATCATGGCCACGCTGCGTGACCAATGGGCCCTCGCACCGCTGCCCTGATGGCGCAAGGTCTTAACCGGGTCGTCGCTACACGAACATGCATCCCCGCCGCAGCTGGCTGCTCGCCGCGGCCGGTATCGTCTTAGCCGCTGGCCTGGGTATCGGCGTCGCTCGTATCTCGGGGCTTACCCTCGGCCCTCCCTCGTCCACAGTGGCGCTGCTGTCCTACCGCTTGTCCGACGTGCCCTCGTCGATGACGACGTCGCAGGCACGCGACATTGCCATCCGAGTGATTACCCGACGGCTGGCCAGCCATCGGCTCCTCAATCGTGTGGACCCAGGCGCGGCGCCCGACGTGATCGACATTCGCGCCACGCATGTGACACCCGCGCAGGTGGCAGCCATCGTCGAGGCCGATGGCGTCAACCTCACGATCTGGAAATGGGTCCCGGGCCAGGTCGACGCGGCCACACTGAGCCAGCTGGGACCATTAGCCGCCCAGTACCACCCTGGGTACCGGCCGGTGTTCACCGGGATCGATGGCACGATGGTCATCTACGCGACGGTGGGCCAGGCGACCCGGCCGCCCGGGCCGGGCGTGATCGTGCCCTTCGACACGACCGGCGCTGAGTTGCTCGACCTGGTCACGAGGGACCGCGCCGCGCAAACGTATGACACCGTCGACAATCGGCTCGCGGTCTTCATCGATACCAGGCTCTTCGAGGATGCGGACATCTCGGGCGAGATTACGAAGGGCGCCATGCTCCTCGTTCCGGATGTTGGAACCTTCAGCCCATTGGACGCCGAACAACTGGCGGACGGTCTCAACGCCGGGACGCTGCCGGGCAAACTCAGTCGGCTGAGCAGCAGCAGCGCCGCCACGTCGGCACCTTAAAAATCTCTCATCGGGGCTCACCTATACTTTCCCTCGCATGCGCGTCGATCGTCGACTCCTGGCTCTGATTGGCGTCATTGCCGTACTCGCCCTTTTCATCGACGGCTTTGCGTACATCTACCGGCTCACCACCAATCAGCCGCTAACCGGCCCCATCCGAGGCATCCCCACGCTCAACATCGGGTTCCTCGGATTTTCGCAGCAGATCTTCGTCCACAAGGGCCTCGACTTGCAAGGCGGGACCCATCTCGAGCTGGAAATCAGCAACGTCCGATCCGGCACAACGCTTAGCGATGCACGGGACGTTGCGGTCGCCATCATCGAACGCCGCGTCAACAGCAGCGGCTACGCCGAATCGGTCGTCCGTCCTGAGGGCCTCAACCGGATCATCGTCGAGCTGCCCGGCGTCAACCTGGAGCAGGCGAAACAGATTCTTGGCAAGACGTCCTACCTGACGATCTGGAAATGGGAGCCGGGAACCGTCGATGCCGCGACGCTTCAGCAGTTGAATCCGACAGCTGCCCAGACTTACCCCGGTTACAAACCGGTGTTCACCGGCATCGATGGCAGCATGATCACCAACGCCAGCCGGTCCACCGATCCCAACACCAACTTGCCCGACGTGACCATCTCCTTCAATTCCAAGGGATCGGACCTGTTCTGCACCTTCACGCGCGACCGCGTCACCCACCCGCAAGGGGATCCGCAGAACAAGCTCGCAATCTTCATCGACAAGGACCTGGTCGAAGACGCCAACGTCATCAGCGAGATCTGCGGCGGGAGCGCGATAATCACGGGCGGCTTCACCGCGGCCAGCGCTGAGGCCCTTGCCGTCCAGCTGAACTCCGGCTCACTTCCCGGCACCATCTCGATCGCCTCAGCGACCGAGGTCGGCGCGACGCTCGGCGCCTCGACCGTCAAGCTGAGCCTGTTCGCCGGGGCATTCGGACTCGCCATCGTCATCCTCTTCATGCTCCTCTACTACCGGCTGCCGGGGTTGGTCGCCAGCATCGCGCTCCTCCTGTACGCTGCGATCGCACTCGCGATCTTCAAACTCTTCGGTGTCACGCTGACCCTGGCTGGTCTAGCGGGATTCATCCTCTCGATTGGTATGGCGGTCGATGCCAACGTGCTGATTTTCGAGCGCCTCAAAGAAGAGTTACGTGCCGGCCGAACGCTGGGGGCCGCCATGGAAGCCGGTGTGCACCGCGCCTGGCCGGCGATCCGTGACTCGAACATCTCGACGCTGATCACCTGTTTCGTGCTCTATTTCTTCGGCGCCCCACTCATCAAGGGGTTTGCCATCACGCTCGCGATCGGCGTCGGGGTCAGCATGTTCTCGGCGATCGTCACCACCCAACAGTTCCTGCAGATCCTCGCCGGGTTACGGCCCGCCCGACGGCTGGCGCTTTACGGCGTCCGGGCCCCCAAGGCGGCCTGAGACCCAGATGAATATCGTCGGACGCCGCAACTGGTACTTCCTCCTGTCACTTGCGATCATCCTGCCGGGGATCGTCTCGATGGCCTTCCTCGGCTTTCGTCTCGGCATCGACTTTGCCGGCGGCGACCAGTACAACCTGGCCTTTACCAGGCCGGTGCAAGCCACGGCCGTCCAGAAGGAGATGGACACGTTTAACGTCGAGGCCGTCGTGCAGCAGGCCGGTCCAAATGGCGTGCTGGTCACGACAAAGCCGCTCTCGTCCGTCCAGGAGACGACGATCCGTGCCGACCTCGCCGAGAAATTTCCGCTCGATCCCTCTCGGTCGAGCTACGCGCAGGTCGGTCCGACGATTGCCCGCGAACTGGTGGTGGGAGCCGGCGGGTTGATCGTGATCGCCTCCATCCTGATCGTCATCTACCTCAGCATCCGGTTCAACTACAAGTTCGCCGTCGCCGCCATTCTGGCGCTCTTGCACGACGTCTTCGTCTTGACCGGCATCTGGTCGATCCTCGGTAAGGTCTTCAACTCGCCGCTCGGGGAGATCAACACGCTCTTCGTCACCGCGGCGCTCACCGTTATCGGCTTCTCGGTCCATGACACGATCGTCATCTTCGACCGGATCCGTGAGAACCTGCGGCAGGCCAGCCGCCTCACGTTCGAGCAGAACGTCAACCTCAGCATCATTCAGTCGCTGGCCCGATCGTTGAACACGTCGATGACCGTCGTGTTCGTGCTCGTTGCCCTCTTCTTGATCTCGCCGACAAATATCAAGGGCTTCACCCTGGCGCTGCTGATCGGGATTGTCAGCGGGACCTACTCGTCGATTTTTAATGCGAGCCCGCTACTCGTCGTATGGAGGCGGCTCGACCCCAGGTAACACACGTATACTCAGGACCAAGTGAATACGAACTTTGCACAGGGGGGCCGTCGGCCCTTTTTCTTTTAGTGGTGACACCGCCAACCACGAACCAGCTCGATCGGATCCGGGAACTGATCATGCCGACGCTCAACTTCCTCGGGTATGAGCTCTATGACCTGGCGCTCTCCGGCTCGGGGGGCTATATGACGCTCCGCGTGCGGATCGACCGGCCTGAGGGGGTCACGCTCGCGGACTGCGAGCGGGTCAGCAAGTCATTGAGCGCGTTGCTCGACCAGGCCGATCCATTGCCGACACGCTATGACCTCGAAGTTTCGTCACCGGGCGCCGAGCGTCCGCTGCGCAACCTGGACGAGTACCGCCGCTTCATCGGTCGGCGCGCCAACGTCCGCTATCGCGTCGGCGATAGTGAGCAGGTTGCCGAAGGACGGCTCACTGCCGTCGCCGACGACATGATCGAGCTGCAGCTGGGCGAAGGAAAACATCGGAGAACGGTCGCGATCCCGCTGGCGGACACCGTGTCCGCTCGGCTGGCGATCGACCTCTCCCGGCACTAATGCTCAAGTCTGATTTCCTCAAGGCGCTCGACCAGGTCCAAGAAGAGAAGGGCATCTCCAAGCAATCACTGCTGAGCCTGATGGAAACGGCGTTAGCCACGGCCTACCGGCGTGCCTTCAATCCGCCGGAGGGCATTCGGGTACACGTCGATCCGGACACGGCCCAGATCGCCATCTTCGGCCGGCGCCGCGTGGTCGAAACGGTGGGCGATCCCGCCACGGAGATCGGACTCGAGGACGCGGCGAAACTCGGGCCGGCCTCAGTCGGCGACCTGGTCGACGTCCCGCTCCCCACGGAAGATTTTGCGCGGCTGGCCGCCCAGATCAGCAAGCAGGTCGTCTTCCAGCGTCTACGCGACGCCGAAAAGGACCAGGTGCTCAAGGACGTCCTCGAGCACAAGGGCGAGATGCTCAGCGGCATCGTTGAGCGCATCGCCGAGCGCTCCGACGGCCACACCATCTACCTCGAGCTGGGCAAGGCGGAGGGCGTGCTGCCACCCGAGGAGCAGATCCCGGACGAGCAAATTAGGGTCGGGCAACATCTGAAGGTCCTCCTCATCGAGGAGCGCAAGCGCAGCCGTGGGGCGCAGGTGCTCGTTTCCCGGGCGCACAAAGCGCTGGTCCGGCGGTTGCTCGAGTTCGAGATCCCCGAGCTGGCCTCGGGGGCGGTCGTCATCCGGGCGCTGGCGCGCGAGCCCGGCGTGCGGACCAAGGTGGCGGTATCCGCCAACCAGGAAGGGATCGATCCGGTCGGGGCATGCGTCGGTCCCCGAGGCGTGCGTATCCGGAGCGTCGTGGGCGAGCTCGGTTCCGAGCGGGTCGACATCATCCCCTGGGCGGATGACCCGGCTCAGCTCGTCGCCAACGCGCTCAGTCCGGCCCAGGTCTTGAGCGTCGAGATCGACCGCGATTCACGCACCGCGACCGCGCACGTGCCCGAAAACCAGCTCTCGCTGGCGATCGGGAAGGATGGGCAAAACGCCCGGCTGGCCGCGAAGCTCACCGGCTGGCGGATCGATATCAAGCCAACGGTTGAGACAAGCCCCCACCTCGACCCTCCCCCGCAAGCGGGGGAGGGAGAGGTCTCAGCGAGCCCCCACCCCGACCCTCCCCCGCAGGCGGGGGAGGGAGACCTTGCGCACTGAGCCGCAGCGCACCTGCATCGGCTGCCGCCAGGTCAAGGCGCGGTCGTCGCTGCACCGGGTGGCGGTGATGGACGGCCAGCTGGTCGCCGACCCGCCGCGGGTGACCGGTCGAAGCGCCTACCTCTGTCGGGATGCGGCCTGCTGGGCGTTGGCGGAGAAGCGGCGGGCGTTGGACCGCGCGCTCGAACTCCACACGTCGGCCCAAGATTGGGAGCGGCTCCGTCAGGGAATACTGGTCTAAGCGCGCCCGCTGGCGACGCGCAGGTTATCATTGCCAGTTGAATTGCGGAGGATAGACGACAGATAGCTACAACAACTCGCGGTATCAAGGTTCAACAGCTCGCCCGTGACCTCAATGTCGAGGCTCGGCAGATCCTGGATTTCCTGCGCCCGCAGCGGCACGCACCCCGTCACGCGATGGCGGTGCTGACCCCGGAGCAGGAGGCGTCCGTGCGCACCCAGTTCGCGCCCGGCGGCCAGGCAGCCGATGCCAGGCCGAAGGTGACGGAGGGCAAGGTTGAGCTACCGCCGACCCTGTCGGTCAAGGAGCTGGCCGAATACCTCGACGTCAAGACCGTCGACATCATCAAAGAGCTGATGAAGAACGGCGTGATGGCGAACATCAACCAGCAGATCGACTTCGACACGGCCTACCTCGTCGCCGGCAGCTTTGGCATCACGGCCACCCCAATGGCGATGGATTCCGCAATCGCGGAGGAGGCCGTCGGCGAGGGCGAGGGCACCCAGGTCAAACTCATGACCCGCTCGGAGCTCTTCAGCATCGACGGCGAAACGGCGGAGAACCTGAAGACGCGTCCGCCGGTGGTCGCCGTCATGGGCCACGTCGACCATGGCAAGACCTCGCTGCTCGACGCCATCCGGGAAACCAAGGTTGCGGTGGGCGAGGCCGGTGGCATCACCCAGAGCATCGGCGCTTACGTTGTCGAGGAGAAGGGACGTCGCATCGTCTTCCTGGACACCCCGGGCCACGAGGCGTTCACCGCCATGCGTGCCCGCGGCGCCCAGGTGACCGACGTCGCGGTCCTCGTGGTGGCTGCCGACGATGGCGTCATGCCGCAAACGATCGAGGCCATTTCGCACGTGAAGGCGGCCCAGGTACCGATCGTCGTCGCGATCAACAAGATCGACAAGGAAGGGGCCAACCCGGACCGGGTCAAGCAAGGCCTCTCCGAGCAGGGCCTCATTCCCGAGGATTGGGGTGGCCAGACCGTCATGGTGCCCGTCTCCGCCAAGCAGAAGACGGGAATCTCCGAATTGCTCGAGATGATCCTGCTGGTCGCCGACCTCCAGGACCTCAAGGCCAACCCGGCCAAGCTAGCTGCCGGTACCGTGATCGACGCCCACCTCGAGAAAGGTCGTGGCGCGGTCGCCACCGTCCTGGTGCAGAGCGGCACCCTGCACATCGGAGACAATCTCGTCGTCGGTCACATCTTCGGCAAGGTTCGGGCCTTGCTCGATGACCGCGGCCGCAAGATGAAGGACGCAGGTCCCGCGACCCCGGCCGTCGTGACCGGCCTGCCCGACGTGCCGACCGCCGGCGACATCTTTCAGGTGGTTTCCAGCGAGAAGGTGGCGCGGACCATCGCCGGCCAGCGGGCCGAGCAGTATCGCGTCGCCACCCTGGCGCAGACCCGGCGCGTCACCCTGGCCGACCTCTCTGCCTCGTTCGGGAAAGGAGCGGTCAAGGACCTCAACCTCGTGCTCAAAGCCGACAGCAACGGCTCGGTCGAGGCCCTGAAGGGCTCGCTGTTGAAGATTCAGGACCCTCAGGTCCAAATCAAGATCGTCTTCGAGGGCGTCGGCCCGGTGACGGAGTCGGACATCCTGCTGGCCGCCGTGTCGAACGCGATCGTCATCGCCTTCAACGTGAAGCCGGATGCGTTGGGCCAGAAGGCCGCCGAGCGGGAGAAGGTCGACATCCGCAGCTACGACGTCGTCTACAACGTGACCAATGACATCGAGCGCGCGATCAAGGGTCTCTACGAGCCGACCTTCGTCCAGATCTGGGAAGGCCGCGCCGACGTCCTGACCCCGATCAAGATCCCGAAGCTCGGCATCATCGCCGGCTCGCGGGTCCAGGACGGCAAGATCACGAGCGGCTCGACCGCCAAGCTGCTGCGTGACAACAAGGCGATCCACGAGGGCCAGATCACCGGCCTGAAGCGCTTCAAGGACGACGTCAAGGAAGTCGTTGCCGGGTTCGAGTGCGGGATCCGGATCGAGGGTTACCAGGACTTCCAGGAAGGCGACGTCATCGAGTCCTACCAGGTCAAACAGGCCTAATCCGACGCGCCCACTCAAGGTCGGCTTCCAGCTGCCCGAGGTGGAGCGGCAAGTCCGCTGGCCGGAAATCATCGCCATGACTCGCGTGGGCGAGCAGGTCGGTTTCGATTCGGTGTGGGTCGGCGACCATCTCCTGTATCGCGACGAGGTCAACGGCGCCAGGGGGCCGTGGGAGGCGTGGACGATGCTGGCCGGCCTTGCCGCCGCGACCAGTCGGATTTCGATCGGGCCGCTGGTCGCCTGCACCAGCTTTCACAATCCAGCGATGCTGGCCAAGCTGGCCGGGACAGTCGACGAGATCAGCGGCGGACGCCTGATCCTTGGGTTGGGTGCGGGCTGGAACGAAACCGAATATCGTGCTTTCGGCTTTCCCTTCGACCGGCGCGTGGCGCGATTCGCCGAGGCCTTCACCGTCATTCGATCGCTACTCCGTGACGGCAAGGTCGACTTCGCCGGTGAGTTCTACACGGCTCGCGATTGCGAGCTGGTGCCGCGACCGCGACCCGGCGGACCACCGTTGATGATCGGGTCCATTGGCGACAAGATGCTGGCGCTGACCATGCCCTATGTCGACAGTTGGAATGCGTGGTATAGCTGGACCGGTAATCGGCCCGAAGGGGTCGCGCGGCTGCGGGAGAAAGTGGACGCCGCCTGCACCGCGGCCGGGCGCAAGCCAGCCGAGGTGGAGCGCACCGTTGCCGTCTTGGTTCGCTTGCCGGGCGCCATTGGACGCCGCGAGGTCGATCCCTCAGAGCAATCGATGCCGCTCGAAGGGAGCGCTGATGAGATCGCGGAGGCCCTGCGCGTCTATGCGCGAGAGGGAGTCGGGCACGTGCAACTGGTCATCGATCCGATCACCGAGGCATCGATCGAGGCTCTGGCCCCGGTCCTGGAGCGACTCGATAGATTTTGAGCCCCCACCCTGCCCTCCCCCGCAGGCGGGGGAGGGTGATTGAAGGATCCCGCGAGCGGGGAGGGTGAGTGACCGCTTCATACAATGAGCACATGGGCACTCACAGAGTTGAACGCGTTGCAGCACAGTTGCGCGAGGAAATCAGTCAGATCATCATCCGTGACCTCAAAGACCCTCGGATCGGAATGGCCACGATCACCGACGTCAAGTTGAGCCCTGACCTGAGGAATGCGACCGTCAAAGTAAGCGTGGTGGGGGAAGACGACGCTCGGTCAGCGGCGATCGACGGCCTCGATCACGCCAAAGGCTTCATCCGGCGCGAACTTGGATCCCGCCTCTCGAATCTCCGGTTCGCCCCCGACCTACGTTTCGAGCTCGACCAGGGAGTGGCCTACAGCGTTCGCGTCAGCCAGCTCCTGCGTGAAGTCGAGCAAGGGGAGCGAAACGCCGGTACCTGAACTCGCTCCACCGCGCCCCGAGGTGGCCGAGCTGGCCCCCCGGATCTGGCAGGTGATCGACGACGCTCCGGTCGTGACGGCCGTCACGCATAAGGATGCGGATGGCGACACGCTTGGCTCCGCGCTCGCCCTCGCGCTCACGCTCGAGCCGATGGGAAAATCGGTGCCCGTGCTTTCCTCGCCGCCGGTTCCCGGCGCCTGGTGGTTCCTGCCCGGCATCGAGCGCGTCAACCGGCAGGCCCCGCCGGCGGGAACCCCGGTTTTCATCTTCGACTCCAGCGATGCGTCGCGGGCTGGCAGCTACGAGAAGGTCGTGACACAGGCGAAGCTGGTCGTCAACGTCGACCACCACGTCACGAACGCCCAGTTTGGCACCATCAATCTCGTCCTGACCGATGCCGCATCGACGGGCGAGCTGGTCTACGACCTCCTCAAAGCCTGGAAGCTCGACATCCCGCCAGGCGCCGCCTCGTGCCTGTACGCCACCATCCTTTCTGATACGGGTGGATTCCGCCATGACAACACCTCGGCGCACGCACTGCGTGCCGCCGCGGAGCTCGTGCAGCTCGGCGCCGACCCGGTTACGATCGCTCGCGGCCTCTTCAAGAGCCGACCGGCATCGGGGCTGCGGATGCAGGGACGGATCCTGCAGGGGCTGCACTACGAGTTCGGCGATCGCCTGGTCTGGGGCTCGATCAGCCAGGCCGGGCTGCGCGACAGCGGTGCCTCGACCGACCAGGCCGACAGCGCCATCGACCAGCTGAACACCGTCCGCGGCCAGGAGCTCGCCATCCTCTTCAAGGAGATCGGACCCAAGTTGACTAAGGTGAGCATCCGGAGCCGCGACCAGGTCGATGCCGCGGAACTCGCGGCAACCTTCGGTGGCGGCGGCCACCGTCGCGCAGCCGGCCTCGAGCTGGCGTTGCCGCTCAAGGACGCGGAAGCCAAGGTGCTGGCCGTCGTGCGCGCTCGCATGAACGACCTTAAGTGACGTCCGGCATCCTGAACGTCAACAAGCCGGTCGGGCCATCGTCGTTTGCCGTGGTGCGCAACCTGCGCCGCTTACCGGGAGTGCTCAAGGCCGGCCATGGTGGGACGCTCGACCCGGCGGCGGACGGGGTGCTGCCGATTTTGATCAATGCCGCCACCCGCGTGGCCGACTTCGTGCACGAATGGCCGAAGACCTACATGGCCACCATCACATTTGGTTTTACGTCGGACACCGGTGACCGCGAGGGCACGATCACTCCGGCCGGCGATCCTGCGGCCATCACGCCGGCGCGGATCGAGGCGGCGTTGCCGGCCTTCACCGGCCACATCGAGCAGGTCCCGCCGCTCTTCTCCGCACTGAAGCAGGGAGGTGAAGCGCTCTACCGAAAGGCTCGTCGCGGTGAGCAGGTCGAGCGCGTCGCGCGGCCAGTCGAGGTCCATGCCATCCATCTGCTCGACTACGACCCCGCGTCCGCAGTTGCCCGTCTCGAGGTCAGCTCCGGCCGCGGGATGTACGTCCGCAGCCTTGCCCACGATCTGGGGGCCGCCCTGGGAACCGGCGGCTACCTATCAGGGCTCACGCGGACCGCCGTCGGCCCGTTGTCCGTTCGTGATGCGGTTCCGATGGCGACGCTGACGGCGGCGGGGGAAGGGTGGACGCGCTGGCTGCTGCCGATGGACCTGCCGATGCGCAGTTGGCCGGCGGTCGCGCTCGACGCCGCGGGTGTGGTCGCCGTGCGCCGCGGCCAGGCCGTTCCTTCTCCGAGCAGCACGGGAGGCCGCTACCGATTACTCGGCCCAGATGGCGACTTGCTGGCCTGGGGCGAGGCGGACGCCACCATGCGGATCCAGCCACGCGCTGTCTTTCCCTCATGACCCAGGTCAGCTTCGGTTTTCCAGCGGCGGGCTTCCTGGGGCCGAGCCACATGACGATGGGCACCTTCGACGGGGTACACCGTGGCCATCAGGCGTTACTGAAGCCGTTGATTGCCGGCGCTCGTCAGGTGGGAGCCACCAGCGTGGTGGTGACCTTTGAGCCACATCCTCGATGCGTGCTGGACCCCGAAAATTGCCCCGCGAACCTCACCACACTCGAGGAGAAAACCTGGCTGCTCGACCAGCTTGGGCTCGACCACCTGGTCGTGATCCCATTTACGCCCCAGATCGCCGCCCTGAGCCCGGCGGTGTTCATGCAACGGCTGTTGCGTGGCATCCAGGTGCGGCGCATGGTGATCGGGGAGAATCACCGGTTCGGGCACGGACAGCGCGGCGACCCGGCGTTCTTGCGCCGTCTTGGCACCCGGCACGACTTTACCGTCGAGGTCGCCCCCACATTGGCGCGCGGTAAAGCGCCCATCAGCAGCTCGCGCATCCGCCGCCTCGTCCTGCTCGGTCAGGTTCGGGCCGCAGCGCAGTTGCTGGGACGGGACTACGTCATGCGCTCCACCGTCGAGCACGGGCTCAAGCGCGGACGAGAGCTAGGCTTTCCTACCGCCAACCTACGCATCGGCGCCAACAAGTTGTTGCCGGGGACCGGCATCTACGCCGTCCGGGTCGACATCGAAGGCCGGGCCTATGCCGGCGCGCTCAGCGTCGGGTTCCGGCCGACGTTCGGCAGCAACAGCCTCACGGTCGAGGTCTTCATCCTCGATTTCGACGGCGATGTCTACGACAAGCTCCTGACCGTGTGGTTCGTACAGCGGCTTCGCGCCGAAAAGCGATTCGCCTCGGTGGCGGCGCTACAGCAGCAGATGTCGCGCGACGTTGCCGCCGCCAGGCGCATCCTTGGTATCGACCCGGCGGGCCACACCCTTCACGCTCGCCTTTCCACACCGGGGCTTGCTGATCCGCCCTCCCCCGCAAGCGGGGGAGGGTAAGAGGCCGACCGGACGTGAGCGAGACGCCGCCGCTGATCATCGTCAACCCGGCGGCCGGTGGCGGTCGCGCTGGCGGCTTCTGGCGACGTTGTGCGGAAGCCTGCGCCGGCCTGGCCTTCGAGGTGGTCGAAACCAAGCAGCGGGGCGACGCGGCCAACTACGCCGCCGCGGCGGGAGATCGAATCGTGATCGCGGTGGGCGGTGACGGTACGGCCCATGAGGTCGTCAATGGCCTCCTTCGGCGACCGAGCGCCAACCCGCCCCGGGTCGGATTCCTGCAACGCGGGACCGGCGCCGACCTGCGACGCACCCTGGCAAGCCCGCGCCGGGCAGAGGACGTGGCCGCGTGGCTTCGGACGGATCGCTGGCGCCTGATCGACGTCGGTCGCGTCGGAACCTCGACCGGCCGGCGCTATTTCATCAACGTGGCGGATGCCGGGATCGGCGCCGAGGTTGTCCGGCGCGCGGCTCGCGGACCCGCGGTCCTGGGTGGGACGGTCAACTTTCTCGGCGGCGCGGTGGTCAGCTTGCTCACGCATGAGAACACCCTGGTTCAGCTTCGGTTGGACGATGGGCCGGTCCTCAGCCGCCGCGTCCGTACCGTGGCCGTGGCCAATGGAGCCTACCTTGGCGGTGGGATGTGGATCGCGCCCAAGGCTCAACCCGATGATGGCCTGTTCGACGTCGTCACGATCGGTGACGTCAGCCGCACGCTTGGCATCCGCAGCCTCCCCATGCTGTACCGAGGAACCCATGGCCAACTGGCCCAGGTTGAGTTCGGCCACGCCCGCCGGGTCGAGATCGATAGCGGGCAGCCGATCGGTGTCGAGGCGGACGGCGAGTTGGTCGGTCACACGCCGGCGGTATTCGAAATCGTCCCCGGCGCGCTCCAGGTTATCGATCGGCGCCCTTCGGGTATACTCACCCCTGACCGAGCGCGAGTGTCCGACTAGCCAACGGCACTCGGGCAAGTGATCTTAGGAGGTACACCGACTGGCAGCAACGACCAAGGCGAGCGTCATCGAGACCAATCGCCTCAATGAGAAGGACACCGGATCATCCGAGGTCCAGATCGCAATCTTCAGCGAACGGATCAATCACCTCACCGACCACCTGAAAACGCACGCCCACGACCACAATTCGCGGCGCGGGCTACTTCAGCTGGTCGGGAAGCGCCGCCGCCTGCTGAACTATCTGCAGCGGACCGATATCGACCGCTACCGGGCGGTTATCGCCAAGCTCGGGCTCCGGAGGTGATGGCCTAGAGCGACACCGACTGCCCGGGCGGGACCGCATTTCGCAGGGTTAGAGATTGGTGCGCGGAGAAAGGGTTCCTTTTCTTCGGACCCCAACCCCTAACCCGCCAGTGACGAGATCTGCCTGGGCCGATTGCCAATAGTATTCGGCCGCCATATGCGGCCCAGGAGGAATCGTGAACCAAACACAACTCGAAATCGGCGGACGGACCCTGAAGGTCGAAACGGGTCGCGTCGCTCAGCAAGCATCCGGCGCGGTCACCGTCCGGATGGGCGACACCATGCTGCTCGTGACCGCAACCATGTCGGCAACGCCGCGGGAAGGGATCGACTTTTTCCCGCTCACCTGTGATTACGAAGAGAAGCTCTACGCCGCCGGTAAGATCCCAGGCGGCTTCATCCGGCGTGAAGGCCGTCCCAGCGAGCAGGCGGTTCTCAACAGCCGCCTGATCGACCGACCGATCCGGCCGCTCTTCCCCAAGGACTTCCGCAACGACGTTCAGATCGTCGCGACCGTGCTTTCAGTTGACCACGACGCCGATCCAGCGACGATGGCCATCAACGGCGCGTCGCTGGCGCTGTCGATCTCACAAATCCCGTTCCAGGGTCCGATCGGCGCCGTCCGCATCGGCATGCTCGATGACCAGCTGGTCGTCGGTCCGCCGATCAACCGGCTGGCGGAGAGCAAGCTCGACCTGGTCGTCGCCGGCACCCGCGAGGCCATCATCATGGTCGAGGCCGGAGCAAAGGAAGTGCCCGAGGAGACCATCGTCGAGGCCCTTCGCATGGCGCATCGCGAAATCGTCCAGATCTGCGAGATGCAGGACGCCTTCGCCCGCGAAGTCGGCAAGCCCAAGGTCGCGGTGGCGGAGAGCCCCAAGGACCCGGAAGTCGACGAGGCGGTCGACAAGTTCCTGTCCGAGCGTCTCGACCAGGCGCTCTTCAACCCCAACAAGGCGCTGCGCGAATCCGCGCTCGACGATCTGAAGAAAGAGACCGTCACCGAGCTTGGCCCGCAGTTCGCGGACCGGCTGCCCTACCTGGCCAAGAGCTTCGAAGCCAAGGTCAAGCAGCGCGTTCGCAACAAGATCCTCGATGAGGGGGTGCGTCCGGACGGGCGCAAAACGACCGAGATCCGGCCGATCACCTGCGAAGTCGGCATTCTGCCGCGCACGCATGGCTCAGCGCTGTTCACCCGGGGCCAGACCCAGGCGCTCAGCGTCGTCACCCTCGGCTCGATCGGTGACAAGCAGAAGCTCGATGGGCTCGGCCTCGAAGAGTTCAAGCGCTTCATGCATCATTACAACTTCCCGCCCTACAGCGTCGGTGAGGCACGGCCGCTCCGTTCGCCAGGCCGTCGCGAGATCGGCCACGGCGCGCTCGCCGAGCGGGCGCTGCTGCCCGTGGTGCCGACCGAAGAGGAATTCCCGTACACCATCCGGCTGGTCACCGAGATCCTCTCGTCCAACGGCTCGACGTCGATGGCGAGCGTGTGCGGCTCCAGCCTCGCGATGATGGATGCCGGCGTGCCGACCAAGGGTCAGGTGGCTGGCATCGCCATGGGCCTGATCACCGGTGACGGCAAAGTCGCCGTTTTGAGCGATATCCAGGGCGTCGAAGATGCGCTCGGTGACATGGACTTCAAGGTGGCCGGCACCCGGCAGGGTGTCACCGCGATGCAGATGGACATGAAGATCAAGGGCATCAGCATCGACACCATGGCCGGCGCGATTCAGCAGGCCAAGGAAGGCCGCTTCTTCATCATGGACAAGATGGATGCGACGCTCGCCCAGCCGCGGCCAAAGATGTCGGAGTACGCACCGCGCATGGTCACGGTGCAGATCCACCCCGACAAGATTCGCGAAGTGATCGGCCCCGGGGGCAAGATGATCCGCAAGATCATCGAGGACTCGGGTGTCACCAGCATCGATATCGAGGATGACGGCCGCGTCATCATCGGCTCGGTCAACGGCGAGTCGGCCGCCAAGGCCGAGCAGCTGATCCGCGATCTGACCGGCGAAGTCGAAGTCGGCAAGAACTACCGGGGCAAGGTGGTTCGCATCATGCCCTTCGGCGCTTTCGTCCAGATCCTGCCCAACCAGGACGGGCTGGTGCATATCAGCCAGCTCGCCGAGGACCGCGTCGAGCGCGTCGAGGATGCGGTCAACGTCGGCGACGAGATCGACGTCAAAGTGACAGAGGTCGATCGCCAGGGCCGCGTGAACCTGTCGCGCAAGGCCGTGCTCCAGGAGGCCAAAGGCATTACCAATGGCGACTGGATCGTGACCGAGCGGGATCGGGGCGGCCCGCGCCGCGAAGGCGGCGGAACCGGCGGTGGGTACCGACCGGGCGGCGGGGACCGCGGCCCACGTCGCGATTTCGATCGCGCCGGCGGACGCGGACGCGACAACCGTAACTAGAAATTAGGCCTGTGGAAAAGCTGTATGCCGGGGCGCCGGTCCCGGCATACAATGGGCCCCGGTTTGGATTTTCTCGACCTGCCGAGCTTGAGCGCGGCGGTTCACGATTGCCGGCGCTGTCCGTTGGGTCACTCGCGGACCAATGCGGTGCCAGGAGTGGGCCCGGGCGATGCCCGCATCATGATCGTGGGGGAGGCGCCGGGCCAGAACGAGGACCTGCAGGGCGAGCCGTTCGTCGGCGCGGCCGGCAAACTGCTCGATCAATTGCTACGCGGGATTGGTCTGTCGCGCGCCGACGTCTTCATCACCAACATCCTGAAATGCCGGCCACCGGGGAACCGGGATCCGTTGCCAGCCGAAGCGGAGGCCTGCTCACCGTATCTCGAGCAGCAACTGCGCCTCATCAGGCCGGAGGTCGTCCTGGTGCTGGGGCGGCACGCGCTGGGGCGCTTGCTCCCGGGGTACGAATCGATCTCGCGGCTGCATGGAAAGTTGGTAGTGAAGGACGGCGTGAGCTACATCCCCGTGTACCATCCGGCGGCCGCCCTGTATAACAGTTTTCTGATGGGACCGCTGGAACAGGACTTCAAGGCCGTCAAGGCCCACCTCGACCGGATGGAGGAGCGGCGTCAGGTGGTCGCCGCTGCCGCCGAACCGGTCGCCAAGCCGGAGGAGCAGCTCACCCTTTTTGGCTAAACAGCCCAGGTTGCGCGCCATTCCCCTCGGGGGTCTGGGCGAAATCGGTCGCAACATGATGGCGCTCGAGTACGACGACAACATCGTCGTCATCGACGCCGGCCTGATGTTCCCCGAGGAGGAGATGCTCGGGGTCGACCTGGTGCTGCCGGATGTTACCTACCTGGTCGAGCGCAAGGACAAGGTGCTCGCCTTCCTTCTGACGCACGGCCACGAAGACCACGTCGGCTCGCTGCCCTATATCCTGCCCAAGGTCTCGGCCCCGATTTACGGCAGCCGGTTGACGCTGGGCTTCATCAAGAACCGCCTCAAAGAGCACAAGCTGGTCGACCAGGTCGACTTACGCGAGATCAAGGCCGGCGATGTCGTCGAGCTCGGGCCCTTCAAGGTCGAGTTCATCCACGTTGCCCACAGCATCCCCGACACCACCGCCCTCGCTATTGAGACGCCGGTTGGGATGGTGATCCACACAGCCGACTTCAAGATGGACCAGACGCCGGTCGACGGCCAGCCCACGGATATGGCACGGCTATCGCATTTCGGGAACCGGGGCGTGATGTTGCTGATGTCGGACAGCACGAACGCGGAGCGCGATGGCTTCACCCCCTCGGAGCGCACTATCGGCGAAGCGTTCCAGGAGCTGTTCGGCCAGTGCCCAGGCCGGATCATCATCTCGACCTTCGCTTCGAACATCTATCGCATCCAGCAAGCGCTCAATACCGCGGCACGCTACAAGCGGAAAGTCGCGGTGATCGGCCGCTCGATGGTGAACAACCTGACGATCGCCCAGGAGCTGGGCTACATCCAGATGCCGGGCGACATCATGATCAAGATCCAGGACATCAACAAGGAGCCCGACGAAAAGCTGGTAATCCTTTCCAGCGGCAGTCAGGGCGAGCCGCTCTCGGCCCTGACCCGTATTGCCGCCCAGGAGCATCCGCAGGTGAAGCTCAAGGCGGGCGACACCGTCATCCTGTCGGCGACGCCGATCCCCGGCAACGAGGAACTGGTCTCCCGCACCATCAACAACTGCTACAAGCATGGGGCGCGCGTCTTTTACTCTGCGCGCAACCGCGTGCATGCCTCAGGGCACGCCAGCCGCGAGGAGCTGAAGCTGATGTTGAACCTGGTGCGCCCCAAATTCTTCATGCCAGTGCACGGCGAGTTCCGTCACCTGGCGCTCCATTCGGAGATCGCGCAGGAGGTCGGCATCGCGAAGGACCACGTGATCGTGACCGACGACGGGAATACGGTCGAGCTCGGTGATGGGATTCCGCACTTCGGCAACAAGGTGCCGGCCGGCTACGTGTTCGTCGACGGTCTCAGCGTCGGCGATGTCGGGTCGGTCGTCTTACGCGACCGGCGCGTGCTTTCCACCGACGGCATCTTCATCGTGATCGTGACGGTCGATAAGGACACCGGGCAGGTGGTGTCCGGCCCCGACCTCATCTCGCGGGGCTTCGTCCATCAGCAAACCTCGGACGCCCTACTCGAGTCGGCCCGCCAGCAGGTGCTCGCCACCATCAACAAGCCTGGCCGCGGCGCCCCGGAGTGGCAGGTCATCAAGAACTCGATCCGAGACTCGTTGAGCAAGTACCTCTACGAGCAGATGCGCCGGCGACCGATGATCATCCCGATCGTCGTCGAAGTCTGAGAGGAGGGGTTACATGAGTGTCGCAACGTCCACCCTCACCAAGCAGGACGAGGAGCAGCGCGGCGCGCTCGTCGAGCGCATCTTTCACGGCGGGATTGCCGTGCTGGAGATGCTCAGCATCTACGTCGGTGATCGGCTGGGACTTTACCGGGCACTCTCCCGGGTCGGTCCATCAACCGCTGGCGAGCTGGCCCGAGCCGTCGGCATCCACGAGCGTTATGCGCGTGAGTGGCTCGAGCAGCAGGCGGTGGCTGGCATTGTCGAGGTCGTAACCGAAAACGCCGATGGGGAAGCGAGAACTTACGCGCTCGCGCCCGGCCACGCGGAGGTCCTGCTCGATCACGACAGCCTGAATTACCTGCTGCCCGTCACCTGGGCCATCCCGGGGCTGGCGGCGACGCTTCCCGCTCTCTTGGCCGCCTACCGTGGCGGCGGCGGCGTTCCATACACGGACTATGGCGCGGAGTTCCGTAACTCCATCGCGTTGCTGAACCGGCCGATGTTTTTGAACCTGCTCGGCAGCGAATGGTTACCAGCCATGCCCGACGTCGATCGCCGCCTTCGCGCGGATCCGCCGGCAAGAGTGGCCGATGTCGGCTGCGGAACGGGCTGGTCGAGCATCGCTATTGCCAGGGCGTATCCCAAGGTGCGGGTCGACGGCTTCGACCTTGACGAGGCATCGATCGCGAGCGCGCGCGAAAATGCCGTGAAGGCCGGCATCGGTGAGCGGCTGACGTTTGAAGCGCACGATGCCGCCACCGCGGGTCAGGCCGGCACCTACGACCTGGTCACGGCCTTCGAAACCATCCATGACATGTCGGACCCGGTCAGGGTTCTCTCCGCGATGCGCGCACTGGTCGCTCCCGGCGGCGCGGTCCTCGTGGCCGACGAAAAGGTGGCGGAGGCATTCACCGCCCCAGGGGATGAGGTCGAGCGCTTCATGTACGGGTGGAGTGTCTTGCACTGCCTGCCGGTCGGCCGGGTAGACCCCCCGGCGCTCGGCACTGGAACGGTGATGCGGCCAGAAACGCTGAAGCGGTACGCGACCGAGGCGGGGTTCTCGGGCGTCGAGATCCTCCCGATCGAGCACGACACCTGGCGTTTCTATCGACTGCAGATCTAGGCTAGTAAGTCCCCAGCTTGTCGATCGGCTCGCCCGTGTAGCTGTCGATGTCGCGCTTCACCGCACCGGGCGCCTCGTCGACGATGTGCAGGGCCGCTTCCTCAGCACTCGGATAGCCACCCTCGTCGCCAAACTCCGAGCGCAGCTCGCCGCCACCCTGGTCGGGTCCGCCGCCGCCGTCCGGCCCACCACCATCGAACGACTCGTCGTCAATGAGTCGAACCTCTTCCACGTCCGCGGTGACGCGGTCGGGAACTTCTTCGCGCAGTCGCTCGTCGAGGGTGTCGATGTGAACGCGGTCGTCGAGCCCTTGATAGTGATCGCCCGGTGGAATCTCACCCTCCTGGGCGTCGCCGGTGATTTCCTTTCCGGGTAGCGCTCCATCCAGGTCCGGTTGACCTTCAGAATCGAGGTCCTCGTTTTCGGGTAACTCGCTCCCGCGCGGGCGCCGCTGAACCCCGGGGGCTGCATCGAGATCGGAGATACCAGGCGTATTCACCAGGTCGAATGGGTCGTGATCCTGCTTAGCCATAGTTCCTCTTATACGCCTTACGCCCCCCTAGTCGGCGACCTGAATAGCCGGTAGAATTGCGCCATTCGTCACAGCAGACGTCGCAGCCACCCAGCCAGTGTGAAAACCCGGCGGAAGCGGATCGCGCGCCCCAAGCGCTCGGCCTCGCGCCAGCGCTTTCGGATCAAGGCGCCCCGCCTGCCCAAGCTGGAAGTCCCAAAGTCGCAGCAGCGCGAGCTTGCCGGGATCGGCTTCCTATTGCTGGCAGGCTTGCTCGTGCTTGCGGTCGCGGTCCAGGCGAGCGGCTCCGCGCTGCACGCGGTCCGTGGCGGGCTCGTCGGCCTGTTTGGCTGGGGCGTGGTGTTCGTCATCCTCGCCGCGGTTGTCGCCGGAGCGGAAATGCTGATGCCGTGGATCGAAAAGATGACCTGGGGACGCGGCCTCGGCATCGCCCTGCTGCTGATTAGCTCCCTCGGGCTTCTCCATCTCTCCGCTGGGACAAGCGGTGGGTCGGCGGGGCGAGTTGAGGGCGAAGCGTTGCGCAGCTTGGTCGGCACCGCTGGCAGCGTTCTGATTTTGAGCGCGGTCTTTCTTGGTGGCCTGGTCCTCGCCTTCGACATCTCGATCCGCGGGACGGTCGGAGCCCTCCGCGAGCATTACCTCGAGAACCGTCCTGAGCCCAAGCCCGCGACCAGGGAGAAGAAACCCGCCGAGCCGTGGAACCCGCGTAACCAGGTGGTTCGCACCGAGAACGCGGAGCCGGTGCTTGTCCCGATAACCGGCGTCGCCTCGGCCACCCGGCACGTCGTCCCGTCGACCTCATCGCCGTCCCCGGATCTGGAATCGGCCGTGGCCGCCCTGGAGGTGCCGGCGGACGACGAGCCGGCACCCGAGCTGCGCCGCAAGAAGGCAACCGCTGCCGAGCCGGTGCTGACCGTCGTACCCGGCGGCGAACCGGCGACGTCGACCCTCGTCGAAGACGAGATCCAGCGAGTCTGGATGAAGCCTGACCTGACGCTGCTGGACACGGTGACGGTCCGAAAGGAACGGCTGCACGACGAGATCAAGGCGAATATCAAGCTGATCGAGCAAACGCTGGCGAGCTTCGATGTCGAGGCGACGGTCATCGGCGTCAACTCGGGGCCCTCCGTCACCCAGTACGAGTTGCAGCCCGGCCACGGTGTGCCGGTGCGCAAGATCACGGCGCTGCAGAACGACCTGGCGCTCGCGCTCTCGGCGGCGATCCGAATTCAGGCGCCCATTCCGGGAAAGCCGGCGCTCGGGATCGAGGTCCCCAATAAGGCGACCAGCCTGGTGACGCTGCGAGAGATCATCCAGACACCGACCTTCCAGAACGACCAGACCCTACTGTCGCTCGCCATCGGCACCGATGTTTCGGGCAATACCGTGGTCGGCGACCTGACCCGGATGCCCCATCTGTTGATCGCCGGCGCGACCGGGTCGGGCAAGAGCGTGTGCATCAACGCGTTGATCGCCGGCATGCTGTTCCAGGCCACGCCGGAGGAACTGAAGTACATCCTGATCGACCCCAAGCGGGTCGAGTTCTCGATGTTCCAGGACATGCCGCACTTGCTGGTGCCGGTGGTGACGGAATCGGATCACGCGACCTCGGCGCTGCGCTGGGCCGTGGCCGAAATGGAGACGCGCTACAAGCTGTTCGCCAGCCACACCGTCCGTAACATCGCCGACTTCAATGGAAAGGCGCCGGACATGGGCCTGAATCCGCTGCCCTACATCGTGATCGTCATCGATGAGCTGGCTGACCTAATGATGGTGGCCGCCGGTGAGATCGAGGAGCTAATCTGTCGGATCGCCCAGCTGGCCCGTGCGGTTGGGATCCACCTCCTGGTCGCCACGCAGCGACCTTCGGCGGACATCATCACCGGGTTGATCAAGGCGAACATCCCCTCGCGGATCGCGTTCGCCGTCAGTTCCAGTATCGACTCACGCGTCATCCTGGATGAAACCGGGGCCGAGAAGTTACTGGGACGCGGTGACATGCTCTACCTACCCGTCGAGGCGGGCCGTGCGACGCGCCTGCAGGGTGTCTTCGTCTCGGACCGCGAGATGAAGGCGATCATCGACTTCTGGAAGGCGCAGGGCAAGCCGCAGTACCAGGAAGAGATCTTCAACGTCGAGGCGACGGTATCGTGGGTCAAGGAAGGCATGAAGCGCGACCCGCTCTTCGCCAAGGGGGCCCACGTGGTCGCCACTGAAGGCCGCGCCTCGGTGTCGCTGCTGCAGCGCAAGTTGAATGTCGGCTACACGCGGGCGGCCCGGATCGTCGACCAACTGGCCGACCAACGGGTGATCGGGCCCTACGAGGGCAGCAAGTCGCGCGAGGTCCTGATGAACCTGCTCGAGGTCGATGAGCTCGTCCGCGATCTCGATGACGCCAACTCGTGACGACGGCCCCCACCCTGCCCTCCCTCGCAAGCGGGGGAGGGGAGAGTCTGCGACAGACAGCTGTCAAAATGCGCGGTTAGGATAGGGACTCAATGGCTCAGGAGTATTCGTTCGATGTCGTTTCGCAGTTCGACCGCCAGGAGCTGGTCAACGCCGTCAACCAGGCGCAGCGGGAGATCGTGACCCGCTACGACTTCAAGGACACGGGCGCCTCGATCGACCTGGGCGAGACCGAGATCACGCTGAGCGGCCCGAGTGATTTCAAGATGAAGGCGATGCTCGACGTGTTACAGAGCAAGCTGGTCAAGCGCCAGCTGTCGCTCAAGATCCTCAAGCCCGGTCCGATCGAGCCGGCGGCGAAGGGGACGGTTCGGCAAAAGCTCGAGCTGGTGCAGGGCATCGACGACGAACTGGCCCGCACCCTGGTCAAGCAGATCAAGCTGGTGTCCCCCAAAGTGCAGCCGCGCATCCAGGGTGACACGATCCGGGTGTCGAGCCGTGACAAAGACCTGTTGCAGCAGGTGATCGCGAGTTTGAAGGCGAGCGAAGCCGCGGTCCCACTTCAATTCATCAACTACCGGTGAGCCGTGCCGCCCGATCCCGAGATGTTTGCGTTGGCCCAGCAGGTGGGGGACCGGTTGCGCCGGCAGGGCCGCTCGCTCGCGGTTGCGGAGTCGTGCACCGGTGGCCTGCTCGGTGGCGCGCTGACCGACGTCCCCGGGAGTTCGGCCTACTTTCTCGGCGGCGTGATCAGTTATGCCGATCGAGTGAAGGTGGATCAGCTGGGCGTCTCCGAGGCGACGCTGCGGCAGTATGGGGCCGTCAGCGAGCAGACGGCTGCCGCCATGGCGACGGGGGTACGCCGCTTGCTGCAGGCGGACATCGGCGTCTCGATCACCGGGGTGGCCGGGCCGGAGGCCGAGGGCGCAAAGCCGGTTGGTCTGACCTTTATTGGGATCGCCGCGCCCGCATCGACCACACATCGTTTTCAATGGACCGGCGATCGCTGGGACAACCGGCGCCGCTCGGTGATCGCCGCCCTGGAGCTCCTGGTCCAGACCCTGGGGTTATAGTGTTGACAGTTACACAAATCCGTATTACAGTGATCGGGTCGGCCAGACCCCATCACGAAGCAAGGGGAGACTAGATGTCAGAGAAAGAACGGGCATTGACGGCTGCGCTCAGCCAGATCGAGCGCAGCTACGGGAAGGGCGCCATCATGAAATTAGGAGAGGCCGCCGCCCAGAAAAACATCGACGTGATCCCGACGGGATCGCTCACGCTCGACATGGCGCTCGGGGTCGGTGGCATCCCGCGCGGCCGGGTGGTGGAGATATACGGCCCGGAGTCCTCGGGGAAGACGACGCTGGCGCTGCACGTCATCGCCCAGTCGCAGAAGCTGGGTGGCGTCGCCGCCTTCATCGATGCCGAGCATGCCCTCGACCCGGTCTACGCCGGCCATATCGGGGTCAAGACCGAGGACCTGTTGATCTCGCAGCCGGACACCGGTGAGCAAGCGCTCGAAATCGTCGACGTGCTGGTCCGTTCCGGCGCCGTTGACGTCATCGTCGTCGACTCGGTAGCGGCACTGGTGCCGAAGGCGGAGATCGACGGCGAGATGGGGGACAGCCATGTCGCCCTGCAGGCTCGCCTGATGTCGCAGGCGCTGCGCAAACTGACCGGAGCCATTTCCAAGTCGAGCACCTCGGTGATCTTCATCAACCAGCTGCGCGAGAAGGTCGGCATCATGTTCGGCAACCCTGAGGTGACGACCGGCGGCCGCGCGCTGAAGTTCTATGCCTCGATCCGGCTCGATATCCGCAAGGTCGACTCGATCAAGAATGGGCTCGACGTCACGGGTAACCGGGTCAAGGTCAAGGTCGTCAAGAATAAGGTTGCGCCGCCCTTCAAGTCGGCGGAGTTCGACATTCTTTACAACGAGGGCATCTCCTACTGGGGCAGCGTGCTCGACGCCGCGGTTGACGCCACCCTCGTGGAGAAGGCGGGTTCATGGTTCTCCTGCAACGGCCAGCGGTTAGGCCAGGGGCGCGAGCAAACCGTGGGCTTCCTCAAGGCCAACCCCAAGCTGGGCGAAGAGCTGATCGCGCAGCTCAAGGGCAAGGCCGCGGAGAAGATCCTCCAGCCGGCGTGAGCAGCGGCGGCCGGCGAGCGACGCCGCCGACCGCGCATGAGCCCGAGAACGCGCAGGCCGCCTATACCGAGGCGGTCAAGCGGCTGGCTCGACAGCCGCAGTCGCGCGCGGCGTTGCGACAACGGCTCGTGCGGCTCGGGTACGCCGGCGCTGCCATCGACGCCGCGCTCGACCGTGCCCAGGGCGACGGCTACCTCAACGACGAGGAGTTTGCCGCCACGCTGGTGCGCCGGCGGAGTCGCGGCCGGGGTCACGCGCTGATCGCCCAGGAGCTCCGCGCCAAGGGCATTGGGGAGTCGGCGGCCGGCCCGGCGCTGGCCGCCGTCGATCCCGATGCCGAGGCGGCGGAGGCGCTGACCCTGGGGAAAAGTCTCCTGGCCCACCGACACCTCGCCGACGCGCAGGCCCTGGTTGCCTACCTGGGTCCCCGCCTCAGCCGGCGTGGCTTCAGCAGTGGGCTCGTATACCGGGTTTGCCGCCTCCTGAGCGACGAGTGGGAGGGTGCCGGTCGGTTTGACAGCCTCGCTGAACGCGACTAAACTAGTCAAGATTCTGTCGCTCTTTAACGACTAGTCCCGCTGCGCCCACGCGCAGTGAGAAGAACCTTTAAAAGTCCATAAGCGAGGTGTAACTATGCCCATTCCATTACTCCTGGTCGCAGGTGTCGTGGTGGGTGCGGTCGTGGGTGCTCTCGTCGCCTACCTCTGGGTTGGCAACGCCAACCGCCAGCGTGATCTCGTCTCCAACTCGGAGCGCGAAAAGCTGCTGTCGGATGCCGAGACCCAGATGAAGGAGATGGTCCTCGAAGCGAAAGAGGAAGCCCACCGCATCCGCATGAGCCTGGAGCAGGAAGTACGCGACGCACGTGCGGAGATCCAGCGTTCGGAACGCCGGGTCCAACAGAAGGAAGAGTCGATCGACCGCAAGCTCGAAGACCTGGACCGAAAGGACCAGGCCGTAACCGCCAAAGAGTTGGAAATCGGGAGGACCAGGGAACGCGTCAACGACGCCCTCGCCGAGCAGGTCAAAGAGCTCGAGCGAATCTCGGGGATGACGCGAGCCGAAGCGAGGACGACGATCCTCACCAACCTTGAAAAGGAACTCAACCAGGAGATCGCCCAGAAGATTCGCGAGGGCGAGGAGATCGTCAAAGAGGAGAGCGAAAAACGCGCTCGGAACATCCTGGTGACCGCGATGCAGCGGGTCGCCGCCGAGCAGACCGCGGAAACCTCGGTTTCAGTGGTGGCCATCCCCAGCGACGAGATGAAGGGCCGCATCATCGGCCGCGAAGGGCGCAACATTCGGGCGCTCGAACACGCGACCGGGGTGGACTTGATCATCGACGACACGCCGGAGGCCGTCATCCTGAGTGGCTTCGACCCGGTCCGCCGCGAGGTGGCGCGGGTGGCCCTCAACCACCTTCTCGTCGACGGCCGGATCCACCCGGCCCGGATCGAAGAGATGGTGACCAAAGCTCGAGGCGACGTCCAGAACCGGATTCGGGAAGAGGGCGAACAGGCGATGTTCGAGACGGGCGTCACCGGTCTCCATCCCGAGTTGGTGAAACTTCTGGGGACGCTGGCGTTTCGGACCAGCTACGGACAGAACGTCCTGGTCCACAGCAAGGAGGTCTCGTTCCTCTGCGGAATGGCGGCGGCCGAGATCGGCGCCGACGTGGCGCTGGCCCGTGAGGCCGGCCTGCTGCACGACATCGGGAAGGCGATCGACCACGAGGTCGAGGGATCGCACGCCATCATCGGCGGCGAACTCCTCAAGCGGCTCGGCAAGCCAGACGCACTGGTGAACGCGGTCGCTGCCCACCACATGGACGTCGAGCCAACCAGTCTCGAGGCGATTCTGACAGTGGCTTGCGACGCGGTTTCGGCCGCCCGGCCGGGCGCCCGCCGCGAAACGTTGACCACCTACATCAAGCGGCTCGAAAAACTGGAAAGCATCGCCAATTCGTTCGAAGGCGTCGAGAAATCGTTCGCGATCCAGGCGGGACGGGAGATCCGCATCATCGTCAAGCCAGACGCGATCGACGATAGCCGCGCCCAGATCCTCGCCCGCGATATCGCAAAGCGAATCGAAGGCGAGCTCAGCTATCCGGGCCAGATCAAGGTGACAGTGATCCGCGAGACCCGCATCGTCGAATTCGCCAAGTAACCAAGAGAGGCGACCCACTGCGGGCCGCCTCTTTTGTTTTTACCGGGTGCCCTGGAGGAGCTCCCGCATCCCTACCCGGAAGGCCGTTGCCCCCGATTGCGCAGGATGGCGGACATACACGGCGCCATTGCCCACGGTGTCGGCGGCGATCCGCCCCACGCCAACGACGAGGCGGGGGCGAAGGATCTCGATCAGCCGCCTGACGTAGACCAGGCCGACGATGACCTCCGGCCTGGCCGGCCGCCGGTTGGAGAGGGGGTGGCCCTCGAGGAAGGGGTGCGTGGGGACCGTGTTCCAGAGAATGACGCGCCGCTCGGCGCGCATCTCGTCGAGCACGCCGTGCACGATGGTGCCCGAGGGTTCTTTCCATGGTCGCGGGCGACGGCTCGTCCGCCGGTACGGGTCACCCCAGCGCAATAGATCGAACTCGCTGGTGAACGCGATGCCCGACCAGCGCATCCCCTGGTAGCCGGCGGCCTCGCCGACCGCGAGCACGTCCGCGCCTTCGCGCCCCATGAGATAGTGCCGCAGATTGGCGAGTCGAAGCGCGGGCGCATCGGCCAAATCGTCCGGACCCATCTCGCGGAATTGGTTGAAGGTGGCGCCGATGGTTGCCGTCGAGAGGTCCGCGAGCAGGGCGTCGATCGCGGCTACCTTGTTACGATCGCCCAATGCTCGTCACCGTCCTCGCGATCGGGGATATCATCGGCCGTCCTGGGCGTGAAGCCGTCGCTCGGCTCGTGCCGCAACTGCGCCGCGAGTTGAACCTCGACCTGGTGGTCGCCAACGGCGAGAATGCGGCGGGCGGCTTCGGTCTCACACCGAAGATCGCCGATGACCTCTTCGGACTCGGCATCGATGTGCTCACCTCCGGAAATCACATCTGGGACCAACGGGAGATGATGACCGGCTTCGACGACCGTCGACCGATTCTCCGCCCGCACAACTACCCATCCGGAGCGCCGGGTCGGGGCTGGTTCTGTCACGACCTGGGTGAAAAGGGCCAGGTGCTCATCGGCAACGTGCAGGGTCAGCTCTTCATGCCCCCGATCGATTCCGCGTTCAAGGCGGCGGACGAGATCCTGCGCCAGGGTGCCGGGACCAAGCTGGTGCTGATGGATATCCACGCCGAGGCGACCTCGGAGAAGATCGCCCTCGGTTGGTA
>Ga0307478_10000259_pt1 | contig 60019 bp, 53 predicted proteins | sample atmos_gasesECM4C_2_FD_203713 | JGI IMG/M metagenome (GOLD analysis project Ga0307478, IMG submission 203713) | Hardwood forest soil microbial communities from Morgan-Monroe State Forest, Indiana, United States - atmos_gasesECM4C_05 | ecosystem: Environmental > Terrestrial > Soil > Temperate...
AGCGTCATTTCCACCATCGATTCCGGTCTGTTCGCCAGTTACCAGGGGGAGGACCGCGCCACTTGGTTGCGGGTGTATGACGAAAAGCGCAAGCAACTGACAGACAAGGTAAGCAAGATCTCTGCCTCCGGTCTCTCCCCGCTCGATGCCCGCGCGCTCGATGTAATGAACCGTCACCTCAGGGAAGATTTCCCGGAGCAGTTCACGGATGAGAATGCGCCGCCTGAACATTGCCAGGACGCGCAGCGCCAGGACCTCTCCATGGCATCGCTCGAGGGCGCCCTTCAGTCCTGCTTCACCGAGTTGGGCAACAACCTCGAGTTCGAGGGCAAGCACGTCACCCGCGTCTCTGCCCTTGGCATGCTGGGAGAGATGAACGAAGAAGAACGGCGCAAGAAACTCTTCTACGCGTTTGAGCCGCTCTGGAATGCCGTGAATGGCAAGCATGATGCGGCAAGTCCATACCACCGCCTGCTTCCGTTAGTCGTCACTGCAGGGGAAGCTCACGGCACGAGGATCGATGCCGCCGCGAGAACGATCGGCGTATCGTCCGCGGAAGTCGAGCAGTGGCTCGAGCAGATTCTCGATGCGTGGCGCCAGGTCGACGGCGGACAGATGGTTGAGCCGTGGAACTATTTCTATCGCGGGGGAGAAGCCGACCGCCAGCTTAGCGGGGTGACCCCGAAGGATTCCTTCGTCCCCGTGAACCAGCGTTACTATCGCGATCTGGGCGGCGATCTCCAGCAGTTGGGCGTGCTCTACGATCTTGAAGCGCGTCCCGGAAAGGCACCTCTCGCTTACACCGACTACGTCACCCGCGGCCGACTCGTGGACGGCAAGTGGCGCCCAACCGTCGTTCGCATCTCCGGCAGCTACGCAACTGGCGGGCTCGGCCTGCTCAACGAACTGGTTCATGAAAATGGCCATGCCGTCTACATGATGGCGATTCATGAGCGCCCCGCATTTATGGATGTCAGCGCCGACCTGTTCGACGAAGCTTTTGCCGATGTTCCTTCCTGGAATACCTACGAGCCGGCCTGGCAGCGGAAATACCTGGGACAGGCGGCGACCGAGGCAGCATCGCTGCGTGGTCTGTTCTCCTCCGTAATGCTCGATGTCGCCTGGGCTCTGTTTGAATGCCGCATGCTGCACAATCCGACGGCCGACCCTAACACGGTGTGGACCGACATCACCAGCAGCTACTTGCATATCGTTCGCCATCCCGAAATTTCCTGGTGGGCCGTCCGCGGGCAACTCGTGCAGATGCCGGGATACATGGTGAACTACGGCCTGGGTTCAGTGCTCACCGCCGACATTCGGCAACACACGCGGGAAGCGCTGGGGCCGTTTGAGACTGGCAACCCGCAGTGGTATTCCTGGACCAGCGAGCGCCTGCTCCGTTTTGGCGAAGAACTGGACGCGTCCACGCTGCTGAAACAGTTTCTGGGACGGCCCGTCTCGCCGCAGGCGTTGCTCGGGCAGATTCGGCGAATCGCCCCCAAGCAGTGAGGGGTGAGATCATGCCTGGAGTCCGGCGGCGAATGGAAAGTGCCTGGCACTTGAACGCAGAGATCGCGGAGAACGGCGCGGAGAGCGCAGAGAACAGCATGTAACGGCCCTCACTCCGCTCAGGGCGACAAAGTCGTGGGTGTATTCCATTGCGGCCAGTTGTGCCTACCTCGTTGCTTCTTTCTCTTGTGTCTTCACGTACTCGGCAACCTGCTCGAGCGTTGCGAACCACACTCCGGGCTTCTGTTTCATATAAAGAACCAGTTTCTCCAGTGTGGCAATGCGCGACCTGTGTCCTGTGATGTGGGGATGCATGGTGAGGACGAACAATGAGTGTTCCTGATAGGCCGCATCGAACTCGCCTTTGTAAATCTCAAACACTAATTCTGGATCGGGCAGCGAGCCGCTGGCTTCCGGCTCGTAATAGGGATAGTCATCCGCAATCCAGTTAATGGGGAGCTCGATCATCCCGCTCTTCTGTCCATTGGCCAGCAGTTCGTAGGGCTCATCCATGGCCATAAAGCTGCTGTCGTAAAGAAATCCTGCTTTGCGAATCTGGTCGAGGGTGAACTGACTGAAGGCCCACGCCGGAGCGCGGAAGCCAACCGGGCGTTTGCCGGTCGCTTTCGTCAAATAATCAATAGATTGGGTCAACAGCTGCTCTTCTTTTGCAGCGTCTCCGATTGCGGGAAGATTCTCGTGCATCCACCCATGAACGCCAATCTCGTGCCGCTTGCCTTTCAAAATGTCCTGAATCATCTGCGGGTGTAGTGCCGCGCTCATTGCCGGAATGTAAAACGACGCAGGAATCGAGTGGCGATCGAGCAGATCAAGGATCCGCGGCAAGCCGGTGGTTGCGCCGTATTCCCCTTGCGAGAGTGGAACCGGAAGGGGCGTGCGCCTCCAGAGCAACTCATTGTCAACGTCGAACGACAGGCACACCGCCACACGAGCTCCATTCGGCCAGGCTTTGGGCATTAACGGCTGGCCTGCCCGGACCAGGTTCACTGCCTGTCGAACTTGCTCTTCGCTGGCATCGATAGGAATCGGCGGAAATCCCGGCTGTTCCTGAGCTGCGGCGGGAAGAACGAAGAGTTTAAGAACAAAGGCCAGCACGAAGACTCGGAAGTTGCAAGACATTGCGCCTCCTGAAAAAACTCGTCGGCTAGCGTACTCGTTCGCGTTCTCATGTCAATGGGTGAAGGGCTCATGGTGTCGAAAGAGCCGGGCCGCGAACGGTGCGTTCCCAATGTTCGCAATCCGGAACAAAGCATTTTCTTACAAGCGAGGATGCGCACGCAGGATACGCTCGCCTGGCATTCGGTCACCCAGAATCCCATCAACGAAGGGTCGGCACCCGGTTAGATGCCGAAAAGACGGCGAATTTGTGAAACGGTCGGGCGCGGAAATGCACTATGGCAATGTCGGGTCTCCCACAATTTCATTCGTGACAGCCGAACGACGCTGGGGCCCGCCACTGGGAGGGTTCCATGTTCGCGCGCAAGGTTGCAGCTCGGCTGAAACCAAATTCACTTACGAAATTCGTCGAAGTAATCGAGTGTGAAGTCTTGCCCTGGCTACGGACGCAGGAGGGATTCCTGGATTTGATCATCCTGGCAACTCCCGAAGGAAGCGAAGTGACTACGATCAGTTTCTGGGATCATCAGGACAGCGTGCAAGTCTGCCATTCCCGAGACTACCCGCAGGTGCTGAGGGTTCTGGAGGACCTGCTGGAGAGTGCGCCTTACGTGAAGACGTTTGAAGTGATCGGCTCGACGCTGGAAGGGCTCAGGCAGGGGAATATGTCCAAGGATGTTTTTCATGAGAATGACCCTGAGCCGGGCTCGTTTGGGACGCCGGCCTGATTTCCTCACAGGTAGAGCGCTGAAATCCGCGGCGAGCTGCGGATATCCAACGAAAATCGCGCTTCCAAAAGCCACTGCGCAAACAATCGCATCGTCCGCCTTGCTCCGGCAGAGGTGAGCTTCTAAGATGCCCTGCGGTGCGGAGGTGTACGTTGATGGATCGTCGCAGATTTGTCACGAGCGCCCTGGGCGTGGCGGGCGCGTTAGCGGTAGCTCCTTCATTGTTTGCGCAGCTGGATGCTGCTCCCCCCTCTTTGCCGGAGCATGGGTTGCTCGACACGGACGAGGATGCGTACTGGGCCGAGATGCGCAAGCAATTCCTGATCCCGAGCGACATGATTTACCTCAACAACGGGACAGTAGGATCGAGCCCGGCACCGGTGTTGCGCGCGGTATTTCAAGGCTACGACGAAGCTGAGAAGTTGAGCCAGAAGGATCCTGAGGATTATCCGATCTGGGGGTATGCGGCGTGGAACGAGTTTCGCGATCCGCTGGCGGCGTTCGTGGGGTGCAAGCGCGATGAGATTGCGCTGCTGCGCAACGCGACCGAAGCGAACAGCTACATCGCGAACGGAATTGATCTGAAGGCCGGCGATGAAGTTTTGATGACTGACCAGGAGCATCCGGGTGGGGAGCAACCCTGGCAGCTGCGCGCGAAGCGCTACGGAATCGTCCTAAAGAAAGTTACTCTGCCCAAGCCGGTCGAGAACAGCGCGCAGGTGCTCAACCTGTTCAATGATGCGATCGGCCCGCGGACGCGGGTGATGTTCTTCAGCCACATCACGACGGTGACCGGCGTGGTCCTGCCGGCGAAGGAACTGTGCGCCCTAGCACGCAGCAAAGGAATTCTCTCGGCGGTGGACGGCGCACACGTGCCGGGAATGATGCAGGTCAACGTGCACGATCTCGGTTGCGATCTTTATTCCGCGAGTCCGCACAAGTGGTTGCAGGCACCCAAGGGGAGCGGATTTCTTTACGTGCGTGACGAGGTGATTGACCGGATCTGGGGGACAGTCGCGACCGAAGGCTGGGACGACACCAAGATTCGCGCCGAGCGATTTCAGCGCATTGGCAGTTCGAATGTACCGATCCTGTGGGGACTGCGCGCGTCGATTGAGCTGGCGAACACGATTGGAATGGATCGGATTGAGCGGCGGCACCGGAAGATGGCGGACTACACACTGGCGGAGATGGTGAAGCGGGGTGCGACGTCGTGGACGTCGCCCGATCCGGCGTTGCGATGTGGAATTGTGACGGTGAATGTCCCGCCGATTCAGCGCATGGAACTGGAGAATTGGATGTGGTCGACGTACAAGATCCGGATACGCGGCGGCGAGCCGCACAAGCTGCGGCTGTCGACTCCTTATTACATCCAGAAGAAAGATGTAGACCGGTTTTTGGAGAAGTACGACGAGTTCAGGAAGGGAAAAGGGATTGGGTAAAGTTCGGCTTGACGGGTACCTCGGCGATCCGTGAAAAAGCATTTGAACGCAGAGGTCGCGGAGAACGGCCGCGGAGGGCGCAGAGAAAGGCATGGGGCGTCCGAAATCGAGCGTACGAAGACGTCCGCCATCAAGCTTTGCGTGACAGGACAAAAGTGAGTCAGGGCGAAAGAAATCCCCAGGTTGGCGTCCAAAGAACGGACGCGAACCTGGGGCGCGTTTGTGTATGACCCGAGGCTAGTCGTCGTCGACGTCATGGTCGGGTGGCGGCGGTGGAGGCAGCGGGAGCGGCGCGGTGACATCGTTCGCGTAGCTCGGGATCACGCAGCCGGTGGAGTCGCAGCGGACTTCGGGATAAGCGAAGAGGGATTCGTGTCCCTGCTTATCGACCGCAGCGACGGAGATGTAGAAGCTGTCGCCGGGGTTGAAGCCGAGGGTTTGCGGAGTGATGCGATGTTCGCCGGCGTCGTCGCCGGAGAGGGAGACGCGTTGGCGGTAGAAGTTCTCGTTGATAGAGCGCGCGGCGACGACGATGTGGTCGACACGACCATCGTCAGACTCGCCGAAGTGGACGCGAACGCCTTTGACGGCATCGCCGGTAGCGTTGAAATTCTGCGGCGAATCAGGCGCGCGGGCCAGGCTGGCGGCGACGGAAGCCATCACCTGCGCGATGCGCGAGGCGTATGTCGGAGTGATGTATTGCACCAGGTCATTGGGCGAGTGCTGGTGCGTAGTGATGAACGTCGTGTCCTTGCAGAAAGCGGGAATTTGCGCGGGCGGAGGACAGGGGAAGGGGCCGCCGCAACTGTTGTCGACCGGTGAAGGCGAGCACTCGTGGGTCTCCATGAAGCGGACGGCGGCATAGGCCTGGCTAATGAAGGACGTGTGATCGCTGCCGCGGCCGGGGCGGTCTTCGCGAAGATGGGGCTGCATGGTGATGGTCGGAACGTAGGCGCCACCCCAGTATCCGACGTAGCGCATCAGGCCGCGCGAAGGAGACTCGTTGTCGGTAGTGCCGTCGGGATCAGTGGCGAGGCGCTCGCGAGGAATTCCCGGAGAGTAGAGACGGAACATCTGCAGGTCGGCAGCGGTGTTGGCCGTGTTGTCGCCGCCGGGAATGTCGGTGTTCAGCATGGCGACGACGTGCGGGTCATCGAAGTAGCGCGTGAGGTTGGCGGCGATGGAATGGGATCCGAAGAGACCCTGTTCTTCGCCGGAGAACGACATGAACACAAGGGTGGCGTCGAACTTGTGACCGGAAAGCACGCGGGCGAGTTCGAGCACGACACCGGTCTGGGCACCGGCATCGTTCCCGGCGGGCGCATTAGAGGTGTTGTCGAGGACGTTGGTGGTGCGTGCGTCGTAGTGTCCACCGACAATCACGAGGCGATTGCGATGGCGTCCAGGGAGCCAGGCGATGACGTTGAACGTGGGTGCGGTCGGACAGTTGGCATGAACGAACGGATCGAGGCGGACCTGGAGGCCGGGAATCGCGCTGTACTGGGCAAACAGATAGTCGCGCGCGGGTGTGACGCCTTGATTGGGACCGGCCACGTCGGAGCAAGACTGACGGGTACGGAAATTCTGGAGCGTCCGTGCAGTGTTGAAAATGTTGTTTGGGTTGATACCGCTGATGATCGTGCTGATTTCCGGGTCGGTGGTGACTGCGCTGTTGGGAGCCGAACCGACCAGGACGAGGGGCAAGGCGATCAGGAGCAGCAGGCCGCTGTGGATCAGCGTTCGCTTCATAGATCGAAATCTCCTTTTAGTGTGGACGTTCGGGGAATGCGGTGTTGCAGGCGGCGGCGCAGGGCCGGCGCTCAGTGCTGACGTGGTGGCCGGATTGGTTCTCTCACGAGGACGAGCGTGGATGATCGGCGGCGACATGTCGGCGGTCAATCAGGGAATTTCCTGATGATGGGATAGTTAACAGAAAGGGTAGTTAGTTAGTAAGTTCCCGCGGATTTCTTATGGGAGTTAGTGGGCAGGAGTACAGACCTCGCGGGTCGCGATTACAGAGAGGCGCGACGTTAGTAATGGACACCCTCGGTAAAAAAGCTTGAACGTAGAGATCGCGGAGAACGGCACGCGGAGGGCGCAGAAAAAGGCACGTAAGCGCACTCCAAGTTTGCTCAGACTGGTTTTCTACTCGTTTGGCTGGCGCCTCCCCTCGCTCGGGATGACACAGGGGTAGGCGTCGGATCATCTTGATTTTGAGGGTCGGGACAAAGTTGTCGGACGCGCCAGTAACTTGCCGAGGAACGCGGGTAATCGGTTTTGCACCGGGGTAATGGGGGAAGCTGCGGGGAGTCGCCTTACAATTTGCTTACACCCGAGCGCTCGCCTGGAACCACGGATGGCACGTATCCGAGTGAACAACGGGTGGAATCGCACGCGCTTCCCGATCCCCAGATTGAGGAATGATTGACCGTCGCTTGGGGGAATCAGCAGGAAAAGTGGGAAAAGGATGATCGTGCTGGCGCACGATCGGCGCCGGAGGTGTCGCGCGACGGCGGGGTTTCGCCGGTCGTAGAATATTCGGTTTCCGAAAGGGGATCGAAGATGAACAGCGCGAATGCGGCACCGAAGACGGTGTATGTGACGTTAACGGGATTGCCGCTGTGGATTGAGTTGGCCTGGCCGCTTCATCGCTCGACGTCGGCAGACTTCTGGGTGCTGCATGCGGATGTGCGCCTGGTGGGCACGGAGGGAATGCATGCGCCGGTGGCGGTGAACATGTCGGCGACGGTGCGGGAAGTGTTTCCGTCGCTCGAGCAGAAGGATACCGAGGGGCCGATCATCAATGCGGTGCGCAAGGAAGTGGATCGGCGGCAGTTGGAGTTTGTGAAATCGGGGAAGTTGGTCCCGGTGCATTTCTCGAGCCGGCATTACGATTTCAAGAGGAAGCAGTGGGCGTTTGGCAAAGCGGATGAGACGGCGGTGCGGACGCTGCTGGAGCGGAAGATTTATTGGCAGACGAAGGCGGCGAGCGGGGATGTGTGGATCGGGGATGAGATCGAGGCGCAGTATCTGCAGACGACGACGGAGCACCTGGCGCAGGTAGCGAACGCGATGGCAGGCGAGGGATTGATCAAGCTGGAACGGCGGTGGGCGACGGCATTACCGCCGCTGATGGCGCGGGCGGAGGAGTTTGAGTCCGCGATGCGGGTCGGGTTGGAGGAGTTGGAGAAGAAGCACGCGTTCGAGAGAGGGTAAGAAACACCCCACCCTCCCGCAAAGAGCGCGGGAAGGGTGGGGCACCCGGTAGAGAAGATCGGTTCTGCGAAAGAGTGTTAACGCTTGGCTGGCTGTACGATGGTCACCGTCGCGGTGGCCTTTCCAGTTGGGTCGCTTTTCAGAGTTGCAGTGATGCTTACCATGGCCGGATCGGGAACGCCGGATGGCGCGAGGTAAAGACCTTGCGCGGAAACACTGCCGCACGTCGATCCCGAACAGCCCAGGCCGCTCAGCGTCCAAATGACTTCCTCGCTCGAGTTTTCACCGATTTTGGCGACGAATTGCTGCATTCCTCTCGTAACCACATCCGCTGACATAGGAGACACCGAGATCGCGATTGGCTGCACGGACCCCACTCTACTGGCAACACACGGAATCAAAGTGGTTGGCGGTTTACTGGGAGAATCGGGCTGAAGGTTGTAGTAAAAATGAATCTGAAGGTGAATATCCTTACACCTATAGTCGCTCGGCAAGGAGGGCAAAGGGCTCGAGCCGGTAATGGCGAGAAAGGCCGCCCGGTCCAACACAGTGTCACCCGAGCGATCAGCGTAGAGCACATCATTGATTTGACCATCTTTCGAGATGGTGAAATTGATCGAAACCTTCCCTCGTTTTAGTTCCGCGGATTGTGGGATCCGGGCATACCAATTGCCCCGAATCAGGGAAAGTGCGCGATCGAGGTATGGATGGACGTCTAGGCCGCCGGTGTCGCTGAGTATGTCAATGGGCCCGCGAGGAATCTGAGAATCCTTTTGATCCGGGCGCTTTTCGTCGGTCTTGGCATTCTGAGGACCTGCCTTCTGCTCGGTCGTCGACTGCTTATCTTGGGCTCGGGATAAAACAAAGCATCCGATGCAAAGCGCCAGTATGAGGAGATCGCTGAGTTTCATGGTGCCATGACACCTTAGCTCGGCAGCCCGTGGCGCGAGCAAGCCATGATCTCATAGCCACCTTCGTGGAGCGCGCCACGGATTAGGTGGCTTGTTCGGCTTCGGCTAGGGTGTTGAAAAAGCGGAAGAAGGGGTCGACGCGGGTAACTTTGAGGGCGTTGAGGACGCGTTCGTTGACGCCGACCAGGGCGAGGGAGCGTCCGGCTTTGCTGTGGCTGACGTAGGTGCTGACCAGAGCGCCGATGCCGGCGGAATCGACATAGGGAACGCCGCCGAAGTCGATGATTAGGAAGCGGTCTTCCTTCGCCCGCAAGGCGGATTGAAACTGGAACAGGGTGGCGAGAACGACAGGGCCTTGCAGACGGAGAATGCGCTGGCCGGGCTGGGGGCCGGAGAGATCCTCGATGGTGAGGGGTTCGTGCGATATCGGCGACATCCGCCGATATTAGCGTTTGGGGCAGGCGTCGAATATTACAGGAATGTAAATTCTGCGGGTGGGTGGGCGCGAAGAGGGCGTTGGGTCGTCTGAGATAGTTCGAAGGCGGGGAGGACTGGTTCGGAATACGCCCAGGTTAGAGGAGATCGATTGTGCTCCGAACCTCGTTGACTTCGCCAGTCTTGAACCAACCGGGTGCCCTACCCTTCCCGCGCCCTTTGCGGGAGGGTGGGGATTTTTCTCGGCAATTTGCCCTAGGCGCAGGTCGAAGATGTCTCGAGCTTCTCCATCAACAACTCCCGTGCGGTGCCCCAGGTTCGCGTCCGGATTTTGGACCGTTGTGGAGAAGTTCTCGTCGGAGGTTCAGATCGATATGGGGTCGGGTCCTTCGACTGCGTTCGGCGAGGCGCCTCACTACGCTCAGGATGACAGCGATTAGACGAGCCGGCATCAGGGTAATTGTCCGAATCGGCGGACGATGGGGTCGGCCCCACACCAGAAGGATGGAAGTTACAATCGGAGGGGTGAGGAGGCAGGGGTGGCTTTGAAGATGGGAGACCGGGCTCCGGATTTCAGTCTGCCGTCGGTGGAGGGCGAGCAGCTGGGGGAGTTCCGGATGAGCGATTATCTGGGAAAACAGAAGGTGGTGGTGACGTTCCATCCGCTGGATTGGACGCCGACGTGTGAGTCGCAGCTGCCGATCCTGGATTCGCTGCACGAGAAGTTCCGGGCCGCAGGCGGGAAACTGCTGGATATCAGCGTGGATTCGATCGAGAGCCACCTGGCATGGCAGCGGAAGGAAATCGGGATGATGCGGTTTCCGCTGTGCTCGGATTTTTATCCGCATGGGGAAGTGACGCGGCAGTTTGGGATTTTGCGCGAGGGGCCGCCGGTGCCGGGAATCAGCGAGCGCGCGGCGTTCATTGTGGGCGAGGATGGCGTGATCCGGTTTGCGCAGGTGTATCCCATTGACCAGTTGCCCGATCTTGAGGGGCTGCTGGAGGAGCTGCGGAAGTTGCAGGAGTAAGTATTGGTTCGATGTGGAACGCCCGCGGCGTGGCTGCGGGCTTTTGTTTTTGGGGAGGGCGGGTGAACCACCGAGGACAAGAAGAGCTGTAGCGGGTGAACCACAGAGGACACAGAGGGCACAGAGAAGAGCTGTTCACTACAAAAAGGCAGAGAGATGGGGACCGCACGGAGAGAGGCGGGGACAAATCTTAGACCGCAAAGGACGCGAAGAGGAGCCGCTAGGGACGCAAGGAAAACCAAATTCCCTTCTTGTTCTCCGCGCTCGCTTTGTCAGAATGAGTTGTCGGAATGGCAAGAACTTAAGGGTGGCGGCACTCTGAGTTTTCTCTGGGCCGGCGTGGTGGATGGAGACATCTGAGAGAGAGGAATTAGGGGGAGAGTGAGATGAATCGCTGGACTCAATCGAGGCGGGAGTTCCTGAAAGCTGCGGGGACGGCGGCCGGGGTTGCGGCGGCTGTGCGAATTGGGGATGTGTCTTTCGCGGAGGAGCATGGCGCGGCGCGAGGCTTTGTTTCAGGGGCACCGCAGGATGAGAGCGCGGCTGGGTACACATTGCACATCCGGAATTCGGCGGTCGAGATTGCACCCAAGCGGATTGTTTCGGCGACGACCTACAACGGACAGTTTCCGGGACCACTGTTGCGGTTCAAGGAAGGCCAGGTGGTAACAGTGGATGTGTTCAACGATACCGACACGCCGGAACAGTTGCACTGGCACGGGCAGAAGGTGGCGGCCGATGTGGATGGCGCGTCGGAAGAAGGAAGTCCGTATATCGCGGCGCATGGGCGGCGGCGGATTACGTTCACGCCGGGTCCGGCCGGGGTGCGGTTTTATCACACGCATAATCGAGCGGGAGCGAATCTGGCGGCGGGACAGTATGGCGGCGAGGTCGGGATCGCGTACATCGAGCCGCAGAGCCAGGCCGGGGCTTACGATCGGGAAGTGTTTCTCATGCTGAAGGAATTCGAGCCACGATTCAGCCGCGGCGGGGATATGGATCAGAATTTTCTGACTCCGGCGGCGCGGGACAAAAAGCTGGAAGAGGCAGGCGAGGCGGCAATGAAGGCGTCGCTCGCGAAGGGGATGCCGAAGGGATTCGAAGTGGGGTATGAGGCGTTCACCATCAACGGGCGCATGCTGGGACATGGCGAGCCGGTGCGGGTTAAGTCGGGCGAGCGGGTTTTGTTTCACGTGGTGAATGGGAGCGCGACCGAAATGCGCAGCCTGGCGCTCCCGGGGCACCGGTTTCGGGTGACGGCGCTCGACGGGAATGCGGTGCCGCAGCCGGCGGAGGTGCCGGTGCTGTGGCTGGGTCCGGCGGAGCGGGTATCGGCGGTGGTGGAGATGGGGCATCCGGGCGTGTGGGTGCTCGGCGATCTGGATGACGACGATCGCGGACACGGCATGGGCATTGTGGTGGAGTATGCGGGACGGAGCGGGAAACCAGTGTGGACGGCGCCTCCGGCGTTCAAGTGGAGTTATGCGCAGTTTGCCAAGGCGGGCGCGGTGCACGACGCCGATGAAACGCTGGAGATGACCTTCGCGAAGGAGAATGCGGCGGAGGAAGGTTTCAACCGGTGGACGATCAATGGGGTGGCGTATCCGATGACGGGGGAAAGTGCGCCGGCGGCGTTTCATTTGTCGCAGGGAAAGCGCTACCGGATCCGGATGCGGAACGAGAGCGATGACATTCATCCGGTTCATTTGCACCGGCACAGTTTTGAGTTGACGAACATTGCGGGGCAAGCGATGGCGGGCGTGATGAAGGATGTGTTTCTGCTCGGCGGATACCAGGAGGCGGCGGTAGATTTTGTGGCGGACAATCCGGGGCCGACGCTGTTTCATTGTCATCAGCAGCTGCATATGGATTTTGGGTTTATGACGTTGATGGATTATGTGTAGAAAATCCGCGACCGGCCCGGGAAAGGTTTTTCAACGCAGCGGACGTAGGGAACGGGCGCGGAGGGCGGAGGGGAAAGCTTTTAAGCTTCTAACCGCCCTTCGACTTTGCTCAGGGCAGGCTCCGAACGCGAAGGGGCCGCGAGCGCGAAGAAAATCTCGGAAGGAACGACACGAAGGGGCACGAAGGAACTGCTTGAGCGGCCCGTCTTGAGCGGGTGTAATACTCTAGTTTCGAATTTCCAAATAGTCTTTCCAATTTGCGGTAGTCGAACTTGCAAGGAGGAGTTGTGCGCATTGCCGTGGCGTCGCTGTGTCTTGGGTTGGGGATTATTAGCGCTGCGTTTGCCCAGCTGACGACTGAGCCGGTTTCTTCAGTGGTGCCGTTGCACGCGCCCTCGGCACCCGCGACTTCGGTCGCTACTGGGATGTCACCTGCAGCGATTCCGCCTGTATTGGCTGCAGGGGTACTCCAATCCACGGCGGCTGTGCCAGCAGCGAGTTCACGACAGAGCGGCGACGACGTCTGGTGGAAGCATGCGGTGATTTATGAGATTTATCCGCGGAGTTTTCAGGATTCGAATGGGGATGGGATTGGGGACATTCAGGGGATTCGGAACCGGCTGCCGTACTTGAAGGAACTGGGAGTCGATGCGATCTGGATTACCCCAATGTACCCATCGCCGCAGGTCGATTTCGGGTATGACATTGCGGATTACGAGGCGATCGATCCGCAGTACGGGACGATGGCAGACTTCGATGCGCTGATGAAGGAGGCGAAGGCGCTGGGGCTGCGCGTGATCATGGACCTGGTGCTGAATCACACGTCGGACGAGCATCCGTGGTTCAAAGAGTCCCGGTCATCGCGGGACAATCCGAAGCGGGACTGGTACATCTGGCGGGATGGGAAGAATGGCAGCCCTCCGAATAACTGGCAGTCGTGGTTTGGGCACTCGGCGTGGACACTCGATGCGGCGACGGGCCAGTACTACTACCATTATTTCTATGTGCAGCAACCAGACTTGAACTGGCGAAATCCGGCGGTGCGAAAGGCGATGTACGACGTCATGCGCTTCTGGCTGGATAAAGGTGTGGCGGGCTTTCGCATGGATGCCGTGTCGCGGTTGTTCGAGGATCCGGAGTTGCACGACGATCCGTATTTGCCGGGCTACAACGCGTACGGGGACCGCAATATTCAGCACAAGTACACCGACGATCTGCCGGAGACCCATGAAGTGTTCCGGGAGATCCGGAAGGTAGCGGACAGCTATCCGGATCATCCGGTGTTGATTGCCGAGGCCAACGAGCCGACGATCGCCGAGCTCAGCAAGATGTATGGGGCGAAGAATGATGAAGTGCAGCTGCCGATGGATTTTCCGATTGCGGATGTGGATACGCTGTCGTCGACGAAGTTCCGCAAGCTGTTTGAGGAGGTGGAGACGAATCCGGCGGGCGGGTGGCCAGAGTATTTTTTCAGCAATCATGACCAGGTGCGGCAGTGGGAGCGCTACGGCGACGGCAAGCATGATGCGCAGATTGCGAAGCTGATGGCGGTGCTCGAGTTGACTCCGCGGGGCACGCCGCAGATGTACTACGGGGAAGAGATCGGGATGCGCACGACCGAGCCGCAGAGAAAAGAAGATGTGCGGGATCCAGTGGGCGTGACGGGATGGCCGAAGGACAAGGGGCGCGATGGCGAGCGCACTCCGATGCAGTGGACAGCTGCTGCGCCGAATGCGGGGTTCACGGGGCCACAGGGGAAGCCGTGGCTTCCGGTCCCGGCCAGTGCGCGGACCGTGAATGTAGAGACGGAAGCGGGGGAGCCGGGGAGCTTGCTCAATTTTTATAAGTCGTTGCTGCGGTTGCGGAGGGCCGAGCCGGCATTGCGGTTTGGGGATTACCTGACCGTGAACGGGGAGGATCCGCATGTGTTCAGCTTTTTGCGGACTCCTCCGGAAGGGCGGAGCGTTCTAGTCGCGTTGAACATGAGCGATCACAAGCAGACGGTGAAGTTCGATGTGAAGGAAGTGCAGGGGAAGACTGGGGCTGTGCTGGAAAGCAATTTCGAGGCAGGACGCAGTGTGAATTTGGGCGCGGTGGAGTTGCCGCCGTTTGGGGCGGTGGTGCTGGGGGTGGAGTGATGGGCGCCTTCGGACTGAAGCCGTCGTGAGCTGGACCGTCCGTATGGGGCTGCGTTTTTGATTCTTGCAGCAACTCCCAGCGTTGAAGCACTGGGCTAGATTTTGCGTGCGACAGCCGCCAGAAACCGAGCTACGGTTTCACTTTCCACGGTAGCCGCTTTCTCCACGGCTGATCCCCGTTGCTCAAAATTCAGCGGCGATTGCAGATTGGCGTGAACCTCGCGCACTGACGTGGCGCTCAGTAGAGAGCGAACGTTGGATTCGCGAATTTTTCCGCAAGCCATGATGGTGACCCGCTCGCCGGACGCCACAACCAGGCGGGCAATGGCTTGGGCGCCCTCCATGGCAGTGGGTGCCCCGCCTGAGGTGAGAATGCGGTCTGCTCCGGTGTTGATCACGCTCTCAAGCGCCGCCGAATGATTCCCGACCATATCGAAGGCGCGGTGGAAAGTAACGCTGAGGGGGCGGGCCATGCCAACCAATTCGCTGGTTCTCGGCACATCTACATTGCCGTCGGGCGTGAGAATACCGACGGCCACTCCGTTTGCCCCGAACTGGCGGGCCAGCACGATGTCGCGCTTCATCACGTCGAATTCGTCGGGCGTATAGAAGAAGTCACCCGTCCTGGGGCGGATCAGGACATGCAGCGGAATGCCAACCCGCTTACGAACCATCGCAATCATGCCCGCACTCGGCGTGACGCCGCCTTCGGCAAGGTTGGCGCACAGTTCGAGGCGATGCGTTCCACCCTGTTCAGCAGCGACCGCCGAGGCGACCGAATCGACGCAGACTTCCAGCACGACTGACGCTTTCATGGATTAACGGCTGCTGCTTTCAAAAGTGAGTGCGTCAGCATTGTTGCACCCCATCCACACTGCGCAGGTCAGGCCGGGGATGAGAGTCGTCGACATCGCTTGAGGCATCTACTCCGGAAAGTGTGTGGTTCGGTAAGAATCACCGGTTCCGGAGTCAGGCGAGTCTACAACAGCGCCGCCTGAGACGGGGTCAGTGCGGGAAGGTGGAAGCCGCCGCGAACCGGGACCGATTGCACATGCTAATCTCTGTGGACTTCTAACTGTTAACTTGCTCGGCCATCCTCAAACCGTCTCGGCGGCTTCTGCTCTGTTTGCGACCTTCGCTTGGGGAGTCAGCGACTTCATCGGCGGGTATGCATCGCGACGCACCAACGCGTTTTTGCTCACAACCATCACCCATCTAAGCGGCACCTTGCTGATGCTGCTGTTAGCTCTGCGCTCAAATGCACTCTTTCCTTCGACCCACGCCGTGACGTGGGCCGCGATTGCAGGCTTGTTTGGAGGATTTGCCCTGGCGATTTTCTACCGGGCACTTTCGCAGGGAAGCATGGGGCTGACGGCGCCCGTGGCGGCCGTGCTCGGTGCTGCGATTCCTACCATCGTCTCGATTGCGACGGAGGGCATGCCAGGGCCGATCCCGCTAACGGGCTTCCTGCTGGCGGGCATTGGCATTTGGCTGATCTCACGGACCGAAGAGGGCGTCGAGGTCAAGCCTGCCGCCATCGGCGTCGCCGTGATTTGTGGGATCGGTTTTGCCGGATACTACCTCTCCATCCGCCAAGCCGGCCAAGGGTCGATCTTCTGGCTGGCTGCCATCTCGCGCTGCGTTTCCTTCATCGTTACCGGAGGAATCGTGCTTGCCGCGCGGCAGTATCGTCCCATCGAGCGATCCGGTCTCGCATGGGGGATCGCGGCGGGACTGCTCGACATCAGCGGAAGCGCCATGTTTATTCGGGCTACGCAAATGGGAAGGCTGGATACTTCGGTCGTGATCAGTTCTCTTTATCCCGCAGTCACGGTTTTGCTGGCCCGGGTCTTTTTGAAGGAACACTTCACGCCATGGAGGCTCGCCGGCATGGCCGCGGCCTTGGCGGCAGTTCCGATGATCGCCTTCGTGGCCGCCCCGTGAAAGCGAACCCTGGGCCGAACGAAACTGCTACCATCGCAGCGTGGCTCTCATCGAAGTTCGGAACCTGACCAAGATCTACCCGCTGGGAGAATCGATTTTTGGTGGCACCGCGCATGGCAATGTGCGGGCGGTGGATGATGTCTCGTTGACCATCGAAGCGGGGGAAACGCTGGGCCTGGTGGGCGAATCAGGCTCCGGCAAAAGCACGTTGGGGAGATTGATCCTGCGACTGATCGAACCGACGTCAGGGCGCATTCAATTCGAAGGCCACAATCTGCTGAGCGCCGGGCACAGCGAGATGCGCCGCTTACGCCGCGACATGCAGATCATCTTCCAGGATCCGTTCGGATCGCTCGATCCCCGGGTGCGGGTGCAGGACATTGTCGCGGAACCGCTAGTCGTGCACGAGCACATGAGTAGCGATGCCCGGCGCGCTCGCGTGGCAGAACTGCTGCGAGCGGTGGGTATGGACGAGTCGGCAGGCCGCCGCTATCCGCACGAGTTCAGCGGAGGTCAACGGCAACGAATCGGGATCGCGCGTGCCCTGGCGCTGCGGCCGAAATTCATCGTGGCTGACGAACCGGTGTCGGCACTCGACGTAAGCGTCGGAGCCCAGATCGTGAACCTGCTCGCCAGGTTGCAGCGCGAGTTTCAGCTGACGTATCTGTTCATCTCGCACTCCATGCCAATCGTGCATTACCTGGCGACACGCATTGCAGTCATGCAGCGGGGACAGATCGTCGAGACTGGAACCACGGAGCAGATCACCGAAGAACCGCAGCATCCCTATACGCGGACCCTGTTGGGGGCGACGCCCGAGATTACGTTGTAGTTGGAAGACGACGTCCAGACGGGGAATAATTCGGCATTGCAGATCTTAAGTTTGTAAGGATGCTCGGACTGATCGATTCCGGCGAGGCACCGTGGCGGACTCGGGCGGTTTCCGGTTATCCTTCCTCGCGCGCGGAGGCGCCCTTTATGAAACGCTATATTGTGTTCGTGCTCGCGGTCTGCACACTTTCGACCACGGTTTTTGCGCAGAAAAAAAATCCCGTCACCACCGTGGTCAAGGAAATCCTGCCGCGCCAGGCGAAGAACCTGCAAGCAGCGGTGGAGACCATGCCCGCCGACAAGTTTGCCTTCAGGCCAACGGAGCCGCAGATGACGTTCGGCCACCTGGTGGCGCACATGATCGATTCGAACTATTACCTGTGCGCGAAGGCAGGGGATGTTGCGCAGCCCAAACTGGAGCCGATGAAGGAAACCGACAAAGATGCGTTGGTCGGGGCGCTCAAGGCGTCATTCGATTTCTGCACGAACAGTTTGGCGAAGGTGGACGACTCGAAGCTCGGCGACACCATCCAGGCCTACGGAGGCCGTGAAGTTCCGCGCGCCTGGTCGCTGATTGCTCTGACCAACGACTGGGCTGACCACTACTCGGCCACGGCTACTTATCTGCGGCTGAACGGACTCCTTCCGCCGACGGCGCAACAGAAGAAGTGAGAGACCGGTGATGGCACCCCTGTCACTCACGCGTTAGATTCGCTTCGCGAGCGTTGCGGTGCGATCCGCCGTAACCGAAGGACAGAGCCTCTGAGGGTTATCGCCGGCCATTACCGGAGCCGTCCTCTACGTTCGCTGCGTGGCGAGGATATTCGCCCTTCAGCCGACCGCTTGCGCGAAACACTCTTCAACGTGCTAACCGCCGGGAATCCAGCCGTGCTTGAGGGATCGGTCTGGGCCGATCTTTACGCCGGGACTGGCGCCGTTGGAATCGAGGCGCTGAGCCGCGGAGCGGAGAAAGTCACGTTCGTGGAGTCGGCGCGGCCGGCCGTGAACCTGATCGAAAGCAATCTGCGATCGCTCGCCATTGCCACCGGGTTCGAAGTCATTGGCGGCGATGTTGGGAAACTGTTGCGCAGGTGGCAGGACGAGTCCGCAACCTTTGACTATATTTTCCTCGACCCGCCGTACCGGATGGAGAACGAGTATCGAGACACGCTGGAGTTTCTGGGAAACTCGCACTTGCTCAAGCCGGCGACGGTCGTCATTGTCGAACACGCAAAGCGGTTCGACCCGTTGCAGGAAGCAGGAAGTCTAAAGAGACACCGCAGGTTGGAACAAGGCGATGCCGCTCTGAGTTTTTATCGCAGACAGTAAACGGGAAAGGCGATGCGAACGTCCAATTGTGAGCCCGAGACTACGACCTGGGACCCAATCACCTGAGACCTGACACCTGTTTCCCCTACATCAAGAATTCCTGTGCCCGTCCCACAATCGGATGCTGCAGCTCTTCGAGCTCGTTCTTCACCCGGTTCAATCCGTAAACGCACTCCTCAAAGTTGCGGGAGAGATTCGCGAACAGCGGCGCCACCTTGGCGTACTCGAAATGCTCGAACTTCGAGACGATGTAGTAGCTCTCCTTGCCGGCCTTCACCCAATCGACCAGGCTCTCCAGGCGCTGACGGCGCAGCCGGTAACGATTGACGCTTTCCGGGAACATGCCGGCAAAAAATAGAGTGAAGTCTCCGATGTGCTTGCGCACCTGGCGCTCGCGATCAAACGAAGGCGCCGGCCCGTATACGGGATCCGATTCCAGCAGCATTTCACCCACGTCGTCGATCGGACGATTGGCGCCATTGCGGAGTTTGAACAGCTGTTCCGCATCGCAGAATTCTGTCAGCAGTTGCGAGACGTAAGCAACTAATTGCGGATCGCGGATTCCAATTTCTTCCGCGTAGTGTCTTCCCACCAGCTCGGTAAAAAACTCGCGCAACGGATGCGTTTCCGGAATGACGCTCATTGGGCCCCCAAATCCCGCGCAGTGCGCGGACCTCCTGCCACTTAACTGACTAATTAACCCAGCTCATTGTCGAACGCAAGTGACTTTTGTAAGCCAGTCAAAAAATCGATTACTACTATTTAGAACACGCATCGTCGAATGCAGTTGTACACCTTCCACTGGCACTCGCTGTTGGCGACTGCTAACAGAAGCCTCGGTGCGGCGTCCTTACTTTCAATACAATTATCGGCAAGGAGGAACTCCCGTTGAGCGCCCAACGCAAAAACATTTCCAGCGGCACACCTTGGGAACCTGTGGTTGGTTACTGTAGAGCAGTGCGGATCGGACCTTACGTGCACGTTGCCGGTACCACCGCAACCAATGCAGAGGGCAAGATCGTGGGTGCCGGCGATCCTTATGCGCAGACCATCCAGGTCTTGAAGAACATTCAGTCCGCGCTCGAGAAGGCGGGCGCCAGCATGAAAGACGTCGTGCGCACGCGAGCCTTTGTCACCAGCATCGCCGACTGGGAAAAAATCGGCCGCGCTCATGGCGAGTTCTTCCGCGACATCCGCCCTGCTTCGACCATGGTGGGCGTCACCGGCCTCGTGGATCCCAACATGCTCGTCGAAATCGAAGCCGACGCCTACGTCGGAGATTGAGGCACTGATCTCCCTGCAGTATGAACCCACCTCGCCGCGAGTCGCCTGCCCTGCGGCCGGCCATTGAGTCATGCACGGCGTCGCTTGTACTGCATCGGCATCTGCCGCCCTTAGTGTTCCTTCGTGTCCTTCGTGGTTGAATGATTTGTTTTTCCCTGTCGCCACTCCCGCACGCCCGTCGTACAATCCCACACCCGGGAGACTGTCTCAATGAAAACTGCGTTCTGGGTAGTGCTGGTTGCGCTGGCCGGAAGCTGGTCGACGGCACAAGAAAAAGAAGTTGCCCCTCAACTGAAAAACGTCACCGTCATTCGAGCGGGCACGCTGATTGACGGCAAGTCCGACACCCCACGCCGCGACCAGGTGATCATCATCCGCGGCAACCTGATCGAGAGTGTCGGCGATGCGGCCAGTGCTCGTGTTCCCTCCGGCTCGACCGTCATCGATCTCTCCAAAGCCACACTGCTGCCCGGCCTGATCGACTCGCACACGCACATCTTCCTGCAAGGAGAAGACCCAGCGGCTGGCGGATACGACGTCAACATTCTGAAGTACCCGGCCTCGCTGCGTGCAGCGCGCGCGACGGTTGCCGCTCGCCGGGCCCTGGAGCAGGGCTTCACTGTCTTGCGCGACGTTGAAACCGAAGGCGCTGGCTACGGCGACGTCGGCATCAAACAGGCCATCGAAGGCGGCTACATCCCCGGTCCGCGCCTGGTCGTTTCCACCCGCGCCATCTCTACCACCGGCGGATACAACCTCGAAGGCTACGCCCCAGAATTAACCATGCCGAAGGGCGCCCAGATCATTGATGGCCCCGTCGAAGCCCGCAAGGCCGCCCGCGAACAACTCGACCATGGCGCCGACTGGATCAAGGTCTACATGACGCACCGCTCGTGGGTCGGCAAAAACGGCGAACTGGTGTCGCAGCCGACGCTCACCCTTGAGGAGCTTAAGGCCATCGTCGACGAAGCGCACGGCTGGGGTAAAAAAGTCGCCTGCCATGCCTACAGCGGCATCGGTTTGCAGCGCGCCCTCGATGGCGGATGCGACTCCATCGAACACGGCCTCCAACTCGGGGATTCCCACATCGCGCAGATGCTCAAACAAGGTACCTGGTACTGTCCCACGCTCAGCGTCTACTACACCGACTGGGGTCCGGCCGACACTCCAGCGGGCCAGCGCGACCGTCTCCGCGCATCAGTTCACGAAGAGAGCTTCCGCAAGGCCGTCAAAGCCGGAGTGAAGATCGTCTTCGGCACCGACATGGGAGGTATTCCGTGGACCGAACCCATCGCCCAGGAATTTCCCTACATGGTGAAATTCGGCATGTCGCCGATGGACGTCATCCGCAGCGCGACTTCGCGCCCCGCCGAGATGCTCGACTTGACCGGGCAAGTCGGCGTGATCGCTCCCGGCGCCTTCGCCGACGTCATCGCCGTCCCCGGCGACCCGCTCAAGGACATTCAGGAATTGGGGAACGTTGAGTTCGTGATGAAAGATGGCAAGGTCTTCAAGGACGAGACGCACACCAGTCGCTAGTTGCCAGTCTTCCGTCGTGAGCAGAGTCTGTCTGGCCAATTCTGCCATTCATGATTTTTGGACTACGGTTCTCGCTGACCACTCACCACTTACGAGTGGCGACTGCCTTTCCCCCTTGACACCAGCCGGGCGAGGTTCATAATTCCCCAATCTTTCCACGCAAAGGCTCGGGACGGAGGTCTCTATGAACCTGTTGCAGCTTTGTGATCCGATCGCCGCCACCGTACCCGTCGAAGCCAGCGTGGCCGATGCCATCCGTAGGATGCTCGACCACCATGTCGGTGCCGTTGGTATCGTAGACAAGGAAGGCCGGGTCGCCGGCATCTTCACCGAGCGCGATGTCCTGCGCAAACTCTCCCTGGCCAATCTCAACCCCGAAACCACTCCCGTGCGCGACCTGATGACCACGCCGGTTGAAATGGCCACGGAGGAAACCGGGCCGGGCGAAGCCATGGCTATCATGGTCGAGCGCCATTTCCGTCACCTGCCGGTCGCCGACAACGACGGCAAACTCCTCGGCATCCTCTCTATCCGGAACCTGCTGGAGTGGCGCATCGATGGTCTGACGCAGGAATTGGACTCCCTCGAGCAGTACGTCAGCAACGACGGGCCCGGAGGCTAACACCCCGCCTTTCCATGCCCGATCAACCCACTTCACCTTCCCGGACAGTCGCACTGGTGCGCATTGCCACAGGCTTCCTGTTTTTCCTTTTTGGAGAGTACAAGGTAGCCAGCCCAGTATTCGCACACGCGGGATTCCCACAGTACCTTCAGGGCTACATCAACACGGAAGCTGTCTCGTACTACCGCCCGTTTCTCGTCCACGTGATCCAACCCCACACGGTGTTTTTCGGTTACGTGGTTGGAATTCTGGAATTGTGGATCGCCGCTTCCCTGATCCTCGGCCTTTGGGTGCGCCCCACTTCTATCCTGGGCGCCCTGTTCATGCTGAATCTCACGCTTTCCACCTGGTGGGCGCCGGGACACGGCGTCGCCTTCTGGCGCTACTTCGGCGCCGAGCTTGACACCATCCCTCTGTTATTTCTTTTTTTCATCTTCTTTGCATCAGACGCCGGACAATGCTGGGGACTCGACGCCGCCATGCGTCATGGCAGATGACACCTGCACCTCGTATCCCATATCCTTGCACGCCACATTTTTTCTCCTGAGGAACCGATGATCGACAAGAAACCACTGCATCCTTCCGTGATACTCGCCGTTCTTCTCTTCGCCCTTCCATTCTTCGCCCAGTCTTCCTCCGCTCCGGCGTCGCGCCGCGTGGTCATCCGCCCAGGCCACCTCCTCGACGTCAAGACCGGCAACATGCTCACTGGGCAGGCAATCGTGATTGAGGGCGACAAGATTGTGAGCGTCGGACCGATGGCTGATGCAAGGTCAGAGGCCGGCGCCGAGACCATTGATCTCCCCAATGCGACGGTCCTTCCCGGGCTGATAGACGCCCACACTCACCTTACCTATGACCCCAAGAACCTTGGTTACGAAGGCCTTGGCATTTCAATTCCCAGGGAAGCCCTAAGCGGCGCACGCAACGCACGCGTAACCTTGCAGGCGGGGTTCACCACGGTACGCAACGTCGGTGCGGGTGGTTACAGCGACATCGCTCTGCGCGATGCCATCAACGACGGCGACGTTCCCGGCCCTCGCATCCTGGCGAGTGGCCCGGCATTGGGCATCACCGGCGGTCACTGCGACGATAACCTGCTCGCTCCCGAGTACCACGACACCGCGCTCGGCGTGGCCGACGGCGTCGACGCCGTCCGTCACAAAGTCCGTGAAAACATCAAGTACGGCGCTGACGTCATCAAGATCTGCGCCACCGGCGGCGTCATGTCCAAGGGCGACGACACCAACGCCTCGCAATACACGCGCGAGGAAATGAAAGCCATCGTCGAAGAGGCTCATCGCCTGGGGCGGAAAGTCGCCGCCCACGCGCACGGCGCCGAAGGCGTCATCTGGGCTTCCGACGCCGGCGTCGATTCGATCGAGCACGGCCATCTCATGAACGATGAGTCCATCGCCACGCTGAAAAAGAACGGCACCTACGTCGTTCCCACTCTCTATCTGATGGACTGGAACCGCGAGAACCTCAGCAAGCGCAATGCTCCCGAGTACATGGTTCACAAGATGCAAACGGTCTCTGCAGTCGGGCAGAACAATCTCAAGAAAGCATTCGCCGCAGGACTGAAAGTCGCCTTCGGTACCGACGCGGCCGTCTATCCGCACGGCCTGAACGCGCACGAGTTCGCAGTGTATGTTCGGCTCGGAATGACGCCGCTACAAGCGATTCAAACCGCCACCCTCAACGCTTCCGACTTGCTCGGCTGGGCCAACAAAATCGGCACCCTCGAACCCGGCAAGTTCGCCGACATCATCGCCGTCGACGGCGATCCGCTGAAAGACGTCACCACTCTGCAAGAGGTGAAGTTTGTGATGAAAGGTGGCGAGGTGGTAAAGAACGAATACGTCAAGTAAAACCGCGTAGGGACAGCCGCCACGGCTGTCCGGCGGGCGAAGCCCGCCTTCGTTTGCTCTCTGAACTACCTCTCTTGGGTGCTTCACGCCTTTGCGCGTGAGTTTTTCTCTGCGTTCTCCGCGGCAGTTCTCCGCGACCTCTGCGTTCAAAAGCTCTTGGCCCTGACTGCAGCCAAAGCAACCGACGGCCGAAGCCCGCAGTTGTTCCACACAAACAACAAGGCCGGCTTCTCAGCCGGCCTTCATTCGAATCTCAAAATCTCTGCACTACTTCTTCGGAGCGATCGCATCCTTGGCGGCTTTCGCGAGATAGAACTTCGCGGTCGTCTTAGCCTTGATCTGGATCGGTTCGCCGGTCTGCGGATTGCGTCCCACGCGCGCCTTGCGATGAACTTTCTTCAAACGTCCCAGGCCCGGAACGACGAAGATGCCGTTCTTCTTGGTCTCTTTGACCGCCGTGTCGGCGAGATGCTCCAAGAATGCCGCCGCGGTCTTGTTCGGCGTCTCCAGCTTCTCAGCGAGATGACGCACCAGTTGAGTCTTGGTCATACCTGAAGCCATGAATCCTCCTCGATAGAACAACTTGTGTGGGTTGCGATGACGGCCATCTTATACCACTTGTCCTGTGGAAAAATAGCGTCCGAGCCGCATTTTACGCGGTTTTTTTAATATGGGGTGCCCAGAAGGGCACAAAACATGCCTGTTTCGCCATGCTCGGCTTTGGGAACGGGCCAGCCAAGCAGCTTCCCCACGCCTTTCCTGGCTCCCTGAGACGGCCGCACGAAAGCGAGCGCTGGATGCCATAATGGAATTGGAGAGGCTTCGTGACCTGCACCATTTGCCAAATCCGAAAGGAGAAGCGGTTTTGTCCGGCCGTGCATGGCCGCATCTGCCCACAGTGCTGCGGTGAACAGCGCGAGGTTACGCTCGATTGCCCCAGCGACTGTCCTTACCTGCAGCAGGCTCGCGAGCACGAGAAACCCCGAGCCCACGACGGCCTCGATGCCGCCGCTCTCTTCCTGCAGATCGAGGTCGGCGACCAGTTTGTGTACGAGCATGAGCACCTGATCATGGGGCTCACCTACGCTCTCGCCAAAAGCGCCCGCGTTGACCGCGCCCTCAATGACCGCGACCTCATCGCTGGGCTTTCCTCGCTGGCCCGCAGCTATGAGCGCCTGGTCAATTCCGGCCTGCATTACGACGAGCCTGCCCAGAGCCTCGCGCAGCAGGCCGTCGCGGCCGAGTTGCAGACGATGATCAAGGAGTACCGCGAGGCCGAAGTGAAACACACCGGCTACTCGCGCCTGCGTGATTCTGAGGTGCTCAAAGCCGTGGTCTTTCTGCTCCGAATGGCGCACACGCACACCTCCGGACGGCCCAAGTCCCGCGCGTTCGTCGATTTCCTCTTTAAGCAGTTTCCCCAACCCGACTCAGCTTTGGCAGGCACGTCCCAACCCGGCAGCCGAATTATTGTTCCCTAGCCAGACGGCGCCTCCCCCAGTCGCCTGACCATAGGACCGGGCGGCAAGTGGGCCAGCAGTTCGGAAATCTTCTTCCTGAGCCGCGGATGCATCGCACCGGGCGCGATTTCCGCCAGCGGCTCGAGCACAAATCGGCGCTCGTGCATGGCCGGATGCGGCACCGTCAGCTCAGCGGTGCCGACGATCACGTCACCCGCCAGCAGAATGTCGATATCGATATTGCGCGGCCCTTTGTCCTGGGTTCGAAACCGGCCCATCTCGTTTTCGAGCGCGAGAATCTCTTGTAGCACCTCGAGCGGCGTCCGATCCGAATCGAGAGCAACGGCACAATTGAGAAACCAGGGCTGCTCGACCACCTCGACAGGTTCGGTCTCGTAGAAGGAGGATACGGCCGCGACCTCGCCCAACTTTCCCAGGGCTCCAATCGCTCCTCTCAGGTTGCTCTCGCGATCTCCTAAGTTTGAACCTAGCGATAAATAGAAGCGGCGGCGCATCCCAGCTCAGTTTCAAGTTTCCTTTGGTCGCTGGCCAGCAAAATCGAAAGAGCCGCGACCTCACGTCCAAAAGGACATATCTCTCAGGGATTTAGCTGGCCCAATTCCCATTACCTTCGTGCCTTTAACCGCCTTCGGAGCGAGGCTAGAGTATGAGGGTATGAACCTGGAGTCCCTGCTCGTGTGTCGTGATGCGGAGGTTGTCCGCGTCCTTTGTCCGACTCTCGAGAAGCTTTCCATCGAAGTCGAAGTGTCCCCGGCGGCCCGCTCTGGGGCGGAAATCCTTACATCGTCTAAGTTTGACGCCGTCATCATCGATTGCGACGACCTGCAGGGAGGGGTCGACGTGCTGCGCAGCCTGCGCCAGAACTCGAGCAACAAGACCTCCGTTTCCTTCGCCATCCTGAATGGAAAGACCACCACCCAGCAAGCCTTCGAGATGGGCGCGAACTTCGTCTTGCAGAAGCCCGTTACCACCGCCGGCACTTTGCGTTGCTTCAACACCGCGATGAGCTTCATGGTGCGCGAGAAACGCCGCTATTTCCGTTGCCCGGTCGAGCTTCCCGCCAAATTGCAATTCAATCAGGGCGAAGAAATGAAGGTGACGGCCACCAATCTGAGCGAGGGCGGCATGGCCATTCATTTCGAAGGTACGCTCTCGAAGAAGCCGATCGCCAAAGTTCAGTTCACGCTCCCCGGCACCAACGTGGTGATGGAGCCTAAGGGTGAGGTGGCATGGGCGGATGGTTTGGGTCGCGCCGGCATCCGTTTCATGGACGTACCCGAGAGCTCCCGCGCCCAGCTGGAAAAGTGGATTATGCGACGGCTGGAATCCGATTCCACCTCGCTCCGCTAGTCCTAGTTTCAACCCTGCTCCGCCAGTTTCGACGTAGCGCCCGGAGCCTGCCCTGAGCGAAGCCGAAGGAGCCTGCCCTGAGCGAAGCCGAAGGAGCCTGCCCTGAGCGAAGCCGAAGGGTCCCCCCGGCTGACGTGAGGGCATATCTTGCCCTCACCGCCCAATTCTCGCCGCTCGAGGCACCAAGTTAGCGACTTGCTGCGCCCTTGATGGTCCCGTCAAGCTTAATTGAGAACTGTCCCAGGAGTGTCCTTTGGCTACTTTTGCATACAACGCGAAGATCTCGCGCGTCCAGCGCACGCTGCAACGGCTTGAGGAGGATGTACCTCTCCTTGCAATGAGGGTGCGGGACCTGTCCGCCGAACGCCAGACTCAGGCGAAGCGTTTTGCTGCCAGCATGATCGATCAGACGCGGGCAGAATTGGAGCGATTGGTCGAACAGCGCAGGGTTGAAGAGGAAGACGACGATCCACCCTGTGAACCAGCAGACTGAACCAGCCAAATTTCTTAGCTGGCTGATTCCGACGTGCCGTTCGGATCTGGGGCCCTAGACCTGTCCGGCCATCGCATGAGCCGCGGGGGGCTCGGCTTCGGGCGCATCCTCCAGCGAGTTCTCTTCCCAAAGCGTACGATCGCGGAGCAAGCGTGACACTAGCGCCGTATGCATGGCATGCCCCGCGCGGTCGGCCACAATATTGCCCAGGATCTGCTTACCCACCAGCGCCAGGTCGCCGATCAGGTCGAGCACCTTGTGGCGCACGAACTCGTCCGGGTAGCGCAGCGGAGGGTTCATCAAGCCCTCCTTCGTCAACACAATTGCGTTCTCGGTCGAAGCGCCGCGGATCAAGCCCTGCTGCCGCATGGCATCGGCTTCGTGCAGGAAGCCGAACGTCCGGGCAGAAGCAATTTCCCTCAGAAAGTTGCCATTCGACAGCTCGACGCGCAGCGTTTCCCGCCCGATCAGCCGATGAGGAAAATCAATGGTGTAGGAGACCGAGTAGGTGTCGGCCGGGTAAATCGCGATGAACTTGTTTCCTTCCCGCAGTTCCAGTTCGCGCCGCACTCGCAAGTAGGTACGCGGCCTGCGCTGTTTGCGGATTCCCGCCCTTTGGATCATCTCCACGAAAGGCCGGGCACTGCCGTCGAGAATCGGCAGCTCGAGGTTGTCGAGTTCGACGATCGCATTGTCGATTCCGGTGCCGATGAATGCCGATAACAGGTGCTCGGTGGTCGAGATGAGCACGCCTTTCTTCATCAGGCTGGTGGCGTAGCTCACGCGCGCCAGGTTCCGTCCCGTAGCTTCGATCTCGAAGTCGTCCAGGTCGGTGCGTCGAAACACGATTCCCGAGCCGGAAGCCGCAGCCAGGATCCGCAGGTGGACTGGCGCTCCGCTGTGGAGTCCAACGCCGGTGCATTCCACCGTGGTGCGGATTGTTTGTTCCGGTCTCAAGGGAGGGCTAGATGTGTTTGATAGAAACTAGCTTACAGGCGGCGGGAGATTTTTCGATGTGGTAAATTTACCACAATGCGTGGCTCGGCTTGGGACACTGGCGCCCGCCAGAAAGGCTATCTCGCTGATAGCAGGAAGGATTGGGTTCCGGGCTGGATTCGCCGTGTACCAAGGGTGCAACACCCTGGGGTGGCGCCTTTCGCTAATCATTACTTCTTCTGCAATTCCGTCGGATCGTAGGTTGTTTTCGCAGCGAACATTGCGTCGCTGAGGTTGTTATTGTAAGTGACGCTGTTCAGGAAGCGCTGATTGGACATCTCGCCATTGTAAAAGCGGGTGATGCTATAGGGCGTCATGATGCCCTGCGTCGGCCGGTAGGCATCGTAGATTTCTTCTTCGGTATTGCGCAGGTTGTCGGCGGGATCGCGCCAGGTGAACATCTTCTTGACCGGCAGGTGAGTATTGGAATCGAGGTAAAGCGTCACGCTGTCGTTCTTGGTGTTCATAACCGTAACCTGGTCAGCGGGCTTGTCAGCCGCGACCGCAGGCCCTTCGTAGAACAACGCCACTCCGGGCTCGTTGATCCAGCGCCGCAATACCCATTCGAGCGAGTGGTCGCGCCGCCGCAGGAAATCGGCCAGCACCTTGGCATCGAGTGGGGCCGTTCCCTTGAACGTGATCTCGTAGCCGTGGTCGCCGTTGTATACGTAAGACACATCCCGCTGCTTGGTGAGTTCCACGCGCTCCTTGTCGGGATATCGCACGAACCGCCAGAAGAGAATGCCCGCATTCGTCGCTTCGCCACGATGGAAGCTATAAGTGCGGCCCTGCTGGCTCATGTCCTGAAGGTTCAGATAGGCCTGACCGCCCAAAGCCTGAATCGCCTGGTCGATCAGCGATTTCGCTTTCGCGTCATTTTCTTGCGCGACGGGGGCTGTCTGCGCAGGAACAGTCGTGCCCTGTCCCGTCGCCTGTGAAACGGTGAGCATTGCCAGGACTAGAAATATCGTGAAACAGCGCATTTCTTTTCGTAGGATGCTGCGTTTCGAAAAAGCTGCCACACTGCAATCAAGCATGACCGAATCTGATGCAGGCTTGAGTTTCATCCTGCCAGTACAGCGCCTCCGTTGACGTTGAACACTTCGCCGGTGATAAACGCCGCATGCTCCGTACACAAGAATAAGACAGGCATCGCGATTTGCTCCGGCGTACCCACTCGGCCAAGCGGAATGGTCGAAAAAATCTTCTCGCGCGTCTTCGGATCGTTCAATGCCGGCGTCGACATCTCGGTCCCCACCCAGCCCGGAGCCACGCAGTTCACCAGGATGCCATCGGGCGCGAGTTCCGTGGAAAGCCCCTTCACCATGCTGATCAGGGCGCCCTTGGTCGCCGCGTAGTCGACGTGGAAAGCTTCGCCGCGCTGTCCCGCCGTGGAACTGACCAGTACGATATGCCCTCCGGTTCCGACGGCCAGCGAATTCTGCTTCTTCATCTGCGCCACGGAATGGCGCACCAGGGAAAACACGCTGTCGAGGTTAACGGCAACCGTCCCGCTCCATTGCGCGTCGCTCACCTTGTCGACGGGGGTATCCTCGGGCGGCCAGATGCCGTGGTTCGCCACCAGAACGTCGAGCCGTCCGAAACGGGAGACGGCTTCCGTGACCAGGTCGGCAGCGGTTTTAAGGCCGCGCAAATCGCAGGCCACCGCCGCACAGCGCTCCTCGCCACACTCCTTCACGAGAGCATCTGCCTGCGCCTTCGCGCTCTGATAGTTGAACAGAACCCGGGCGCCAGCCTCCACGAAAGCCCGCACCGTCGCCGCGCCAATCCCCCGCGACCCACCCGTGATCAGAGCAACCTTCCCTTCCAGGGAGAGAGAAACCGCCATGCGTTTTAGGGTATCAGGTCTGAAAGCAGATGACAGGAGACGGAGGGGACCACCTCGACTGGGGCCGTGCTGCGCACGGCTGGACAGGCGAGGGCGCCTGTCCCTACATGGGTTGGGCCTGTCACCTGTGACCTGTCCGGTGTGACCCGCTTTTTCAGTCTCCCAGGCTTGGAGCTTTTCCGGTTTTCATCTGGCGCAGGAAGACGCGCACGAGCATTCCGTCGTAGCGGGTGCCGCTGAGCTTCTCGATTTCGGCCAGCGCCTGTTCGGTGGTTTTGGCCGGGGCGAAGGAGCGGTCGGTGGTCATGTTCACGAAGGCGTCGGCCAGTCCCAGGATTCGTGCCCACAGCGGAATCTCTTCGCCGCGCAAGCCGTTTGGATAGCCGCTTCCGTCGAACGCTTCGTGATGATGCTCGACCGCCTTCTGCACCATCGGACTGCCGGGAATCGTGCTCAGGATTTCCGCGCCCACCTGCGCGTGCTCCTTCATCTGCACGTATTCTTCTTCGGTCAGCGGGCCGGGCTTGGTGACAATCCGCTCGGGCACGAAAATTTTGCCGACGTCATGCACCTTGGCGGCATACACCACTTCGACGATCTCGTCCGGCGGCATGGCCAGCGCGCGCCCGATCATTTCGGCATAGCGGCCCACCATTTCGCCATGACCGGCGGCATGAAACTCGCGCGATTCGGCGGCGCGCGAAAGCGCTTCGATCGACTCTTTCAATACCTGGACGTTGCAGTCTTCCTCGCCGCCGCACAGGCGCCGCAGGGTTGAGACCAGTTCCTCGAGATCATCCGGCCCGGTCTGCTCCCGCTGCAGGAAGCCCTCGATATAGTTCGAGATCTGTTGCCGTTGCGTGGCAACCTGTTCCCCGTCGTCGAACGCCTCGACCATCGAGACGCGGTTCCCGCCGGCGTGTTTGGCGGCGTACATGCCGGCATCGGCCACACGAATAATGTCCTCGGCCGAAAATCCATGTCCCGGGAAGCTGGCCACGCCAAAACTGCCCGTGATCTGATGCTCGGCCAGCATGGCGTCCTGCGCTAGCCACAGGCGCAACCGCTCGGCGAGGGCCTGCGCCTGTTCCACCCCGGTCTCCGGCATCAGGATGATAAATTCGTCGCCTCCGTAGCGCGCGACGACATTCGATTGCCGGCAGCGTTGTTCGAGAAGCCGCCCGACACGCGCCAGCACCAGGTCGCCTTCGAGGTGACCGAAGGTGTCGTTGACCTCCTTGAACTTGTCCAGATCAACCAACACGACCGAGAACGGACGCCCCGATCGGGAAGCGCGTTTCCACTCGGAGGACAGCGCTTCCCAGAAAAAGCGACGGGTCTTGATGCCCGTCAATCCGTCGGTGATGGACTGCTGCTGGAGCTTCTGGAACACGAATGCGTTGTGCAGGGCGGTCGCGAGCAGGTCGGCCAGCGTGCTCATGATGAGGACATCCTGGGGCGAGAACGCGTTCTCCTCGCGGCTTTCGACATTCAGCACGCCCAGCAGGGATTCGCCGTAGGTGATCGGCATGCACAACACGGCGCGCGAGTCGGGCAACACGCCCAGCAGATGTCCCTCGCCGGCGTTCTGCACCAGCGCCCGTTCGTAGGTGCGAGCCACGCGGCCAACGATCCCCACTCCGAGCGGGATGCGTTTCCCCTTGGCCTGCGCGGTCGTTCCCGCTTCCGCCTTGATTTCGATTTCTTTTGTGACGTAATCCAGAATTCCAATTCCAATGTGATCGAAGCGGAAGTTCTTCTGGATCTCGGCCACGATTTCTGCCAGCATCTGCTCGGCGTCTTCACTGGAGATGGCAGTCTTCGAGATGCTGTTGAGAAAGCTCAACTGCCGCGAGCGCCGCAGCTCTTCAGCGAACAGGCGGGCGTTCTCGACGGCCACCGAAAGTTGTCCCGCTGCCGTCTGCATGACCTCGAGATCGCGCTGCTGGAAAACGTATTCGCGCTCGGTGCTCATGGCGACCATGGCACCGGCAGGCTTGCCACCCAGCAGGATGGGCGCGCCGCAGAAACACTTCGCCGGCGCGCCGCCACCCACCTGCACAGCGCCCAGCCGCTCGCGGGTTCTTTCCAGGTCCGAGCGGATCAACAGCGCCTGTCCGGTACGGATGATCAACTCAGTCAGACCGTTACCCGCCTTGCGCGAGCGCTTGGGAAGAACCCGGTTCCTTTCCGTTTCGAGTTCGAAACGGATTTCGTCGTTCTCCTGGAAGGCGATGTAAAACTCGCTGGTGTCGAAGATCTGCCCCAATTCCTTCTGAATGGTGCGCAACACCTCGTCCTGATCAAGGCGCGAGCTGATGGCCTGCCCGATCTGCGTCAGCAGTTCGTACTCCTTGGTGCGGCGCTGGGCATCGTGCATGACCACGTAGTTCTCGAGCGTCAACCCGATTTGCAGGGCGAGACCGATCAGCAAACGCAGGTTCGAGGAACCGAACACCCGCAACTCGGCGTGCGGAAACAAGATGACGCCGAAGTTGTGCTCGCGGGTCTGCAGACTGACCGCCGTCAGATGCCGGATATTTTCTTCCGCGAGCACGCGCTTGAAATCCTCGAAATGACCGCCGGGCAGCGCGGGCAGCGGCTCCGTCATCTCGGCAACATTGCGAAAGGTGAAAAATCCGCCACGCCGGTAGGCGAGTTCGCAGACGTATTCCCCGGCGCCGGTTTTCTCGAGGCGTTGGATAAGTTCGGGAGAAAATCCACGCTGCACCGAGGGCAAGACGCCGCGCCATTGCTCGGCAATGCAAATCACCGCGCGCCGCGTCGGCAAAGGATTCACGAGGCGGTCGAGCACAGCAGTCATGCTCGGCACGAGATCTTCCGCGGAGAGCAGGCGCCGCGGATCGACCCCGAGAGTCGAGAAGGCGAGCGCATTCTCCTGCACCGCGTTGCGCTCATTCTCAAACAGCACCATGACCATGGCGATGCCCAGCAGCATCTGCGGCAGCGGCCCCAGCATGTGACCCGCATTTCCCAGAACTTCCGAGTACGGACTGACCAGCTGGCCCACGGCCATGAGACCGCCCCAAAGGGCCAGAGCCAGGGCCAGCATGCGAAATGCGAGCGAATTCCGCTGATGCGCGTAAACATAAAATCGCAGCGAGCAATAAAGCAGGAGAGCCGCGGTTCCCAGCTCAAGGCGCACGTGAGGCGGCACCGGCAGGTCCGCCTGGAACACACCACGCACGATGTGATGCTGCAGGCTCCACCAGGTGAGGGCAACGCCGGCCACCGCGATCACCGCGTCGTACCAGCGGATTCGAAAGCGTTCGCGGATCAGGCGCGTCGAGATAAACAGGCAAATCGCCATCACCACGATGAGCAAAGAACTTGCCAGGTACACCCACGGGGAAGGCACGTGATAGGCGTTCCAGGCGTCGAGCGCAAAATGGAGTGAGTAGGCTCCCCAGCCCACCTGCCAGGCACGGAAATAAGCCTGGCGGCTCTGCTCGTAAAGGTAAGTGAAGACGAGGAAAAGCAGCAGGGCAACAATACCCGGCAGAACGACCGTGTTCGTGGCAAGAGCGTTCATGGCGCGCAACACCGAGTTGCGGCTCGGTTCACCACAGTCAAGGGGAAGTTGGTAAAAGCATGGTTTCACAGCCCAAGCTGCGAACTCAATACGATTTCAGTACAGGGGGTGTGGAAATACACCAGTCAATCCCATATCTGCCCTGGAGTGACAAAGGGAGACGGGCGTCCGCTTGACGCCTGTTTTGCCGTCCCCGTAACATGTTCACTTCCATGGCGAGTTCCCCTATTACACTCAAAAAAGACGACTTATCGGCGTCCGGGCCACGGGTTCGTTTCGCTCCCTCCCCCACCGGCTTCCTGCATGTCGGCAGTGCGCGGACCTTCATCTTCAACTGGCTGTATGCCCGGCGGAACGCGGGCACCATGGTCTTGCGGCTTGACGATACCGACGTCGAGCGCAACACGGAAGCTTCGGTCCACTCAATCTTTGAAGGGTTGCGTTGGCTCAATCTTGGGTGGGACGAGGACTACAAGCAGTCGGAACGGCTGGCTCTTCATCAGAAAGCGGGATGGGCGATCTTCGAGCGCGGGCTCGCCTACCGTGATTTCACTCCAGCGCACACGGGCGATGCGGAAAGGTCGGGCACGCAGGGGACGTGGCTGTTCAATACGGGGATGCGCGAGCTGCCGCGCGAGGAAAGTGATCGGCGGGCGGCGGCGGGAGAGCCGTTTGCCTTGCGGTTTTTCGTTCCTCGGGAAACTGGCGAAGAGGTCCGCTTCACCGACGCGGTTTATGGAGAGCAACGCAAAGCCGCCGTCGACATCGAGGACTTCGCCCTGCTGCGCTCCGACGGCATGCCCACGTACCACCTGGCCTCGTGTGCCGATGATGCCGACCTCCGCATTACGCACATCATTCGCGGACAGGACCATCTGACCAACACCTTCAAGCACGTGCTGATCTTCAACGCCCTGGGCGCCGCGCTTCCGCACTTTGCCCACCTGCCGCTGCTGGTGGCGCCGGATGGCACGAAGCTTTCCAAACGCCGCCACGGGCCGGTTGTCAGCGTGACGACCTACCGCGATGCGGGCTTTCTTTCTGAAGCGTTCATCAACTTTCTGTGCCTGTTGGGATGGTCGCCGAAGAACGACCGCGAGCAAATGTCGCTGACTGAGCTGAAGGAGTTGTTTTCGCTGGAAGGGATCAACCGGGCCAACGCGGTGGTGAACTTCAAGGAGCCGGCAACCCTTCTGACAGAGCAACTGCGCGAACAACGCGATGACGGGATCGTCGTGACAACGATCGAAGCCAAGGTGGAAGCAACCGTCAAGACCGAAGAGATGTTCGATCCGAAGGCCGTCTGGCTGAACGCGGAGCACATTCGAGCCCTGCCGGTGGAGGAATTGAGCACGCGGCTGTTGCCGGTTGTGCACGGAGCCGGGTTCAAGATCGATGCCGCGCAGATGCTGCGGATTACACCGCTGATTCGGGAGCGCATTAAGTTGCTGCGCGATGTACTCACCGCCGCGGACTTCTTTTTGGTCGATCAGCTTGCGCCGTACGACCCGGTGGAACTCATCCCGCAGAAGGGCGACGCGGCGATGGCCAAAAAGGTCCTGGAGAAAGCGCAGACAGTTCTGGCCTCGATCGAGTTCAAGCATGACCCGCTCGATCAAGCTTTACGCGCTGCTGCGCAGGAACTCGGTATCAAGGCGGGACAGATGTTCCAGCCGATCCGGGTGGCGGTCTGCGGGCGAAAGAATGCTCCGCCGCTGTTTGAGACGCTGGAGGTTCTGGGGAAAGAGAAGACCCTGGCCCGCATCGGAGACGCGATCAGAAAACTATAGTTCCAATGTTCCTGGTGATCGCGTCCCCTGCGAAGGCGAACAGCAACTGCCCTTACTGAGGTGAGGGAGGGTTGTTGGCAGGCTCAGGCGCTTTGCTGCCTGCTTTCTCCACCGGCTGTGCCGGAGCCCGGTATGAAGTGGGCTTGTCGCTTGGCCGGTAGGCTGCACCCTGAGCCGCGTTCTCTCCCGTTTCCAGTGGCCTCATCGCGACCACCTGGTAGGCGCGCTTCTTGTGGTCCCCGTCCGGGACTTTCAAATACATATGGTCCTTCTTGATTTTGAATTCTCCTTCGCGGCCGATGGGAAGGAGCGGCGCGTGTTTCTTGTCTACTGGCCGGATGTGATACTCCATCTCATCGGTTCGCAGCAGATACTGCGGGCATAGTTTTTCTTCAGAGTTCACGGCTTCAATTCCGGCTGAAGCAAAGATGCTGCCCAGGCCGGTAATACCCCTCTGTTTCGCACCGCAGGGCACAGCCTCCATTTTTTCCAACATGCCACGGTCTGAACCCTTCTTGTGCTTGTCGGCCGCGTTGGCAGGAAAGCTCACTGCAAGAACGATGACGACCGCGATTCGTTGACTGATAGTCACTGTGCACCTCCGTTGAAAGTCTCGACTCCTCGATCATTCGCCGCGGGAAACTGCTGAAACGGAGAGGCCGGCAGACCGGCCTCTCCGCATCGTCCTCGCTCGCCGTCCTTACTGTTGTTTGGCCGGGCTCTTTTGCAGCGTCGAGGTCTTGGGCGCCGGCTTGCTTGCCTGTTGCGCCGATTGCAAGAAGGCCTGTGGATTTTCCTTCACTTCCTCTTGCACGCCCGGATGGGCTTTCAGGTATTCCTGCAGCTCCGGATGGTTCTCCATGTACTCCTTGTTGTTAAGGAGCGAAGGATCCTTGGAGACTTGCGCAGCGATGTTCGCATGGGCACCGAGGAACTCCCCGAAGCTAGCCATTTCGCGACGGTCCCGGTCGTTCCCAAACCCCGCGCCATTTCGGCCCAAGTCTTCCTGCCGATCGAAACGCTGCTCCTGGTGCATGAACGCATTCGGGTTCTCGCTGAGTTCCTGGTTCACCCCCGGATGCTGCTGCAGATAGGTCTGCAGGTCGGGGTGATTCTTCACGAACTCCTTGTTGTTGACCAGCGACGGGTCTTTGCGCAGCTGCTCAGCAATCTCGGGGTGGGCGTCGAAGAATCGATCCGCACTGGCGAGTTGCCCACGAGTGGTGTCATGGTCCATGCCATCTTCCTGCCGGTCAAACCGCTGCTCCCGCCGCATGAAAGCGTCGGGGTTCTGGCTGAATTCCTCGTGCACTCCAGGATGCTGCTGCAGATAGGTTTGCAGCGCCGGATGCTTCTCGAGGAATTCCTTGTTGTTTACCAGCGACGGATCCTTGCGCAGCTGCTCGGCGATTTCCGGATGACTGTCGAGGAACTGGTCCAGGTTGCCCATCTGCCAGCGCATCGCGTTGCGATTCGGATCAATTTCCCGCTGGTCGAACCGCTGTTCCTGGCCCATGAAGGCATTGGGGTTCTGGCGCAGATCCTGCGCGACGCCACTGTGCGTCTGCAGGAACTCCTGCAACGCCGGGTGGTGACTCACGAAGTCTTTGTTATTCACAAGACTCGGGTCCTTGCGCAGTTGTTCTGCGATCTCGGGATGGGTATCCAGAAAGCCGTCCAGGTTGCCCATCTCCTTGCGAGTCTCCTGTGCGTCAAAACGCTTTTCCTGACGCATGAACGAATTCGGATTCTCGCTGATCTCCTCCCGAACACTCGGGTGCTGCTGCAGATATCGCTGCAGGTCGGGATGGTTCGCAACAAACTCCTGGTTTCGCACCAGCGATGGATCTTTGCGAATCTGCTCGGCGATTTCGGGATGGCCGTCCATAAAGCTGTCGAAGCTGGCCAGTTCCCGACTGGTGGTGTCGTGATCCTGAGTTTGCGTGGATTGTGCGATGGCCGGACTGACGAAACAAAACAGAGCGGCCAGGCTCAGTAACGCAATGGAATGCTTCATGTATCGGCATTTCGTTTGTCTCATGATCTACAGGGTCCTCCTATGTACTGCTCCATTGAGAGGAGCAACCCCGGTGCCAATGCGGAGCGCGCGCCGTAACCTCATGTGGGTGCGTTGGCGTACAGGATTCTGCTCACGGGAAAATCGACATCATCAAAGGAAATTTGTCATACGCAATCGACCTGAAGAAAACATATGCGCTTTGTTTATTAGCGGTTAGGGCGGCATTTTGTGAAAAACCCGCAATTCGTGCAGGGCGAAACGGAAGGCGACGGCAAGTGCATAAGCGCTACACGCCTACGCCATCGAAATTCCCGTAACGCTATACAATGAAGGTCTTCATGACTGCGACCAACTCTCCCACAGAAGCCATGGCGAACGCGCCCGCCGAGCCTCGCCCGTCGAACTTCATTCGCGACAGAATTCTCGAAGACCTCAAGACCAACAGGTACCAGGGCCGCGTGCAGACACGTTTTCCTCCCGAGCCCAATGGTTACCTGCACATCGGACACGCGAAAGCCATCTGCCTCGACTTTGGACTCGCCGACGAATTCCACGGACATACCAATCTCCGCTTCGACGACACCAACCCGGAAAAGGAAGATGTGGAATACGTCGAATCGATCATGGAGGATGTGAAGTGGCTCGGCTATCACTGGGACGGCCTTTATTACGCCTCCGACTACTTCGATCAGATCTATGAATGGGCGATCAAGCTGATCAAGGACGGCAAGGCGTATGTGGACGACCTGAGTGCCGAGGAAATCCGGAAGTATCGGGGAACGCTGACGGAGCCGGGGAAGAACAGTCCATATCGCGAGCGCAGCGTGGAAGAGAATCTGAATCTGTTTGAGCGCATGAAGGCGGGCGAATTCCCCGACGGCTCACGCGTGCTGCGCGCCAAGATCGACATGGCTTCGCCGAACCTCAACATGCGCGATCCGGTGATGTATCGCATTCTTCATGCCGAGCATCACCGCACGGGCAACAAGTGGTGCATCTACCCGATGTACGATTTCGCGCACGGACAGTCGGATTCGATCGAGAAAATCACCTACTCGATGTGCTCGCTCGAGTTCGCCGATCACCAGCCGCTTTATAACTGGTTTATTCGCGAGCTCGGCATCTTCCCCTCGCAGCAAATTGAATTCGACCGCCTGAGCCTTACCTACACCATCATGAGCAAGCGCAAGCTGCGCCGCCTGGTGGAAGAGGGCCACGTAACGGGCTGGGACGATCCGCGCATGCCTACGCTGAGCGGCATGCGCCGCCGAGGCTACACGCCGGAAGCAATCCGCCACTTCGTGAGCGCCGCCGGTGTGTCGCGCACGAATGGCATGGTTGAATTGGCGATGCTCGAGCACTATGTGCGCGAAGACCTCAACAAGCGCACTCCGCGCGTGATGGCAGTGCTTCGCCCGCTCAAAGTCGTCCTCGACAACTATCCCGAGAACCAAGTCGAGGAGATGGAAGCGATCAACAATCCGGAAGACCAAAGCGCGGGAACGAGGAAGGTTCCATTCTCGAAGGTGCTCTACATCGAGCAGGATGACTTCCGCGAGAATCCGCCGAAGGGTTATTTCCGGCTGTCGCCCGGCCGGGAAGTGCGCTTGCGCTACGGCTACCTCATCACCTGCACCAGCGTCGTGAAGAACGACAAAGGCGACGTCATCGAAGTGCACTGCAGCTACGATCCCGCCACGCGCGGAGGAAATACTCCTGATGGCCGCAAGGTGAAGTCCACCATTCACTGGGTCTCGGCGGCGCATGCGATCGACGCTGAAGTGCGCCTTTACGACAATCTGTTTACCAAGGAAAATCCGGACGAGGCGGAAGAGGGGAAGGACTTCATCGCCAACCTGAATCCAAATTCTCTCGAAGTCGTGAGCAACGCCAAGCTCGAACCCTCGATGGCGAAAGTCACGGCCGGAAAGCGTTATCAATTCGAGCGGCTCGGCTATTTTTGTGTCGATCCCGATTCGACGCCCGGTAAGCCGGTCTTCAACCGCACTGTCGCTCTCAAAGACACATGGGCCAAAGTCGAGAAAAAACAGGGCGGAAAGTGAGCATCGCATGCTATTGAGCGCACGAACCGTCGCCGTTTGCGTTCTGTCGCTGGCCGGCTTGGTGGCGGCTTCCGACGAAACTGCTTCGCCATGTTCCGACTGGAAAGCCTGGCTCAACGTTCAACCGGGCACCGCGGCTCCGACGCTGCACGTAACTGCAACCTGCCAGTTTCCGACTGCGGGATATACGGTGGAACTCGTGCCCGTGAGTCTGAAGATGCCGAGCAAGAAGACACTCGAACTGAAGAAAGTGATCCACAAACCGGAAGGCATGGCTGCGCAGGTGATCAGCGATGTCCCGCTGACCTACACCAAGGAGACGACGGTGGAGTACGAGACGGTCCTCATCAAAACCGATAAAGTGCGCTTGACGGTGGAAAAAGTTCACTAGCGGGACGAGCCCCTCCGCTGATTGATTAGCTTTTCTTCCGCATTTGATTGACACGAATTCCCGCGAACTTTACGATCTCGCACCGGCGTTCCATCCAAATCATATTGAGGGCAACCAATGATTCCGACCGCTCGCATTGTGCTGGCGATATGCAGCCTCGCTCTTCTGGAGTTCAATCTTCCGCTGCGAGCCCAGCAAAAGGCCGATGCTGCCACGCTATGGCCCACACATGGTTGGGAGAAAGCCACGCCCGCGAGCGTTGGCGTGGATGAAAGCACGCTCGCTGGCTTCGACAAGGATCTGGCTGCCGGAAAGTTCGACCTCGTCGACAGCTTCGCCGTATTCCGCTGTGGCAAATTGGTCTTCGAGCGCAAGTATCCGCATGACTACGGGCAGATTTACGGGAAAGAAGCGAAAACGCGCGGGCCGCTGAATGCGCGGCTGACCGGTCCTTACAACTATTTCGATCCCGCCTGGCACCCTTACTATCACGGCTCCGACTTGCACACGATGCAATCGGTGAGCAAGACGGTGAGTTCGGTCATCGTCGGGATCGCGACCACACACGGCGATTTCAAGGCTGGCCTGGATACTCCCCTACTGCACTACTTCGACGAGACGAAGGTGAAGAACGTCGATGACCGCAAGCGGCGTATCACCTTGCGGCACGTGCTCACCATGACCACGGGCCTCGACTGGAACGAAGAAGTCGCCTACGACGATCCGCGCAACGATGCCGACCTGATGGAAGCGACCGACGACTGGATCCAGTACGTGATTGATCGCCCGATGGCGAAGGAACCGGGAACGGTCTTCAACTACAGCAGCGGCGTATCGGAGCTGCTGGCTTACATTTTCCAGAAAGAGACGGGACAGGACATTGAGAAGTATGGAGAGCGATATTTGTTCACGCCGCTCGGCATGAATCATTACTGGAAGCGCTCGCCTTTAGGGCTGGTGGACACGGAAGGCGGCCTGTTCTTGAACGGCCAGAACCTGGCGAAGATCGGCTACCTCTATCTGCACGATGGCATGTGGGACGGGAAGCAGATCGTGTCGAAGGAATGGGTGAAGCAGTCGGTGACGCCCTTCATCGAGGCCGAAGAAGGATTCAAGTATGGATTCAAGTGGTGGCTGCTGCCGCAGAAAGAAGGCTTCGTGTGGATGGCGCGCGGATTTGGCGGGCAGCGGTTGATGGTGTTTCCGAAAAACGATCTGATCTTGACGTTTACGGGATGGACGATTTTGAAGGATCCGCCCGCGGATCAGGATTTTGTGGCGAGAATTCTTCCGGCACTCAAAAGCGAACGCTGCGAAGCTGCGCATTGATCCTTAATGTGATCACGAGAGGCTACAGGGCGGCGGCTTGCTCGCGGCGGCGTCCTTGCAGCTCGATGTAGACGTTCACCAGCGAAATGGCCGCCGGGGTCACGCCCGGAATGCGCGCCGCGTGGCCCAGGGTCCGTGGCCGCACTTTGAGCAACTTCTCCTGCATCTCTCGCGAGAGGCCGCTCACCGCGCGGTAGTCGAACCAGTCAGGGATGGTGCGCTGCTCGGCCTTCTTCAGGCGATCGATCGAACGCTGCTGCTGGCTGAGGTAGCCGGCATACTTGATTTCGGTCTCGAGGGACTTGAGGTCGTTGCGTTGGCGAGAGGAGAGGCAGTTGTCGATGTTCGGTCGTCGGTCGTCGGCGAAAGCTGCGGAGCTTCGCTCCTCCGGACAGCCGAGGGCGGCTGTCCCTACATGAGCGAAGAAATCCGGGGCCAGGTCGCGAAGGATGGGGGCGAGTTGTTCGATGACGACCTCTGGCCGCTTGAGGAGTTGGGCGAGCGGCTGGCCGAGGGCAGAGGAGAAGTCGGCAGCAGTCCCTACGAGGTTCGTGGATGCGAATTTCTCGAGCATCGCTGACGTTAGTTTTGTTTTCTCAAGCAGCTGCTTCATCGCCTCAAGACGGGATTGCTTGGCCTGAAACTCTGCCCAGGCTACGTCCGTGATCAGGCCCACGCGGCGCCCGTGCGGCGTAAGGCGGCGGTCGGCATTGTCGATGCGTAGCTGCAGGCGAAATTCCGCGCGCGAGGTGAACATGCGGTACGGTTCGTTGGTGCCCTTGGAGATCAGGTCGTCAATGAGAATCGCCGTGTAGGCCTCGGTGCGGTCGAGGATGAGCGGCGGCTGCTTCTTCACCTGGAGGGCGGTGTTGATGCCGGCCATCAGGCCCTGGCAAGCGGCCTCTTCGTAGCCGCTGGTGCCGTTGATCTGGCCGGCAAGAAACAAGCCGCCGATTTTTTTCGTTTCCAGCGTGCGCTCGAGTTCGGTCGGGTCGATCGAGTCATACTCTATGGCGTACCCGGGACGCAGCATTTCCGCGGTTTCAAGGCCGGGGATCGACTTCAGGATGGCCAACTGCACATCGATCGGGAGCGACGTGCTCATGCCGTTGACGTAGATTTCGTGCGTGTTCAGTCCTTCCGGCTCAAGGAAGAGCTGATGCTGGAGCTTGTCGGGAAACTTCACGATCTTGTCTTCGATCGAGGGGCAATATCGTGGCCCGATGGATTGAATCTGTCCGCTGTACATCGGAGAGCGGTGGACGTTCTCGCGGATGATGCGGTGGGTTTCTTCGGTGGTGAAGGCGATGTAGCAGGGCACCTGCGTGTCATGATGCGCGACGCGCTTCGTGCGAAAGCTGAAGGGCGTTGGGTCGGCGTCGCCGGGCTGGGCCTCGAAGCGGGACCAGTCGATGGTGCGGCCATCGAGGCGCGGAGGCGTACCGGTCTTGAGGCGGCAGCCACGCAGGCCGAGCTTCTTGAGCGCCTCGCCGAGCAGGACAGCTGGCGGTTCGCCGGAGCGTCCGGCGGGATATTGCTGTTCGCCGCAGTGGATGAGGCCGTTGAGGAACGTGCCGGTGGTGATGATGACGGCCTGGGCTCGGACAGTGCGGCCGTCGCGGAGGAGGATGCCGAGGACGGCTCGCTCACGCTCGCGGTCGTCGTTGGTCGTCGGTCCCTTCGCTCCGCTCAGGGCAGGCTGAGAACGGTCGTTGGCAAAGGCTGCGGAGCTTTGCTCCGCCGGACAGCCGGGGGCGACTGTCCCTACGTGAGCATCTTCCAGGATCAGATCGACTACTTCGGCTTGCTTGATCTTCAGGTTTGACTGCGACTCGAGAACTTCGCGCATTTTGAGGCGGTAGGCCTGCTTGTCGCACTGCGCACGCGGCGACCAGACGGCCGGGCCGCGGGAAGTATTGAGCAGGCGGAACTGGATGCCGACAGCATCGGTGACTTCGCCCATGATTCCGCCGAGGGCGTCGACTTCGCGGACGAGGTGTCCTTTAGCGATGCCGCCGACGGCCGGGTTGCAGGACATTTGCGCGATCAAATCGACGTTGAGCGTGTAGAGAGCGGTCTTCAGGTCCATGCGGGCGGCGGCCATCGCGGCTTCGCAACCGGCGTGCCCGGCGCCGACCACGACTACATCGAATTGTTCGGTGAACTGCATTTCAAATTCCGCCCCACGCACGCAGAGTACAGCAGCTGGTGCTGAGCCCAAGTCCTGTCGTTATTGTAACAACTCGAGCTCAGCGGAAGTCCAACTGTGTCATGCAGTTGGGAAGCGCGAACGGATTCCTTCGACGGTTGTTCGCTTGTCACTGCGGCAGCACGGCCTTTATATTAACCTGCTCCAAGAGAGAGAGGGCTTCATGAGCAGCGAGCAATTTTTTCAGCAGCTAGACAGCCGGATCGCCAAGTATGACCTGCTGTGCCATCCATTTTATAAGGCCTGGAGCGCGGGCGAGCTGACGCGCGAGGATTTGCGCGCGTACGCGCTCGATTACTACCAGCACGTGCACGCATTCCCATCCTATCTGGCGGCGTTTGCGCTTCGACTGAACGAGGGAGAACTGCGGCGCGCGGTATTGGCGAACATGCGCGACGAGCAAGGCGGAGAGCCGGTCGCGAACGAAGCTGCAGAGCCGCATTCGGACATCTGGCTTGACTTTGCCGAAGGCATGGGCGCCGGCCGCAGCGGTTTCGGTCACAAGGCCGTGCCTGAGGTCAATCAGCTCATCGACCACTTTTCTCTGGTAGCCGAAGAAGGAACCCCCGAGGAGGCGTTAGCCGCGTTCTATGCGTACGAATCGCAAGTCCCACGGATAGCCAAGGAGAAGGACCGTGGCCTGCGCGAACAATACGCCGCAGATGAGCGGACCACCCGGTATTTCACCCTGCATGCCACCGCGGATGTGTATCACTCGAACGTTTGGCGCGAGCAGTTGGGCAAGCGAGTAGCGGCGCATCCGGAAACTGCCGAAGCGGCCTTGGACGCGGCGGAAGAAGCAGCCAAGGCACTGTGGACAGCGCTGGACGGCATCGAGGCGCGGAGGATGGCGGTAGCGGCGTAAATTCAGACGAGATTCATCATCAGGGCCACCGATCAGGAAGATCGGTGGCTTTTTCGTTTTCTCCGGGCTAGAACGAAAAGCCCCACCCTAGGGTCGCAAAGAACGCGACGTTAGAATGGAGCACCCGCAGGATGTGGGCGGGCGCACGCGGACAGGAGTGTCCAGTCGAAACGACGGAGGAGGAGCGGGATGGCAAAGGCGGCGCCGATGGGTACGCGGGGAGAAGCAGAGGAAACCGTCGAGTTTCAGCATACGTTGACGGCGCACCATCCCGCGCTGCCGCCGGTCTATTCGACGCCCAACATGATCCGTCTGATGGAGACGGCCGCCTTCGTTGCCCTGCAGCCGTTTTGCGAAGGCGATGAGATTACGGTGGGGACCTCGATTCACGTGGAGCATCGAGCCGCGAGCGGGATCGGAACGCGGGTGAAGGCCGTAGCGGTCGTCGAATCGTTTGATGGGCGCTTTTATACGGTGCGCGTTTCGGCCAGCGACGGAACACAAGAGATTGGCCGCGGTACTGTGGGCCGGACGGTGGTGAGCGTATCGAAGTTCATGGCGCGATTGAAGAAGGCCGCCGAGTAGAGAAGCGAGCTGAGCAGTTCGCACTCGGCAAGCGTTTGGCTCCGAGTTCTTGAGTAGAAGTAAATGCGCGATGCCTATGTGGCTCATGGTTGTTGGTTCGGTCGCAACGACTTGGTAGTGGGAAAGTTTTTATGGGCTGTGTGTACCGCAGGCGAACGCGGGGTCCTTCGACTCCGCTCGGCTGAGGCGTCGCTTCGCTCAGGATGACAGTTTTTGAGGTAATGGGTGACTGACGAATAGTGAGTGGCGACTGAATCTCATGACCACGATCGGGGTCATTTCCGATACTCACGGCCTGTTGCGTCCCGAGGTGGCCGAGGCCCTGCGTGGAGTGGCGCACATCCTGCACGCGGGCGACGTGGGGGCGCCGGAGGTGCTTGAGGAACTGCGAACAATTGCGCCGGTGACTGCGGTGCGCGGGAATGTGGATGGTGACGAGTGGGCGTCGGCTCTTCCGGTCAACGAGGTTGTCGAGATCGAAGGTATCTCGATTTATATGCTGCACATTCTTGACGAGCTGGATCTGAAGCCAAAGGCCGCCGGATTTGAGGTCGTGGTGTATGGACACAGCCACAAACCAAGTTCCGAAGCGAAGAATGGCGTGCTGTATTTCAATCCGGGGAGCGCGGGTCCGCGGCGGTTCAAATTGCCGGTGACGGTGGGCAGGCTCGTGATTGACGACGGGAAGGTGCGCGGGGAGATTGTGGAGATTGGGAGAAAATCTTGAAACGCAGAGATCGCAGAGGAGACGCTGAGGACGCAGAGTCTTAAGCTGGCGCGCCAAAGTAAACCTGCGAACCTGGGCGAGCGCCCGGAGAGTTGCTGGTCTAACATACCGCGATGCCTATCTCAGTTGCTCAAGCGGAACGAGCGCGGTCGAACATTTCATCGCTCGCCATTCGCACGCCGCTCGTTCCGTGCGGTGCAGATCCCAACCTGTATCTGAAGCTCGAGAACCTTCAACCCATTGGCTCGTTCAAGATTCGCGGTGCGGCCAACGTGATGGCCTTGACGCCGCGCGCGCAGCTGGATCGAGGTGTCCTGACCGCTTCGGCGGGAAACATGGCGCAAGGGGTCGCATTCTGCGCGCAACGGTTGAATATCCCTGCGACGATTGTGGCTCCCGACACGGCCCCGGCCACCAAGATTCGCGCGGTGGAGCGGATGGGCGGCCGGGTGATCAAGGTGCCTTTCGCCCAATGGTGGCAAACCTTCGAGACGCGCTCCTTCCCGGGCGTCGACGCCACGTTTATTCACGCCTTCGACGATCCTCACGTGATGGCGGGAAACGGCACGATCGCGTTGGAGCTTCTGGAGGATTTGCCGGACGTGGAGGCGGTGGTCATCCCATGGGGTGGCGGAGGCCTGTCATGCGGCGTCGCGGCGGTGTTGCGAGCATTGGCTCCCAAGGTGCGTATCTACGCTGCCGAGATCGAGACGGCTGCGCCGCTGGCCCCGTCACTCGCGGCGGGCGAGGCACGCACCGTGGAATATCAGCCGTCGTTCGTCGATGGCATCGGCAGCAAGACGGTGTTCCCGAATATGTTCGAGCAGGCTCGCAAACTGCTCGACGGCTCGCTGGTGGTGACGCTCAAGGAGGCGGCTGAGGCCATGAAGCTGGTGGCGGAGCGGAATCGCGTAATTATTGAGGGTGCGGCTGCATGCGCTGTTGCGGCTGCGCGATCCGGCCGCGCGGGCACGGGGAAGATCGTCGCGATTGTGTCGGGCGGGAACATTGATCTGGACAAGTTTGCCCGTCTCGTTGCGGAGGGCTGATTCGAGGGTGCGGCCTGGACGTTAGCAGCGTGACAAGCTGGTTGCCGGCGCAAAGGTCCCAGGTTAGCGCCCGAAGAATTGGCGCGAACCTGATGCACCCGACCAAGGCCACCCGACCTGGTACCCGACCATGACGCTTATCGACTCGATCCGCTAAGCGGCATCTCGTTCCGGGAAAGAAAGCAAGCCTTGTGATTTGAATCGATCGGGCGACGGTTTCACATCGATGTGAAACCTTGCTCGTTCTCTTGCCAGCTTCGGAGCAATCACACTGGTCAACCTCTCCAATGTAGTGGTCAAGTCTTTGGCGTCCATCTGCTGCAACTCGACTGTAATTGCGATATCAAACAACGCGTGTTCGCGCTCTTGAGACTGCTGCTCCCGGTGCGCGAATAGACTGCCACCGAGAATCCGAGCCAGGCTCACGAGCGATCGACCATTGCAGACCGGGCATTCGTCTCTCCGGCTGCTGCTGATCACCTCACAATCAAGGCAGAACACCGCATTCCAGAGAGGAAGGCCACCGGCGTCCAAGCGGTTCTTTGATGGGTCAAGCATATACTCCAACCTTTTCGCGGGCAGCGACAATTCGAGACGAAGAGTATCGCATCACTTTCGATCCAATGACGAAAAAAACCGATCATTCGATGCATTGACCCGAACAGGGGGCCGAGTGTAACCGCTGAACTACGACAACTACGACTCGGGCGGCTCTACCCGGCTTCCTCCTGCTTTAGAATCCAACCACAGTGTCCATCCGATTTCAGATCGAGGCCGCCAGCGGCGGGGGGCGTGTGGGGAAACTCATTACGCCGCATGGCGCCGTGGAGACGCCCGTCTTCATGCCGGTGGGGACGCTCGCCTCGGTGAAGGGCGTGCCGCAGGACTTGCTCGAGGAACTCGGCGTCCAGATTCTGCTGGGGAATACCTACCACCTTTACCTGCGGCCGGGGGTTGACGTGGTGCGGCGGATGGGCGGGCTGCACCGGTTCATGTCGTGGGACCGGGCGATCCTGACCGATTCGGGCGGGTTCCAGGTATTCAGCTTGAGCGAACTGCGCAAGGTGACCGAAGAAGGCGTCACGTTCCGGTCCCATCTGGACGGATCCTCGCATTTTTTCAGCCCCGAGAGCGCGATGGAGGCCGAGATCGGGCTGGGCGCCGACATCATCATGGCATTCGACGAGTGCACGGAGTTTCCGGCGGAACGCGAGCGGGTGAAGGCATCGATGGAGATGACGCTGAGGTGGGCGGAGCGGAGCAAGAGGTATTTTGAAGCACATAAGCACGAAGTGCCGTGGGGCGGTCGTCGGTCGTCGGTCATCGGTCCTCGGCAGGATGGTGCATGGGAGTCGGTGACAAGGGATCCTTTAGCCGCAACCTTCGATGCGGGTCATCGCAAACAGCGCAGTGACGCTGGCTCCGCCGACGACCGACGACCGACGACCAACGACGAAGTCGCCACTCAATCCCTGTTCGGAATCGTGCAGGGCGGAATGGATCTGTCCCTCCGCAAAGAGTCCGCCGAACGGACCGTGGAGATCGGGTTTCCTGGGTACGCGATCGGGGGGCTCAGCGTTGGGGAACCGCGAGAGGTGACGCGGGAGGTCGTCGAGGCGACGCTGGAGCATTTGCCGGCCGACTGCCCGCGATACCTGATGGGCGTCGGCACCCCGGAGGAAATCGCGCACTACGCCGCGATGGGCGTCGACATGATGGATTGCGTGCTCCCGACGCGGGCGGCACGGCACGGGCTGCTGTTCACGTCGGAGGGGAAGATTTCGATCAAGCAGGCGCGCTATGCCACTGACGAAGGGCCGCTCGATCGGGCTTGTTCGTGCCGGGTCTGCGGGCGGTATTCGCGAGCGTATTTGCGGCACCTGTATGCGGCTAACGAAATGCTGGCACAGGTTTTAAATACCGTCCACAACCTGAGTTTCTACCTTGACACTATGCGGAGGGTGCGGCATTCTATTCGACTTGGGGAAGGGACTCGCTTTCTTTCTGGTGTCTCGTCTCAGCCGAAGCCGTAGGTTCCCGATCCCCTGGTTCAAGCGAAGGATACCCGGCCGGAACACACGAGTACTCCCGCGGTGACAATTGAGGGCTTTGGGCGGCTGCCGCGCCGGCGAGAATTTTAAGATGGGTTCGTCTTTTAGGGCTTCATGAGCAATTCATACTTTCTGGCGGCGCAGATTGGCGGCGGGTCCGGCTTGGCGCTATTTGCCCCCGTTTTGCTTATTTTCGGCGTTTTCTATTTCCTTCTGATCCTCCCCCAACAACGCCGGCAGAAGAAGTGGCAGCAGATGCTTGCCGATCTGAAGACCGGGGACAAGGTCGTGACCAGCGGGGGGCTGAGGGGGACGATTTTTTCCATGAAAGAGGACGCGATTACCTTGCGCGTCCCGCCCGACAACCTGAAGCTGGAAGTCAGTAAAGGGTCGATTGTGAGTGTGACCACGCAGGAAGAGGCGGTGGCGAAGTAGCTTTTTCAGTACTCAGTACCGGGTACTCGGTACTCAGAACTGACGCGAAATACGAGTACTGGTACCAGGTACTGGGTACTGAGTACTGAGTACTGAACACGGTTTCGGGGTTGAGAAAGTCATAATTTAAGTCATGAATAAGAACTTACGCTGGAAAGTCATCGTCATCATTGCGACGCTACTGGTCTTTGTGTTTGGGATCTTCGGGGTTCCGAAGAGCTGGTCGGGGTCGGGGTTGCTCACGGCCATGACCGACCGCATCCACCTGGGACTGGATTTGAAGGGGGGCACCCATCTCATCCTGCAGGTGCAGGTCAACGATGCCGTGAACGCGGATTCGGACCGCGCGGTCGAGCGCCTGAAAGATGAGATGAAAACCCGCAAGATCAGCTTTACCGACGTCAACAAGCCGGATCCGGCTGCCAGCCCCGACAAAATTGTGATCAAGGGCGTGCCGCCTGAGGGGTCGACCGACCTGCGCAACCTCATTTCCGACCGGCTGCCGGAATACGACGCGACCTCAGGAGCGGAGAACAGCTGGGTGCTGACGATGAAGGCGCAGCAACTGGCGGATCTGAAGAATCGTGCCGTACAGCAGGCCATTGAGACGATTCGCAACCGCGTCGACAAGCTTGGAGTCAGCGAGCCGGTCATCCAGGAGCATGGACTGGGCGATTACCAGATTCTGGTGCAGTTGCCGGGCGTCGACGATCCGGCGCGCGTGAAGGAGATCATGCAGTCAACCGCCATGCTGGAGATCCGGCAGGCGATGAACAATGGCGCCAGCTACAAGGATGAGCAGGCGGCGCTGGCCGCGGTGAACGGGGTGATCCCCGACAACAGCGTGATCATGCATGGGCGCAACATCGGGGCTACCGGCGAAGATGCCGTCTACTTCATCTCGCGGGTATCAGCCGTAGCCGGCCACGACCTGCGCGAAGCCCGGGTGGGAAGAAACTCGCAAACCAACATGCCGGAAGTGAATTTCTTCCTCACCGCGGAAGGCGGGCGGCGGTTCTCGAATTTTACCTCGCAGCACGTGAACGACTACCTGGCCGTAGTGCTCGACAACAAGGTGATGGAAGTGGCGGTCATCAAAAGCGAGATCGGCGACTCCGGCGTGATCGAAGGACGCTTCACGGATCAACAGGCGAAAGACCTGGCGCTGATTTTGAATTCCGGCGCGCTGCCGGCGGGGATCAAGTATCTGGAGGAGCGCACCGTGGGGCCGTCGCTGGGCGCTGATTCCATCCGCTCCGGGGTGCGGGCAGCAGTCATCGGGATGCTCGCCGTGCTGATCTTCATGCTGGTCTACTATCACGGGGCAGGAATTAACGCAGACGTCGCCTTGATTCTGAACCTGATCATTCTGCTTGGATTCCTCGGATTCAGCGGGGCCACACTCACTCTCCCCGGAATTGCCGGTGTCATCCTCACCGTCGGTATGGGCGTCGATTCGAATGTGCTGATCTTCGAGCGCATCCGGGAGGAGTTGCGTAACGGCAAGACGCCGCCTTCGGCGGTGGATCAGGGATTTGCGCACGCCTGGATCACGATTGTGGATACGCACGTGACCACAATTGTCTCGGCGTTCATTCTGTTTATCTTCGGCACGGGCCCGGTGCGAGGGTTTGCCGTGACATTGACGTTCGGTCTGCTGGCGAATCTGTTCACGGCGGTGTTTGTGTCGCGGGTGATTTTTGATTACATATTGAGCCGCAAGCAGCGCGGTGAAGCGTTGAGTATTGGGTAGAAGCAAGAAAGTTTCAAGGTTTCAAAGATTCAAGGTTTCAAGGTTTCAAAGATTCAAGGTTTCAAGGTTTCAAAGGTTCAAGGTTTCAAGGTTTCAAAGTTTCAAGGTTTCAAAGAGAAGGCAGCTCCCTAAAGGGGTCGCCATGACATGCACGGCGAGCCTGAAGGCGCGCCCTGATTCGAATCTTTAAATTCGGAAAAGTCATTTTTGACCAATCGGGGCAGTTGACGCGTTACTTTGAAACATTGAAACCTTGAAACTTTGAAACATTAACGAAAGGTTCTAAACTCGCGTGGAATTTTTTCGCAATCCAAACATAGATTTTCTCGGCAAAAAGTGGTATTTTCTCGCCTTTTCGTTAGTGTTCAGCGTGGCGGGCATACTCTCGATGCTTTTCTGGCACGGGATCCCGCTGGGCGTTGACTTCCGAGGGGGCACGCTGGTTTATGTGAAGTTCTCACACTCGCCGGATGACAATGCCATCCGCGCGGCGCTGGACCGCGTTGGCCTGCACAACGCCAAGATTCAGCGCTACGGTCCGTTGAGCAACAACGAAGTGCTCGTCGATCTGGACGTGCAGGAAACAAATGAAGCCGCGCTGGACAAAGGCAAGGCGCAGATCATCGGCGCACTGGAAACAGCCGGTCCGGCGGGCAAGCAGGACCTGAACAACACCAGCTCTTTGACAATCAAAAATTATTTGCTGGAAAAGGACCCCCTGCACCTGGGAGCGGACGCGGATACGAAGTACACCGCGGTCGCGCAAGCGATTGTGAACTACCGCGACAAGACTAAAGGCGGCGTGCTGAACTCGCTCGATGAGTTGAAGGCGGCGGTGGACCCGCCAGTGGTCGCGTCGATCGAAGACGGCTTCTACCTGTCGGATTTTGGCGTGCGCAACGTCGAGATCGTAGGGCCGCAGGTCGGAAAGCAGCTCCAGACACAAGCCAAGCTCGCGGTCCTTTATTCGCTTGCCGGAATGCTGGTGTACCTGGGTGTGCGGTTCGAGTGGATTTACGGTGTGGCCGCCGTGGTGACCGTGTTCCACGATACGCTGATCACCGTAGGGGCGTTCTCCCTGGCCAACTGGCCGATTTCGCTGACGGTGGTGGCTGCGATCCTGACCCTGGTGGGCTATTCGAACAACGACACTATTGTCGTATTCGACCGCATCCGGGAAAACATCAAGCTGATGCGCCGGGAGAAGCTGGCCGACATCGTCAACCGGAGCATCAACCAGACCCTGAGCCGAACCATCTTGACGGCGGGGCTAACGTTCCTTACTGTGCTTGCGCTGTACCTGTTCGGGGGCGAGGTGCTGCACGGGTTCTCGTTCGCCCTGGTCATCGGAATCTTGATTGGGACCTATTCGTCGATTGCGATTGCGGCGCCGATCCTGGTGGCGTATCAGGATTGGCGGTCGGGGCGGGGCAAAACCCCGATTTCAATGCCTGTAGATCCGGGCAAGCGTGCCAAGGCGAAAGCCAACGTTTAGGTGCAACCTCCCGCCGCGGGGAGAGAATCGGAAAGACATTGTTCCGGGGCGTTCAAACAATTGCAGTCCGGAAAGGACCTGAGCCACGGAGAGGCAAGCGATCGCTGGCTGTAAGTAGTTGATTTTATAAGGATGTTCAACGATTGAAGTTAGCCCAGCGCCGGCGGCAGGCGCGTTGCATTCAGAGGGGTGGCTCGGGAGCAAAGAGCAGATGTACGGTGTCTAAGCTTACGTAGGGTCGGTTGTAGGGAGAAACCTATGTTTGAAGATAGCCTTATTGAGTCAGGTGGGCGGCTGAAGACGAAACGGGGAGCAACAACCACGATCTCGTTTATCGTGCAGGCACTGCTGGTAGGCGTGCTGGTGCTGTTGCCGCTGATCTTCACCGAAGCGCTGCCAAAGCAGCAGCTCATGACCTTCCTGGTGGCGCCGCCACCGCCGCCTCCGCCGCCTCCGCCCCCGGCCGCGACCCCCGTGAGAGTGGTCAAGCAGATCCAGAGTGACCTGGTAAACGGCCAACTCCGAACTCCCACCAAGATTCCCCAAAAAGTCCAGATGATCAAGGAAGAAGAGGCGCCTCCGCCGGAAATGGCGGGAGCTGGCGTAGTGGGCGGCGTTCCGGGTGGAATTCCGGGAGGCCAGATGGGTGGCGTGATCGGCGGGATCATCAGTTCGACGCCGGTGGCGGTTCCGAAAGTGGCCACACCGCAGCGTGTGCGGGTATCGCTGGGTGTCTCGCAAGGATTGCTGATCAAGAAGGTACAGCCGGCGTATCCCCCGCTGGCCAGGCAGGCCCGCATTCAGGGCACGGTGATGCTTCAGGCAGAAATCAGCAAGGACGGCGCGATCGAGAATCTTCGCCTGATCAGTGGGCATCCGATGCTGGCGCCGGCGGCGATCGAAGCCGTGAAGCAATGGCGGTACAAGCCTTACATGCTGAACGGCGAGCCGGTGGCGGTGGAAACGCAAGTTCAAGTCAACTTCACGCTGTCTGGGGGCTAAACCTCAGACAGTGGTTTTGTTTTAGCGGTTGTGCAGGCGGTTCCCTTCCCCGAATCCCACCTAGCAGTGGCCGGGAAGGGCGTTTCCAAAACGCCGGATATGGCCGCGTCTCAAAGTGCCAGAGTACCGGGTAGCCCAGAAACGTTCCGGGAGATTCTGAACCGGGACCGGGAAGGGACTCCAGGCATCAATTCCGCGCAAGCGCTCTTCGCAACACAAGTAGCGACCGAAGCTGCTGAGGGTATGACGAGTTCCTGAGGAGGAAAGCAACTCATGTTCGTAGCCAATCTAGCAAGTGCTGTACACCATGTGCCCGCGCTAGCCGCCTGGGTGGTCCAGGAAGGAGCGGTGGGTTGGGACCTGGTTTCGCTGCTCAAATCGATGGGCATTCTGGCGAAAATCGTGGTCATCATTCTGTTCATCATGTCGGGCTGGTCAATCGGCGTGATGATCGACCGCTGGATGGCGTTCAGCGCTGCCCGCAAACAGTCGCGCGCATTTGCCCCGGCCGTCGCCGGCGCGCTGCGCGATGGCAAGATCGATGAAGCCATCAAGGTTGCCGAGCGCAACAAGAAAAGCCACCTGGCGAAGGTTGTGACCGCCGGCCTGATGGAGTTCAAGGCCCACCAGGACAGCCCGGGCGAAATTCCTGGCGAAACCATCGAAGCCTCGAAGCGCGCCCTGGAGCGCACGGAAGCCATCGTGCACGCCGAACTGAAGCGCGGCCTCGGGGGACTGGCGACAATCGGATCGACCGCTCCCTTCGTGGGACTGTTCGGCACGGTGGTCGGCATTCTGAACGCCTTCAAGGGCATTTCGCAGGAGAAGGCCACCGGATTGGCGGCCGTCGCCGGCGGTATTGCCGAAGCGCTGGTCACCACCGCCATGGGATTGCTGGTCGCCATCCCGGCCGTGATGATGTTCAACTACCTGACCGGACGCGTCGAAGCGTTCGACGTCGAGATGGATAACTCGTCGAGCGAACTGGTCGACTACTTCCTGAAGCGGCGGAGCCTGCGCCGTTCCTAAGCTGATCGACGTGAGTCCGCGGTCATGAGTTGCTTAGTCCGGCGCTGGAGCGAATCCAGCGCCGGGTCCTCAGGCAACGGTTCGCGGTGCTTGCGAGATCAGGTGGAACGCGCAGCGAGCGCAAGGGAAAGGTGAGCCTATGTCTCTGGCAAAACGAAACGAAGGCGCCAAGGTCAATTCCGACATCAACGTCACCCCCATGGTCGACGTGATGCTGGTGCTGCTGATCATCTTCATGGTGGTCACGCCCATGTTGCAGAAGGGCGTCAGCGTGGACCTGGCGAAAGTCAACAATCCCGAGCAGATGCCGGACGCCGATAAAGAAGACGCCCTGGTGGTCGCAGTCATGCGCAACGGGGATGTATTCTTCGGCAACGACAAGATTCTTCCCGACGCCTTGACCGGAAAGGTGAAAGATCGCCTCGCGAACCGTGTCGACAAGCGGGTTTACATCCGAGCGGACGCGCGCGCAAAGTTCGGACGAGTTGTGGAGGTTGTGGACAACATCCGGGCCGCGGGCGTCGACCAGTTGGGTCTGCTTACGGATCAGCGAAAAGATAAGGGCGCAGGCACTACGCCACCGACCACGGCGCCACCCGCCGGCGGTCAATAGAGGAGATTTCCTATGGGAATGGCAGTTGGCCCGAGCGGAGGCCAAAGCGCAAATATTAACGTCACGCCGCTCATTGATGTGCTGCTGGTGTTGCTGATCATCTTCATGGTGATCACGCCGCTGACTCCGAAAGGTCTGGACGCGCTGGTACCGCAGCCCCCGCCGCCGAACCAGAAGCAGCAGAACACCCCGGACCGTACCATTGTCGTGCAACTGATCGATCGCGGCGCCAGCCAGACCCCGGGCCTGAAGATCAATCAGGAAGACGCGACGTGGGACGACCTGCAAGGCCGCCTGACCGACATTTTCAAAACGCGCGCGGAAAAGGTGATGTTCGTGAAAGGCGACGATAACGTTCCCTTTTACGACGTCGCCAACGTGATCGACATCGCCCACGCTTCCGGCGTGGATAAAGTCGGGCTGATCACAGCCAAGATCGAAGCCGGGCAGTAGAATTCACAGAGCACGCAAGAGCCAGCGGGCGCACACCGAGAGGCGCCCGTCCGCTCGTGCTTTCTGGCAGCGTGCGGCCACCATGCGTGAAGGTTGCACAATCCTCAATGCGGTGGTAACTTCCCAAAGTTCCTGACAAGGGAGACTTATAACGCAATGAAAACCAGCGTACGAGTGTTGGCGGTGGCCGCGGCAGCGCTGATGCTTTTCTCGACCACGGGCTGCAGCAAGCTGAGAGCGCGCGATCAGCTCAACAAGGGTGTTCTGGCGTACAAGAACGCCAAGTACGAAGAAGCCATTAACCATTTCCAGCAGGCCGTCGAACTTGATCCCACGCTTCTGAACGCTCGCCTGTACCTGGCCACGGCGTTTGCGCAGCAATACATTCCCGGAGCCGACGCTCCCGACAACAACAAGATGGCGGAGCAGGCCATCGACCAGTACAAGGAAGTGTTGCAGCGTGATCCAAAGAACGTGAATAGCGTCAAAGGGATCGCGTACCTCTATCTGCAGATGAAGCAGTTCGACAAGGCGAAGGAGTTCTACCGCAAGGCCACCGAACTCGATCCCAATGATCCCGAGCCCTACTACTCCGTGGCTGTGATTGACTGGACGCAAACCTACCAGCCACGCATGGAAGAGCGCGCCAAGCTGGGACTGAAGCCGGAAGAGCCGCTGAAGGACAAGAAGGTCTGCGCGTTGCTGAAAGAAAAGAATGCGGCGAACATCCAGGAAGGCATCGACAATCTGAACAAGGCCCTGCAACTGCGCCCGGATTATGACGACGCCATGGCCTACATGAACCTGATGTACCGCGAGCGGGCTGACGTGCAATGTGAAGACCCATCCGCTCGCGCGGCCGACCTTAAGACCGCAGACGAGTGGGTCGACAAGACCCTGGCGGTGAAGAAGGCGAAGGCCGAGAAGCAGCCCGGATCCGCTGGAGGCATCACCATGGATCAGAACAAGTAGAGTTTCTCCTCCTCAGATTTGGCGGCCCCTTCCCAAAGGAAGGGGCTTTTTTTGCTGCGGGAGCAGCCCGCTAGATCCGGCCCCGCTGCCACAGTCTGGTGTGACTCGGCTCACGTAGGCACTGGGAGAGCCCTGGTACTCTCAGAACTCCGGATATGCGCGGTCTGCGGGCGTCCAGTAGAATGGCCCAGCAGCGTCGCCGCCGCAGGGCCTTTCTGGCATGTTCAAAAAGATCCTCATCGCCAATCGGGGAGAAATCGCGGTCCGGGTGCTGCGCGCTTGCCGGGAAATGGGTATCCAGTCGGTGGCGGTGTACTCCGATGTGGACCGGGCTGCCCTGCATGTGCGCAAGGCGGATGAAGCCTATCATCTTGGGCCCGCGCCGGCGGCCGAGTCCTATCTGAACATCGAAAAGATCATGGCAGCGGCGCGAAAGAGCGGCGCGGATGCGATCCACCCCGGCTATGGCTTCCTGTCGGAGAATCCACGATTTGCGCAGGCTTGTGCCGAAGCAGGGATCAAGTTCATCGGGCCAACGGCCGCCGCGATGGAGATGATGGGCTCGAAGACCCGGGCTCGACAGCATATGGAGAAAGCCGGAGTACCGTTCGTCCCCGGCACTTCTCGAGGCGTCGATTCGGTTGAAGAAGCGGCGCGCGTAGCCGAAAAGATCGGCTACCCGATCATGCTGAAAGCTGCGGCAGGAGGCGGCGGCAAAGGCATGCGGCTGGTGCACACGCCCGAGGAGGTGCGATCGGCGCTGGAAAGCGCTCGCAGCGAGGCGCAGCGCGCCTTTGGCGACAATGAAGTCTACGTCGAGAAGGCGATCGTCAACCCGCGGCATATTGAAATGCAGGTGCTGGCTGACGAGCATGGAAACACCGTCTACCTGGGCGAGCGCGAATGTTCGATTCAGCGCCGGCATCAGAAGGTGTTGGAGGAGTCGCCTTCGCCTCTGGTGGATCCTGAGATGCGGCGCCGCATGGGCGAGGTCGCCGTGCGAGTCGCGCAGGCGGCCGGTTATACCAACGCGGGCACAATCGAGTTCCTCGCCGATCAGCAGAAGAACTTCTACTTCCTCGAGATGAATACCCGGTTACAGGTGGAGCATCCCGTGACCGAGCTCACCACCGGACTCGACCTGGTGCACCTTCAGATCCGCATCGCGGCCGGACAGAAACTGCCTTTCCAGCAGGAAGACATCCAGTTGCGAGGGCACGCGATCGAATGCCGCATTTACGCCGAAGATCCGGACAACAACTACTTCCCGAGCCCGGGAAAGATCACCTTGCTGCTGCTTCCCTCCGGGCCTGGAATTCGCCGGGACAGCGGCATGTATGAAGGGTGGACGGTGCCGATCGAGTACGACCCGCTGCTGGCGAAGCTGATCGGCTACGGCACCGACCGTTCGCAGGCCACAGCGCGCCTGGTGCGGGCGCTGCACGAGTATTTCGTGGGCGGCATCAAGACGAACCTTTCGCTGTTCCGCCGAATTCTGAACGATGCGGAGTTCCAGGCTGGCCATCTCGACACGGGATTTCTGGACCGGCTTCTGGCACGGGGCGTTGAAAGCACAACATCGGACCGGGGCGGGGCTGACGTGGCCGCGATTGCTGCCGGCGTCTTTGCCATTCTCGATGGGGAAGTCCGTGGCGACGGTCCGCCGGCAAACGGAACTAACGGAACAGGCACGGAGTCGGTTTCGAACTGGAAAAGAAGAGCACGAGAGGAGGCGCTGAACTAGGCGGGCATTTCAGGACTTTCCCCGGCAAACAGTCCCATGATTTATGAAATCACCATTGACGAAAGGAACTACCGCGTCGAACTGAACCGCGTCGATGGCCGCTGGGATTGCCGGCTCGATGGGAAGCCAGTGGAAATCGACGCCGTGCTCCCGCGTCGCGATGTGCTGTCGATTCTGATTAAGGGAAAGGCGTACGAGATCAAGCGGGAGCGCAGCGCGACCGATCTGCACTTGTGGGTGGGCAGCGCACGCTATGGCGTTCAATTGCGCGATCCGCGATCGTTGCGCAGCCGGGCAGGGACGGACGACGGCAAAGGACCGCGCAAGCTGGTGGCTCCCATGCCCGGCAAGATCGTACGCGTCTTGGCGCCGGAGAATTCAGAAGTGGAAGCCGGGCAGGGTGTGCTGGTGGTGGAAGCGATGAAGATGCAGAACGAAATCAAGTCACCCAAGAAAGGCGTCGTGAGGAAGATGGTAGCCACAGAAGGCGCGAACGTGAATGCGGGGGACGTGCTGGCGGTCGTGGAGTGAGGACGGTAGGGGACAGGTGTCAGGTCTTAGGTGTCAGGTCTTAGGTGTCAGGTCTTAGGTGTCAGGTCTTAGGTGTCAGGTCTTAGGTCTTAGGCGCGGCGTTTGCGATGCTCCAACTCACATTTCTAATTAAAATCTTCAATCTGAAATCCTCAGCTACTTTCCTGGTCCGGCGTTCTTCAGAATATCGTCGGCGAAATAGTTGTTCACCTTGGCGGAGTCGCGCAGGACTTCGTAGTACGCGGCTTTCAGAAGCTGTTCGCGGCGGTCGCGAAGCTGGCTGCGGATCGCCTGCTGCACGCGGGGATCGGAAAGCTCGCGCTGTCCGGCCGGCTCTTTGGCCAACAGCTTCACGATGCGAAAACCGACGAGGCGCTTGGAGGCCGGGTCCTGCACGATGATAACGGGACCATACTGGCCGGGCTTGAGCTTCATGACGACGTCGCGGGTCGCAGGATCGGTGCGCTGCAGCGCGGACTCGGGAGTGAATCCCAAATCGCCGCCGTTGCCCGAAGTTTCGCTGTCTTCCGAGTAGTTCATCGCCAGCGTGGCGAAATCTTCACCGCTATCGAGACGATTCGACAGCATCTGGACCTTTTTGCGAGCGTCGGCTTCGTTCTGCGCTTTATCGTTTTTCAGATTGTGAACCTGCGGGTTCGGCATCGGCGAGACATAGATCTGGGCCAGGTGGTATTGGGCCTCGATAAGATTGAACTCGCCCTTATGCGCGTTGTAGTAGTCGTTGACGTCCTGGTCGGTGATGTTGATCTTGGAAGTAACTTCCTTGTTCAGGACTTTCTCGACGGTCAGCGAGCGCCGTAAATCCCGCCGGAAATCGTCGAGCGTAATCTTCTTGTCCTTCAGCTTTTGATCGAATTGCTCCTGCGTGTACGGCGACTTGATCTCGTTCATCTTGCGGTCGACTTCGTCATCGGTCGCCAGCAGGCCGAGTTTCTCGGCGCGGCGCATGAGGATCTCATCATCAATCAGTTCGCGCAGAATACTGAGGCGCAGACTGGTTGCCTGTTCGCCGATCGGAGTTTGCGGCTGGTCCGAGCCCGCAGTCTGGTTCTGATAATACTTTTCGACGTCCGAACGCAGAATCTTGCGCCCGTCAACGGTGGCCATAACATCGGCGCCACCCTGTCCGGTCTGACAGGCAGCAAGAAAAAGCAGAGCGCATCCAGTAGACAAAGCGAGCGCAAGGCGCAACAGCGTCGAGTTGAGTCTCAAGTGAAGCTCTCCCTCAGTCCTGACTCAGATATCAAGGGTGCATCATTGTGCGGTCGGACCCGTCCCACCCGGAGCAGCGGGGTGCGCAGC
>Ga0307478_10000260_pt1 | contig 59967 bp, 56 predicted proteins | sample atmos_gasesECM4C_2_FD_203713 | JGI IMG/M metagenome (GOLD analysis project Ga0307478, IMG submission 203713) | Hardwood forest soil microbial communities from Morgan-Monroe State Forest, Indiana, United States - atmos_gasesECM4C_05 | ecosystem: Environmental > Terrestrial > Soil > Temperate...
GATAATCACACCCTATAATCAACATGACTGGCTCCTTTCGCCCCGAGTGCTTGGTCTTAGACAACCCAAGTATCGGGCCTCAGGAGCCGTCGTGGTTATGCAATCAAGGCCCGCGTTCTTGGCGGGCCGAAGAGCTTGCCCTGAGCTTGTCGAAGGGACCTGCGTAGCTTGCTGGCAGCAGCGATACTGTCGGCAAAACTGCATAGGTTCTTTGTTGGGAGTCGTCCGCTTTCGCGGACGACTCCGCTTCCTCAGGATGACAATCCAAGAATAAATGCGCGGCGGCTGCGCGGAAAGTGTCGAAAACAGCAGGTTCCTCACCAGGCTGTCGCCCGATTCGGAATGACAAAGAGTGGGGGCTGACGGCTGAGAGCCAGAAGCTAAGAGCTGAGAGCAAAGAGCTAAGAGCTACTTCTTGTACTGCGTGGGCTGCGGACCTTTTTCCAGGGTCTCGCGATCCCAGATCCAACCGTCGCGCGTATAGCTGGCAAGTTCAAAGTCCTGGGTGAGTTCGAGGGCGTCGACAGGACAGGCGTCTTCGCAGAGGCCGCAGAACATGCAGCGGCTCAGGTCGTAGGTGAAATTGGTGAGCTCTTTGCGGCGAGTCTGCTCGTTGCGCGCGCTGGAGACCACAATCAGATTTTCCGGGCAGGCCAGCGCGCATAGATCGCAGGCAATGCACATGGTCTCATCGGTATCGGGATTCACGTTCAGCCGCGGCGCGCCGCGGTAGCGTTCCGCCACCTGCGGACGCTCGAGCGGATATTGCTCGGTGTAGATTTCCTTCGGATCCTGATAGCGGAACGTGACCCTCAACCCCTGGAGAAGGTCAATCAGGAAAACTTTGCGGAGCAGAGTTTGCATCCCCATGACGGGGTAAGCATACCACTTGGCAGTTGCGGCGTGCCAGCTTTGACCGTACTCAGTACCTAGACCCAGTGAAACCGTGCGCCACACCAAAAACTCGATACTGGGTACTGGCTACTGGGTACGAGAAGGGAACTTTTCCAGCAGGCCATCCGTACATAGACCAAGAGAATGCTATGCGAACCTATCTCGCCAAATTACCCCCCACAGTTCGCAGACTACTGGCTTTGTCTCTGATCGCCCTCGCCTATCCCATCGTGACGGTCGTGCTGCCGGCAATCATTCGAGCCGTGGTTCCAACAGTTGTGCAGTCCGTTCTAAGATTGATGTAACCTCGCTGCTTGCGCCGGGCGTTCATCATTCATCGGCATCGGAAAAAACGCGAGCGTTTTCTTGTGCAGAGAGACCCACCTCTGATCCGTGGCATCTTTTCACACGCTTCCTGTAAAGTAATGTGTCGGTACACTTGCGGGCGAGCTTGGAGGTGTCATCTTGAAGCAGGGCAATCATAGCGGCGGACATGCTGGAAAATCTCACGACCACGCCGGTCATGCCGGAGACGGCGTCGACCGGCGACTGCATAACCCCATTGAAGACCGGCTGATCCCGCTTGAGCCGCTGGATTTGGCCCGGGTGCACTCGATCGACGATCTGGTGCGGGCCATGTCGAAGACGGCGTTCACAGGACGCCAATTGGGCGAAGCCGCGGATGTTCTCGAAGCCATGGCTCGCGACGAAGAGTGTTTTGTGGTGATGACGTTGTCGGGCGCAATGACCGTCGCCAAGCAGGGCCTGATTGTGACCGAGTTGATCGATCGCGGCATCGTGAATGCCGTGGTTTCGACGGGCGCGCTGATGGCTCATGGACTGGTCGAAGCGACTGGCCGCGCTCACTTCCGCTATAACCCCGAGGTGTCGGACGAGGAACTCTACGAGCAAGGCTATAACCGTGTGTATGACACGCTGGAGCCCGAGCAGAACCTCGACGACGTGGAAGAAGTCATGTCGGCGGTGCTTGAGGGCTGGGATCACAATGAGGTGATGTGCTCCTACAAATTGAATCATGCGATTGGAGCGTATCTCGCGAAGCACTCAGGCGAGCAGCGGGGCATTTTGAAGTCGGCGCACGCCATGGGAGTGCCGGTTTTTGTTCCGGCGTTCAGTGATTCTGAGATGGGGCTGGATACCGCGCTGAACAACCGCTTGCGTGAATCGACCGGCAGGCACAAGATACGGTTTGATCCATTCGAAGACCTTGAACACTTCGCCGCGACTTTGCTGCGGCAGAAAAAGCTTGGCATTATCACCATTGGTGGCGGCGTGCCGCGAAACTGGTCGCAGCAATTTGGTCCGTTCTGCGAGTTGCGACACCGGCGGTTGGGCGAGAACGTTCCGCTGAAGCGATATCACTACGGCTTGCGCATTTGTCCTGAGCCGGTTTTCTGGGGTGGGCTGTCGGGCAGCCCTTATAGCGAGGCGATTTCATGGGGGAAATTCGTGCCTCCGGCGGAAGGCGGAAGGTTTGGAGAAGTGTTTGTGGATGCCACCGTGGGCTTGCCGTTGATTGTGGCAGCGGTGTTGGAGAGGCTGGATAAGAAGGGGAGCAAGGCGGGCAAGGGAAAAGCGACTACGGCGAAGAAGTGAGCGCTTTGCCCTAGCGACACGGAGAGTAAGGGCGACCACGGGGGTTAAAGCCCGGTCACTACCTTGTGCTTTTACGCGGCGCTGAAGCGCCGCTCTTCCACGGTGGTGCATGTTTTCGACAGGGGACTCTTTGAGCAGGGGGCGTGGGCTTTTTGGCGGTTTAGGCGCTGCGGCCCGATACACCTGGGCCGCCCGGACAGCCGAGGGCGGCTGTCCCCACATGAGTTGTGTTGATCGTTGGGTAACGCTAGGTACCGGCTTCTGGGGAAGTTTCGCGGGACTTGCGGTAGAGTGGCGCGAGGATGCTGTTCTCCAGCACGCGAGTTTCTGCTTCTACCCAATCTTGCAGGGCTAGTCCTTCCTGCTGTCCGCGCTGATCGTAGAGGTGCTGCGCGTGCAAGCGAATCTTTCTTTCGAGCAACTCGGTCATGAGTGCTCGCTGCTTCTGTCTACGGGTCTCGGTGTTCAAAACTACTCCTTAAGGGTTTAGCAGGGCGCTGATCTGCCCCGATGTTTCTTTCAGCTGTTTCAATGATAAAGGAAAAGTATTAATAAAAGATTACGGTGGGGAGGGCCGAAGGTTACTAAAGTACAACCATACAGCGTTTGATGCTCGGATGCTGCCTTGGGTCGCAATAAATGATCTAACATGTTCATTTCATGGGGAAATATTAATGCGCAATTGGCAATTTATTTCGGAAGTTGCAGCCGAAACCTAGCCTTACAGTCGGTTGAATCGCTTCAATATTCTCCAGGTAAGGATTATATGGTAAAGTAAGGAACAGAGGATCTTTCCATGCAGAGGCAGGCGACGATCACCAGCAAGGGGCAAATCACGGTACCCATCGAGGTGCGGAGGATTCTTGGCGTCCGCGCCGGCGACAAGCTGGTGTTCGAGAACGACGAAACCGGCGTTCGTGTGCGACCCCTACGCAACCAAAGTACATTCTCCAAGTATCGTGGCGTCGGGAATCCTGGCATCGAGCCGGGCAGGAAGGGCATCGCTCGCTGGCTACGAGAGATGCGCGGAGAATGACGCCGGGCGACCCAGTTGGGGCAAACAGCAATGACCACAGCCATTGATACGAATGTGATCGTTGCGTTGTGGGCGGACGATCCCGCGCTAAGTGGGGCCGCAGAAGCCGCGCTGGAAGCGGCGTTCCGTCGTGGGAGTATGGTCGTCGCAGCTCCAGTGTTCGCCGAACTTATTGCCGCTCCCGGACGCACCGAAGGATTTGTAGGTTCGCTGCTGGAAGAAAACGGAATTGCAATCGATTGGAACTTGGACGAAGCCATCTGGAGGTCCGCTGGCCGAGCGTTCCAAGCCTATGCCGAACGGCGTCGGCAGCAACGTGATAGCGGTACGCGCCGCATTCTTGCTGATTTCCTGATCGGTGCCCACGCTTTAGTGCGCGGCTATCGCTTGCTCTCGCTGGATGAGCGGCTGTATCGAGCCGCGTTTCCGACACTGAAGATTGAAACTATGTGATTGGTCAATCAGTATTCTGTGTATGTTGGCGGCTTGCGCGGAATTTTAAGGCCATGTAGAGTGCTAACTACGTAGCAGTTACCAGAAAGATTCTCCCGTAGTTAAACCCGTCTAGCTAGTACATAAACCTTGTTCGTACTCTTTCCTTGCGCCACGTAGTTCCGGGCCCCAAGAACAAAAAATTTAATGAGGATGGTGTTGGTGATGAGAATGAAGTTGCTATTAGCCTCAACCATGTTTAGGCGATCAGGCGGGCGCATTCTTCAACCCGCAAGCAAATACAAGGCATATTTTTTGGCATCTGCGTTAATACTCGGATTATCGGCAAACGTACCCTCGGCGCACGCACAGCTCACGACACTCTACGAATTTCAAGGGTCACCGGACGGCGAGTCTCCGTATGGCGGCTTGGTCGAGGATTCTACAGGCGCTTTTTATGGAACCACTGAAGCGGGAGGCAAGAATTCCTGCGGTAGCACTGGCTGTGGAACAGTCTACAAGCTAGCTGGTACGAAGGAGAGTTGGGTTTACAGCTTCAAGGGATATCCCAAAGACGGCCAGACTCCGGGCTACATCAATTTGGTGACCGACGGTAAAGGGAATTTCTACGGCACAACCGCCTACGGCGGCAATGGCCCATGCAAGCTAAACGGAATATCAGTGGGCTGCGGCACGATTTTTGAAATCACCAGCGCCGGAGTGGAAACGCCGCTTTACAGCTTTCAGTGGGGGCCTAAGGATGGGGCCGGACCCAATAGCACATTGATTTTAGATTCCGCAACAGGAGTGCTCTACGGTACCACGGAAGGCGGCGGCAATCTCGTAGAGAATTGTATGGAGGGAGCGGGCTGCGGAACCGTATTTCAATTCACGATCAGCACTAAGAAGGAGAAAGTGCTTTATGAGTTCTGCACGAATAAAACGACTTGCCCTGACGGTGCGGGACCTGCTGGGATGTTGGCCCAAGACTCCGCCGGCAACATTTATGGCACCACCGAAGGGGGCGGCGCACATCTTGGGGGAACAGCCTTTAAGTTGATTCTGAGCACGGGCGTGGAAAGCGTGCTCTATAGTTTCTGCGCTAAGACGAACTGTGCGGATGGCGAAGGACCGGCGGGCGGTCTTACGCTGAAAGCCAGCACGGGCATCCTCTATGGGACAACAATAAGCGGCGGCACAGGAGTTTGCGGACAAGAGACGACCGGTGGAGGCACGCTGTTTCAGATCACAACGGCCGGCAAAAACTTCAGGGTCCTCCATGACTTTCCCAGTTCCGGAGGCGACGGCTGCAATCCTTGGGGCACCGTGACGATGGATACTGCGGGAAATCTTTACGGCACGACCTTTTTAGGCGGAGATGGCAACCCTCCGCTCGGTACAGTTTATGAATACAGCGCAAGTGGGAAAGAAAGTGTGCTTTATAGTTTTGACGGTGTAGGCGACATTGGAGCTGCTCCGCTTGACACTTTGATTCATGAGAAGAGAAAGCTATACGGCACCACGGTGGGTGGAGGCGGAGCTACAGTATGTTCTTTGCTCATCAATGGTGAAAATCTCGGTGGTTGTGGAACGGTCTTTGAACTGACTCCTTAACTGCCAGTTGCACGATATGAAAGGCAAAGCCAGACCCGATTCGGGTCTGGCTTTCTTTTTTGCAGATGAAATGGGCTTTTAATCGAAAATCAGCACCGCCGAAGCAATCACGGTCGTCCACAGCCCACGTTTGTCTCCCACAGCCGACTGCGTAACATTCGCCGTGCGGACGATTTTATTCGACAGGCGGTAGATCTGCTTCTTTTCGTCCCAGGAGCGGTCGGGATCGAACTCTACGTTCAGCGTGGTCGCGAGCATCTCGGCGGCTAGTTCTTCGGCGTATTCTCCGGCCGCGTCTTCGGTTTCGCCAAAGGAATGATGCTCACTGAGGTATCCGTAGGTATTTTTGTCGGCGGGAATGGCCACGCCGATGGATGAGGCTAGAAGCCGGTGCGCTTCGTGGGTCGAGTTTTCGGCGACCACGGCAAACACAACTTCGCCGGGGCTGAGATACTTCACGCCCTCTTTCCGCGCCAGCATTTTGCAGTTCGGAGGGAAGATGGAAGACACGCGAACTAGGTTCTGGGCCGCAATGCCGGCATCGCGCAAGGCCAACTCAAACGACGTTAACCGCTCACGGTGTTTCCCCACTCCCTTGGTAAAAAACATCCGCTTGGGAACCATGTCTTTGCCCAATGCTGTCGCCTCCGGCCAGAGAAATAATGAGTGTGAGAATGCACAATCTAACACAATGCTTTGTAAAGAAAGTATGAATTTCGCGGCAGGGAGTAAAAAAGCGGGAACCCGCTGGCGCGAGTCCCGCCCTTGCCGCCCGGAAAATCGTAGGGGAGGGCTCCGGGCAAAAGCGAACTACTGTAACACAGCGCCGACTGAATTGTGCCAAAGATTAGAAAACTTTCGGTTTCCCGAACAGGCTTGATCAGCCGGTTGCTTTATTTCGCGGCAACCGAGCTGACGTCGATGCTATCGCCGTTCAGAATCCCGGTTACTGTGGCCGTCTTGCCGGCCTGCGAATCCAGCGTGGCCAATGCTGCCTTGTCGGTGGTTTGTAGAGTGTAGATCTTGTCGCCCACGATCAGTGCGTAACTGGAGCCATGCGATACGCAGGCGCGGGTGCAGTCCGCCGCAGTCTCACCTTCCATATGCTTTTTGCCGCACATGGAGTCTCCCACCTCGCCGGTAAAGGTCTGCTTGTGTCCCGCCGCTGCGTGAAGACTAAGAAACGCTGTCGCTGAAAATACACCTACCGCTATCGATTGCCAAAAACGCGAGCCACGAATCATGGGGATCTCCTTGCTGGAAAAATTGCTTCTTACTACGCCAGCCTCAATACTACTTTATTTCTGCGGGGCGATTGATGCCACGATTTCATGGGATTTGGGCAGCGGTCCGGCACGCTCACTTAGGTGCCTTCGCCATATACTGCAGGTCAACGTCGATCGTCTTATCGCGGGTCAAGGCCGTCACGTGGGTGGAGACCTCCCAATCGACGCTTGTTGGCAGCAACTTTCTGGCCTGAGGCAGGTACTGCTTGAGGTAAGTGGCGTCATAAACTTCGCCCGGACGGATTTTCCACGCGGCTCGTAGCCGGGCTTCCAGATTATTGTCGATGCCACGGAATGCCAGCTCTCCCATGCGGTAGAGAGCACCCTCGGTAACCTCCAGGTGATATTGAACCGTTCCGGCAGTGTCATCGAACTCCGCAATCGCCTTGATGGTCGCGGTGACGAAGCCGCGGGAGCCGTACAGCTCCTGAACCGCCCGCAGATCCGCATCGAGCTGAACGGTGTTGGCCGGTTGTCCGATCTTTACGTGAAGCAGCGGCTGGAGCGCGTCGCTCGCAAGTTCTTTGTTACCTACCCAGTTCCACCCGCTGAGCTTGTAGCGACTGCCGGGGGTAATGGGAAGCGACACGTCCACGAAAGTGATTTCGCGCTTGTCGTCGCCCGATTCGGTCGACTCTGAATCTGCCGGCTTTACCGGCTTGGGTTCGGGAAGAGCGCACGAGGCTCTGAGATATCCGCGTTCGCGATAGACCGGCAGAACCGTGCGTTCGGCGAAGGAAGTCAGCAAGGTGCGGGAGTACGCGCGCCCTGAAAGCTTCTCGGCTGCTTCCTTGAGCTTGGGTAATTCCTCCGCGGTCGAGCCGGGGAACTCAACTTTGTGTACACGGATCGTCACACCGGAGACGCTGTAATCGAACGATTCGAGGTGCTCGCTCTTGCTGTTGGTGCGCTGATACTCGACTTGGCCGGGGACGCCGTTTTCGAGCAGCAGCGCCTGCAGCACGTCAGAAACCTGATCGGGCAGCCGGCCGGTTGCTGGTAGCTCGCCATTGAACAGTGGAACGCGTTCGTGCACCTTCTGGAGCAGGTCGTGGTCACCGAACCACACGAAGTCAGTAAAGTGCGCCGGAACGAACTTATCGGCATCGCTGACCTGAAACGTCAGCTTCAATCCCGCCGATGAGTACGAATAGGTGTAGGCGATATCGTGGAAGGCGCCACTCTCACCCAGTTGCCGGGCGGCTTTTTTGAAATCCTCATCGCCAACGACCGCGCCGGTTGGCAATCCGCAGGCGGTTGCGACTTCCTCCTGCGTAAATCGCTTGCTGCCGGTCACTTTTATCTCAAGAAGCTTGTAGGTGGAGGTAGGAGCCGGATGCGCGGTCTGGCTGTTGGTGGTGTGAGATTGAGCGTCGATTGGTGAGATGGCTAAATTTCCAAGCGCCAAGAAAAAGAGCAGGGAAGCCGGCAGCAACCGCATCCGAAGGCTAGGGAATCGTTTCTTCATCGAATCGTGCCGAGGTGTTTATGGCCATCACTGGCTGAACTCTGATTGCCATTTGCTAACTGCTAACTGCTTCCCATCACCGATTTCGCGCATGAAATCAATGCATCATTCGATTTGTTCTTCACCGCGATGTCGATGAAGGCCAGCGCGGCGCGGCTGAGAGCTTTGTCCTTGCGGAAGACGAGCGCGAGATCGCGCCGCAATTGCGCATCGGCCATGGGAATGGCGCAGAGCACACCGGCTCGAACGTCCTCCTGCACATTGGACCGGGAGATAAACCCTACTCCCACGCCCGCCGCCACAAAGCGTTTCAACAGTTCGCTCGAGTCCAGTTCCATGCTGTAGTTCGGCTTGAGCCGCCGCTCGCGAAACAGGTCTTCGAGGCCGTCGCGCGTGTGCCCGGTCTTCGGCAGGACCAGCGGATACTTCGCCAGATCGCCCACAGAAACCGACTTCATCTTGCCCAGGGGATGGTCCGGCGGCGTGATGACTACCAGTTCATCCTGATGGATGAGGACTACGGTCAGCCGGTTGTCCTTTACCGGCAGGGACACCACCCCGAAGTCGACCGAGTTGTCGGAGACCGACTCGAGAACATTGGCGTAATCAGCGCGCTTGATGTTCACCGAAACGTCCGGATAACGCTTTTTAAACTCGGCGAAGACTTCGGGAAGAATGTGAAGGCAAGTGCCCTCGTTCGCGCCCACTGTGATTGCACCCCGCGGGACATGTTCCATCTCGGCCAGCGCGCTGAGCATTGCCTTGCGGGCGTCGAGCGTTTCCTCCACGTACTTCAGAAACGCCTTTCCCGCCGCCGTGAGCGAGACTCTGCCGCCGGAGCGGTCAAAAAGTTTGGCGCCGACCTCGTCTTCGAGGGCGCGAATTTGCGAAGAGATCGCCGGCTGGGTGCGAAAGCGCTTCTCCGCCGCCCGGGAGAACGAGGCGTGGCGCGCTACTTCGAGGAAGGTTTGGAGTTGGTCGAAATCCATGAAGCAGTTGCCAGTGGTCTGTTGCCAGCTTCCAGTTAAACCGGGGTCGGACTGAGAGCGTCACCCGTGCCTTGGCAAGTATACGGCGAGGTCATGGAGGTGGACAAAGGCACCTACGCCGCAGTGATGGCTTTCGTTTGATTTGGACGGGTCGAAAGTCTAGGAATTCTTCGATTTTGGTTGAGGCTGGTCCGACAAATGCACAAGCGTATATACTCAATTTGCCGAGATGGATCTTTCGCAGCAAAAACAAGAATTTAGCAGGGCATATGTCAAGGCTATCGCCGCAGTATGTGGTTATGCCACCAAGGACGTGTCAGTTGATGACGACAGTGTGGATTTGAGTTTAGCTGCGCGCGGGGGAAACGGAACCGTTAGATCGCCTCAGCTAGACATGCAACTGAAGTGCACGGCGCGGGATATTATCAGCGACACAACGGTTAATTTCCCTGTGCCAATTAAGAATTACGACGATCTTCGACCAGAGAATGTCATGGTGCCTAGAATCCTCGTGGTTGTAGCAGTGCCTGATGATGTAGCTGATTGGATTTATCACTCGGAAGAAGAATTGCTCGTGAGGCATTGCGGATATTGGTTCTCGCTGCGCGGAATGCCATCCACAGACAACACGGAAACTGTTACTGTTAACATTCCGCGCACGCAGGTTTTTGACGCTGCTGGTGTGACAGCGATTATGGATCGCGTTGCGACGGGAGGACTTCCATGAGGGCGAGAGTACACGATTCCCAGGCTCTTGAAGCCATCCGCTCTTTGGAAGTCATCAGCTACCTTCGAGCCACCGGCTGGACCCAACGGGATGTGCGTCCTGAGCGCTATTCAGTGTGGTCACGAGGAAATGGCCACGGTGATTACGAGGTGACTGTTCCCCTTTCTCGATTCAAGGACTTCGCGCTTCGCATGTCCGAAGTTCTGGAAACTCTCGAATCATCAGAAGGTCGTTCGCAACTGCAAATTCTTGCAGACCTCAGCATTTCAAATGCCGATGTTGTGCGCATAAGCTCCAATATCGCAGAGACCGCCGATGGAACGATTCCAATTGAGGATGCTGTAGCGCTCGTTCAAAAGGCGAGGGATGCTGTCTTGGCTGCTGCATGTTCTGCGATAGAACCGCGAGCCTACTTTGCGCCGCGGAAGTTTGACCAGGCCCTCGACTATGTAAGAAAAGTTAAGATGGGGCAGACCGAACGAGGAAGCTACACTGTAACCGTTGTTTCCAAAGTGGCCCCCGTTTTGCAGCAGCAACCGATTGGCGAGCTTGAGGAACCAGACGTTGAGGAACCATATGAGAGGCGCGTAGTCAGAACCCTCGGCACAGGAATCACTACAATACGTGCAGCCGCTGAGGTTGCCGCTGCGACCGGTAGTCTCGAGTCATTCGAGGAGGGCATAGGTTCTGGCGTTAGCGCGAATTTGTGTAATGCTCTTGTTGGGATGGTCCAGGATAGAGAATTCGTCAGAGGTTTAGAATTTGGGTTTTCTTGGTCGCGGACTCGACCGCAGATACAGCAGGAGGTCCCTACGCATATACTCATCAGTCCCGACTCACTGCCCGTAATTGAGGAAGCCGGAAGGCTGTTGCGAGCAATCAGTCCACGAGAGGAATTTGAACTCATTGGAATAGTGGTGAAGCTAGATCGTCAGCCAGACGAGCGATTCGGACGAGTCACGGTATTGGGTTTCATAGAGGATCGCACGCATAGCATACGAATGGAGTTAGCGGGAGAGGATTATACGAAAGCAGTAACCGCACATGACGAGCGCAAGTTGATTTTCGCTCGGGGCGACCTTTTCAAGGAAGGACGGTCGTATGTTTTGAAAGAACCACGGGGATTACAAATTCTCCCAGCGGACCGGGAGATTCCTCCAAGCACATAACTGAATATAAGACCTTCGTTCCTACTGCTTCAACTGCTTCTCAATCGCCGCAATCATTTCCGGAGAATCCGGTGTCACTGGCGACTCGAAGCGTTGAACCACGTTCCCGTTGCGATCCACCAGAAACTTGGTGAAGTTCCATTTGATATCGCCGGTGATGCCGGGTCCGGTGTCTTTGGTCAGGTAGGAGTAGAGCGGCGCCTGGTCCTCGCCCTTGACGGAAATCTTCGCGTACATGGGGAAGGTCACGTTGTACTTGCGGCTGCAGAAGGTCTTGATCTCTTCATTCGTGCCAGGCTCCTGCGCGCCGAAATTGTTGGCAGGGAAGCCGAGGATGACGAAACCCTGGCCTTTATATTTCTCGTAGGTCGCCTCCAGCGCGCTGTATTGCGGCGTGAAGCCACACCGGCTGGCAACATTCACCAGCAGGACTACTTTGCCCTTGTAGCCGGCAAGAGGCGCGGGCTGTCCATCGATGGAGTTGAGCGTGAAACTGTAGATTCCCGACGCCGCAAGCAACGATCCAGCCATAATTGATAACGCTCCCAATAAGAGATACCCTCGAACCCGGCACAACACCTGAAGACAATTAGAGATCATCGATTTCCTCGCGGGATGTTTTCTCAGGGGTCCTTGAATTATAGCTCTTGGAAGAGCGAGGCGTCGTTAACGTACACGCTTGTGACGACAAATCTTAGATGGTGCTATTGAGCGAGGCATGCTTGGCACTCTGTCTTACCAGCCGGCCAACCAGTCGCAGGGCGCGAACTGACTCGGACGGGCGTTGTACTTCAGGGTCGGTGACCGCCATCAGACCTTCTTCGATTGAGTCGAGCGCCGAAAAAGACCGTTCAAGGACGATGAGCAGGTATTTTTGCGCGATCGGGCGGTCGGCGGGATGAATGAGCTCCCACCACCGGCGGATCGACTCCTGAACGTCGGCTTCCGATTTCTCGCCGACGACAAGAGCGTCAATCAGCCGGTATACCTTGCTCTTCACGGCTTGATATGAGACAGAAACTTCTTGGGGCATTGGGGGTTTAGGGCTTTCTAATCCAAAAGAACTAGCAATCTGTCAGCCAAACCGTAGGTGCTTGCGCTGCAAGTCTTTGCAACTAAAATGAGTCCGCATCAATTCAATGAATGGAATAAATCAGAATTGCGGATATGGATTCTGGAAGCCGGTGTCGTCGTGTAACCTCGTGTAACGTTGCCGCAAGCCTCATTAGAGCGTTGGATCCGCGCAGGTCAGGTCACGGCGGAGAGGCTTTCCATCAGATTGATCGCCAGCAGGTTACAATGTTGCGCTCCAGGTTACAATGTTGCGCTCCCGGTTCGCACCTAGCGACAATCCATCGATTCGCGGCGTCCGAATCGAAAGCATGGCACGTCATTCAATCTCTTCAAATCTTCCCAATGCGCAAGAAACTATTGGAGGCCGGATGAAAAAATTTGTGTTGATTTTCGCAATACCACTATTGTTCTCCGTTCTAGGCACTGCGCAGAGCGCACCCATCAGCACTCCGCCAAATAACAACGACGAACCCCAGCCGCGCATGTTTTTTCCTCGCGACATGCTTTGGGGATGGGCGCAGTTCGACCTGGCGCCTCCGCACAACGAGATCGACCCCGGCATCTGCGCCGGCAACGCGGGGCAATACGGCGGCGTCAACGCTCCCTGCAGCATGTTTGCGCGTTACATGCTATCGGGCATGCTGGAGGTTCGTCCTTTCGGCCAGACTCAGTTGCGCCGCTTCATGGTGTTCGGTGCACCCTCGTTTCTTTTCGGCAAAACCATACCGCAAACGCTTTACACCTGGTCGCCGGATGCGATCGGTATCGAGCATTCCTGGGGAGTCGGCATCTATATCGACAAAGGATTCGAATTTCGCGTCACGCAGCATTTCCTTTTCGATCGCTTGGGCGCTCGCGACACGAACCTCGGTCCAGCCGATCAGGGCAACAACGGCCCTTGGGGGCGCTACATGACGGTGGGAGTGCGCAAATATTTTGGGACGAGACGATGGTGATCGGCGCGCGGGTCGGCGCAATAGTGGTGTAAACGGTGCGTGTGATGCGTATCACGGCCAACTTCGGCTCCGAAACGGGATGATGTCGTGGATTCCGAACATTAGTTGGTGTCCGCTTCTCCGTTTTCTCTATAATTAAAGGTTTTTACAACACTCTGGAACTTTCTTAGCGAGGTCAGCAATGGCAGGCTCTTATAACGGTGTGCCGATACCTTCGGACGGAAAAAAGATTGGCTACGCGAATGGCAAGTACGACGTGCCGGACAATCCGATCATCCCTTTTATAGAAGGCGACGGAACCGGCCGCGACATTTGGAAAGCGTCGTTGCGCGTCTTCGATGCGGCCGTAGAAAAAGCTTACAAAGGTAAACGTCGCGTGGCGTGGTATGAGGTTTTCGCCGGTGAAAAGGCCAAGGCCAAATTCGATACCTGGCTGCCTGATGACACCGTCGATGCCGTGCGTGAATTTCGCGTTGCTATCAAAGGCCCGCTGACCACGCCTGTTGGCGGCGGCATTCGCTCCCTCAACGTCGCCCTGCGCCAGATTCTCGATCTTTACTGCTGCGTGCGTCCCGTGAAGTACTACCAGGGCGTGCCCTCGCCGGTGAAACATCCCGAGCGCATGGACGTTGTGATCTATCGCGAGAACACCGAGGACGTTTATGCCGGCATCGAGTGGGAAGAGGGAACTGCCGACTGCGCCAGACTCATTGAATTTCTCAACAAGGACATGCTCAAGGGCGGCAAGAAGCAGGTCCGTCTCGACTCCGGCATCAGCATCAAACCGATTTCTGTGACCGGAACCAAGCGCCTGGTCCGCATGGCCATTCGTTTTGCGATCGAAACGGGACGCAAGAGCGTGACCCTGGTTCACAAAGGCAACATCCAGAAGTTTACCGAAGGTGCGTTTCGCAAATGGGGATACGAATTGGCCACCGAAGAATTTCGCGACCAGGTGGTGACGGAGCGCGAGAGCTGGATCGTCGACAACAAAGATAAGAATCCAAATCTCACCGTTGCGCAGAATGCCGAGCTGGTTGAGCCTGGCATGGAGTTCGCTCCTCCCGCGTTTCGAGCCACTGTCGAGCAGGAAGTGAAAGAAGTTCTCGACCGCATTTACGCGACTCACGGCAAAGGTCAGTGGAAGAAAAAAATTATGATCAACGACCGCATTGCCGATTCCATCTTCCAGCAGGTCGTGACCCGCGCAGATGAATACTCCGTTCTGGCCTGTCCGAACCTGAACGGCGATTACATCTCCGACGCCTGCGCCGCCCAAGTCGGCGGCCTCGGCATTGCGCCCGGCGCTAACATCGGCGACGGATACGCCATCTTCGAAGCGACCCACGGCACCGCTCCAAAGTATGCGGACAAAGACGTGATCAACCCCGGCTCCGTGATGCTTTCGGGCGTCATGATGTTCCGATTTATGGGATGGAACGAAGCTGCCGATCTAATTGAGCAAGGTATGGAGCGCACCATCGTGCAAAAGAAAGTCACCTATGATTTCGAGCGCCTGATGGAAGGTGCGACCAAACTGAAGACCAGCCAGTTCGCTGACTGCATCATTGAGAATATGGGCGCGGCGGTGCTGGTGTAGGGCCATTAGCCGTTAGCAATTGGCACTTTGGCTATTAGCCATTAGCATTGAGCCCCTCTTCGGTTTGTCATTCCGAGCGAAGCGAGGAATCTGCTTTTCGCCGGCAGCGGCAAGCCGCGTCCTGGCTAAATGCCAATTGCTAGTTGCTGAATTTTCCGAAAGGACTCATCCATGCGTAAGAAAGTCACTATCGTAGGTTCCGGCAATGTAGGCGCAACGGCGGCCCACTGGATCGCCTCGAAAGAACTCGCCGACGTCGTCCTCATCGACATCATCGAAGGTGTGCCGCAAGGCAAAGGCCTCGACCTGCTCGAAGCCATGCCCATCGAGAAGCGCGACTCCTACATCACGGGCACCAACGACTACAAAGACACCGCCAATTCCGACATCGTCGTCATCACAGCCGGCATTCCGCGCAAGCCCGGCATGAGCCGCGACGACTTGCTCAACACCAATTACAACATCATGAAGGCGGTGGTCGGCGAGGTGGTCAAGTATTCTCCGAACTGCATTCTGATTATCGTTTCCAACCCGCTCGATGCCATGGCCCAGGCCGCTTACAAGCTTAGCGGATTTCCCCGTGAGCGCGTCGTCGGCATGGCCGGGGTGCTCGATTCCGCTCGCTTCCGCGCCTTCATCGCCGACGAACTGAAAGTCAGCGTTGAGAACGTAACCGCCTTCGTTCTCGGCGGCCACGGCGACACTATGGTCCCTCTGCCGCGCTATTCCACGGTTGCAGGCATTCCGATCACCGAGTTGATTGAAAAGACGCGCCTCGAAGCTCTGGTCCAGCGCACCCGCGACGGGGGCGCGGAAATCGTGAAGTATCTGAAAACCGGCTCGGCTTACTACGCGCCGTCGGCGGCAGCGACGGAGATGGTCGAAGCGATCTTGAAAGACAAGAAAAAAATTCTGCCTTGCGCCGCGTACTTGCAGGGCGAGTACGGGATCAGCGGCCTCTATGTTGGCGTACCGGTGAAGCTGGGCGCGAACGGCATCGAGCAGATCATCGAGATTAAGCTCACTGCGGAAGAGAAGGCCGGGCTGGATAAGAGCGCGACGGCGGTGAAGGAGTTGTGCGGGGTGATCGGGGTGTAAGGCGTGCCGACTTTTAGCCTATGATGCCACAACAGAAAGAACTAGACGTGCCGCTCCTCAAGGCGTTGGCTTCCCTGGGGGGAAAAGCCAAGGCACAAGACGTTTATGACGAGGTCGGAAAATTCTTCCCTCAGCTTACAGATGCAGATCGCGCAGAATCCCTGCCGAGTGGCGGGACGCGATGGATAAATCGGATCCAATGGGCTCGGCAGGCCCTAGTGGATCGGGATGAGGTAACGAGCGGCGGCTGGGGAATCTGGGCAATAACAGATAAGGGCAGGGAGCGTCTAGCGCGTGAAGCAGCTTCGTCCCTGGATCCCGGTAAAGTGCAAGTCGCGGAAGTGCTAGCCTCGAAAACATCGATAGCCTCCGCCGAAATGACAGGAAGTACGGTACCCGTTAATCTGGAGGAGTTGGCTGAAAACTATGCTGATGCGTTTGAGCGGAAGATACTTCAAGAGCTAATCGATCGCGAACCAAGCGAGTTCGAGGCATTTGCGACCAAGCTCTTGGCAGCTTATGGCTTTCAGAGGATGAAGGTCACGAACTTTCACACAGCGCCCGATGGCGGAATCGACGGGAACGGGGAGCTCAAGGTCGGCCTTGCAACGATGCGGGCGGCTTTCCAATGCAAAAAATGGCGGGGCTCTGTGGGCCGACCCGAGATCGACAAATTTCGTGGTGCGATCCAGGGACGGTTCGAGCATGGATACTTCTTCACCACCTCGACTTTTTCAGATGAGGCGCGACAGGCTTCTATCAGAGACGGGGCAGTGCCCATCTTCTTGTTCGACGGCCATGAAATTTTTCAAATCATGGTTGAAAAGGGCCTCGGCATAGGGCATCGGCCAATAGAGATTTACGAGGACCGTCTAGCGAGCTTATTCGAGAAGGAATAATTTTGTTCCTGTGTAACTTTGATTAGTTTTTTCGCCGATGGTAAGAATACAGCTCAAATGAAAGAAATCGACTTTTCTGAGTTTAGGGTTAAATACTCGGCGATCTTCGAGCAGGTGCGGAGGACTGGCCAATCGATTCGTGTGACCCGCCTTGGCGAGCCTCTGGCCGAGATCGTACCGCTGTCGCTGGCGAAGAACGAGCCGGGCGCAAAGAAGCTTCGGAAAAGCTCGCCGCGCACGTCGAAAGCTCACCTCGGGCGCTAAAGCGCGGGTACGTTTTCAACGGCTTAACGGCACGACTGAACGTCGTGCCCTTCCCGTCCGTGTCCCTTCCCGATCCTGTGCCGTCCACCATCTCGATGGGCTTCAGTAAATGCTCTGCCTAGACCGTCTCCACCGTCACCTTCTTCACCACTACATCTTTATTCGGCTTGTCCTGCCGACTGCGCGGCACTTCTGAAATCTTTTTAACCACGTCCTGGCCCTCGACTACTTCTCCGAAGACTGTGTGCTTGCCCGTCAGCCAGGTCGTCGGCGCGACCGTAATAAAGAACTGGGAGCCATTTGTGTTCGGGCCGGCGTTTGCCATTGCCAATATTCCTGCGCGGTCGAGCTTATGCGGCGAGCCTTTGGTCTCGTCTTCGAATTGATACCCCGGTCCGCCCGTGCCGGTGCCTTGCGGATCGCCACCCTGAATCATGAAGTCGGGAATCACGCGATGAAAAATCGTGCCATCGTAAAGCCGGTCTTTGGATTTCTTGCGAGTTGAGGGATGCGTCCACTCACGCTTGCCGTCGGCAAGTTCCACAAAGTTGGCTACGGTTTTTGGCGCATCCTTTTCAAAAAGGCGGCAGACGATGTTGCCTTCACTGGTTTCAAGCGTTGCATAAAGTCCGGGTTGCCGTGTCATGGAGTTCCTTTCAGAATTAGTTCGTTGGTCGTTAGGATTCTGTCGAAGTCAGCACTCGGAGACAGTTGTCCGCGGCCGTCCCTACCACTCTTTCTCAATTGGGATTCGCCGGCGCTTTCGGTGTCGCAGCCGCAGGCTTCTTAGCAGCGGCCGATGCAGGCTTTGCGGCCGCCGCTCCGCGAACAATCGAAACATGAATGATCTTCACCGGACGAAAGGGACGATCATTGCTTGGGTCGGTAGCCATGTGGGTGATCTGTTTTACCAGCACCACGCTTGCATCGTCACACTGCCCGAAAATGGTATGCCGACCGTTCAGATGCGGCGTTGGGACTTCGGTGATGAAAAACTGGGATCCATTCGTATTTGGTCCGGAGTTCGCCATGGCCAGCCGTCCCGGACGATCAAAGGTGAGGGTTGAGACAAATTCGTCTTTGAATTTGTAGCCGGGATCGCCCGTGCCGTCGCCTCTCGGGTCGCCCCCCTGAATCATGAAGCCGGGAATCACGCGATGAAAAATCGTTCCGTCGTAGAGCGGCGTATTCTTCTTGGTCGCATGGCTGACAGGATTGGTCCAGTCTTTCGCACCGGTGGCAAGGTCAATGAAGTTCTTCACCGTGATCGGCGTTTCCTTTTCAAATAGAGTGCAGCGCAGCTTGCCTACGGTGGTGTCGAAGACCGCCGTTGGTTCGGTCGACGTTACGGCCGCAGCGTGCGCGGCAGGCTTTGCAGGAGTGGTCTGTGAGGTGGATGCATCCTGCGCCGTGCTCTCAATCGCAGAGAATGCAAGCAGAACGGCTGTTGCTGTTAACGCCACAAACATTCCACGCATAAGTGCTCCTTGGTTCCAAATAATAACTTTCATTGTGGACTCGATATTGTACGACAGGCAGACGTTAATTTGGATGAGCCTGCATTTCGCGGCTGACGCTCTCAACCTGCCGGAACACACGCAGCAGATTCCCGCCAAGGATCTTCTTAATATCCTCCGCGCTGTATCCACGGTCGAGCAGGGCTTGTGTAATCTTCGGAAAGTCTGCGGCAGAATCCATCCCCTGCGGAGTAGCGCCGCTCACGCCATCGAAGTCAGAGCCCAGGCCCACATGATCCACTCCCGCAGTCTTGGCTACGTGATCGATGTGGTCGACCAGCGACTTGAACGGCGGACGCGGAATCTTCGCCGCCCACTGCCGCTCGACGCGGTCTTTGTCGGTGTACGTGACCGTCTTTCCTTCCGCCTTTCTTTCGACCAGATATTGTTGAACCGCTGCTGCCTCGTCCTTGTCCTGTGCTTCCATCGCCTTGCGATAGTCTTCATCCACAAAGGCGGAATAGAAGTTCACCTGCACCACGCCGCCATTCTTTGCCACGGCTCGCAGCATATCGTCCGTCATGTTGCGCGGATGGTTCACCAGTGCCCGCGCCGAAGAGTGCGACGCAATTACCGGCGCTTTCGCCGTCGCAATCGTATCCCAGAAAGTTTTATCGGCCACGTGGGAGATGTCGACGATCATTCCGAGCCGGTTCATCTCCAGCACCACCTGCTTGCCGAAATCCGTCAACCCGTTGTGATGCTGCACCTTCGCATCGTTGATGTCGCCTGAAGAATCTGCCCACTCGTTCGTATTCGACCAGGAAAGCGTCATGTAACGCACGCCAAGGCGGTAATAATCGCGCAGCAGATGCATATCGTTTTCGATGGAGTGTCCGCCTTCGATTCCCATCAGTGCTGCCAGTTTGTGATCGCGATGAGCACGCTCGATATCGGCGACAGAGAATGCCATCATCATGCGATCCGGATGCCGCGCCGCCTGCTCATAGACCGAATCGATCAGATCGAACGTGTGCTGCGCGAAGTGATCTTGATTCGTTTCCGGATCGACCCAGATGGAAAAAAACTCCGCTCCCAGGTTTCCCCTCCGTGCCTTGTCGAGACTTAAATGTCCAACGTCTTTGGGATCGGTCGATCCGATGTCGAAGCCTTCATCAAGAAAGCGCTGCGGCGTGTCGGCGTGAGTGTCCACGATGATCGCGGACTCATGAATTGCCCGCGCCCGGGCGCTGACGGCAACGCCCGCTGGATCTGTAGACTGTGCCGCCGCCGGTAACCCCAGAACGACACACGAGACAGCGAAGCGTAAAAACCAGTTCATGCAGGAACGATTCATTTGCCGTCTTTTCCTAGACCTTGAAACGTTTCGACTTCTCGAATCACTACATCTGATAGAGGCCGCCCGATACGCGAAATTTATTTTCCTTCAGCAGCCGGTACTCACCAAAGCCGGCTGAGCCCCATCGCCGTTTTAGTGTTTCACCCTGTTGATTTGGATGTTGAGCTGGGGCATCGCCGTAAACCGCGGCTGTCCCTTTTTATATTTTGAAGATGCTAAGACCTTGGTGATACATCCAGTGCCGGAAGTGTTGCTACTTTGCAGCCTTTCCACGTTTCCGCTCCGCCACCCACTTCGGTTCTCCCTTACGAGATGCTTTTGTTGGCGTTCCCACCAGAAAACTCGCCCAGCGTAAATCCTGCGCTGGATCCTCGCCGCTCAACGCCATCTTCACGGCCATCTCTGCCACGGCATTCACGATCCAGTCAAAATTCTCTTGCCCCACTGAGGTAATCTCCGCGTCCGGTGCGGGATTCAGAAAGTCGATGGCGTAAGGCACGCCGCTCTCCACGGCAAACTCCACCGTGTTGAGGTCGTAGCCAAGAACTTTGCACAAGGTAAGCGCATCGTTTTCTATTTTGACCCTTAAAGCGTCCGAGGACGGCGGAGGATTTCCCTTCACATAGCGCTCGTGATGCGGCGCCCGGGGGTCGTACTTCATGATGTGCACCTTCTCTTGCCCGACCACATAGCAGCGGTAATATTCCTCAAACTCCACGCCGTGCTGCAGCGTCATGCACAGATCGCCCGTCTGGTTGTAGTGCTGAAAAAATTCTTCGGGAGAATGCACGTGGTAGACATGTTTCCATCCGCCGCCGGAATAAGGTTTTAGAAAAGCAGGAAAGCCGACATAATCGAATAGCTCTTGCCAGTTCAGCGGAAAAATCAAGTTCCGCATCGAGCGGTCCGTGGTTCCCTCGGGATGCTTGTTGTGCGGCAGAATCACCGTCGGCGGAATCGCCACGCCCAGCTTGTGCGCCAGCGCATAATTGAAAAACTTATCGTCCGCCGACCACCAGAACGGATTATTCACCACAATCGTCCCGTGCAGCGCAGCATTTTTCAGATAAGCGCGATAGAACGGAATATCCTGTGAGATGCGGTCGATGATGACGTCATATTTCCTGGGCTCATCCATGCGGATGCCGCCAATCTTCACAAATTCCGCGGTAATGTCGTCCATCTTCATGGAGTTGATCTTGTCAACCAACGCCGGGGGAAACGTATTTTCCATGCCAAACAAAATTCCAATTTTTTTCACGATTCCATCTCCAGTTGTAAGCGTCTTCTTAGAGTCGAGCAGGCCGTCCTCATGACCGGCAGTTGTGCAATTATTTGACGAATTCGCCGTGCCCGCCCTTTGACCAGGGGTCGTACGTCAGGCAAAACTGAATGCGGTCAGGAATGCTCGGGTGGTCGTAAAACAAGAACACATCCACCGGATTCGGGTCCGGATCCGCCAAATCCACTTCGCCGAGCACTTGAAAGGCCTGTGCAGCCACCTGACCCGACTCAGGCGTCAAGCCATGGGTTACTTCAAGACCGTACTGATCGGCCTGATGCTCCTGATGACGGCTGTAAGCATTTGCCAAGGGACTGGCTACAAATGAGAATAGGGACAACAACAACATCAGGGCCGGCAGGGATGCCCAATCATCCAGACCGCGAACCGACCAAGTCGCCCCCCACCGCGTTAAGACCCAGCCGATCAAGCGGTAAGCCATATAGAAAAAAAGCAGGAGAAGCAGGGCAAAAAACACAAGACCCTTGACGATGTGGAGCAGGATGTAGTGGCCCATTTCGTGCCCGGCGCCATATACAATTTGCGGCGTATCCATTTTGCCAATTGTGGTGTCGAACACAACGATGCGTTTCGATGCGCCGAGTCCGGTCACATAAGCGTCCAATGCCGTCGTCTTTTCGCTCGCGTTCATCCAGAACATGCGCTCCGGCGGAATGTTTTCTCCGGCGCGAAGCACCATTTGCTCCAAGGCCGTGGTGAGAGGAGGATCCCTCAGCTGAAGAGGCTCGAACTTGTTAAATAGCGGGTCAACCACCCAGGGGGCAATAAAAAGCACGAACACACTGATTGGGAGCGAAACCAGCCAGAAGTAAAACCACCAGCGCCGCGAGCTCCGGCGAATCACAGCATATAAGAGCCATATTAGGATTGTAAAAATCGCCAGCTGAATCAATTGCATTTTTATCCAATCCCAGATCCAAGAACCCCATCCCTGCACAGAAATGCCGAACTGTTTTTCGAGCATCTCGGAATAGATATCGACGGGCAGAGTGAGGAAGGCGATAGTTAGCAACAGCAGCGGCGAGAACACCAAACTTTGCAGGAAACGCTTGGAGGAAGAACTCTCTGCCCAATCGCGATATTTCACACCGAGTTTCCAGTGCAGGATGACCCACAAAACGATTAATCCATAGACAAAGCTGATCAGGGCCAAACGAAAGTGAATCCGGCTGCGGTCGCGGGCTTTCTTATAGAGATCGGGAGGCAGCGTGTATGCCGTAACTTTGCGCGTCACCATTGGAGTGGGCGCAGTTGGATTTGCTGATGTGGTTGCAGCGGGAGCTTGCTGCGCGCTCGAAGGTGCCGACCCCGGCTGATTGTCGGCGACACACAAGCAAGATGGAAAGACGGTGAGAGCTAGCGCAGCGAGAGCGATCCCGAATTTGCTCATCCCAGCCTCCAACGAAGTTATCCCACACGCCAGGTAGCAGAACTGCCCTAAAAGTATTTATCCACCATCTTCAGCCACAACGGCCAGTCGTGCTTCGAATTGTCGCCATAAATATCAAGCCAGTGGGGTACGGCCTTACTAGTCAGAATCGCTGAGAGCTTTACGTTCTGGTCCAGGCACATATCCCAATCCGCCGATCCCAGCACAATCTTCATTTGGCGGTAACGACTCAAAAACCAATCATCATTCTGATTCGGCAAATAATCCGGCGGGCAGTTGAAGTAGCAATCGTCGTCGTAGTATCCATCGAGAAATTGATGGATATCGAAAGCCCCGCTCATGCTCACGCAATGCGTCACCACGTCAGGATGCTTCAAAGAAAAATTCACGGCATGATAGGCGCCGAAGCTGCATCCAGTTACCGCCAGCCGCGGAGTCTGATTTTTCCAGCGGATAAACGGCAGAAACTCATGCAGGATGTAACGCTCATACTGCAGGTGCCGAAGCACCCTTACCTTGGGGTGCACATTTTTGTTGTACCAACTCTCGGTGTCGACGGCGTCCGGGCAAAACACCTGCAACTCACCGCGCTCGATCTTATGCCACAGGACTCCGATCATGCCGCGGTCTTCATATTCGAAATACTTACCCATTGAAGTGGGAAATACGAGCAGTGGCGTTCCCGAATGCCCGAAGACCAGGGCCTCCATCTCCCGGTTGAGTTCCTGGCTGTATCCCTTGTGATATTCGCGGTTCATTCTTCGGTAGTCCAAAGCGGACGGAATATCTTACCTGAACTGGAGGCTTCAGCGTTTCTCACCTGAGATCAGCCACCTGCGCGCGCGTGACCCATGTCAAACTGCCAGGCCGTGCTATAAAAAACTGCAGGTTAACCTAGCTCTCTTTCCCAGTTCGTTCGCGGAATGGAGTTGATCGCGTGCCTTTTGTGGAATTGCCAAAGTCGCCGCATGCCCTTGGAATTCGGCCTGTGAAGATCCATTACAGGGACGTGGGCAATGGGCGGCCGGTAGTTTTCTTGCACGGCGGTTGGGGCTATCGGGTCTATCCAATCAATCGGCAGATCAAGGTATTCGGAGACCGTGTGCGCTTTCTAATCCCGGATCGGTCCGGCTACGGGCGTTCTGAGAAGTTGCCGGGACAAATGCCGACGGATTTCCATCAACGGGCAACCGAGGAAACTCTTCTCGTGCTGAATGCAATGGGGATTGAGCGAGCGATCTTTTGGGGACATAGCGATGGCGCGGTGATTGCCGCAATGATCGGGTTGTCAGCGCCGCAACGGTGCGAGCGGCTCATTCTGGAAGCATTTCATCTGTCTCCTCGCAAGCCAAACTCGCGCAGTTTCTTCAAGCAATTCGCGACACATCCAGAGGAGATCAAGGAAAAGACGCAGAGGTTGTTATCGCTGGACCACGGTGAGAAGCATTGGAAGAAGGTAGTGCAGCGAAATTGCCGCGTATGGTTGAAACTGGCGGCTGAAAGCACGCGATCAGGCAATGATTTGTATAAAGGGCGGCTGGGCAAGTTAAAGGTACCGGTAACGTTTGTCCACGGCCGGGGCGACCCCCGAACCGAACCCGGAGAGATGGAACGAGTGCGCGAAGCGCTGCCGGGCGCTGACATGCGATTTATCGAGGGTGGACGCCATAGTCCGCACAGTGAGAGGGCGTCCTGGCGGGAATGCAACAAAATTCTGGGCGAGATCCTGAAGTAGTTTCGTCCGCTATCATTTTTTTCCTAGTTTCTTTTGTATGCTTGATGGTCCGATGTTTTCGTCCAAAAGCCATCTAGTTGGGTTTCCTAGTGGTTTTGAATTTCCTAAGGTTTTAAATTTCGGTGGTGGGCGCGCCGGGCCGGTCAAGCGGGAGGTCCTTCGCTCCGCCTGAGAAGCGGCTACGTTCAGGATGACGCCGACGGGAGAAGTGCACGCTGTTTTTCAAACTGACCCACTACCCACACTGGAGATAACCTCAGACTCCCCCTCGATAATGATATCGTGATACGAGATATGTTGTGGAGGCTCCCTAAACTTGTTCCGCGTTCCGCGCCTGTGATTCTTCTCGTGCTAACCCTTGCCGCCGCCACAGGGTTTGCGGGCGTTAACCATCTGGTAACCCGTTTTACCGCCAACCAGCAGGCCCGCGGCCGCAAGCTCGATGTCCAAGGCCTTTCCGCGGCGAGCGCGGGCCGCTATGAAGATGCCATCTCGGCTTTCCGCGCGGCGCTTACGTGCGACCCCGCGAACTCCCAGTACCAACTCAGCCTGGCACGCGCCCTGCGCGACAGCAACGATCCCCGCCGTCTTGACGAAGCGGAATCCTATCTCGTGGCTCTGTGGCAGCGCACGCCCCAGGATGCCGCTGTGAATCTTGCCCTCGCCCGCGTCGCTGCCCATCGCGGTTCTGTCGAAGACGCAACTCGCTACTACCATAATGCGATGTATGGAGTCTGGAACTCCGATCCTGATGGCAACCGTCGCAGAGCGCGCATCGAACTCATCCAGTTTTTGTTAAAGAAAGACGCTCCTGAGAGAGCCGAGTCGGAACTTATGGCCCTTGCGACATCTTTGCCGCCTGATGCCGATGAGCATCTCCAGGCCGCGCAACTTTTCTTGCAAGCTGGGGACAACTCTGGGGCTCTCGGCCAGTACGAGGAAGTTCTTCGCTTTGATCCCGTGAATGCCACAGCTTTGGCTGGAGCCGGCGAGGCCAACTACCGCTCGGGCAACTACGCCACTGCCGAGCGTTATTTGCGAGCTTCCGTGAACGTCGATCCTCAGGATGCCAACTCCCGGCAACTTCTCGCATCGTCGGAGGAGATTCTGCGTGCCAGCCCGTTCCACAGTCATATTTCGGACGCGGAACGCAACCGCCGCATCACTGCCGCCTTTGCCCAGGCTGAGCAACGCCTTAAGGTATGTGCTCAGCAGAAGGGTATCAGCCTCACGCCCGGTCCCAACGCCGCGTCGCCTCTCACTACTCTTCAGTCTCTCTGGACGGTCACAAAGCCAGACCTTGAGCGTCTCCGATCTCCCGCAGAAACTGCACTTCCTGACACGATCATGGACGTTGTCTTCCAAATCGAGCAGCAGACAGCAGCGATTTGTGGTCCACCCCAAGGAACCGACCTCGCACTGTTGCTAATCTCGCAAAAACGTGAGGCCGCTGCCCAATGAGTTCTCCGGTCTCCACCGGCAGTTCTCCGGCGCCTTCGCCACAGCCCATCACCGCGCGGACGCAAATTCCGAGCCGCCTGTTCTCGACCCTCGAAGGCGTCTTTAACGAGGAAGTGTTTTTCCTTATCCTCTCGGTATTCATTGGAATCTTCTCCGGCCTGGCGGTGGTTTGCTTCCGCCTGGCGATTGACTGGATGCATCTCTCTCTGCTCGGTCCGCTTCCGCAGACCCACGGATGGCGTTTGTTCGCGGTTCCCGCTCTCGCCGGCCTCGTCGTTGCCGTGCTGGTGATCCACGTATTCCCTGGGATTCGCGGCAGTGGCGTGAACCAGACCAAGGCGGCGCTTTACATCTTCAATGGCGTCATCCCTTTCCGCACTGCAGTTGGCAAGTTCCTCTGCGCCGCGCTAGCGATTGGCTCCGGTCAATCGCTTGGTCCGGAAGATCCGTCTCTGCAAATCGGAGCGAGCATTGCCTCCGCCCTCGGTCGGCAGTTACAAATCTCACGGGAGAAATTGCGGCTCATGGCTCCCGTCGGCGCCGCCGCTGGTCTGGCCGCCGCTTTTAACGCCCCTATTTCTGCTGTGCTTTTTGTCATTGAAGAGGTCATCGGACGATGGAGCGCGGGTATTCTCGGGTCCGTCGTTCTCTCGGCCGTTTCCAGCGTCGTGATTGTGCGTTGGTTTCTGGGAAGCGAACCGCTGTTCCGCATTCCCGTTACCACCTTCAAGCGCCCCACCGAACTTGTCGCGTACGCCGTTCTCGGCATCGTGGGAGGATTGGCCTCAGTTGTATTCGCCAAATCGATCGGCTATCTTCATCCGCGCCTCAACGCGCTCCCACGCTGGACGCAATACCTTCAACCATCTCTTGCCGGACTGTTCGTTGGATTGATCGCTTTCCTCGGTGCTCCGCAAATTATGGGTGCTGGTTACGATTCCATGGACCAGGCCATGCACGGCCAATATGCCTGGAAAATTCTCGCCATCTTGGCCATTCTCAAGATTCTGGCCACCACGCTCTCTTTCGTCAGCGGCTCACCCGGCGGCATGTTCGCCCCCACGCTTTTTATCGGCGCCATGCTGGGAGGAGCGGTTGGCGATCGCATGCACCATTTTTTCCCACACCTCACGGGATCGACTGGGACTTATGTACTGGTGGGTATGGGCGTCCTCTTCGCGGGATTTCTACGCGTGCCGATGACTTCCGTTTTCATGGTTCTCGAAGTCAGTGGCAACTACGAAATCATCGTTCCGGTCATTGTGGCCAATACATTCTCTTATCTAATCTCTCGCAGCTTGCAGCACGTTCCGATTTTCGATCTGCTCACGCGCCAGGACGGACTGATCCTGCCCTCGCTTGAAGAAAATCGGGAAGAGACGATCCTTCGCGTAGAGGATGCCATGCTCGCTGTGCCGTCTACTATTCTGAGCGCGCAGGATTACGTCGATGCCAACTACCACCGCGTGGAGGACTCGACCGACGCGGCGTTCCTCGTGCGCCTGCATCCCAGCGGCTGGAATGTCATCAGCAGAGAACAACTGCAACGGCTTTTCAAGGAAGGCAAGGGTGAACTTATGCTCGGTTCGGTTCTGCCGAAGCAGTTTCTGCCGAGTCTCTATCCCGACCTTCCGCTCGACTCGGCTCTCCGCTACGTGAACAATTACCCGCTCATCCCCGTAGTCAATCGCGCCGATTCGCGCCGTTTGGAGGGCATGATCTCGCGCGAATCAGTCTTCAATAAATACGGGAGCTGACGGTCGATGAAGGTCTAATTTAAACGTAAGTGACTCAGATTACTTTCCGAACAATCCTTTGTCGACTCCAACGCCGGTGCACAAGTCATAACCAGTGTCCGCATTATGCGTGCCGCAACCCCCGGAAGTGATGTCGGTGAAGTCGACGGTGTTGCTTCTGTTGTTGTAGATCGCGGTCAATTCTGCGTTCGTGTTCGCGTAGAAGGTGCCGATATTGTTGATGATTCCCGCCAGCGCAGGAGAAGCCAGGCTGGTGCCGTACACCTGCAGCCATCCTTTATAGCAACTCGAGTTGTACACAGCGACGGGTGAGCTGCCACTGGAATCGAAGGAAACATCGGGCGTTCCCCGTTTGCTGCCGACGATGCTGGCGACGCCGATCTGAAACGATGGCCTCGGCTCATATCTGCTGATGCCGCCGCCCCCGTCGATCCATGCAGTCTGGTTCGTATAGTTTCCGGCAAGACGATTGATCTGCGTGCCGCCGGCCGAGATCACATTCACCGAAGACCCAGGATAGATGACTCCCGGAGAATCGCCGGCCGAGGCGACATACACAACACCTCGTTGCGTGAAATAGCGATCCGCACCCGCCTCCCCACTGGTTTCGGCTCCACCCCAACTCATCGATACCTCGCCTTTGCCACCGTGGGCTGCGATGTAAGCGTTGGCGGCGCTGACGGCCGCAAAGAGTGCGCTGTTCTGGTTTGAAGATGCTTCCATCAGAACGATCTGTGCATTCGGCGCCATGGCATGTGCCCACTCGATATCGAGAGATTCTTCAACCTCCCAGCCTGAACTGCAGCCGTTTGCTGGTTTCGTTCCGCCCGCGTATTTGACCAGAAAATTTGGCGCTGGCAACCTAAACTCGGTGGAAAAGGCTGCCATGTCCGTGGCGGCGCTGGGGTCGTCGTACGCATCGACAATTATGATGACGCCGCTACCTCCGGTCGGCACTTCCGTAGCCGTGGCGATCGGGCATCCAGTAACCGGATTCGAAACCACATCATAGATGCAGCCCAACGAAGCCGGCGTTTCTCCGCCAGGAGTGGCTGCCGGCTTGACAGTTCCCTCGGGAGCGAGGATGAGATAGTTGGTGTGCATTCTCACCCCCAAGTCTTCCAACCTCTCGATGCTCGACTCTGGAACGATGCCCTTCCCGCGCCGAACCTGCGCCGAGATTAGGTTTACCATGACCAGAATGGCGACAACGCTAAAGACAATCCTTCTATGCATTTTCCCGCTCCCGATTGTTTCAAGTTGAGTGTGAAGAGCTACGAGCCGAGTTTCTTGGCCTTCATCCACTCTCGGAGGACGGAGACTTTCGGTCAACGTGGAAGTGCAGGTCTGATGTGACTGTTCGGTTCTCGTAAATGCAAGACGGGAAGTCGTGCCAGTTTGGTCCACAAAAGGGGCGGCACTAAAAAGCCCGCTCCTTACGGAGCGGGCCAAAAGACGAAAACTCTCGCATCATGATCCGTTGGAACAAACTGACAGGGAAGTGTTGTCCTGAAAGCTGAACCATCCGTGTAGCGAGGTGCTGGACGGCGCTCCGAAATAGGTCAGAAACACCAGGTCCTGCAGATTGTACGTGAACCCGTGCAGAGAATAGGGGAAGCCGCCGAAGTTGCTGTCACCTTCTTCCGGGTCACCCACTTCGAGAATGCCGCATGGAGTATTGTTTCCGTTGAAGTTGACGGTAAGCGGATCATCTGCCCACTCGCCCACTTCATGCGACAACGCTGAGACATCCTGCGAGAACGCCCCGGGATGGTCAACATAAGTCGCTTCCGCGTACGACTGCGGATTGCTGGTGCTGCCTTCCGAACTGTGGTACCCGCCGATGCAGCATCCGCCCTGCGTCAGGTAAGTGTCATAGGTCAGGAAAATGGGAAATGCGTTCGGCTGAATTCCCAGGTTGCTGATGATGCCGGGGAGTTGCGCGTCGAACCAGTTGATGTTTACTTCAGCCGCGGTAAATCCGAAGGGCGATCCGGTCGTTCCATTGCTCCGCGACGGGCTCAGCGTCTGCTCGGCCAACACCACTGGGTTCAGCAGGATGTGGTAGTTGGGATGGCTGCTCACCGTGCCCCAGAAGTTCGCCCGCTGAAAGGCGTCGATGTACTGGGTTGTTCCCACATCCGTTCCACCCTGTGTATACGTCGTGGTCGAATCGAAAATCGGCGACGTCACCGTGTTGGTCGTCACCGTATTTCCGTTGGAAAGCACATGTGACGGATCGAACGTAGTCTTCGTTCCATTGCGATTGGTGATCACGATCTTCACAGGAATAATGTAAGCAGTGAACGTCGTTGAACTGTTGGTCGAAGGCGCCGTGCCCACCATGTTATAGGTGTAGTTCGTGCCCTGATAAGTGAACGAACCATTCCAGCTCTGTAACGATGCCGGGGGCGGTGCGATATCGGGATGAAGGTGTGCTGGCAGAGTAACGAACATCGGTCGTGCCTCTTGCGCGATTTGGCTATCCTCCTGGGCGTATGTGGTACCGGCTAGACATCCCAGCACCATGAGAGCAGCGAGCAAACTAATGGAAGCTACATTCTTTTTCATCCGACAAACTCCTTGATTTTGGTTTTAAACATCTCTGGGTTTTGAACGTCGTGACGCAGCAACGAGGTTGTTGACAGGGTGCTCACTCCGACCGTCGCCACAGAGCGCGGCTTCGTGAGCTTGGGGTTGCATGAGTATGCTGCACCAAGTGGACACGGATAATGTCTGTGCTCTGTTTTCTGTTCTGATTCTGTAAATGCCGCGCTCTATTTCGCTTTTTGTAAATTTTCGTGCGGCGAAGGTGCGAGTCAAACCAATTTGCCCCGTTCCTTGTCCAGTACCAACTCGTTGCTCGACGAGCAAGGCCGAGCCCAATAAAAAAACCCGTCCCTTGCGGGACGGGCTTTCGAATGAAACACAGACGACACTAACCGCCGTTGTTGCAGATTCCCAGGTGGAAAGGATTGTTGTGGAAGGTCTCCTCGCCGCCAACGGAAGTGGTCTTCGGAGCTCCAAAATATTCCAGATAGGTCAGGTCCTGCAGGTTATAAGTGAAGCCACCTAGCGTGTAAGGGAATGCGCCGAAGTTGGTGAACCCTTCTTCCGGATCTCCAACTTCAAGAATTCCGCACGCGACTGGATTGCCGTTCGTGTTTACCACGAGGGGATCGTCCAGCCACTCGCCGGCTTCATGCGACAAAGCGGAGACGTCCTGTGCGAACGCGCCGGGCTTGCCGATATAGGTGAAGTGCGAATAGGCTTGCGGTGCCGCCGTGCTGCCCATCGCGCTGTGGTAGCCGCCGATGCAGCATTGGCCGCCCGAGGTCAAATAGACATCGTAGGTGATGAAAATCGGCAACGAATTTGGCACGATCTGCGTGGTCTTGGTGATGATCGCCTGGAGTTGCGCGTCAAACCAGTTGATGTCGGCGAGTCCCACCTTTACTCCAAACTCAGTTGCTATGGTGCCATCGGTGGCAGGAACCACGATGGTTCTTACCTTGGCAATCTTCGGTGTTCCCAGCAGCACGTGATATCCCGTGGCCGATGAGACTTGGCCCCAGAAGTTCCCACGCTGGAAGGCGTCTTCGTATTGCGTCGTGCCTAGATCCGTGGTTCCGTCTCCCGCAATCCAGTCCATGTTCTGAAAGATCGGCGAGTTCACGGTGTTGGTTACAGCCGAGGCTCCATTACTCTGTAGAGTTGCGGGACTGAATGTCGTGGTCGTGGTGCCCCTCTTATACGCGAGCGCGATCGGAATGATGAACACCGGGACCGTGGTGGACGTTCCGGTCGAAGGCGCAGTTCCCACCATGTTGTACTTGTAGGTGTGGCCGCTGTACACGAACGATCCGTTCCAAGTCGTCAGCGGGGTGGCCGGCGTCTGAAGATCGTTGTTAAGTTTAGGGAGAATTCGCGAGAACCGAGGGTGGGGGGGTAAAGTATCAGATGCATCTTGGGCGACAGCAGTGCTGGCCATGCCGGCCACCACCGCAAGGGCGGCGAGCATGCTGAGCGCGGTGAATCGTTGTTTCATAGAAATCTCCTTAGGGTTTTGACAGCATCAGCGATTGCAAGTGAATTCGACGAAAGGCTTGTTGAAATTCCAAACGTTAAGCGGAAGCAGGGGACAACAAGATCGGATGATTCTCCTCGTATTCGCACCTCATGTCAACTGTGCAAGTTTATTCATCCTGCACGCTAGGGATTATCAGAATGCGGGCGGTTTCTTTGCGCTTTCGTCCGAGCTAATTGCCCCTAGAAACTCTGGCGTCGGCAATTTTTCTAATGAAATAGCTTGGTAGCCGGCTGCTGAAAACCTATGTTCCACATATATGCAAATATTTAATCCTCGCCTTCAGTTTTGCCCTGTAACTCGAATCCTAACCGCCGGATTTTGGTATGCAAATTGCCTTCTTCACAGATGGAAGCCGCAGCCCTAGCGGGATTCCGCTAGTTCTTTCACAGTGGTTGCTTGCACACAATCAACATCCCCCAGATCGGATCAAGCTAATGAAAACTACACTTTTCGCTCTGTGTTTCCTATGCGCCACCGCCGCTTTCGGGCAGAACGCTCCTGTTCTTCCCAACAATCCGCAGCCCACTCAATTCGTCGATCATGCCCAACATGCCTCACCGCACACCATGGGGACTGAGGGAACTTTGCTCGGAGATTCCGTTTACAGCACCGAGCACGGTGACCGTCCGCTGTCGGATTTCCCGATGGAAGTGACCGCCACGAACGAACGTCCGCTCGGTGATATCGCCCGCGAGCTTAAGAAAAAGCATGAGAGCGCGACCAAGGTCATGAAGGTTTCCGAAAACTAAGCTTGGCGGCTGAGGAAGTTGCGTTTGATCTACTCGCCGGCGCCCATCATCAGGATTGGCGCCGTCGGCGTCGCCGCTCCGGCTTCATTCTCCACGGTAATAGCGAACGCTTTGGCCTCAGTCCCTGCCGGCAGCGGCGGATTCACCACGCTGGCGCTGCCATGCGCGTCGGGCTTGAACACTCCTGCTGGAATTGGTGCGCCGGACACGGGGATGAGCCAAAGTTCGTAGGCTTTTTGCGGCGGCAACGCGGGCATGTTGTTCGCCAGGAAAACCAGACTGCTGCGGTTGCGCAGATAAAACGCCTTGCCCTGTGGCTGAGGCGGAGCTTTCACCGCAACTAGCGTCACACGCTGAGCTTCCGGCTCGAGGATGGGCGCGGCGATCTTGCGAAGTTCCTCGGCTGCGCGCCTGCTCTCGGCGACCTGCGAAGTCGCGGATGCTAAAGTTTGCCGGAGCGCCGAATTTTCCTGCCACAACGAAACTGCAAATACAACGAGCACGGCCGTCACCGCCCATCCTACCCATCCCCACAAACCGATGCCGCGCTCATGCCCGGCTTGCTGCGTGGATTGATTCGCAGTTCGGTCGGCGACTCCCGACGAAACGGTTCGCGGTTCGCGCGCCACCGCATCCAGCAGTCGCTGCCGAGCCCGCTGTGGAGGCCGCGGTCCGGTCGCGGAAAGAGCCAGCAACGCCGTGTCGCCGCGCAGTTGCTCCAGTTCGAGCCGGCACGCCGCACACGCTGCCAAGTGTTGCTCGAGTTTGGCGCGGTCCTCTCCCTGCAGCGCACCGAGTGCGTAAAGGGCAAGATCCTCGGCGTATTGTTCGTGCTCGTTCATTTCTTATCGCTCTTACTTCTACCTCGTACCGCCGCCTTTTGACCGTCCGCGGGGCACAGTTCCGCCACTTACTCTAAGTCTGAAACGTCTTGCGCAGCATCATCAGTCCCGCTCGAATCCTTGTCTTGATCGTGCCCAACGGTTCTCCGGTTTTATGAGCAATCTCGGAATGGCTCATGCCCTCCCAATATGCCATTTCCAACGCACTTCGCTGCACCGGTGTCATGGCTCCCATTACGCCTCGCACTTTCTGAGACACCCGCGCAAGCTCGGCTTCTCCCGCCAGATCGGGCGAGACCGACAACAGCACATCCTCAATATCAGTTTCTGGGCGACGCTTTCTGAGGGAGTCAATTGCGCGGTTTCGCGTGATCACGGCCAGCCAGCTTCCCAGGCTGCCGCGCGCCGCATCGAACGCGCTGGGGTTGCGCCATAGCTGCAGAAACACCTCCTGCAGAACATCTTCTGCTGAGCCCGTGTCCCCCAGCACGCGCAAAGCGACGGCATACACCACCGAAGAGTAGCGGTCGTAGAGCTCCGCCATTGCCCCCTGATCACCGGATTTCAGGCCGGTGACGATGGCAATATCCGGCAAGCTGCCTTGTCGTTGCGAACTCGGCAAACGTTCTATTCTTCCTTGTTAGACGTACGCAAAATTAGCTGAGTCGGATTGTCGCGCAAACCAATACCGTTACTGGCTCGCCCGAGCCTATTGACTCAACTTGATAGCCAATTGCCGCTCCGGTGGCGTCATTTGGCTCCAGAGTTTCTGCAAGTCGTCTTGCAACGCCTGGTTGTCCGGTTCTTTGTGCAAAGCCATCGCAAACCATCGATAAGCGGTGGGCAAATCGCGCGGCGTGCAGGTTCCAGTCGTGTAAAGCACTCCCAGCGAGACCATGGCCTTCGGATTTTGATCCGCCGCCGGCTTCAGCAGCCGCAAACCACGGTCGCAATCCTGACGCGTACCGCGGCCATAGATATAGCGTTCCGCCTCGGTGACAGAATCGAGCGGCTTCGCCGGTGTGGGCTTAGGTTGTCGAGGCTTGGGCGCTTTTGCTTGCGACGGTCGAGTTTCTGAGTCAGCGTCTGACGGTGGCACCGAAGACGATGGCGTAGAGTCAGCGGGGTTTGGATCGCCGGGGTGTGAATCGGATGATGCTTCCGCAGCTGAGGTCTGGGTCTGCGCAGAGTTCGAAGGCGGGGGGTTGGTCTGCGGCGCGGCAGAGTCCGCCGACGCTGCAGCCGGTGCGCCGCTGCCTGAAGCTGCTGCCGGATTGCTGGAATCAGCGCCGGGTTGTGATGACGCCTGTCCCGGCGTTGTTGTAGCTGGGCCCGCTGCGGTGTCGGGGGCCGTGTTTGGCGTCGACGGGGCTGGCGCACTCGTGGAATCGCCGCTTGCTTGTGGTGTCGGCGTTGCAGGCGCAACCGCCGCAGGATTCTTATTTCCGGTGAGCCAGTCGAACCCACCCTGTCTCCAGCGCAGGTATCCGAATCCCAGAGCCAAAAGCAGGGCGACAAGAACTACAAGCAGCTTGCCCCATCCACCTTTCGTTTCCTCCTCATCATCATCGAGAAGGTAATCCAGACTTCCAGACGAGCGCTGCAGATGATCCTGCGCCTGAGAGCCGGGGCTCAAAGAACTATCACGCGCGGAATCGCGAGGCCCACTTCGTGGAGCAGGCGCGTTCAACCCTAAGAAAGACGGACCGGTGATGACGGGAGAGCTGTTCTGGTCGCGCTGCGAGTCCGCCGAAGCACGATCTGGCCCGGGCATTCCAGTTCGCAGTGGTGGGGTGGTCTGCCGCGGCACAGGTGGCGCGGCAGGAGCCACTTGCCACGGGGCGGGTGTTGGTGCCGCGGGTACTGGTGCCAACGGCTGAACGGGGCGCTGCTTGTTCGTCGTCAGCGCAGCTCCGCACATTCCACAGTAGTAATTAGTCTCGGCATTCTCGTTGCCGCAAATTGCGCACCGCACACAGCCTCCCATTGGAATCGAAGGGGTCTCAGACGTAGGCATCTCTAGATTAACTCCACGACCGCATCCCTCGCGAGTACGATGCAGATTCCGGCTGGAGCGGAGGATTTCATTTTGCAATCAGCGGGGCAAACGATGAAGAAGGACGCGGAGTATTGGATCGGGAAACTGGAACTGGAGCCACATCCGGAGGGCGGATATTTCCGGCAGACGTACCGGGCGAATTTAGTCCTGGCAAAAGAGAGTTTGCCACGAGAGTTTACCGGCGCGCGTGCGGCCTCGACTGCCATCTACTTTCTGCTGGAAGGTGAAAAGTTTTCCGCATTTCACCGGCTGCTCTCCGACGAGCTGTGGCACTTCTACGTTGGTAGCGCGCTGGTGGTGCATGTAATCGATGAACACGGGCGATACTCGGAAGTCCTGCTCGGGAGCGATCCCGACAAGGGTGAGGCGTTGCAGGCCGTGGTGAAGGCGGGATGCTGGTTCGCATCGGAAGTGAGAGATCGAAAGTCGTTTGCGCTGGTGGGCTGCACGGTGGCTCCCGGGTTTGAGTTCGTGGACTTCGAGATGGCGAAGCGGGAGGAGTTGGTTAAGGATTATCCGCAGCATCGGAGTGTGATTGAAAGGTTGACGCGGGAGTGAGCTACTTGCATTCCACGCGATTATCGTGCGAGGCGATGATCTGCCAGGTACCGCCGCGTTTCAGCCACATATCGGTCCAAACTTGGCACACCTTTGCGCTCGGCTGGGACTTGTCTTTGCCGACAGCATACTCGCGGCCATAGACAACGGCGACACTGTCTCCGAAGAAATGTACGTTGGCCTCATCGAGCCTGCAATCATGCGCGGTACGTACGCCCTTCTCGTCCTTCAATTCATCGGCTTTTGTGAAGTGCGCCCCTTTCGTTGACGTGCCTTGGAAATCGTCCGCAAGCAGACTGGCGACCACGCCGTTATCAATGCATACACCCTCAGCCCACTTGCGTTCCATGTCGATGATGTGTTCCGCGGTCTTGTCATCGGCTGACGCCCAGTGACCCTGCTGTGCGTGCACCGGGACGAGCAACAACATCGCCGCGGTTGCCGCCGCGAGGATTCGTAAATGCATTTCTCCCTCCAGCGCAATCAAGATAGCAGTAAGATCGCGGGCAGTATATGGGATTCTGGGAAGCTGGCGAATTGCTAGTGCTCAAGAAAGCCGCTCGGTCGGCGAGGGAGAACGATAAAGCGCGATTACATCGGTTGCTGTCGTCTTACTTCACCGCAGCCGCTCTCTTGGGAAACATCTCTCCAATGCGCTTAATTTCAGCCCCGACGCCGCGCAGTTTTTCTTCAATGTTTTCGTAACCGCGATCGAGGTGGTAAACACGGTCGATGATGGTCTCGCCGTCGGCTACCAGCGCGGCGAGGACAAGCGACGCCGAGGCGCGCAAGTCGGAGGCGAGCACGGCGGCGGCGCTGAGCGGCGTCTTTCCCACGACCACGGCGCGGCGGCCTTCGATCTTGATGTTCGCGCCCATGCGAACCAGTTCCTGCGCGTGCATGAAGCGGTTCTCAAAAATGTTCTCGATAACCACGGAAGTGCCTTCGGCCTGCGTGGCCAGCGCCATGAATTGAGCCTGCATGTCGGTAGGAAAACCGGGATACTCCTCGGTGGTCATGTCAGCCGCGGTGAAGGGATTGTCTCCCATGACTCGGACGGAATCGGCGGTGCACTTGGTCTTCACGCCGACTTCTTTCAGCTTGCTGAGCAAGGCATCAAGGTGATTTGGATCGCATCCGGCGATGTTGAGGTCGCCGCCCGTCATGGCGCCCGCGATAATGAATGTGCCCGCCTCAATGCGGTCGGGAATGATGCGGTGCTTCGCGCCTTTGAGCTTGCTCACGCCTTTCACGCGAATCGTGGCGGTCCCTGCACCTTCGATTTTCGCGCCCATCTTGTTGAGCAACGCGGCGAGATCGGCGACCTCGGGTTCGCGGGCGCAATTCTGGAATATGGTTTCACCCTCGGCGAGTGTCGCGGCCATCAGCAGGTCTTCGGTTCCAGTGACGGTAATCTTGTCGAATACAATCTCCGCTCCCTGCAAGCGGCCGGCAGTGGCTTCCACGTAACCGTGATCTTGCGTGATCTTCGCGCCGAGTCTCTCGAGGCCTTTGATGTGCATGTCGATCGGTCGGCTGCCGATGGCGCATCCCCCGGGAAGCGAGACGCGAGCGTGGCCGCAGCGCGCGACCAGCGGCCCCAGCACGAGCGTCGAGGCGCGCATGGTCTTGACCAGTTCGTACGAGGCTTCCGGGCTGGCGAGGGTCTTGCAGTGGATAGTAGTGCGATGATGGGCGCGGCCAAAGCCGAGTTCGACCTCCGCTCCCATGGCGGCGAGCAGGTTTCGCGTGGTCTGGATGTCGCGCACCTGGGGAATATTTTCGAGAATTACGGGTTCGTCGGTGAGCAGGGCGGCAGCCATGCAGGGAAGTGCAGCATTCTTGGCACCGCTGACGCGGACCGTGCCAAGCAGCGGTTCGCCGCCGCGGATGATGAGTTTGTCCATGGGATGAGTCCTTGGTAAAGGTCTATTTTAGCGGGGAACAGCGGAGGGAGTGGATAATCGAGAGGGCACGTCCTAGTGGGGGGTTGAACGGACTTTCAGGCCGTCACGTAAAGACACTAAGTGCCAACCTCTGCGCTTGCCAGGTGCTACGCGCTCCACCTGCTGGGAAGCTCGGAATCAAATCCGCGAAGCTTGTCGTGGACCAGGGCACCCACAAGCGCGCCCACAGATGTGAGGTGCACTCCACCAAGTCCCAGATCCCACGCAACCTGAAGCCAGGAAAAGTTCTCAGCCTGTGAGAACATTTCGAACTCAAAGCCTAGATAAGAATGTGCGGGGTTGAATTTCATCCACAGAATTGCCGCCAGATTTCCGAACTCCCGCCGTTCGAACGATACGCAGGAGAGGGACATAAGGTGTAACGCGTCGATCTCGTAGAACTCAAAATCTGTGAAAAGCCTTAGTTGAGCATCAAGCCACTTACAAGGGTCGTCTACAAGATCTCGTGGTCTGCAATCCTCTAGGAACGAGCACATAGCCAGCAACTCGAGCTGACGCGGTGTCGCTAGGGCAACTGCGTCACAGGCCATCTGCGACGCCAGCGCAAAAACGGATTCAGATTTTGAAGCGAGGCGCTCTGCTATAAGCCTTGCCAACAGCGCGTGCTTACCGTGTTCGTTTGTTTGGGCAGCTCGTATAATTGCGTTTTGCAGAGTTACCGTGAACTGCGGCTGCTGCGCCTCATGTTCGACGGCGCTCGACGCAATGCAGCCTCTTTGCTCGAACTTAGCGATGCATTTGGACAGCTCCATGACGAACTGCGCGGCGTTCTTTCGTGCCCTCGTTTTGGATTCTTCCGTATGTTCCGCAAATCGATTCGAGAGCCACCGCTGTCCAATTTCCCAAGTCTTCTCGGTGAACTTCCCTGCAGCGCCGCCTACTGCCGCGCCCAAAGCTATGATGGAAAGGGGGTCCGTCATCAAAATCGCAATGCGTGTCCACGCGTCCCGTTTCTCGGCCTGTGCCGAAAATCCGAAGCGCCGATAGTATCATGAAGCCACCCCCCTGCGGTCCTTCAACTGCGTTGCCCTCCGCTGCGCGGACGGTAACTTTGCTCAGGAGTGCAGATGGAAGGACCATCAGCTAAACAGGCGTCGCCCAATTGTCGATGGACAAACCGCGGACCTGTTTAAATTCCCGGGTATTGTTGGTTATCAGCGTCAGGCCTAGGCTGCGAGCGTGGGCGGCGATGAACAGATCGTTGGCGCCGATCATCGTGCCGCGCGCTTTTAGCTCCGCGCGAATTTTAGCGTAATGCAGGACCGCTTCGTCGGGAAAATCCAGAACCTCAACGTAGCGCAGGAAAGAAACGAGCGCCGCTTCGTCCTGCCGGCGCTTTGGCGACACTTCGACACCGAACATTAGCTCCGACTTGCTGATCACGGAGATGCAGACATCGCTGACGGGAACTTTGGCGAGCCGTTTGATAACCGCGTCGGGTGAACGGCGCATGATGTAGGAGCAGGTGTCCGTGTCCAACATGTAGCGAGGCATCAGGGCTTGCGCTCCTGCGCGCGCAGATCCTCGACATTTTCCATGAATGATGGCGAAGCGACTGGAGCTTCGGCGAGGTACAAAGACCAATCTGACGGACGAGGCGAGAGGACCACATCAGCTCCCTCTTTGCGTATGAAAACTTCGTCAGTCTTGAATTGAAAATCCTTGGGCAAGCGTACGGCCTGGCTGCGGTTGTTCATGAACAGCTTGGCTTTGCGCTGTTGGGTTGGCATATACACAAGTATATGCCAAGGCAATAGAGTTGGCTAGCTGAAATCCGAACCGAGCGTCGTCGTCCAGCCGCGCACTAGAACGTCCGTTTGAACAGCCAAAACAACATTCCCGAGAGGAACATGGCAACCGGCAGCGTCAGCACCCAGGCCAGAGCAAGATTGCGCACAGTGGACCACTGAATGCCGGATTTGTTCGCGGCCATGGTTCCGGCGATGCCGGAGGAAAGGACGTGGGTGGTGCTGACCGGGAGACCGAAGCCGTCGGCGGCGCCAATTGTCGCCATGGCGGTAATTTCTGCAACTGCGCCTTGCGCGTAGGTGAGGTGACTCTTGCCAATCTTTTCTCCCACGGTTACGACGATGCGCTTCCATCCAACCATCGTGCCTAAACCCAGAGCCAAAGCCACTGCGACCTTCACCCAGAGTGGAATGAAGCGGGTGGAGTGGTCGATGTGCTTTTTATAGTTGGCAAGAATCGCAGAGTCGGCGGCGGCAATGTCGGGTTTGTGGCTCTTCTGCATGAGGCGCAGCGACTCGCTGATCAGGTACATATCGTTACGGAAGTTGCGCACTCGGTCGTTCGGGACGTTCTTCATTTCTTTGCACAGCGAGGTTTCGTTGCCGATGTCGTTGACCATGGTCCGCAGCGCAAGCATGGTGTTGGGAGTGAAATCCTTGGTGCGGATATAGTCGGTGACATCATCGTGGGGGTCGCCGACCACTGCATTCGGACTGACATATTTGGTTAGCGTGTCGGCCGCTTGTTGCGAGACGGCAATGAAATCTTGAGAATCCTTGTAGGTGATGGCGTGGTTGAGAGCGTAGGCGGTGGGAACGGTGCCGATCAAAATCAGCATGATCAGTCCCATGCCTTTTTGTCCATCGTTCGAGCCGTGGAAGAAGCTGACGCCGGTGCAGGTGAGAATGAGCAGACAGCGGATGTAGAACGGTGGTGGCTCGGTGCCTTCGGGAGCCTTGTAAAGTTTGGGATCTTTGATCAGCGCTTTGGCGAGGAGCAACAGAAGCGCGGCGCAGCCGAAGCCAACGATGGGCGAAAGCAGGAGCGACTTACCGATGTTGGCTGCCTGACCCCAGTCCACGCCGCTGGTTCCGGTCTTTGGGGACATCAGTTGGTTGGCGATACCTACACCGATCACGGAGCCGATCAGCGTATGAGAACTCGATGCTGGCAGGCCGAAATACCAGGTGCCCAGGTTCCACAGGATGGCAGAAACGAGCAAGGCAAAGACCATGGCAAATCCGGCTTTGCTGCCCACTTGCAGAATCAGTTCGACCGGAAGTAACGAAACAATGGCGAAAGCAACCAGGCCGCTGGAGGCGAGCACGCCGAGGAAATTCCAAAAGCCGGACCAAACCACTGCAATATGAGGTTCCAGGGAGTGAGTGTAGATGACCGTGGCCACGGCGTTCGCGGTATCGTGAAATCCATTGACGAATTCGAAGCCCAGGGCTACGAGAAGCGCGATCCCCAGCAACACATAGGGCAAGATCGATTCATTATGAATGCCGGCGAGATCGTGCAACAAACTGGAACCCGCATAGCCGACGCCGATGACCAGGACGACGCCGAAGATCAGCATGCCAAGCTTGCCGGGAGACCGCGAAAGCTTCTGGTCCAGTAGAGTGGATGGTACGGTCGTTGCCGATGCTGTGGCCATAGTCGCTCCTCGGATCGCAACTTGAATTGAGAGTGTTGGTCGCTAAAGAGCGAAACTATACGGAAGGATTGTTACGGCAATGTGAAAATGAGCTTAGCCCTCGATTTTTTAACAAAGCACCCTGGAAGGCAGCACCGTACGCGCTGATAGTTTATTAAGATCAAACCTCTGGCGGAGTTGTAAGGCATTGTTACAATAGGAAGTTCGTCTACCCGGCTGCCGGGAAGCCTGTGCGGGGCGAAGTATATATTGAAACACCCAAACCACTTGCAACCGTCAAACCACAACCCAAGTGTCTCGTCCGGAGCGCCGGCCCTCGCATCTCCTACCGTGTACTGGCGGGTTGAAGGGAGTTTACTTGACTTGACGGTGGTCGAGCCGGTGGCCTTCTTTACTTGGAATGCCCAGACTTTCTCGGAACGCTTCCGCCGTCGCGGATTGATTTTTCTGATGGCCGTGTTGCGTCCATTTCTCTATTCGACGAACCGCAAGTTTGCAACCCGCGTGGTGCATACCGCATTGCGCGGTGTGACACGGGACCGGCTGGACTTGCTGGGCGAAGAGTACTTCCAATACAAATTGGAGCCGAGATTGAAAACGCGCGGCGTGGAGCGTGTGCAGGAACTCGTCCGCTCGGGCGCTGACGTTGTGCTCGTAAGCCAGGGGTTGGAGCATGTGATGAAGCCGTTGGCGCTGCATCTTGGGGCGAAGCGAGTGGTGGCGAACCGCCTGGAATTTCGCGATGGCGTCGCGACAGGACGGTTGCTCGAGCCGGTGATCCGTCCGCGGGGAGGGTTCGCGCTGATCCAGGAACAGAGTCCGGATGGACGGCGGGCGCCGAAAACTCTGGCGCGCCAACTCGATATCACCGTGGAGGAGTTGCGGGCTGCAGTGATCGGATCCGGGCGGGAGCCGGCGGGACCGGAACGTCCGATCGTACACTTCGGAGGACAGAGGCAATCGGCGGCATTCTCCGTGCGGCGGGCGCTCGCCGGTCGGCATATCATGCTGATCGGCGTGACCGGATTCATCGGCAAAGTGTGGCTGGCGAACACGCTCATGGAACTGCCAGAGATCGGCCGGATTTATCTGCTGATTAGGCGTCAGAAATCGAATCCCGCGCAGCGGCGCTTCGAGAAGATCGTGGAAGAATCGCCGGTTTTCGATCCTCTGTTTGAGAGGTATGGATTGGGCTTTGCCGACTATCTGCGGGAAAAAGTCGAGGTAGTCGAAGGCGACGTGACGCAGGCGGGGCTGGGGCTTGACGCAGAGGCATCCGGGCGGTTGCAGCAGAATCTCGACCTGATCTTGAACAGTTCGGGATTAACCGATTTCAATCCGGACTTGCGCGATGCGCTGACCACGAATACAGACGCAGCCATGAACATCCTGGAATTCGTGCGTGGCACGGATCACGCCGGATTGCTGCATCTCTCGACATGCTACGTGGCGGGTGAGCGCGATGGCCGCGTGCCGGAAAAACTGATTCCGAATTACACGCCACGCCACGTAGCGAACTTCGATGCGGAGCAGGAATGGCGGTCGCTGCATGAAGTGATTGCGAAGGCGGAATCGCAGGCCGAGGGTGCCGAGGTGACGGCAGGGCTGAGGTCGCAGTCGTTGGCGAAGGAGCACGCTGCGAAAGGGCTGCAGGGTGCGGCGCTTGAAAACCAGATACGAAAGAATCGCATTCGCTGGTTGAAGACCTATCTCACCGAAGCGGGAACGCGGCGGGCGAAAGAACTGGGATGGCCGAATACTTACACGCTCACCAAAAGTCTTGCCGAGTCGCTCATTGTTAAATATGGCGCGGGTCTGCCGATCGCTGTCGTGCGTCCTGCGATCGTCGAAACTTCGGTGGCGAAGCCGTTTCTGGGATGGAATGAGGGGATTAATACGTCGGCGTCACTGTCTTATTTATTGGGGACATATTTCCGCCAGCTGCCATCGAATGAGAGCAAGCGGCTGGATATTATCCCGGTAGACGCAGTGTGCGATGGGATGACTCTGATTGCGGCGGCGATTGTGGAGCGCCGGCACGATGAGTTGTATCAACTGGCGACCTCGGCAACGAACCCCTGCGACATGGGGCGGTCGATTGAGTTAACGTCCTTGGCGCATCGCAGGCACTATCGCGCCCAGGAAGGGTTGGAGTCGTGGCTACGGCTGCGCTTCGATGCGATTCCCGTCTCCAAGACGCGGTATCAGCGAATGTCGGCGCCGGCGCAGAAGGCGATTGTGAAGTCGATTCAGCGAATTATGTCGCCCTTGCCATTGAAGAAAATGCCGCTGGTCAAAACCGAAAGAAATCTGGAACGTGTCGAGAAGCTCATCGAATTATTTGAGCCGTTCATTTTATTTAATGAGCACGATTTTGCGGCGGATAATGTTGAGAAGCTCTCGCATGCGTTGGTAGAAGAGGAGCGGGAAGAATTCGCCTACAAGGCCCGGCTGCTCGATTGGTGGGATTATTGGATCAATGTGCATATTCCGGCGCTGCGGCGATGGACATATCCTCTGATCGAAGGCAGGCCGCTGGAGGCGCGTCCGGCGCGGAGTCTGCAGAATGGCGAGACGGTGAAGACAGGGACAAGGTAATGGATGGGCCCGGCGTTAAAGCTTACTCGACATCGCAAGTTTGAGCGCCGCTCTGCTACGTACAGCATTACAGAACTGCATACGAAGGCATAAAACGGAATCGGTGAATGGCGATATTTCTTACGGGATCGACGGGATACATCGGCGCGCACGTGGCGGCGAATCTGCTGCGTGATCACGGCGCGGCACTAAATGTGCTGGTGCGCGCGCGTGATGTCAACGAGGCAGAGGGACGGCTCTGGCAGGCGCTGCAGTTGCACATGGACTTCCCGGAGTTTTACGAATATCTGCAGACTCGGGTTCGAGTTTTTCGCGGAGACTTGACGGACCCCGGATTCGGGCTGGGACGCGATGAATACGACCGACTTGTCCACACAACCGACTCAGTGATTCACTGCGCGGCATCGCTGAACCGGAAGTCGGAGAAAAGCTGCCTGAATGTGAATCTACGCGGCACGCTTGAAGTTCTTACGCTGGCGCGGCAGGCGGAACATTATCACGGCTTAAGGCGCTTCAGTCAGGTGAGCACGGTCGCGGTCGCCGGGAAGCGGCAGAACGAAGTGGTGAGCGAGGACCGGTCGATCGATTGGGAGCGATCGGATTACGATCCATACGCGCGCACGAAGAAATTTTGTGAACACATGATGCGCGTGCTGTTGCCGGAAACTCCGAAAACCATTTTCCGGCCGAGCATCGTACTCGGCGACAGCCGTTATGCCGAGACTACGCAATTCGATATGGTAAAGGCATTTGTGTTTCTCGCCGGTTTGCCGGCGCTGCCTTTTCGTCCGACCGACAAGATCGACATTGTGAACGTCGATTTTGTGGCCGATGCGATCGCCACGTTGCATCAGAAAGATCGTCCGGAGCACGACACGTATCATCTCTCGTCCGGGATCGGGTCGCAGACCTTCCGCGAGATTACCAAGGCGCTGGCGGCAGCGCAGAACAAGCGCCCGCCGGTATTCGTTCCTGTGGTGGAGCGTCCGTTTGCCGGATCGGTAAACTTTCTGGCAAATCGCAAAGGGGCCATTGGCAAAAGCGCTTCCCTTATGAAGGTCTTCATGCCGTATCTGGTATGGAACACTGTGTTCGATAACCGGCGCGTGACGGCTGAACTTGGCAAGAGTCCTATTCCGTTCTCCAAATATTGTTATCCGCTGTACAAATTCAGCAGCGAGAACAATTTCGCCTACAAGTATCGCGCCTGGCCGGCGAAGGCGGGAGGGACCGCCGCATGATGGACTTCATTCTCGAAGCCTGGGTCAGCAGTTCGATTGAGCGCGCCAAGGCGGGATGGATGCTGGGAGAAGGTAATCGTTGGCGGCCTGGCGATAAGCTGAAGCTACTATTTGCCGGCTACAACGGCACGCGAAACATGGGATCGGATGTACGCGTGGAAGAAATGCTGCGGCAGATGCGGCACATCCTAGGCGCGGAACGCGTGGAGTTTAGCGTGATGAGCCAGAACTTCGATTTCTCGCGTGGATATTTTGAGAACACGAAGCAGGTGCATCTTCCGGATATTTTCCCGCCGTTTCTGGCGAAAGAAGTTCCGAAGCACGATGGAGTCGTGGCGTGTGAAGGGTCGATGTTTAAGAGCAAGTTTGCCAACGCCCTGACCACGATGATGATCGGCTCGCTTGGAATTGCCGCGGCGCAGAACAAGCTGTCCGTAGGTTACGGCGCAGAAGCTGGGCATATGGACCCGCTTGTGGCAAAGATGTGCGGCCGGTATTGCAAAAATTCATTTGTGATTACACGGAACGAAGAATCTCGTGGCGTGTTGCGCGAACTGGGCGTGCCGACTGAATTGGGTACCGATACTGCATGGACGTTTGAGCCGTGTCCGCCGGAGTACGGCCAAAGCGTGCTGCGAAAAGTTGGCTGGGACGGGCGAACCCCAGTGTTGGTCGTTTGCCCAATCAATCCGTTTGAGTGGCCGGTCAAGGCATCGGTGGCGAAATATGCGGTGCGTACTCTGACAGGAGCATACAAAGACAGCCACTACCGCACGGTGTATTTCCACAATTCAGGTCTGGCCGCAGAGCAGGCGTATCGGAAATATTGGACGGCGATTGCGAATGCGGTGGACGCATTCCGCAAGAAGAAAAATGTATTCGTGATCCTGGCGGCGACCGAGCGGCTGGATGCGCGTCCCGCAAACCGCATCGCAGAAAAACTGGGCGGGGTTCCGGTGCTGACCTCCGACGAGTACAACATGTACGAATTGGTCAGCATCTTGCGAGCGTGTCATATGATGGTGTCGTCCCGCTATCACGGAATTGTCACTTCGATGCCCGGCCTTGTGCCTTCGGTAGGAATCACAATGGATGAGCGTATTCGCAACTTGATGCGCGAGCGCGGACATGAAGATTTGCTGATGACCGTGGACGATCCGGAACTTGATGGCAAGCTGCTAATCGCGCTGGAGAAGCTGAGTTGTGAAGGCGAGGCGATTGCTTCCGGAATTGCGCGGACCGTCGTGAAGAATCTGAAAGTGATGGCGCGCATGGGTGTTTATTTCGAAGAAGAAGTCCAAAGAAGGTATCCGGAGTTTGAAACGCGCCAGGGTGGGTGGAGCTGGGAAGACTACTTGCCGCCGATCAACGGCGGACTGCGGGAGTTGATGGCGGCGTATAGCTAGCGGCTTGCTGCGCGACGGAGTTCGGAGTAGACCGGAGCAGAAATGATTTGCCGGATGTGGCATGGATGGACGAAGGCGTCGCATGCCGACGCTTATGACAATTACTTAAGGAGCGAGCTCTTCCCACGACTGGAGCGGGAACTCACGGCTCAAGGCTACCGCGGATTCCATGTGCTGCGTTTAGCGCGGGGGTCGGAAGTGGAGTTCGTTACGCTGGTGTGGTTTGAATCGCTGGACGCGGTTCGGTCTTTCGCCGGAGAGAATTGCGAGATACCTGTAATTTCGCACAAGGCGCGCATGTTGCTCTCGCGCTATGCCGAACGAGTCGATCACTTCGAGCTCAGTGCATCAAGCTGGCGTGAATTTCAACCGAAATAAAGGACCGATTCTGAACAAAGTAAGCATGCCTTTCATCGGCGAGATATTCTCGCAACTGCAATCGGTTGCAGACACGCGAATTCTCGCCGAGATCCGCGACGGTGAAATCACGGGCGTGACCGGCGGCGAGTTATTGGAACTCGTCCGCAAGGCGAGAGCTTTCATCGCTTCGAAGGGATTGAAGAAAGGCGATCGCTGCGGTCTGCTGGCAGTTAATAGCATTCGTTGGGTCGCAGCGGACCTGGCGCTCATGGCAGAGGGGCTAATCGTTGTGCCGCTATACTCGCGGCAGGCGCCGGCCGAGTTGGTCGCCATGATGAAGGATTCCACGCCATCGCTGGTGTGCTGCGGAGATGCAACCCTGCGCGATGCGGTCGCACAGAGTTGGCCGGAAGCCCCGCCGCAGTTCTTATTCGAGGAGATTTTTGCGGGCGCAGATGGCGTGCAGTTGGACCGGCCGCAGGTAGGGAATGAAAGTCCGGTAACCATCATCTACACCTCGGGAACTTCTGGCGAAGCCAAGGGCGTGGTGCTTACGGCGGCGAATGTAGGCTTCATGCTCGACCGCACAGCAGAGCGGTTGGACCAGTTGATGTCAGCCAGCCGCGTTTCGGCTGGGCAAGATCGCATCTTTCATTACCTGCCATTTACTTTTGCAGCGTCGTGGATTGCGCTGCTGACATTTTTGAAACGACGAAGCCTGGTCACGATCAATATAGATCTGGCGAAGATTGCTAGCGACATGCGAGTTGTGGCTCCGGATTACTTTCTGAACGTGCCGCAGTTGTTGGAGCGAATGCGCCGCGCGGTCGATGAGCAACTATGGCAGACCGGCGGCCCCGCGCAGGCAATCTACGGGCGGGCGAAGGGCGCATGGGCGCGAAAGCAGGATGGACAAGCAAAAGCGAGCGATTCGATGTGGTTGGGTCTCGCCAACCTGTTGGTATTTCCGGCGATTCGCAAGAAGATGATCGGTAGGAATTTGAAGGCGCTGATCTGCGGGTCGGCTCCTCTGAGTGCGGAAACTCAACTTTATTTCATGATGCTGAGCATTCGCGTCTTGCAGGTTTATGGACTGACCGAGACGACAGCGATTTGTACGATGGATGATCCAGCCCAAGTCGAGGTTGGGCGCGTTGGGCTCGCGATTCCGGGCATGGAGATGAGGTTAGGCGAGCATGACGAGATCGTAGTACGTGGGCCGAATGTTTTTGTGGGTTACTGGAACCGCCCGGAACAAACGGCAGAGGCACTGCGCGACGGATGGTTCCACACCGGCGATCAGGGCGAAGTCAACGCCGCCGGGAACTGGCGAATTGCGGGGCGCATCAAGAATCTGATTGTTCTGGGGTCAGGTCACAAGATCTCTCCGGAACCGATCGAGACCGCGATTGCGAAAGTTTTGCCGGAAGCACAGCAGGTTGTTGTGGTCGGAAACGGCCGCGGATATTTATCAGTGATCGTGACGGGTAGCGTAACCTCGCAGCGGGTGCAAGAGGCGCTCGATGCAGTGAATCCCGAATTGCCGCACTATAAGCAGATGCGGGCGTTTTACGTGTGCGAAGAGGGATTTTCCATCGACGGCGGTACGTTGACGGTTAATGGAAAGCTAAAGAGGGACGTGATCGCGGTCCGAATGAAGAACGAGATCGAGGACATGTATCGAGTGAAGCAGGCCGGATAACGTCGTGGTCGAAAATCAGAGAGTTTGAATTATTCAAACAATGAGGGTGCACGAAACAGAGCGCGAGGCGAAATTGGCGAACGAGTCGAGTACGAGCGCTCTGTCCTGGACCGTTCAGTCCGGCGTGATTGAACTCGCATTGCATCGTGCGCCTTGCAACGAACTTGGGTCGTTGTCTCTTGAAGAATTGGAAAAGTTTGCGACGGCTTTGCAACTTATGCAGGGTGAGGCCCATGCGCTCATTATTTATAGCGAGATGAAGGCGGGGTTTTGTGCAGGAGCCGATCTGCGCGAGTTGTATCAGCGCTCGCAAGCGATGCATAAGGTTGAAGCCGCGAAAGGCGTGCGGGATTTTCTGGAGCGCATTCACCGTGTCTTGAATCTGATCGACGCTGCGCCATTAACGACGATTGCCGCCGTGCATGGAGTGACCTTCGGTGGAGGGTTCGAACTGGCGCTGGCTTGTGACCTGATCATCGCCGACAAGATGGCGCGCTTCTGTTTCCCCGAGTTGAGGCTTGGTCTGATTCCAGGGTTTGGAGGGATCCCTCGCCTGAAGCGGGATTTGGGTAATGCTGTGATCAGAGATCTATTGATGACGGGTCGTAGCTTCAACGCCACCAGGGCGCAGCAGATCGGCCTGGTGAGCCAGGCAGTGGGCGAAGGCGAGGCGCTGCGGGCGGCGCGAGCGACAGCGGCACAGTTGGCGAAATTTGATCGAGCAACGGCTGTTGCGGCGAAGAAATTTATCAAACCGATTCCGCACGACGAGTTGCGGCGGGAGATCGATTTGTTTTGCGAATTATTCGCGCGCCCCGCCGTGGAGGAGGGATTGCGGAAGTTTGCTGAGAGCACGGATACACAGCCGTACCTGCCGTAGGTGTCGACAAGCAGACGATTGGTAGCCAGGAACAGCGGATTCCTCACCGGCGTTTGCCCCGTTTGGAATGACAACGTGCTTTTGAATGACGGTTGCGTGGAGTGACATCAACTTTGGATGGGAGACATGCAGACTGCCGAAGAGACACTCGATGAGATTCTTAAGCTTGCCGCGGCACATTTCAAAGTGCCATTGGAAAAGCTGCATCCGGACAACGATTTCTTTAAAACTCTAGGCATCGACAGCTTGCAAACACTTGATCTTTTAACCAAGCTCGAGAACCATTTCCAGGTCGAGCTTCCGGATTACGAGTTGCAGGGAGTCTCTGACTTTCGCACGCTGGCGGGGAAGATTCAGGCGCGGCTCTGACCAAGATCTCCAATTGTCGACTCCTGATTGTTGATTGATGATCTAACCGTGCGGGGCCCCTGGTTGTTAATCGGCAATCATCAATCTACAATCAGCAATTCTCTAAATGCTCGATCTCCAAAAATATAGCTGCGTCGGTGCGGCGCTGCGCGATGCTTTGGATCGCTTCGCGGGTGAGACTTGCCTGATCGAGGCGGATCGCGAACGCGAGAAGACGCGGCTCACTTACTCCGATTTTAAAGACGTCAGCTTGCCTCTGGCACGGGCGCTGGAAGACGCCGACTTCGACCCCGGAGATCGCGCTGCCATTCTCATGACCAATCAGTCCAAGTGGCTGATTTCCGCCTACGCAATTTTCTACTGTGGTGGCGTGCTGGTGCCGTTGGATTACAAACTGACGGCCACCGAGCAGTTGCAACTTCTCGCGCATTCGAACGCCAAGGTTGTAGTGGTCGAGTATTACCTGTGGCGCGCCATCATGCAGGTGCCGGAATTTCAAAACATTAAGACGAAGCTGGCGCTGGTAACGGAGGCGCCGGTGGGGGCGGACCTGGCGGGTGGTTTTCGCTGGGAAGATTTCAAGCGCAAAGGCGCGCCGGACTTCGTAATGCGGCAGCGCGAGGATGCGGCTTGCATCGTCTATTCCTCGGGCACGGGCGGGCGGCCCAAGGGATGCGTGCTGACGCATGAAAACTATATCGAGCAATGCCGGGCGCTGACGGCTTGGTATCCATTTTGGCCGGGAGTGCGGTATCTGAGCATTCTACCGACCAATCACGCCATCGATTTCATGGTGGGATTCGTCGGTCCGTTTGTGTGCGGCGCATGCGTGGTGCATCTACGGACGCTGCGTCCGGAATTTGTGCGAGATGCCTTTTTGCACTACCGAATTACTTATGTGGCGTTGGTTCCAATGATCGTGAAAAATCTGGAACGAGGCCTGCGGGCAAAGTTTGACGAACTGCCATCCTGGAAGCGTGCACTGCTGAATCGAACGATCGCGATCAACAAGTTGCTGACGCGCAAAAAACCTCGAATAGGCTTGAGCCGCGCTTTGCTGCCGCAGGTGCATCGGGCATTTGGTGGAGAGTTGCTGGCGTTGATTACGGGCGGTGCGTTCATGGAGCCTTCGACGATGCAGTTTTTCTACGATCTGGGAATTCCAGTCGTGAACGGCTATGGGCTCACCGAGGCGGGAACCGCGCTCACGTTGAACGATCTGAAGCCATTCCGTGCCGACACAGTGGGCAAACCTTTGCCGGGAGTGGAGTTGCGTGTGCTGAATCCGAATGAGGAAGGCATTGGAGAAGTCGCGGCGCGGAGCAAGACGGTGATGTCCCATTATCTCGACGATGCGGAGTTGACGCTCGAAACGATTGTGGACGGATGGCTGCTGACCGGCGATTTGGGGCGCTTTGACGATAGCGGACATTTGCAGCTCTTCGGGCGTAAGAAAAACATGATCGTAACCGAGGGTGGAAAAAATATTTATCCTGAGGATATTGAGACAGTTTTCGATGGACTTCCAGTAAAGGAATACTGTGTCTTTGCAGCGAACTACGTATGGCGGCAAAAAGAACTGGGACGCGAGATGCTGTTGCTGGTGCTGCGTCTTGAGCAAAATCAGAAATTCGACAGCGCCTTGCTCGCGGAGTTGGTGAAGCGCAATCGTCAACTGCCGGATTTTAAGCGTCTCGGTGGATATCTGGTCTGGGAAAAAGATTTTCCACGGACGGCATCGATGAAGATCAAGCGACTGGCTCTGGCGGAGGAGATCAGAAAATCTATCGAGCGTTCGGCTGTGGTGGCGTTGTGAGTGAGCTGGCATCCTATCTGGCCATTGTGAACCCGCGCGCGGGTGGCGGGCGCGCCCGCAAATTGCTGAGCCCGGCGATCGAGCGGCTGCGGGCGGGCGGGGTAGCGATTGACGTGACCGAGACGCGGCGGGCTGGCGATGCCACACGGATGGCCCGCGAGGCTTACCAGTTGGGCCGACGAAAGTTTATTTCCGTGGGCGGCGATGGAACGTCGTATGAAATTGTGAACGGTTTGTATCCGGAAGCGATGGCGGGAGAGCGCCCAACGCTGGGGTTCCTGCCGCTGGGGACTGGAAATTCTTTCCTGCGCGACTTTAGCGACCGTGGCGTGGAACACGCGATTGAATACCTCATCTCCGGGCAAACTCAGGCCTGCGACGTGCTGCGGTTGCGGCATCGTGAGGGCATCATCCACTACATCAACTTGCTGAGCCTCGGTTTTCCCGCCGACGTGGCCACCTTGCGAGCGCGCCGTTTCAGCGGGCGGGGAGAGCTGGGATATATCATCTCAATTTTTCTGGGCTTGGCGCGGCTGAGGCGGCGCCCCTTTCCGGTGCGGCTAGACGACGCCATGGAATTCGACCGCCGCCCCTGTTTATTTCTCACCTTCAACAACAGCAAGTTTACCGGCGGCACGATGATGATTGCGCCCCAGGCCGAAGTGAACAGCGGTCTGATCGAGTATGTTCGCTGGGGAGCGATTGGGCGTCTCGGGCTGATCCGCAACTTACCCGGGCTCTACGATGGTACCCACATCATTCATCCCCTGGCTGAACGCAAGGCTGCGAAAAGAGTGGAATTTGATTTAGACGCACCGGTTGATGTAATGGTCGATGGCGAAGTGTTTACTCTGCGCTGCGAAGAGTTGGATGTGCTGCCCGGGGCGTTGGACGTTGTGGCCTAAGCCCGTGATATAAAAAATGAGTTGTGAGGAAAGAAATTCATGTCTGAAGAGCGGCGAAAACGGCAACTGGAGCGGGTGGGCGCACCTGAGACCAGTCCCCCCTCGCGCAAGACCGTGATTTGGGGCGGCATCGCTGTTGTGCTTGTCCTTGCGTACGTCGCGGGCTGGTATTACACGAATCACCGCTACGACGATTTTGCCAAGTGCCTCACCACACACCAGGCGAAGATGTACGGGTTGTACTGGTGTCCGCACTGCGCAGAACAGAAGGGAAGGTTCGGAAAATCTTTTCAATACGTTCACTACGTCGAGTGCGCCATCAAGGGGTCGAAGGAACTCGCGCCCGAGTGCAAGGCCGCCGGAGTGAAGCTATTTCCCAGTTGGCAGTTCGGGGCGAATCCGCCGGTCGAAGGTGTCTTCCCGATGCAAGAGTTAAGCGATAAAACTGGGTGCGCTTTACCGTGAGCACCGCACCCGAGAGTCAGCCGGTAGACGCAAACCCTGCCAGGCAAAACAAAATTCTGTATCTGGCAATCTCGGTCCTGGCCGTGGCGGGGGTGTTGGTGTCGGCGGTTTCGCTGCAGCGGCACTATGCGAAGTCGGCGTCGGCATTTTGCGATTTTGGCGAACGATTCAATTGCGACATCGTGAACCACAGCGAGTATTCGACCGTGATGGGCATTCCAGTGGCAGCGATTGGAATTGCGGGTTACGGATTCTTGCTGGCTCGGGCGACGGTTTATCGTTCGCGGCCCAGTACGCCGCTGCAGTTGCTGGCCGCGGCACTGGCGGGTTTGGCCTTCGCTTCGTACCTGACGTATATCGAGGGGTCGGTTCTGGAGACCTGGTGCATTCTATGCCTGAGTTCGCTTGCGGTGATTGCGATGATCGCAGTGCTGGCCGGAGTTCTTAGAGTGAAGGCAGGCCCCAGCCGCTGAAGTTCTTCCGATGCCAAGAGTCAAAAAACTTAAGAACAAGGGTAGCGCCGTTTCTGCGGTGATCCGCGCCACTGGCGCGACGGGCGATCTGCGCCTGCATGAATTTCGCAGCCGCATTTTCCGTAACACGCGATTTCTGCGAGTGTGGCTTCCTCCCGGCTATGACGATGCAGAAAATCATGATCGCCGCTATCCCGTGCTGTATCTGAATGACGGACAAAATCTGTTCGAATCTTCTGCTGCCTTCGCGGGAGTGGAGTGGCAAGTAGACGAGACGGCGGATCGACTCATCCGGGAGGGCGCAGTTCCTCCCATGATTATTGTTGGCATCGATAACACGGGAAGAGAACGGCTTGGCGAGTACATGCCGCACCGATCCATGCATCCCATAATGCTGCGAGTGCGGGGACGGCACTATCCGGATTTTCTGATGAAAGAAGTAATGCCGTTCGTCGGGCAGACTTACCGAATCGCAACTGGACCTGAGAATACTGGGTTGGGGGGATCGTCGCTGGGAGCGCTGATTGCGCTCTACACCGCGACAGTGAGGCCTGGCGTAATCGGGAGACTGCTGCTCGAGAGTCCTTCGCTGTGGGCGTCAGGCCGGCAGTCGATTAAAGAGAGCCGCATTGTTCGCGAGTGGCCAGAGCGAATATTTCTTGCCGTAGGAACTGCTGAGACGGGGAGCGCAGAGCGCAGTCGGACGGTCGTCGACGACGTCCGGGAACTGGCAGCCATCTTACGGCGAGCGGTGTTGAGTGAGAAACGGCTTCGGCTGGTCATAAAAGAGGGCGCAGGGCACAACGAGGCTGCGTGGGCGGACCGCTTTCCTGAAGCGTTGCAGTTTCTGTTCGGGCCGTAGACCTCCTGTTTCGATGTGTGTCCCTGTGTGGTAAGGAATATTACCCCGCGCTAATTGGAAGTTACGACAGAAAGGTCTTTCCTACCGAGGTTCCATAATCCATACAGAATAGCGGCCATCACGGGAACGGAAAGCTGTAGGTGCGTCCAGCGTGCGAGTGGTCCGATCAACGGAAGGATGAAGGCGAGATACAGAAGAATTGCGAACAACCTACATAGGTCCTTTGGCCCGCAAAGAACGCGGGCCTCAGGATGACAATGCGTTTGTATTGTCGGCTGACTGGCGTGATCGACCATCCAGTCGGAGAGCAGCAGAAATGCCGGCGCGAGGATAACAAGGTCGTAGACGGTGAGGTGCGGGGCGAGCAGAACGGTTGAGAGCAACAGAGCTGAATAGCGCAAAGACAAGGGAAGGCTGCTCCGCCAGCAGGCGATGGTCAACACGGAAACGACAATCGATGTAGTGGCGTAAAGCGCAAGTGAGGCTGAAGGCCAGGGAATGAGCATGCTCCAAAAAGTGCGCAGGGAATGGGTTTGGTAAATCCTTGGCTCAAGGAGCGGAAGCACAGCAGGCAGATTGAGCAGCGTGTGAATCCAGTCGCGAAGCGAGGCGGTACCGTAGTAAAACACGGCGGTGCCTAATTGAGCGGCAGCCGCTACGACCGCGCCTACGATGACTTTCCACTGAAGTGAGAAAAGAAAGACAAGTCCGGCGGCGACGGCCAACTGGGGCTTGAAAATGAGACATCCAAGCGCCAGGCCAGCCGCAAATTCGCGTTTAGCTCGCAGGGCTAAGAGTGCCAGCGTGAAACAGGCAAGGGCCAATGCGGAAGTTTGCCCCCAGGAGATGAGATGCCAGAACGCGGGGAAAGCAAGCGCAAGAATGAGCACTGTAAGTTTACGGTTATGCAGGTTGGGGCAGATGCGCCACACGGCATAGCAGCACAATCCGTAAACGAGCGCGCAAATAGCAAGCCATAGAATGAGGGCCAAAGGATAAGAAAACCGAGCCAGTGGCGCGAACAGGATCGAAACCTGCGGCGGATACAACGGAAGATAATGAATGCCCGCAGCTTCCGGGACGCGCTGGGCCGCCAGCGCCGATTGGATATCCATGCTGTATAGCTGCGCTCCGCGGTGACCGAGAGCGAGCGATCCCAGAATGTAGAAATGAAGAAAATCAGTACCTTTGAGGTTGCCTCCTCGATCGAGCAGGCCGGGCGTAACGATGTTCCACAGGTAGACTGACCACAGGCACAGCGCGAGGACGACCCCGTGTGCGCGAATGCGGCGGGCAGTGAGCCACGAGGCAGCGGTAGCTGGAATCATGAACCCGCCCATGATAGCCAATTGAGAGTCAAGAGGGCGCAAATCGGTGGTTTCCCGTTGCGATGGGGCTGCATCGCGTCTGATCATCAGCAAGAGCGGCAGGAGAAGTGGAAAAAACAGAACCAGAAGTGAAGGCAACAAAGGCCGCCGATTTGGAGAATCTAACCGAGGCGGGAAAAGCAGCAAGACCGAAGAAGTAATCCATGGCCAGCTTACATTGACAATAAAGGCAAGTCGGGAGAGCTGTGGCAATGCTTTCCAGTCTTGTAAGAGAAGCATTGCAGGAAGAATCAGCATCACTTGGTTGAATGGCGTCAGCAGCGGAAACGCGAGTAACGTGCCCATGAGAAATGCCGCGAAAGTGGTAGCGAACTTTCGCGAACCTGCAGGCTCTTTGCACCTACGCCACCCAAAGACCAGCAGTCCGAGAACGATGAGGCCTCCCAGGATTTCTCCGAGCATGTCACCGAGAGCCACGCGCAGTAGGGATGTTGTCGGAAAATATCTGCGATAGGCCATGGCGCCCGCGAGAAAATAGCCGATCCATCCAGGAAGAATAAATTCCCCAGCGCCAATCAGGGCTAGCAGCATTGCCACGAAACTCGCCAGCAGTCGCCATCCCTTGTGCCAGTTTCCGATGACCCAGGCTAGGAAAAAGCACAGAGGAAAAAGAGCCATCTGGGGTTTGATGGTCGACCATGCCAACAGAACGCCGGCAGTCGCGAGATAATTTTTGCGGACACACCATGCCCCTGCAAAGATGAGAAAACCTACTACCACGCTTAACTGCTGATGCAGCAGACCCTGGACAATCTGCGGGCTGCTGACGGTGAACAAGGTGATGGCCGCGATCGCTTCCCACGATAGTTGCCACCCCAAAAGATTCAAACAAATCGGCACGCTCAGGGCAGCCAACAAACCTAGAATTGTTGGAGCCCAGAGTTGCACGTTGGCGAAGTCGGCGTAGATGGTTGGCGCCATCAGAAATACGACATAGACGGGATAGGCGAAACGTTGCTCGTCGATAATCTTGTGACCCGGCTGGAGATCCTCTGGCGTGACGATGCGCCCGTAGAATGCCATTTGAATTTCACCGCTCACCTCGGGTCCGTACGGATTGCGCCCACGCAGCAGGAGTTCGCGCGTCCCCACCCAACGTGGATAGAGGTCGCCCATCTGGGACTTGACCCCATCATGCAACTCGCCAATGTATCGGTCCCAAGGCACCAGAATCCTGACCGCATAGAGCCATGTAGTGGCCGCCGCGAACACGCTCAATAGAAGCCAGATTCGGGTTTTCATCTATCGGAGGCCTCCGAGAGTTCCAGCCGAGGCGGTGACACGTCTGCATTCACATGCCAGACACTGCGATCTTTAAAATACCTCAACAATTCCTGATTCTCATCGTGCCCCATGTCGTGGGCCCACACTACCTTGGAATTATCGATATCAGCAGCGTTCGCCACCCATTCCTGATGGACATTATGGAGCGGACCGTAGCTGACGAGAACTAGTTGCTTGCCTGGAATCCGCGCAAGTTCGCCGGCGACTGCGGCGCGGTCCAAGTTACCGTGCGGCCATGCGGGTTCGATTTGGACATGAAACCCCACTGCCGTTATGCGCAGAAGGATCATAGCGCAGGCCAGCACTGGAATCGCGCGAACCAAAGCCTGTCCAACGGGAGCCGGTTCAACAACGACTGGTCCAATCTTGCGGCTGACGGGTCGCCAGTGCGACATTTGACGCATGCATTGAACCAGAAGAATGTAGAGCGCGCCGGTGGCGGGCGCAAAATAATGAGGGAGGGTCCAGGCCTCAACCGCGCAACCAGCGACCATAACAGTACAGATAACGAGCGGAAGGGCCATCTTCCTCTGTCGAACTATCCACGGCAGCGCAAACAATGGCACGGTCAGCAACGATCCCAGGTAGAAGCGCCAACAACCATAGGCTTTTCGCTCTTCCTGCCGCAGATAACCGGCGAAGGTGAAATTTTCTTCAAACTCTTCTCGCATGCGGCGATAAAACTCGCGCATCACGGCGTGGCGATAGGCCGGCTCCGGTGGGAGAGTTTGCCATAGGAAATAAGGTACGGTTGAGTAGGTGGCGCGGTTTACCTGATAAGTCATGCGGAAGGCATCGCCTGTGACCTTTCGATAGTAATAACCGGTGGCCAGCGCGCCGCAAGCGAGAACCAAAAACAGGGGTAATATAAAGCGCGACAATGAGACCTTGAATTGCGGCCATTCCTTACCGGCGAGCCACAACAATGTTGCCGCTGCCACGGGAAGGCTGAAGACGAGGCCTTCGTAGGGGCGGCTATCGGCCAAAATCACTAGCCCTAGACCCATCAACAAAGAATCACGCGGTCGAAGATGCCGGCGCAGACGCGGCCAGGCTCCCAGCACCAACGCGCCGCCGAATGCCACAATCGATGCCGACCAGTAGCCGTTCATCCAATAGCTGAGGATGCCCAAGCGCATCACTGCGAGCGCGGCTCCTAGCAAGGCCCATGGCGGGGGCAGCCAAGCCTGCAACATCCAGCATAGGGCTGAGCACATCAAAGCGGTTGCGAGAAGCTGACCAATCCAGGGGTGACCAAGTAGTTGTCCCGCGGCAAGGACTAAACCCTCTGCGGGCGGATACATCGACATGTAAGTGGGCTTTTGAATGATGTGGAAGCTTTCAAAATGAATCCACATGGGATGAGTGGGATTGGTCAGCCGACCGTGAGCGAAAGTATCGGCGGCGAGCAGATAGCTGAACTCGTCATGGGAGCTGGGCTGGGGAACACCGAGGATGGGGAGGAGCGCGACTCGAATGGCGATGACACTCAGTCCCGTGGCTAACACGCACAGGCGCTTGTGCCGTGCTATCCGCGCGCCCGCCTGTTCCAGGCGAACGATAGTACTGAGCCGTTTGGGGTTAGCGAAGTTTGCGGAAGCCCGCGCAATTAAAGTGCATGCGGTCAACAGCATGAGGACTTCGATCCACTCCATTAGGTGGGGGGCGAGCCGCAGGAATAGATTCAGGAATAGATTCTGCATCGTGACTGGGCCGCATTTGCGAACGGGAAACTCTGCGTGCCGATGCGATCGTTCCACGGCGCCAGAAACCTCAACATATAGAGCCAAGAGACGGCGCAGACAAGTAGACTCGGAAGCAAGAGCCGCATGCGCATCTAGCGAGAAGGCTCGTAAGCTGCCAGTCGTGGCGGCAAGGTATCGCCATTGATGTGCCAGACGCGTCGATCATTGAAATAGTTCAGCAGTTCCTCGTTTCGAGCAGAGCCCATGTCGCGGGCCCATACTACCTTGGAATTATCGATGTCACCATCGTTCCACACCCATTCCCAATCGACGTTATGAAGTGGACCGTAGCTGACCAAAACTAATTGCTTGCCCGGAATCCGTGCAAGTTCACCGGCCACTGCGGCGCGGTCCAAATTACCGCGTGGCCAAGCGGGTTCGATTTGGACATGAAATCCCACGGCCGTTATGCGCAGAAGGATCATAGCGCAGGCCAGCACCGGAATGTTGCGAGTCATTGCTTGTCCAACGGAGGCTGGCCATCTCGTCGCTGGCCCGTTTCTGTTAGATCCGACCGTCCGATTGCCGAGCGGCCAGTGCCTCAGGTGACGCATACATTGAGTCAAGAGTATGTAGAGCGCACCGGTGGCGGGAGAAAAATAATGCGGTAGCGACCAGGTTTGAACGGCAAAGCCCGCAATCATCGCCACGCAAATCGCAATGGGAAGGCGCATCTTTTTCTCGCAGACCACCACAGGCAACGCCAGCAATGGCAACGTCAGTAATGGACCGAGATAAAAGCGCCACCACGAGAATGCTTTCTCCGCGGCGTCCCACAAGTAGCCGGTAAGCGTCCGGTTTTTTTCAAACTGCGCCAACTCCCAGCGATAAAAATCACGCATCACTTCGTGGTGATAAACCGGCTCAGGTTGCGGCGTCTGCCAAAGAAAATAGGGTGCCGTAGCGTAGGCCGCGCGATTCACCTGATACGTCATGCGAAACGGATTGCCGGTGACGCGAAAATAATAGAGGCAGGTGGCCAGCGCGCCGCAAGCTAGAACCAGCACCAGCGGCAACACGATCTGAAAGAATGACAACTTGAATTCGAGCCGCCGCTTACCGGCGAGCCATATCAGCATGGCTGTGCCTACAGGCAGGCTGAAGACGAATCCTTCGTAGGGGCGGCTGTTGGCTAAGATTACCAGGCCCAAGCCCATCAGGAGAGAGTCACTAACGCCGCCGTGCTTGCGAAGGCGCGGCCATGCTCCCATGA